>ENA-OSEO01000224-OSEO01000224.1-sediment-metagenome-genome-assembly--contig:-NODE-224-length-161999-cov-6.843443_pt1 | contig 161999 bp, 156 predicted proteins | sample MGYA00237883_ERZ534232 | MGnify/ENA metagenome assembly ERZ534232
GCCCTGTCCTGGATCAGCCTGTGGGCCTTGTTGACCCCTCATAAGAACGGTTGGCTCACCCGTGGTTTGGCCCAGCCGCCGGAACCGGTGGCGTTGCCGGCCCAGGCCTGCGCCGTGACGGTGCAGGGGGAAGTGGCACTTCACCAAGACAACATTCTGTAATAGCTCATAGTTTTGCCATAAACCCACTGCGGAGCCATCAGAGGCGCCCCAAAAGGGGAAATCGGATTTCCGCAGGGCAACATTTATCGGTAGCGCAGTTTGTATTTTCGGCAGGTTAGCGATCTAGCACGGATATTGCTAGCACCTGCCCAGGGTTGACGAGGCCTTCATAAATCAGGAGGTGACACATGTTTGGCAAGTTATTCAAACGCGACGATCAGTCCAAGCAGGAAAAGCAGGTAGGCGCCCCCAAGGCAGCCGGCGGCGCGGTCAAGGGCGACAAGCCCCGCGAGATCCACGCCGCAGTGGGCCGCGAGTTGGTGGTCTCTTACAAAGAAGATCCCGACTGGGTCTGGAAGCTCAAGCAAGTGCAAAAGCTCTCGGCCCAGGGCAATGACGTACGGGAGTTCCGGGTCTACGACGCCAGCATGGCCGCGGGACGAGGCGTGGCGGTTCGCGACTTCAGCAGCCTGGACGACCACTCCGAGCTGATTCTTTACCACGGCTGGCTGAACAAAAAGAACAACGACGTTCAGGTGATCGCCGGCATGGGTGAGCAGCAGCGGGCCAGCTAGCACAGCAGGTAATCCAGACCCTGAAAGCGTCCCAAGGCGAGAAAGTCTGGCAGGTGTCTTGACCGGTCCGGCGCAACCGGCCGGCCAAGGCGCTACCAGCTCTCACTCGCGCCTGGCAGGGGCCGTCATACCAGCGAATAGCGCCCCTGGTCCTGTTTCACTCTTCCTTGCCGGATCAACCGCTCCAGGTGCTTTTTCATGATGACCCACTCGGCCAAGGCGTAGAACTCCAGCGGCTGGCGGGGCTTGTGGTACACGATCCAGGCATCGACCACGTCTTGCCGGGTGCGGGGTTGCTCCAAGAACCTGATCAGCTTTTCCTCCCGCTGGTCGATCACATCCAGAAACCGCTGCCACCTGGGGCCAGGGTTTTCGGTGAAGACGCCTGCATCATGGCTGGCCAGCCAGGTCTTGGCCGGTATGCGGCTCAGCCGGTTTACCGAGTCGATCACCCCCTGGATGTCGGCGTTAAGTTCTCCGTAATAAGGCCCGAACGAGGTGAGGTCGTAGTCACCCAGAAAAAGCACCTCGGGCCCTTTGAAGAAAAAGCTGCTATGCCCCGGGGTGTGCCCCGGCGTGTGCAGGACCTCGGCCATGGTGCGACCGAAGTCGATCGTTTCTCCGTCGGCCAGCAGCCGGTCCGGCTCCCGGGGGGTGAAATGGACGGTTTCGTCCAGGTAGGCCAGGATGCGTTCCACCCGGGCCTCGTCGGTCCGTTCCTCTTGGGCCAGGATATGGAGAAATCCCTCGGTGTCCCGGAACATGCGCGCCTCTAAAGCGTGGACCCAGAGCGCGGCCTTGGGGAAGAGGTGGTTGTGCAGGATGTGGTCCTCGTGGCCATGGGTGGCCATGAGGACCTGGATGGGCCGCTCGGCGTCGAGTCGGCTCAGGACGTCCGCGTCGCTCGACGCGTCGATCACGGCCCGGAGGTCGTCGTCGATGAAGACCGAGTGGCACTCGGGGTAACGGCCGCCCTGGATCAGTTTGATGGGGCCGCGCTCGAAGGCGAACATGGGGTCGTTCCTTTTTTTTGGGAAAAGGGGTCAGGAACCAAAAAATATGTAGGGGCGCGTTGCACGCGCCCAGGGCACGCGCAGCGTGCCCCTACGGTCCGTTTGCCGACACACGCGATGAGCACCCGCAAAAGGTTCCTGACCTCTTTTCCGCCTAAGGCCGGTACAGCTCGGGCCGGCGGTGGGGCAAAAAATAGCCCATGGGGCTTTGCCGGACCCGGTCCAGGTCCGCGGCCGCGAGATCGACCGAAACCAGGCTGTCTTCCTCCAAGGCGGCCTCGGCCAGGACCTCGCCTTTGGGGTCCAGGATCAAGATCGCGCCGCCGAAATTCAGGCCGTCGCCGTTCGGCCCGGCCTGGTTGCAGGCGGCCAGGAAAAGGCCGTTGTCATAGGCTCGGGCGGGCAAATATTTTTTCCACCGAACCAGCAGGTCATAGGCGTCGTCGTGAGGCGAGGCGTGGGGAATACAGATCAGGTCGGCTCCGGCCAGGGCCAGGGCCGCGACCAGCTCCGGGAAGTGGGCCTCGTAGCACAGGGCCAAGCCGACGCGCGTCCGGCCGATGTCGAACAGGCCCAGCCGGTCGCCGGCCAGGAATCGCTTCTTTTCCAGAGGCGAGAGGTGCGTCTTGCGGTAGGACCCGATGAATCCCTCGGGGCCGGCCAGGACCTGGGTCAGGTAGGGGCCGGTTTCGATCAGCCCGGCCAGCACGTACAAGCCGTATTGCTTGGCCCAGGCCGCCACGGCCTCGGTCAGCGGGCCGGGAATTGGCTCGGCCAGCGATTCCACGGGCCGGCGGAGGGTGTAGCCGGTCAGACAGGCCTCGGGCAAAAGGACCAGCTCGGCCCCTTGCCGCGCGGCCTCGGCAATCAGTTTTTCGGCCCGGGCCAGGTTAGCGGCTGTGTCACCCACCACGGCCCGCGTCGCGGCCGCGGCTAAGTGGAGGTCCTTGTTCATGGCTTGTCGGCCTTTGTTTCTTCTCGTTCCAGGGCTCTGCCCTGGAACGCCATAACGACTTGAGGCTCTGCCTCAACACAATTTTTCTCCAATAATTCCAACTTAATCGGACGGTAAAGGTGTCGAGGCGGAGCCTCGATGTCCCGCCGTAGGCGGGATTCCAGGGCAGAGCCCTGGAACGAGAGAAAAAGCAAGTTCAAGCAAAGGCGGAAAAGCCCTGGACCCCCGCCTTCGCGAGGGTGACGGCAACTATGCCGTGGTCATCGACTTGGGGACCCCTGGACCCCCGCCTTCGCGGGGGTGACGGCAACTATGCCGTGGTCATCGACTTGGGGACCCCTGGACCCCCGCCTTCGCGGGGGTGACGTATTCGCCCTCTCTGAGAGCTGAAACCGTCATTCCCGCGTGGTTCAAGCGGGAATCCAGAACGCCGGGTGCCATGGCCGCTTGTCGGCCATGCGAGCTATCCGTCGGACTTCAAGTTTCGCCCGCGTGAGATTGCCGCGTCGTCCGTCTCCGGCCTCCTGCGTCGGCCTAGGACATGACTCCTCGCAATGACGGATAAGTACCCTTTCTTCTCGTTCCAGGGCTCTGCCCTGGAACGCCATAACGACTTGAGGCTCTGCCCCAACACAATTTTTCTCCAATAATTCCAACTTAATCGGACGGTAAAGGTGTCGAGGCGGAGCCTCGAAGCTATCCCCCGTTCCAGGGCTCTGCCCTGGAACGAGAGGACAGCTTACTTCAGAAATAGGGCTTCGTACTAGGTCATTGCGAGGAGCGAAGCGACGAAGCAATCTCGTGTAATTCTACTCAGTTATGAGATTGCCACGCTTCGCTCGCAATGACAGGAAATTACCTCAAAGGAAGTAATGAGCTTCTAACGCACGACACTATTTCTTCAGCGTCAAAGCTTTGACCAACCGCTTGAGCAGCCCGGGCTTGGCCACCACGTCGCTGGATTCCAGGTAGTCGATCCGCTGTTGGAAGTGATCCCTCAGCCGGGCCACGTACTCGTCGGGATTGCCGATCTCGGCCGGGTTGTACAGGTCGTAGTAACCGGGCAGGATTTTGTCCACGGATTTTTTGGTCGGGATTTGCGCGCCCGGCACCAGGTCCCAATCCTCCCAGTCCAGCACGCCGGTCAGGATGGCGGTCTGAAGGGTCAGGGAGGTTTTCAAGGGGACGGGCCTGACGTCGTCGGTCGAGGTCTTCCAGAAGCCGGAGCCGCCGCCGGTCCAGACGTAGCACTGGCACCCGGCCTTGAAAACCGCCTCGTAACCCTCGCAGTCCCGGTAGAGTTCATAGACCCGGAAGGGATTGGCGAAAGGTTCGAAGACCAGTTTCCGCATCTCCTCGGCCGAAACGTTCTCGGCCGCGGTGCGTTTGGTCATGAGGGTCGCGCCCAGGGCCACGGCCAGATCGATGTTGTTCACCTTGACCACGGGCGGCAGCGTGGCGTCCTTCATCAGCCAGCCGATGGCGTTGGGGAAGCCGATGACGTTGGTCGTCTCTCCGAGCAGCTCGCGGGCCAGGATGGCCCGGCCGTTGTTGTTGCGGGTGTCAAAGCCGTAGGGGAGAATTTTTCCATCCACCTCGACCACCAGCATGTTTTGGGTGGAGATGAGGTATTCCCAGTCCGGGTGGTCCAGTTCCCGGGCGTCGGTCTTGTCGAACAGGGCCGGTTCCCAGACGTAGGCCTTCTGGTTTTTGTAGTCGATCTGGAAGGCGTCGTCGTGGGCGATGCGGCGTTTGAAGCCCTTGGGCAGGGTGCCTTCGTTGTCCAGGGAGTTGGTGTGGGAGGATTTGCCCGAGCCGGACAGGCCGTAAAAGGCCATGACCTGCTTGCCCCGCTTTTCGAAACCCTTGCAGCCGGAAAGGTCGATTTCGCGGATGCCGCCGTGGGCCGCGACCGCGCCGAGCTGCATGCCAGCCGTCCAGGCCATGGTCAGGGTGCCCTTCTTGCGTTCGCCGAAGTACCGGAGGCCCAGGTTGAAGATGGTCATGTGCTTTTCGTCGATGAGCACGCAGCCCTTGGACCAGCGCGGGTCGTCGGATTTCCATTCGGGATAGGCCACGAAAAGGATGTCCGGGATGGGATGGACCTTGGAGGCGTCGTAAGCCGGTTCGGCGGCCAGGGGCTGATAGTTGGCCAGCCAGTTGAACAGGTTCGAGGCATCCTCTTCCGGGGCCACGATCCGGGCCTTGAGCATCAGGTCCGGGTGGGCGCCGACCACGGCCTCGCAGATGACCAGGTCGTGGAAGCGTTGCAGGTCGTAGATGGCCTCGCGCAGCAGGCCTTCGAGTTTGTTCTGTTCGCTTTTGGAGACGCGGTTGTAAAAAACCCGGGCGGCGGCCGAGCGCCCGACTGTTTCGCCGTGGTTGTCGTTGATGACCCGGGCGTTGGCCGGCAGGCCCAGGCGCTGGATGGCGCCCTTGTAGATGGGCCGGTCGGTGACGGTCACCCAGGGCATGCGGCAGGCGATCTCGTAGGCTTCGGCCGCGGAGATGATCCGGGGTCCGCCTTCGCTGTTGCGTCCGTTCATCACGGATTCGGCCAAGGCGCGCACCCGGGACATGTCGCTCAAGTTTTTGTAGTATTGCCAGGAAGGTTTGCTGGCCATGCGATTTCTCCTCCTCGTTGCCGATGTTCAATCGTTCTTTGCCGATGATTCATCAATGAGTCATCATTGAAAGATTATACGTTAATGGTTCGGTCCCGCCAGGTCAAGCCCCTTCCGGACGCCCGGACCGCTCGCGTTGACGAAGGCCGGAACGCGTGATACATCCATGGGAAAGCCCATTTTTGGAGGCGCGCATGCACCAGGTGCTCATTCATGAGGCGACGTACGACCGTTTGCGGGAGGCGGTGGACCGGGCCTTCGATCTGTTTCCCGTACCCATCCAAAGCCGTAGCGTGCTCATCAAGCCCAACGCGCTCCGGGCCTCGAACGCGGAGCAGGGCATCGTCACCCACCCGGCCGTGGTCCGGGCCGTGGTGGACAAGGTCGAGGCCCTGGGAGCCAGCCGCATCGTGGTCGGCGACAATCCGGGCATGATGAGCTACGGGGCCAATGAAAAGACGTTCCGGCAGAGCGGTCTCATGGAGGCGTCCCAGGGCCATTACCAAAACATCGGTTCCGACGCGGTGGAAATGGTTTTCAATCCCAAATTCGCCGGCCGGGTCAGCGTTTCCCGGGCCGTGACCGAAGCCGATGTGCTCATCTCGGTGCCCAAGTTCAAAACCCACGGGCTGACCGTGCTGACCGGCGCGGTGAAAAACAGCTACGGCCTTTTGCCCGGCGCGATCAAGGCCAACCTGCATTCCAAATCCGGGACGGCGTTGCGTTTCCACGAAATGCTGATCGACGTCTTTAAATTGCGGGTGCCGGACCTGGTCATCATGGACGCCGTGGTGGGCATGGAAGGCAACGGACCGGCCTCGACCGAGCTGCGGGACATCGGCCGCATCCTGGCCTCGAACAACGCGGTGGCCCTGGACGCGGTCGTGAGCCGCATGATGGGCTTCGATCCGGCGGGGCTGCCGTTCTTGCAAACGGCGAGGGCTCAGGGGCTGGGAGCCTACGACGACCGGGACATCGAGGTCGTGGGGGCCTTGACCCCGGTGCCGAATTTCAAGCTGCCTCCGTCGGCCGGTTCTTCCTGGGAAAGGTCCACGGATGGTACGTTTTTCCAGGCCCGTACCCAACTCAGACCCAAGGCCGACCCCGCGCTCTGCACGGGCTGCGGCGTGTGCATCGACCAATGCCCGGCCTCGGCCCTGTCCATGGGCGACGAGGGCACGCCGGTGGTGGACGCCGAGGCCTGTCTGGCCTGCTTCTGCTGCCAGGAGATGTGCCCGGAAACGGCCATGAAACTGTCGTGAACCGGCCATGATGTTGCCAGTAATTTCAACGAATAAGGAAGCATGGTTTTTTGAGTTAGGGCCGAAATCCTCTGTTTTTGCAGAGAATTGTATTGACAAGCCCCGGAGATTCGGGCTAGATTATAAACTCTGAAGAAGTAGCTTCGGACGTTAGAGAAGCATACTCAGCCGGGACTTGCACCCGAATTGAGGGAGGATGGTCATGAAGAAACCGGTAGGAAATAAGGGTTTTACCTTGATTGAAATTCTGTTGGTGGTGGTCATCATCGGCATCATGCTGGCCGTGATCGTACCCCGTGCCTGGCGGGCCAACATCGACACCAAGTACAATCTTGTCCGCCAGAACTGCAACGAGTTGGCCTCATTCGGCATGGAGTGGGTCGAAGGGCAGGTTCAGGCCCAACCGGAAGATAATGGGAGCACGATTCTGGATTATCTTTTTACATTATCGGGATATTTTATAGCTAACCCTGCCTCGAATTGGGTAGAAGCACCGGTTGCGGTTGGCTTTGGAGCTAATCAAATCACACCTGAGACCACCGTTGAAGGCATTGTTCCTCCAGATAAAATCCCACGGAATCCCTTTAATGGCGTCTCAGTTTTCGGGGTACCGAATTGGTCGACACCTTTAGCCAGGCCAGTCGCGGGCGCGATCGGCTGCGGGAGGGCCGTGGATAACAGCTCAACCCCAGCTAGCTGGTATTTCGCCTTGGTGTGGCAAGGCACGGATTCCAACTCGGCCACTTATAGCGCCGCCGGGTCTTGGCATGCTGGCCAAGACTCGGATACACTGGAAGGTTTGCGCAATGGTGTCTTTTTGGCCCGGACGCGGTAGTTTTTAGGGAATTTCGGGAAGTACGGAAAGCCCACTACTCTTTGGAGTTGGTGGGTTTTTCGTTTGTATTTACAAGTTATGGGTCAGGCAAGATTTTTCCAAGTGATATCAGGAACTAAATGCTGGACATGGCCGACCGCACCGGGCTCGTCTAAGAAAAGAGTCCTAGTATTTTTTTCTTGAAATATCGAAAAATGATACTTTTGTCGTATTGACTGTACCCTCCCCGCGTGCTTGAATTGAACCCAATAGAGAAGCAATAATTGATTTGAGCTAACAAAAGTAACTCGTCTCTTTGACGGGAGGAGGGCAACGGTCATGAGAAAAAGTATTCTGGTCCTACTACTGGCGCTGGCGATTTTCGTCGTCCCTGCGGTGTGTGCGGCTAACCCTTCACCATATCCTGCTGACATTCCGGTGAATCCAAACAATTGGCCTATGAGCAGCGACTCGAACGGTGATGGCTGGATCATGCCTCCCGAAGGATTCATCCCCGACTATTGGGTGACTTCATCTCCTTATCAACGCAATATTTACTGGGACTTCAACTCTTCGCCATGGCAATCCGAGGGAGATGAGGATGGTACTCCCGGCGCCATTTACTCGGGTTATTTGGATCCTCTCCTCTGGGAGTCTGATACCGTAACCAGCGTCACGGCAACCGGTGCCGTTAATTCTGGCTGGTCTATTGAAATCATCGGCGCCGAGGGCGGTGCAGCCACTTTTCATCTGGACAACCTGGATGATGATAACCAATTCAAGAACGTATATCTGGAAGCCGTGTTCATCTCCAACGACCCGGCATTGGAGCAATTGACGATTGAGGAACTTATTCAATTGGTCCAGCTTGAAAGTGAAGAAGGCACGACTATCAGCCTGTTGGACTGGGCGTGGCTTTATGCGGGGTCAGCCGGAGAGGACCAAAGCTATTATTTGCTCCGGGCGGCTTGGCAGATCAGAGATAATCCGGAATGGGAAGACTTGGTTTTTTCTTTCGATCAGCTTACAGATGATGGCAACGAATACATCATCAACCTTGATGACCTCCACGTGGCCACTGAGTGCGCGTCGGTGCCGCTGCCTGGCGCGGCCTGGCTGCTGGGTTCGGGTCTGATCGGCCTGATCGGGTTTGCCCGGAGGTTCTTCAGCTAAGCCCAACCAATTCGAAAGTTAAGATAAGGCAGGATCGTTCGCGGTCCTGCCTTGTTTTTTATAACGGAGGATTGGAATGGGGCGGCCAGCGGTTCGGCAATATCACGGAAGGCTGGTCGCCTTGGATCGGCAGGCCGCAAGGCGCAGGGTTACAATCTATGAAAAATCATTGACAATTCAATAAGGAAGTCATTAAAATAGTACCGAAAATAATACTCGGAAGCATCGTGTATTCCCTCTACCCGGGAAATGGAGTGGGTCCGCCATGGGCGTCATGAAATCGTCAGGTCCGAAAACCAGGTTGCCTTGGTTGCTCCTATTGATCCTTTTGCTTGTTATCCTGCCGGCAGCGGGCGTCCTGGCTCAGGACCAAACCGACGAGAAAAAGCCTCCGGCCGAGCAAAAAGCCGAAGAGCAGGCACCACCCCCTATCGACAAAGAACGCTACCAGATCGGACCCGCGGACGTGCTTCAGATTTCGGTCTGGGAGGACGAGAGCCTGCGAAGAGATCTGATCGTTCCTCCGGACCGGATCATCTCCTTTCCTTTGGTGGGTGACATTGATATTACGGGCATGAACACCACCCAACTTCGTGAAGCCGCGGCCAAAAAAATCCAGGAGTTCGTACCGGACGCGACCGTGACCGTGATGCTGCTTCAGGTCAACGATCTGAAGGCCTATGTCATCGGCAAGGTGGCGCGTCCCGGTCAGTTCCCGATTGGCATGGAAACCACGGTCTTGCAATTCTTGGCCATGGCTGGGGGGCTGACCCCCTTCGCCGCGGCCGGCAAGATCATGGTGCTCCGGCAAGAGGGCGGCAAGACCATCAAACTTCCTTTTGATTATAATGAAGTGGAAAAAGGGCGGAATCTCGAGCAGAACGTTATTTTGAAGCGGGGAGACGTGATTGTGGTCCCCTGACCGCCTGCCTGGAGCTTGCGGCTGAGAGGGATACTTGGGGAATACTTGTAGGCCGGTTGATCCTATGAGACGTTTTTTTAAATGGGGCGGCTTAGCGGCCCTGATGCTTTTTTTTATGCTCCCCTGTGAGGTTCGGGCGGCCGGGGTGTTAACCCTGGACACCTCTTTGAACATGAGTGCTCGATATGATTCGAATGTCACCGCTGAAACCGGCGGCGGGCGGGGCGATCAGTTATATGTCTTCACGCCATCGGTGCGATTGGGATTAAGCGAACTTCTGTGGAGTCTGTCGGGAAACGCCTCCTACAGCCTGCGCCGGTACGCTACCGAACGGACGCTCGACGACGAGTTCATCCGCCTGGGCCTGAACGGTAGCCGAACCATGACCGAACGTTTATCGGCTTCAGGCAATTTTTCTTTCACTCAGGACATCACCCTTCTATCTGTGGAAGAAGCCCCGGCAGACCAGACAGAGGCGGCCGAGACGGCGGACCTCGAAAGCGTGCCCAGCCGTCGCAAGAGCTACAGTTGGGGGGGCGGCCTTTCCTACGCCCTCAGCGAGCGCGATTCGTTCCGCCTGTCCTACTCGCACAGCCGGGTGTCCTATGAATTCGGGGGCTACACGGATAGCCAATCCAACAGCTTCAGCCTCTCTCTTTCCCATGCGCTGGCCACTCAAAAAGACAGCCTCTCGTTTTCCACGAGCTACGGCACGAACGACTCGGACGTCAGCCACGTGAGAAATTACAGCGCTTCCGTGGGTTGGAGCCGTTCCGTAAGCCAGACCTGGTCCTTATCGGTCAATGTGGGGCCGCGCTACACGGAGACGCGGCAGCTCCTGACCTTGGTGGAAGTGGTTCCGATTTCTGAGGAAGACTTGTTGTATCAGGTGGTGTATCGAACCGCGGAAGGTCTATCCACCTCTTGGGGGGTCACGGCCGGGGCGCGGGTGTCGCATAGGGGAGAGCGATCCTCTTTGGGCTTTGGTTACAGTCGCGATTTGCGTTATAGCGCCTATGGTCAAGCCCTGAACTCGGATTCGCTGTCCGCCAATTATTCGTATCGGTTAACGGAACGTTTGAGCCTGAGCCTTTCCGGGGGGGCGTTTTTTTCGCAATCCGAGACCGGGTCCGAGGCCGAGGGGGCGTATGAGACCGTTTACCGATTTTCCTCCTCGCTTGGCTATAAATTCCTATCCGGTCATTCCGTTCAGGTGGGGTGTTCGTACAGCCACCGGTTGGGGGGGGCCTCGGACGAGGAAGCGACCAATCAATACGGGGTGTTTGTGTCCGTAACTTTAGCTTTTCCCAAGCAGTACGATATATGAAACGGGGCGCGCCATGAGTGCAACCGAACCATTCATCAACCTTCAGGACGTCCGTGGGATTATCCGGCGGAGAAAATGGGGCTTTCTGATCATCACGGCGGTGATCTTGAGCGCCGCTGTAATTGTGGCCTTTATTATTCCTCCTTCCTACCGGTCCGAGACGACCATCCTGGTTGAGGGTCAACAGATTCCAGAGGCGTTTGTTCAATCCACCGTGACATCCAATGTTGAGGAGCGTCTGGAAGTCATCAGCCACCAAGTGCTCAGCCGCACCAAGCTTTTGGATATCATCCGGCAGCTCAACCTGTACCCGGAGATGCGCGACAGGTACACGGTCGAGGAGATCGTGGAAAAGATGCGCCGGAACATCCGCTTGTCCACGGTCGGAGGCGATGTGGTGAAACGTCGGGGCGGTGGCGGCGGCGGCGATACGATTGCCTTCAAGCTGTCCTACGAGGGGCGAGACCCCTCGACCGTTCAACGGACGGCTAATGTCCTGGCTTCCTTGTACCTGGAAGAAAACGCCCGCACCCGGGGCCGGCGTGTGTCGGTCATCTCCAAATTCCTGGAGGACGAAAAAAATAAGGCCCAGGCGAACATGGAAGACCTGGAAAAAAAGATCAGCGATTTCAAGGTCCATTACATGGCCGCCTTGCCCGAAAACCGTGTATCCAATCTGCAGGAGATCGATCGGGTGCGGCAGAATCTGGGTCAGGTCCAGGCACAACTGAACGCCTTGCAAGACAAAAAGATCCTGCTCGAAGAAAGGTTGTCCAACATCCCGCCGAACCGTCCGGTTTCTTTGGGAGAAGGGCAAGAAACCCTGGACCCCAGGGAAAGGCTCAAAGTCCTGCGAACCCAACTCATGCTCGCGCGCAGCAGTCTTTCAGAGAAGCATCCCACCGTGAAGCGGCTGCAGAAACAGATCGAGGAGTTGGAAAAGCAACTGACTCCAGAGGAGAATATTCAAAGAAAGCGCGGTGAGCTGACGGCGTTGGAGGCCGAGTTGGTGGAGCTCAAGGCCAAGTTTGGACCCAAGCATCCGGACGTGGTGGCCAAAACAAAGCAGATCGAGAATCTCTCCAAGGAACTCGAAATCGTCGAAGCCCAGAAAAAACCGGCGGGGGAGGCCAAAGAGGAACAGGAGCCCGACAACCCGGTCTATATCGAAATCAAAATGCAACTTACCGCCCTGGATATGGAACGGGCCAACCTTCTCGACCAACAGGCAAGATTGAAGGCGGCTTTAGACGAGTACGAAAGGCGGCTCGAAAATACGCCGGTCGTGGAGCGGGAGTACAACAGCCTGTTACGAGACTACAGATTGTCTCAAAGCCGATACAACGATCTGGCGGCCAAGCTCATTTCAGCCAAGGCAGCCCAAGGCATGGAAGAATCTCAAACCGCGGAGCGATTTACCATTGTTGAACCCGCTGTCCGGCCAAGCAAACCGTTTAAGCCCAACCGGTTGGCTTTGATTCTGGTCGGAGCGGTATTGGCTTTGGGGGCGGGCTCAGCCTTTGCCGTTGCGCGGGAAGGACTCGACGGCTCGATCAAGACCGTGGAGGAACTGGCGCCTCTTACAGACCTGCCGCTATTGGCCTCCGTGCCGATCATGGACACGGACCGCGAGCAATGGAACCGGCGTCTGCGGTGGATCATCGTGGTGGGATGCGCCATTCTCTTTATCGTAATCGCTTTGATTTCCGTGCATCTGATGGTGATGCCGCTGGACATTCTCATCATCAAGCTGCAAAAACGAATGCTGCTTCTCACCTGAGCCGGACCCAGAGCCGGACGAGCAACGGGCTTTCACCGTGAGGGAAGGTCAGGCATGAGCAAACTGAAAAGGGCCTTGGACCAGGCTAAACAGGCCAGAGAATCGGGGAACGGACCGCCGCCTCAAGAGGCGAACGAGCCGGTCGTCGATGTCTCTGCCGCGCCCGAGGACCTGTTGAAAAAGGCTCTGGAAAAGTCTCGCCAGCAGACCGAATCGGGAACTGAGAATCTTGGCGTGGAGTCGGTCCGGGACCATTCCGTGCCCGAACCGCCGTCTCGGTCAGTCGCAGAGCCCGAGACGGCATCGATGCCCCGAAAGACCCCCGTCATCCCCACTTCTCGTCACTTGCTGGAAAAAAATAAGCTGGTTTCGCTTTTCCACCAGGGCGAGGCGGCGGACCAGATCAAGCTGCTGCGGACCCAGGTCTTTGAAAAACTGAAAGCCACCGGCGGCAACAGCCTTTTGATTACCAGCCCCAGAGACGGCGAAGGCAAAACGTTGCTGGCCGTCAACCTGGCCGTCAGCATTGCGCAAGAGGTGAACCGGACAACGCTTTTGGTGGATACGGACCTGCGGCGGCCGTCCGTTCACCGTTTTTTCGGCCTCACGGCCCGCAAGGGCCTGGCGGATTATCTCTTGGGCGAATCGGACCTGTCTTCGCTGCTGATCAATCCGGGCATCGATAAGCTGACCATCCTGCCCGTGGGCCCGCGATCCTTGCCCAATTCGACCGAACTTCTCGGCGCCCCCCGCATGGAGGCCTTGGTCAAGGAGATGAAAGGCCGATACCCGGACCGGTTCCTTATTTTCGACAGCTCTCCTTTGCTGTGCTGTCCGGACCCGGTGGTTTTTTCCCGGTTTATCGACGGCGTCGTTTTGGTTGTCCAAGCCGAACGGACGAAACGCCGCGATCTGGAACGCAGCCTCGAATTGCTTGAACGACGCCCCCTTTTGGGCTTGGTGATGAACAAAGTCCAGCGCACCTCCGGATATTGAGCCATGTACGAAGTCTTTTACGGGCTTAAGGAAAAGCCGTTCAATCTGTTGCCGGACCCGGACTATCTGTATATGAGCGCGGGTCACGAGAACGTTTTCCATCACCTGGAATATGCCATCCGCGAGAATAAGGGATTTGTGGTCATTACCGGAGAAATCGGTTCAGGCAAGACCACGCTGATCAACTTCCTGCTTCAAAAGATTCCTCAGGACATTCACGTGGCCATTCTCAACAACACGGATTTGGAACCGGTCGAGTTTGTCAAGATGGCCTGTCAAGAGTTCGATCTGAACGTGGACGGCTTGGACAAGGTGGAGATTCTGGATCGGCTTCAAGGGTTCCTGCTGGAGCAGTTCGCGGTCCGGAAAAGGGTCGTCTTGATCGTGGACGAAGCGCAGAACTTGATGCGCCGGACCTTGGAAGAGATTCGGATGTTGTCCAACTTGGAGACCGAAAAGCACCATCTCCTTCAGATCATCCTCGTCGGTCAACCCGAACTGACCGACAAGCTTCGAAGCCGGGACCTTGAACAGTTTTTACAACGCGTCACGGTGCACGCGCATTTGGAGGCGCTGAGCCTCAAGGACGTGCACCAATACGTGCAGTATCGGCTGAACGTGGCCGGGTCAAGCCGTCTCGATCTGTTCTCCGACGAGGCCATTGAGTTGATTTATAAGCATTCCCGTGGTATTCCGCGTTTGATCAATATCCTCTGCGACACGGCCTTGGTTTACGGCTTCGCCGATGAACTCGCGGTGATCGGACCGGAAACGATCCTGGCCGTGGTGGCCTCCCATCGGATGCTGGGCGGCCTGTCCGGAAAGGCGGCGGCCGAACCGACTGCGTCGTCCACGCGTCAAGAGGAGCCGACGAATCGGGTCACATCCAGGTTGTTGGGTCGGTTCAAGGTCTTGGAAGAGCGGATCGCCCGTCTGGAAGCGGGGACGGAACAGCTCGAACGAAGATTGATGGCAGAGGAAAAGCGTCAAGTTGGAGGGGACGCCCGGTTTGTGGAGCTTTTGGATCAACTCAAAAAGACCATGGAATCCCATCGAACATTGATCGAGCAGCACGTGGGGTTTCATCAGGGTCTGTTTGACGGGGAGAAGCCGGCGGCCGAGCAACCGAAGCGCCAAAGGACTTTTTTCCCGTTTTCGCGCCGGAAAGATGGGTATTGATATCTAATTGTCAATTCAGGGGACAAGAATAGTTTTACATTCCCTTGTGCGCGATGTATCATTGTGCCCAATATCCCCCTCCCGGTGGCTTGAATCCGGTGCCGGCTCGGCTTGGCTGTGCTATTTCGATGGCCCGTGGAGGGCGGGCGGCCGAGGTTGAGCGGCAAGGTTGAGAGAATGAAGAATGGAGGGTGACACGGATGCATGGTCGGAGTGGGGCGCGTTCGTGATGAGGCCGGGACCTTGACCAAGAGGATGGTATGTCAAATTCACCCGAAAAAATCGTTTGCGTGATCGGCCCGAAAAAGACCACAAACGAACTTATGGCCTCCTATCTCGAGCCAAAGCTCAGCCTGTCCTGTCGGGCCGGCGAGGACAGCTTTCGGCTTCCATTGAAAGGGGAGTTGTCGGCGCATGCTCTCAGACTCATTCTCTGGGATTGCCAGGGGCAGGATAAAGAATCTTGTCTGGCCGAATTCGAGACGTATTATCCCTCCGAACGGGAAAAGGATCTCATTGCCTTTTTCAATGTTCTTGCCTTGACCGGGCTGGAGGAAGAGGCCATCGCTCGGGGTGTCCGGGGCTTTTTTTACGAAAAGGATGATCTGGACGTTCTGCCTCGGGGGATCCAGGCCATCCTCAAAGGCGAGTTTTGGGTTTCTCGACAGATTTTAGCCAGATGTGTCTCCCGGGACAGGAATATCGGCTCCCGGATTCCTCATAAGGCGCGCCTGCTGCTCACGGAGAGGGAGATCGAAATTCTCAGCTTGATCAGCATCGGGACGAGCAATGGGGAGATCGCGGACCAGCTTTCGATCAGCCGGCACACGGTCAAAACGCATATTTACAATATTTTTAAGAAAATAGGAGTGCCAAACCGTCTCCAGGCCGCCTTGTGGGCGGGCAAAAACCTTTAAAGGAACGTTTTTCCGGTAAGAGGCACGGCCTCTTTGAACGGCGGGGAATCGAATCGACCCACACCGCGGATTCGAATACGGCGGGTGAAAGCGTTCAAGCAGGAGGAGCGGCGCTTCATACTAAAGTTTTAGAAAATAAGGATAAAAATAAGACAGAATTCGTATTGTTTTTCCATGGATATTGTATTAGGGTAAGACAACCCTGAGGAGCGATGATGTCTGTGGCAGAAAGACGGAAACTCGAAAGGTTCGAGCTGGAAATTCCAGCCACGGTTGAGGTGATCTCTGATCTCGCTCAGGAAGAACGCCGAAGATTGAACCTGCTGACCAGCGACATTTGCTCGGGCGGGGCCTATTTTCACACAGACCAGCCCTTGGCGGAAGGTACCGAGGTTAATATCGATCTGGTTCTGTCGATCGAAAGCCTAAAGAAGCTGAGCGGCAAGCAGGCTTATATCAAGGTGAGCGGGAAGGTGATTCGCAGCGAAACAAGAGGGATGGCGATCTGCTTCAGCCCGAGCTATCGCATCCGCGCGCTCTGATCACCTCTTGCCTGTCCGTCCTTTTATCTCCCAAGTTCGATTTTTCTCACCTCAGGGCGTGGCGGGCCACGCGACGCTCTCTCTTTTCAAAACAGCAGCAGCGGCCCTCCAAATAAAGCTTCCTGTTTCGAAGTGTGTGGAGGAAGCGGGGGATTACGCGATCACATTCGATATCTGCTCGTCGTTTGGGTTTTAAACGGCGGACATCCCGCCGGCGTATCCCGCCGCGCGCGTCGAAACGGTTGTACCAACCGAGATGATATACCTAGCCACACTTCTGATCGCCATGTTCGTTACCATCGTCCTGGTCCCTTTGTTGCGAGGACTGGGCGAGAGACTGCACCTGATGGACGAACCGCGTTCGCGAAAAATTCACCTGCAGCCCGTGCCACGCAGCGGGGGGCTGGCCATGGCCGGCGGCATGCTTCTCCCGATGGTCTTATGGGTGCCGGGCGGCCAGTTCGTCTGGTCGGTGCTGATGGGGTCCTGGATTCTGGTGGTTTTTGGCGTGACGGACGATATTCGGGACCTGGATTATCGGATCAAATTCATCGGTCAATTGGCGGCGGCGCTGGTGGTCATTATTTACGGCGGGGTTCAGATTCGGTCCCTGGGGACCCTGCTGCCCGAGGGAATGCTTGTTCCGCCCTGGCTGTCGATTCCGCTGTCGCTCGTGGTCATCATCGGCGTGACCAACGCCATCAACCTGGCCGACGGGTTGGACGGACTGGCCGGTGGGGTCTGTCTCCTGATTTTTATCTGCCTCGCTTTCCTGGCCTACCAGTCCGAGCAGCTTACGGTCGCGCTGTTGAGCGTGGCCGTGGCCGGAGCCATTTTCGGTTTTCTTCGCTTCAACACCTATCCGGCGACCGTTTTCATGGGCGATGCGGGGAGTCAGGTCCTGGGATTTTTGGCGGCGGTCCTGTGCCTGCAACTGACCCAGTCCGGTAGGGCTTTCAGCCCGCTTTTGCCTTTGATTCTGCTTGGTTTCCCGGTCCTGGACACCCTGACCGTCATGTTCGAACGCATCGTGGACGGCCGTTCGCCCTTTGCCGCGGACATGAACCATTTTCATCACAAATTGATGCGGGTGGGCCTGTCGCACACCGAAGCGGTGCTGGCCATCTATTTCATCCAGGCGTTTCTGGTGGTGGCGGCCTACCTGCTCCGTTTTTATTCGGAGTGGCTGCTGCTGGCTTTGTATCTCGTGTTTTCCAGCATTGTCCTGAGCATTTTTTTCCTGGCGGACCGCAGCGGCTGGCGGATGAGACGTTTCACCCTGGTGGACACGGTCATCAAGGGCCGTTTGAAGACGATTCTCAACCAGCAGGTGATCATCAGAGTCACCTTTGGCGTTTTTCAAGTCTTGTTCCCGTTGTTGTTCCTGGTGACCTGCGCCGCCGCTCCGAGGATGCAGCCCTCTTTCCTGGTGCTGTTTTTCGGCTTGTTGGCTTTGGTGGTCGTGGTCTGGGTGGTGAAGCGGGACTTCCTGGCCGGGGCCCTTCGGTTGAGCGTTTACCTGGTGGTGCCGGTCATGATCTACCTGTCCCAGAGGCAGTCGGCGCCGTGGCTCCAGGGCTTGCTCCTTCAAACGTTCAATTTTTCTTTCGTCGTTCTGACCCTGTTCGTCATCCTGACGCTCAGATTCACGCGCCGGCAGGGGTTCAAAAGCACGCCGCTCGACTTTCTGATCCTGCTCGTGGCGCTGGTCGTTCCGAATCTGCCGGACGAGCGGATTCGCATTTACCAGTTGGGGTTCATCGCCACCAAGATCATTGTTTTCTTTTTTTCCTACGAGGTGCTGGTGGGCGAATTGCGGGGCAAGCTCACCTGGCTTGGAGGGTGCGTCGTCGCGGGTCTGGTCATCATTCTGGGTCGCAGCTTGATAATGTAATGTCGAGTCGTATCAAGGCCCTGCTCTTTACAAGGTCCGGCTCGCGTGATAAAAAAATATAAAGCCGCAGCTCTCTTCCCGGCCCATGCCGGCCGGTTGATTTCATAGGACGTTCATAAAATGGATATCCTAGACGGCAACAATATTTCTCTCAAGGTGCTGGTCGAGTATCTGGATGAAGACAAGTCTCAGCCGCTGACCTTGGAACAATGGCGGCAGATGGAGACCAACCTCGGCCGGCGGATTTATCCGGAAATCCTGTTTCTGCTCACCCAGATGACTTTCGAGCCCGATGAGGCCCGGAGTCATTGGTTCGCCACCTTGGAGCACCGCGATCATCTGAGCCGCATCCTGGGACGCGACGTGGGGCTGCGCGTGGCCCTGTGCGACTATTTCACCAACATCCTGCCCAAGCTGAAGAATCCCATCCTGATCGAGGTCCAGCTCTATCTCCAGAAAGAAAAGTCCATTCTGGTGGACGAGTTGACCGGCCTGTACAACCGCCGCTATCTGAACCGCGTCTTGGAGCGGGAACTGGGGAATACCAAGCGGTATAAGCACCCCACCTCGGTGCTGATGATCGACGTGGATCATTTCAAGAGCTTCAACGATCGGTTGGGCCATCAAGCCGGCGACGCGGCCTTGGCCGAACTCGCCCGCGTCCTGGAACGCACGGCCCGGAGCATCGATCATGTCATTCGATACGGCGGGGAGGAATTCTTTCTCATCCTGCCGAGGACCGATAAGGAATCCGCCTGGATCGTGGCCGAACGGCACCGCTTGGCCATCGAACAACACCCTTTCACGGGGCAGGAATACCTGGCCAACGGGAATCTGACTGTCACTGTCGGCCTGGCCACCGCACCGGAGGACGCCGCCGAGGGTCTGGCCTTGATTCAGCGCGCGGACGAGGCCCTCTATCGCGGCAAGTCAGTTGGCCGAAATTGCGTCATTTCCTGGAGTCAGAACAAACGGCAACACGTGCGCTACCCGTGGGAAGCCGAAATGCTCTTCCGCCAGCACTCCCCGGAGGTCGAAGCCGCCTACCGCCGAGGCCGGATTCACAACATCAGCCTGGGCGGACTGCGGTGCGAAACCGAGTCCCCGGTTGATATCGGACAGTTCCTGCAGTTGCTGGGTTATCTGGTCGAAGGCAGCCCGCCGCTTCATTTCGAAGCCAAGGTGGTGTACAGCTCTCCCGATCCCACCGAATCGAACCGTTATCATCTCGGCTTGTCTTTTGATCGGGAAAAATCTCAGCCCGAGACCGAGCAGACCCTGAAGGAGATGCTGGTCGAGCAGGAAGCCAGAATTCTGCACTGAAATCCCGCCCGTTTTCCGTTTTCGTCCAGGCTTTTTAAGATAAGCGGCGATCCGGCTGCTGCTGGATCAGGCGCAGAATCACGCCGACAAGAACCCCCAGAAGAACGCCCAGGGTGTTGGCCTCGATGTCGAGTATCTCGAAACTCCTGCCCGGCACCCAGAGTTGGCCGATTTCCAGCACCAGGCTGAAGGGGATCATGGTCAGTCCCAGGCCCACGGCCGGGAGCCAGGCGGGTTGACTCACGGTGGGCAGCAGGGCCAAAAAGGTGAAGATGGCCCCATGGACCAGCTTGTCGCTGATGCCCTCTTGCGGTAGATGCTGGCTGGGGATCCACATGCCCACCGCGGCCAGGACCATTCCCAGGACCCACAGGATTCTCAGGGCGCGAGCCAGACGCATGACGGATTTTTCCATCTTTCAGCCGTGCGTTCGGTCCAAGACCGGCGGCGGTTGGCGGCTCATGGCCCAGCCGTCCCAACCGATTACAGCAGCCCGATTTCCTTGCCCACTTTTTCCATTTTGTCCAGAGCGAACTGGATCTGTTCGTCGGTGTGGGTGGCCATGAGGCTGATGCGCAACAGGGTGTCGGTCGGCGGGACGGCCGGCGGATAAACAGGGTTGACGAAGACGCCTTCCTCGTCCAGCCGGATGGTCATGCGCAGGAGACGCAGGGCGTCGCCGACATAGACGGGGATGACCGGGGTTTCCGAGGCCCGGGTATCGTACCCCAAGGCCTGCAGACCCTCCCGCATCATGGTGGTGATCTTCCACAGGCGCTCGATGCGCTCGGGCTCCCGCTGGATGATCTTGAGGGCGGCCAGGGCGGCCGCGGCCGAGGCCGGGGCCATGCTGGCGCTGAACATATAAGCCCGGGAACCGTGCCGCAGAAATTCGACGGTGTTCTGGTCCGCGGCGATGAACCCGCCCAGGGAGGCCAGGGACTTGCTGAAGGTGCCCATGATGATATCGACCTTGTCGGTCAGGCCGAAGTGGGAGGCCGTACCGCTGCCGTCCTTGGCCAGCACGCCCAGGGCGTGGGCGTCGTCCACCATGAGCGCCGCGCCGAAGCGTTCGGCCAGCTCCGCCACCTGGGGCAGCTTGAGGATGTCGCCGTCCATGCTGTAGATGCCCTCGGTGATGATGAACAGGCCGGTGTCCTTGGGGATGCGGGAAAGGACCAGTTCGAGGTCTTTCATGTCGTTGTGGGCATAGCGGCTGACCTTGGCCATGCTCAACCGGGCGCCGTCCACGATGCTGGCGTGGTCGTATTTGTCTAAAACAATGTGGTCGTGCCGGCCGACCAGAGGCGCGATGACGCCCTGGTTGGCCTGAAAGCCGGTGGAAAAGAGAATGGCCGCGTCCTTCTTGACCCACTTGGCCAACTCCTCTTCGAGTTCCTCATGAATGTCCAAGGTGCCGTTCAAGAATCTCGAACCGGCGCATCCCGTGCCGTATTTTTCCACGGCCTTTTTGGCCGCCTCCTTGATTTCCGGGTGGTTGGTCAGGCCCATGTAGCTGTTCGACCCGAGCATGAGCAGTTTGCGATTCCCTTTGAGGTAAACCTCGGTGTCCTGCCCGGAAACGATCTCCCGGGAAAAGGGATAGTGGCCCGAGGCCTTGAGGTCCCGGGTCAGGGTGAAGCTATCGACCTTATCAAAAATAATTTTGTTTCTCATGGCGGTTTTCTTCCACTCCCCTCGATCATGGACTTCCGATCCGCATACACGCCGTGATTCGATTTACTCTTCTACCATAAATCCGGTCCGTTTCACAACGTGTCCAGCATTTTCCGGCCGCGGCCGACCACGGCCGGCGAGCCGGCTTGCATAACCCCTCGGATGGTCTCGACGGCCCGGTCGCGAAGCGCGGGGTCCCTTCGGGCCAGCTCGGCCAGCGCTTCGAGGGCGTTGGCCTGAACGATGCGGCTCTTCGAATCCCGCATATAACGCGTGAGAACCTCCACCGCCAGGGTTTGTTCGGCCGGGGCGAGTTCGAGCCGGGGGATCATCTGGGCCACGTGCCACTGGACCTCCTGCTGATCGATCCCAGCGATTGGACCGATCAACCGGGCCTTGTAAGGACCCAACCACTCCGGCCGCGCGCGGCTGACCTTCTCGACCACGTCCGCGGCGCGCATGCGCACAACCGGGTCGGCATGTTCAAGGCCCTCGAAAACCTCGGCCAACGCTTCTCGCCGTTGGAGCACCTCGGCGACCACTTCCTCGGCTCGGCCGATGGACCGGCGGTCGCCGCCGGACAACCCGGCCAGAAGATCGCTCACTGTCGGTTCCTGACGCCCCGGCGCTCCCGGTCCCCGTACTGGGCCGTGATCTCGCTGATCGTCCTCTCGATCCGGTCTTGCACCGCCGGCCGGCCCTCGGCCTGCTTCAGCCCCAAGCGGAGGTGATAGAGGGCGTTGTCCGGGTCGCCGGTGGCCTTGAAGTACAGCCCGGTGTACAGCCGGGCCTGGGCCAGATCGTTCAGGCCGCCATAGACCAGGCCGAGCTGGTAGAGGCTGTCTTCGTTGTTGGGATCCAGGTCCAGCACGCGGCGATACCGGTCCCTAGCCTCTTCCAGTCTGCCTTGAACCTGGTAGAGGCGGGCCAGCAGAAATTCGATTCGAATCGAACCGGGCCGTTCGGCGGCGGCGATGCCCAGCTTGTCCAGGGCGGCGTTGAAGTCGCCCTTTTTGTACAGGAGTTCGGCCAGGTCGGTGAGGATTTCGACGTTGTTCGGCTGAAGGGCCAAGGCCTTTTGGAAGGAGGCTTCGGCCGAGGCCAAGTCCTGTTGGTTGGCGTAAACCAAGCCCAGGCCATAGATGGCCGTGGCGTCCTTGGGATTCTGGTCGAGTCGGCGCTGAAAATGAGCCAGGGCCTTGGCCTGGTCGTTCCACCGAGCGATCAGCCGGGCCTGGATGGTCTCGAAAACCTGCTGGTTCCCGGTGCCCCGCATCCGGCTGTAATCCTCGCGGGCGGCGATGGCCGCGTCCACGGACAGGACCCGCTGCTGGAGGCCGGGGTGGGTCAGCAGATAGGTCGGCACGCCCTGGGGCTGGAACTGGGAAGCCTTGATTAAAATGTTGAAGGATTGCTTCATGAAATGGGGATCGTACCCGGCTTGGACCAGATAATCGAGGCCCAGCCGATCCGCCTCGGCTTCGTCGTTCCGGGAATACTTGAGCTGGGTCTGCACCGCGCCGGCCATGCCGCCCACGGCCATGGCCGAACCAATGGGTCCGCCGATGAAAATGCCGGCCAGCATCGCGCCCATGGTGGCCAGGGACAATTTTTGGGATTGGGCGACGCGCTGGGAGATATGACGCGCGGTCACGTGGGCGATTTCATGGGCCACCGTGGCCGCCAATTCCCCCTCCCGGTCCAGGACCTCGATCAAGCCGCTGTTGATGAAAATATATCCGCCCGGAATGGCGAAGGCGTTGGGCACGTCGTTTTGAAGCACGAAGAACCGGTAGGCGAAAGGCTGCGGGCCGAGCGGCTTCAGAATCTTGTCGCCGAGTTGATTGATGTAATCCATGACCGCCTGGTCGTCCACGAAACGCATCTGTTTTCGGATCTGCTGGTAGAACTCCTGGCCCAGCTTGCGCTCCTCTTCATAGGTCAAGCCGCGGGCCGGCGCCGGCGCCAACAAACCGACGAGCAGCAAACCGATCAGCAGTCGGGAAAGCATCTTGGAAGCTTGGGGCATCATCATCGCTTTCGATCCCATTGGGCCTCAAGAAGAGACGGGTTAGGCTTTTTCGGACGGCGCCTCCTCGATATCGATCCGCGGGGCCTCCACCCAAAGCCCTTCCAGGTCGTAGAACCCGCGGATCGGATCGTGGAAGACGTGGATCACGATTTCACCGTAATCGATGAGCACCCATTGGCCGCCGGACCGGCCCTCGATGCCGAGCGGCAGGCCGCCGCCCTGTTTTTTGACCTGTTCCAGGACGTGGTCGGCGATGGCCTGCACCTGACGGCTGGACGAGCCCGAGCAAATGAAGAAATAATCGGTGAAGGAAGAGATTTGATCGACTTTAAGCAGGACGGGATCCAGGGCCTTGGTCTGGCGGACCGCCGCCACGACCAGGGTCGCCAGGTCGGAAGCCGGCGCTGGGGCCGGGTTTTTTTCATGCGGCAAACTCAGACCTCCCGGTAGAGACCGTTGGCCACGATGTATCGGAGAACCGCCTCCGGTAAAAGATACCGCACCGACGCTCCGCGCGCCAGGTGGGAGCGGATGTCGGTCGAGCAGATGTCCAGGCGGATGATCCGCCGGCAGAACACGGTTTTCCTGCTTGGATGCACAAAGGCGTTTTGGCCCGGGTCAAAGCTGTAGGCGGCGTCGATTTTATTTTTGAGCATGCGCCGGACGGCCGCCCGATCATGACCCGGCCGGTCGGTGACCACGAAATGGGTCAAATCGAAGAGACGCCGGGCGTCTTTCCAGGAAGGGATTTCGAGAAAGGCCTCCTCGCCGACGATGAAGTAGAGGTCCAGGTCCGATCCTTTGCCCCGGCGAATCTCGGTGAGGGTGTCCACCGTGTAAGAGGGGCCTTGGCGGTGGACCTCCATGTCGTTGACGAAAAAATTCGGTCGGCCGGCCACGGCCAAACGGGTCATGGCCAGGCGATGGGCCGCATCCGCCAGGGGGCCGGACTTTTTATGGGGCGGTGTCGCGGCCGGTAGAAAGAGCACGCGGTCCAGGCCCATCATCTCGGCGACCTCCTCGGCGGCCCGCAGATGTCCGAGGTGAATGGGGTCGAAGGTGCCGCCCACGAGGCCCAGCTTGAGCGCGGCCCGGGCCATCACGTCCTGACCTGTCCGTCTCCAAAAACGATGAATTTGGTGGTGGTCAGTTCGTTCAATCCCATGGGGCCGTAGGCGTGCAGCTTGGAGGTGCTGATGCCGATCTCCGCGCCCAGGCCCAACTCCCCGCCGTCGTTGAAGCGGGTCGAGGCGTTGACCAGGACCACCGAGGCGTCCGTCTCGTTGAGGAAGCGGCGGGCTCGGTTGTAATCCCGGGTGACAATGGCCTCGGTGTGCTTCGAGCCGTAAGCCGCGATGTGGTCCAGGGCCTCGTCCATGCCGCCCACCACCTTCACGGCCAGGATCAGGTCCAGATACTCCTCGGGCCAGTCGGCCTCGACGGCCTGCTTGCGTCCGGGCAGCAGGGCCAGGCTTTTTTCGTCGCACCTGAGTTCAACGCCGGCGTCTTCCAGCGTCTTGGCCACGCGGGGCAGAAAGGCTTCGGCCGCGCGTTCGTGCACCAGCATGGTCTCCATGGCGTTGCACACACCGGGACGCTGCACCTTGGCGTTCAGGCAGATGTTTTCGGCCATGTCCAGATCGGCCGATTCGTCCACGAAGACGTGGCAGACGCCCTTGTAGTGTTTCAACACCGGCACGCGCGCGTTTTCGGCCACGAAGCGGATGAGTTCCTCGCCGCCTCGGGGAATGATGAGGTCCAGGTCGTCTTCCAGACGGAGCAGGGCCAGCACCGCCGCCCGGTCCGTGGTGGATACGATCTGCACGGCCGCCTCGGGCACGCCGGCCCGGGCCAAAGCCTTTTGCACGACCCGGCCCACGGCCAGGTTCGAGTGAATGGCCTCGGAACCGCCCCGAAGGATCACGCTGTTGCCCGCCTTGAGGCACAGCCCGGCCGCGTCCACGGTCACGTTGGGTCGGGACTCGTAAATGAAGCCGATCACGCCCAGGGGGATGCGCACCCGTCCGACCTCGATGCCGTTCGGCCGCCGCCACATGGACGTCACCTCGCCCACGGGATCGGGCAGGGCGACCACGTCCTGAAGCCCTTGGCGCATCGAGGCCAGGACCTTGTCGCTCAGGGTCAGGCGGTCGATCATGGCCGCGCTCAACCCCTTCTCCTGGGCCAGGGCCACGTCCTTTTGGTTCTCCGCCTGAATCGTTTTTGCCTCTTTGCCCAATTCCTCGGCAATGTTCAGCAGGGCCTGATTTTTCACGCCGGTGCTCAGGCTGCCTAGCTCGCGGGCCGCGGCTTTGGCCTGAACAGCCATTCCGCGTATCATCTCTTGTACGTCCACGGCGTTTCCTCCCCTCAGGCCGCGAGGTCCGGGTCAACGACCATGTTGTCCCGGTGAATGACCTCATCCGAATGTTTGTATCCCAGCCGCTCCTCGATGTCGCAGGTTTGGCATCCCAAGATCCGACCCAGCTCGTCCGAGGAGTAGTTGGTCAGGCCGATGGCCACCAGCCGGCCGCGCCGGCCCCGCACCTCGACCGAATCGCCCACCTGGAACCGGCCTTCCACTCCGACCACGCCCGAGGGCAGCAGGCTCTTGCCGCCCTTGAGCAGGGCCCGGCCCGCGCCGCCGTCCACCACGATCTGGCCCCGCGGTTTGGAGGTGAAGGCGATCCAATGCTTGCGGCCGCGCATCCGTTCGGTCTGGGGCAGAAAGAGCGTGCCTTCCTCCTGACCGGTCAGGATGCGTCTGAGCGTATCTTTTTTCGTCCCGTTGGCGATGACCGTGGGCAGACCCATCTGGGCCACGCGCCGGGCCGCCCGGACCTTGGTGAACATGCCGCCCGTGCCCAAGGCTCCGGCAATGGTCCCGGCCTGGGCCTCGACCCGGCGGTCGACCGATTTGACCACGGGTACGAACCGCGCCTCGGGGTCCTGCCTGGGGTCCCGGTCGTACAGCCCGTCGATGTCGGTCAGGGCGATCAGGGCATCGGCCTCGGTCAGGCTGACCATCATGCCGGCCAGGGTGTCGTTGTCCCCGACCTTGATCTCCTCCACGGCCACCGTGTCGTTCTCGTTGACGATGGGCACGATGCCCCAGGAAAGCAGGGTGGTCAGCGTGTTGCGGGCGTTCAAATACCGCTGCCGATGGGCCAGATCGTCCGCGGTGAGCAGCACCTGGGCCACTTTCAGCCCGTGGCGGGCGAAGGATTTTTCATAGGCCAGCATCAAACTGGGCTGGCCCACGGCCGCGCAGGCCTGCTTGGCCTGGACGGTCTGGGGCCGCTCGCTCAGCCCGACCTTGGTGAACCCGGAGGCGATGGCGCCGGAGGAGACGACCACGATCTCCCGGCCGGTCTTGACCAGGAAGGCCATGTCGTCCACGAGATGGTGCACCCGGCGCATGTCCAAGCCGCCCGCCCGAGCCAAAACGCCGCTGCCGATCTTGACCACCACCCGGTGGGCGCGAACAAGCTCCGATCGGATATCCTGGCCCTGGGACATGGTTTACTCCGCATCTTGGCGGACTTTAACCGCGTCCGCCAGGACGTGCTTCAACGTGTCGAGACCCTGGCCGGTCCAGGCGCTGACGCCGCACACCGCGACGGAGGGCAGGGCCGCCCGCAGGCGTTCCAAGGCCTCCTCCGCGCCGGGCAGGTCCATCTTGTTCACGGCCACGATCTGCGGCTTTTCGGCCAACTCCCGGGAATAGCCGGCCAACTCCCGGTTGAGCATCTCGAAATCGGCGGCCGGCGCTTCTTCCTCGATCCGACCCGCGTCCAGAACATGCAGCAGCACGGCACAGCGCTGAACGTGCTTGAGAAAACGAACGCCCAGCCCGGCCCCCTGGGACGCGCCTTCGATCAGGCCCGGGATGTCGGCCATGGTGAAGGCCTCCTCCTCCCCCACCGGCACCACGCCTAACGTCGGGATCAAGGTGGTGAAGGGATAGTCGGCGATCTTGGGTTTGGCCGCCGAGACCCGGGAAAGCAAGGTGGACTTGCCCACGTTGGGCAGGCCGATCAGACCCACGTCGGCCAGGAGGGACAGTTCCAAGGCCAGTCGCAGTTCCCGGCCGGGCCGGCCCGGTTCCACCTGGCGGGGGGCGCGGTTCGTGGAGGTGGCGAAACGGGCGTTGCCCCGCCCTCCCCGGCCGCCCTCGGCCACTAGAAACTCCTGGCCCGGCCTAGCCAGGTCCACCAGACGGTCCCCGGTATCGGCGTCCTTGACCGTGGTGCCCACCGGCACCTCGACGACGAGGTCCGGCGCATTGGCGCCGTGGCGGTCCTTGCCCTGCCCGTGCCGGCCGGGTTTGGCGAAAAAGTGCTGATTGAGGTGGAAACGGTAGAGCGTATTCTTCTGAGAGGAAGCGACCAGAATGACGTGTCCTCCACGTCCTCCATCCCCGCCGTTCGGTCCGCCTCGGGGTACGTGCTTTTCCCGCCGAAAGCTCAAACAGCCGTCCCCTCCGGCCCCGGAACGCACGTGAATCACTGCCTGGTCGACAAACTTCATCGAGTCTGTCCGGGTAATCCGGATCGACGGAGGTTATTCGGCGTAAACGCTGATCTTTTTGCGGGTCCTGCTGATATGTTCGAAGACCACCACCCCGTCGATTTTGGCGAAGAGCGTATAGTCGCTGCCCAGGCCCACGTTGTTGCCGGGATGAAAAGTCGTGCCTCGCTGTCGAACGAGGATGCTGCCCGCCGTCACGCGCTGGCCGCCGTAACGCTTCACGCCGAGCCTTTTGCCGGCTGTGTCACGCCCGTTCCTCGAGCTGCCGCCTGATTTTTTATGCGCCATGGCCTCGCTCCTTACGCCGAAATCTCTTGAATCTGAATGGCCGTGTAGTACTGCCGGTGGCCTCGGGTTCGGCTGTAGCCTTTGCGGCGTTTCTTTTTGAAGACCAGAATCTTTTTCTCCCGGTGCTGTTCGACGACCTTGGCCGTGACCCGGGCGCCGGGCACCAGGGGCTGCCCCACGGTGACCTGATCTCCGTTCGAGACGCACAGGACGTCGTCCAGGGTGATCACATCGCCGATGTTGGCTTCGAGCCTTTCCACCCGGACCGTTTGCCCCACGGAAACGCGCTGCTGTTTTCCGCCGGTTTTGATAATTGCGAACATTTCCTTAAACCTCCGCGACGTAAACCAAAAAAGTACTCTTAACCGTCGGAGATGTCAAGAGCATTTTCATCACTCCTATAAAAGCAAATCAGATGGCGCACAGCTCGCGGCACGCTCGTCTCAATCCTTGCCCGCCGCCTGGTTGGCCATCCGAGAATGCTCTTCCACAAGCCCGACCGGCGGTTCCTCGACATCGCCGCGAATATACGCCTCGGTCATCCGAAAAGCGTCGTCGTCCGTGTACTGGCGCGGGGGGTGCTTCATGAAATAGGCAGCGGCCGGCAAAATCACCCCGCCCAGGCCCCGCTTAAGGGCCAGTTTGCAGCAACGGATGGCGTCGATGGCCACGCCGGCCGAATTGGGCGAATCCTCCACCGACAGCCTCAGTTCCAGGTTCATGGGCACGTCGCCGAACAGCTTGCCCTCCATGCGGATGAAACAGACCTTGTTGTCCCGCTGCCAGGCCACGTAGTCGCTGGGACCGATGTGGATGTTCTCCTCGGCCAGACGATCCGCGGCCACGGACTGCACGGCTTCGGTCTTGGACCGCTTCTTGGAGACCAGCCGGGTGCGGTTGAGCATGTTTAAAAAGTCGGTGTTGCCGCCCGTGTTGAGCTGGTAGGTGCGTTCCAGTTTCACCCCGCGCTTGTGGAAAAGATCGGTCAGGGTGCGATGGGTGATGGTGGCCCCGAGCTGAGCCTTGATGTCGTCCCCGATGATGGGGATGTTCTTTTCCTCGAAGCGCCGGGCCCAGGCCGGATCGCTGGCGATGAAGACCGGCATGCAGTTGATGAAGGCCGCCCCGGCCTCAAGCGCGCATTCGGCGTAAAAACGGGTGGCTTCCTCGGAACCGACCGGCAGGTAGTTGAGCAGCATCTCGGCGCCGGACTCCTTGAGGGCGGCGACGATCTCCTCTTGGGTCGATTCGGGTGTTTCGGCCGGGATGAACGTCCGGTGCTCCCCGTAGTCCAGCATGTGTTCGGAAAGACCGTCCAGGATGCGGCCCATGCGGACCTGAACCCCGGAGGCGGGTACGTCCGGGTTGAAGACCGTGGTGCAATTCGGAGGCATGAAAATGGCGTCGCTGACGTCCTTGCCCACCTTGCGCCGATCGATGTCGAAGGCGAGGACGACTTCAATATCGCCGGGCCGGTAACCACCGATCTCCCAGTGCATCAAACCGATGGCTTCCTGCCAGGTCTTGTTTTTATAGAAATGGATGCCCTGGATCAGGGAGCTGGCGCAGTTGCCCACCCCCACGATACCGATCCTGATGTGATCCATTTGAGGCTTCCCCCTTTATGCCCGAGGCTTTCCGAGCCCTGAGCCGAGTCCGCCGGTTTCCGGGTCTGCCCGATTCGCGCCGCTCGAAAGCAGGCAAGGATCGACCCGATCGCCTGGAACTTCACCTTTGGTCTGAAAAAAACGCACCCGCGGCATACAGCGGCGGGGTCAACACAAACGGAAATAATATGCCAAGGATGGCCTTGGATGTCAATTCCCCCCTCCGCCGGCCGGTTCCCGGTCGGGCGCGGCGTCCCTTGGTCCGCCATTCTGTAGATCACGGAAGCCCGCGCCGGAAGTTCACGGCGGCAAGGCGAGGGGCGCGCCCAAAAAAAGTGGGAGACCGGTTCCGGGTCGGAATCGAGTCTCCCACGGCAGGGTTGGGGTTAAATGATGGTGGACCGATGATCCAACGCGCCGATCCCTGCAGGGCAATTTTATTTTACTCTAAAAACGTAAATCATTCAAGTGCCCAGGAAAAATTTTCCTTCCCCGAGCCCGCCCGTGGGGGAACGCCCCATGTTGGTTTTTAGGCCTAGCGACCCTGGCCGGCCAGATAGCCCTTGGCCACCGCTTCGTCGATCAAGAGGCGGGCCAGGTCCCACAACGTCCGGGAGCCGTCTTCGATGTGGCGGTTGCGGCCCACTACCTGATCCTGAGTCACACCATGCTCTCGCCAGCTTTTACCCCGTGTGTAATAATTGTGTAAAAGCGGCATGAGCCGGTCCAAGGCGGCGGCGAAGCGGGCCTCCGGCGTTTGACGCGCCTCGTAGGTCCGCCACAGGTCGTGCAGGTCGGCGGCCTGGTCCTCGGGCAGCAAGGCGAAAAGACGCTCGGCCGCCCGGGTTTCCCGCTCGGCCTGGTCGGCGCGGCCGGCCTCGTCATAGCAAAAGGTGTCCCCGGCGTCGATTTCCACCAGGTCGTGGACCAGCAGCATCTTGAGGACGGTCAGCGGGTCCAGGGACTCGTCCGCGTATTCAGCCAGCACCAGGGACATGACGGCCACGTGCCAGCAGTGTTCGGCCGAGTTCTCTTTGTTCCGCCCATCGAGATGGTAGGACTGGCGCTGGATGGTCTTGAGCGGGTCGATGCCGAGCAGGAAGTCGATCTGCCGCGCCAGGCGTTCGTCGTCGATGTTCATGGCGTTTCCTTTCCCGAGTCAGGGGTGCGGAGGGCCGGACCCATTTCTCGTTTTTCCACCATACCCATGGAGCGCACCTCGGGTCGGATGGCCACCAGGAAGATGATGACGGTCATCAGCCCGCCGGCGCCGACGAACAGACCCACGGTGTGCACCTTGATCAGGACCCCGGTCAGCGCTTGGGAGATGGGGATAAGGCCGACCGAGGCGAACATCATCATGCTGAAAACGCGCCCCAACAGTTCGGACGGCGTCCGGCTCTGAATCCAGGTGGTGTATTGAATGACCACGAATCCCTGGGCCGCGCCAATGGCCAGGACAATGGCCGCGGCCGCCTCGGTCGAACCGGCGAAACCGAAAAGAATGAGCAGCAGGCCCGTGGCGCTGATCATCAGCAGGAGAATCATGCCCATGCGGCGGGCCGGCAGGCGGGGCAGGGTCCCGGCCAGGATCGTGCCCATGAGCAGGCCGGCGCCAAAAGCGGAAATGATGGCCCCGAAAGCGGCTGCGCCCTGGGCGAAGCGCGTTTCGGCCAGAACCGGCACGCCCACGAAGATCGGACCTTCAATGAAGAAGTTGGCCGCCGCGGTCACGATCAGAAGCAGCCGCAGGGTCTTGTCGGTGAAAATATACTTGAGCCCCTCGGCAATGGACGAAAGAACCCCGGCGCTCTCTTCCGGCGATTCCGCGGAACCGTTTTTGGGATCAAGCTTGACCGCCAATAGCACCAGGACCGAGGCCAGAAAACAGATCGCGTTGATCCCGAAGGCCAGACCGATGCCGGTCATGGCCGTTTCGGCGTTTGAGACCGCCGCCCCGTCCGGACCTCCGGAAAAGACCGCGATGAGCAGACCGGCCAAGGCCGGGCCCACGGCGATGCTGAGCTGCACCGTGCCGGCGGCCAGGGAATTGCCGGCCAGCAGCAGGTCCGGGGAGATGATGCGGGGCATGATGGACATTTGGGCCGGGAAGAAAAAGGCGTCGGCCAACCCGAAGGTCAGGGCCAAGACGTAGAGCATCCACAGGGAGACGTGATCGCTGAGCACCAGCACGGTCAGCAGGCCGACGATGATGGTGCGGACGAAGTTCGATGCCAGGAGCAGCCTTTTGGGCGAGAAGCGGTCGGTCAGCGCGCCGCCCAAAAGAATGAACAAGGCTCTAGGAATCCCGGCCGTGGCCAGGACCGTGCCCACGGCGAAGGGGTCCTGGGTCAGCTTGAGCACCAGCCAGGGCAGGGCGATCAGGTAGAACTGCGTGCCCAGTACCGAGGTGGCTTCGGCGACCCACAGCCAGCGGAAATTGGCCACGGCCAGCACCCCCAACATGGGGTGTCTTTTGTGGGGCGTCTGCTTCTGACCCGGAGGCTCCGGGTTCGAGTTTCTTGTTGTGGCTTCCGCCAAGGCTGATTGCCCGCCCTTTCGCGCTTGAAGGCCGAGAGGCAAACGACCGACAGCCCCTCATGCCATCAGCCCGGAACCGTAACGCTTTTTCCGGTTTCTGGCAACCCTCAAACGGCCTAAAAAATGAGCCGGTCTTTTTTTGCCCCTCATTTCTTATTTATGGTATGACATTCGGTATGACATTTGGTATGATGCGATCCGGACAAGCACCAGGGGGAGAGAATGAGCGCAGTGGTGGAGCGACTGGAGCACGGGCCCTTTGTCGAGCTGGCCTTGAATCGTCCGGCCAGTTTTAATGCCTTCGATCTCGAACTCTTGACCGACCTGGCCGGGCAGCTCACCGCCCTGGCCCGGGACAAGTCCGTGCGGGGCGTGGTCGTGAGCGGCCGGGGCCGGGCCTTCTGCGCCGGCGGGGACCTGAAATGGGTCCTGGACCATCCGGCCGGTCTGGGCGTGGGCTTTCACACCCTGGCCGGGCAGTTTCATCTGGCCGTGACCGAGATTCGCCGCATGTCCAAGCCGGTGGTGGCGGCCGTTCAGGGTGTGGCCGCGGGCGGCGGGTTTTCGCTCGCCCTGGCCTGCGATTTCCGGGTCATGGAGAAATCGGCCGTGCTTCGCCAGGCCTATTCCTCGGCCGGGCTGACTTTGGACGGCGGCGGGTCCTTCACCCTGCCCCGGCTGGTGGGGCTGGCCCGGGCCTTGGAGATCGCGGCCTTTGACGAGCCCATTTCATCGGAGCAGGCCCTTTCCTGGGGACTGGTGACGCGGGTGGTCGAGGACGGTCAGGCTTTGGCCGGGGCCTTGGAATTGCTGGAGCGAATGAAAGACAATTCCCTGCATGCCTTCGGTTGGTCCAAACGGCTCCTGACCGATGCCTTCAGCCGCCCCTTCGAGGCCCACATCGAGGTCGAGCGCGAGGGGCTGGCCGACTGCGCGGTCCACGGGGACGGCCGGGAGGGTCTCGAAGCTTTTACCCAGAAGCGCAAACCCCGGTTCAATTCTTGAGGCCAGGAGCGGTCCATGCGCGTATCCGTGATTTTGGCCCACCCCAATCCTGGCAGCTTCAACCACGCCATCGCCCGCCGGGCCGGGGAGGCCTTGGCCGCGAACGGGCACGCCGTCCGTCTGCGCGACCTGTACGCCGAAGGCTTCGACCCGGTAACGCCGGCCGATGAAATCGCGCGAGGGGCAAAACTTCCGGCCCCCATCGAGGTGCATTGCCGGGAGATCGCCGCGGCCGAGGGCATCGTCATTGTCCATCCCAACTGGTGGGGGCAACCGCCGGCTGTGCTCAAGGGCTGGATCGACCGGGTGCTGCGACCCGACGTGGCCTACCGCTTCCTCGAAGACGACTCGGGCGAGGGGGTGCCGGAAGGGCTGCTCAAGGCGCGGGCCGCCCTTGTTTTCAACACGTCGAACACCCAGGCCGAGCGGGAGATGGAGGTCTTCGGCGACCCCCTGGAAACGCTTTGGAAGAATTGTATCTTCGGACTGTGCGGCGTTTCCACGTTCGAGCGCCGGACATTCCGGATCGTGGTCACCAGCACGCCCCAGGAGCGGGAGGGCTGGCTGAACGAGGTGGAAGCCCTGGTCGGACGGCTGTTCCCGGCCGGCGCGGCCGGATGAATTTGCAAGGAGACCCGCACATGACCCACGACCCGTCTCCAGCCCTGTTGGACATTGGGCAAAAGGCGGCGCGGCTGGCCGCCGAATGGATCGCGCCCCGGGATTTCTCGGGCCCGAAAACGGATTTCCCCATGGATGTCTGGCAGGCCATGGGCCGGGCCGGGCTGTTGGGCGTGGCCCTGCCCGAGGCGTATGGCGGGAGCGGGCTGGGGTATCAAGGCCTTTCGCTGGTGGGCCTCGAGCTGGTGCGCCACGGCGGCTGCCTGGGTCTGGTCATGTCCATGAACCTGCACCAGATCGTGGGGCGGTTCCTGGTGGACGGCTTCGGCAACGAGGAGCAGCGCCAAAGATTTCTGCCGGACATGGCCTCGGGGAAGCGGGTCGGCTGCATGGCCGTGTCCGAACCGGGCGTGGGCGCTCACCCCAAGCGCCTGACCACGTCGGCCGTGCTTCAAGGCGACACGTATGTTTTGAACGGGGAAAAGACCTATCTGACCAATGGCCCCATCGCCACGTTGTTCGCGGTCATGGCCGTGACCGGCGAGGAGACCGGCGGGCGAAAACGCATCACCGCCTTTCTCGTGCCCAAGGAGACGCCGGGCCTGTCCCTGGCCGAACCCATGCACCTGGATTTCCTGCGGCCCTCCCCGCATGGCGGCATCCGGCTGCGAGAGGCCAAGCTTTCGGCCGCCGGCCGGCTCGGCCCCGAGGGCCAGGCCTACGAGGCCATGATCAAACCGTTTCGGGACGTGGAGGACGCGGTCATGATGGGACCCGGAGCGGGCGGTCTTCTGCGGCAGCTTGACCTGACGGCCGCGCGGATTCGAACCCAGGGGATCGAGCCGACCGAGGAACTCCGGGAGGATTTGGGGCGTCTCAAGGCCCTGGCCGAAACCCTGGCCGTGCTGGCCGGCCAGGCCGCCCAGCGGCTGGACGCGACGCCGCCGGCTTCGGACCTGGCTTCCCTGACCTTGGCCGCCCGCCAGCTTCGGCAGCTTTATCACACGCAGTACCAAGCGTTCGTCGAAAAGACCGGTCTCGCCCCGGACCGGCACCTGGAAACGTTGACCATGGACCTTGACCGCACCGGCAAAATCGCCGGCAACGTGACCCGGCTCAAATTCGTCCGATTGGGCGCTGACCTTCTGGATCAGGAGGCATGATTCGCCCCGGTCCGGATAAAAATTCTCTTGTCAGTTAGGCCGGTTAAAGATAAGATAGGTCCATTGGAATCAACTACGCATAACTCATAGGGAAAGGTGACCAGCCATGGCAGGAAGACCAAGGCATCCGCAAGGGGGCTTCACGTTGCTTGAATTGCTTCTGGCCATCGTCATCGCGGGCGTCATCGCGGCCTTTGCCATCGTCCTGTCCGGTTCGGTGCGCAACGCGGCCAAGGTCCGGGAGACCGACGGCCGCATGGCCGAGATCGCGGCCAAGGCCAAGGCCACGTATCGGAACACGGAAAATCTGCCGGTCGCGGTGGCGAATTTGGTGGAAGAGCCGGCCGGAACGCAGCGGGGTCTGCCAGTCGGGTTGAGTGAATTCAACCTGGAAGCCAAATACCGCTTTGACGCCTGGGGCAACCCTTTCCGTTACTACCGTTCTCCGGCCAGCGGTACGTTGACCATCGCCGGCCTGACGGTTAACAGCAAGGCCGTGGTCGGGGCCATCGTGAGCAGCGGCCCCAACGGTCGGGCCGAATCGACCATCAGCGGCACAACCATCGACACGGCCGGGGACGACATCGTCTTGGCCATTGACGTTTCCCAGGAGGCGATCGAGATCGCCCTCGAGGAACTGAAGGTCCTCCAGTCCAAGGTCTCGGCGTTGGACGCCGTGTACCAGGGCATAGACAATGACGGCGCTGACGGCGTGGATGAGGAAGGATGTGTCTTCGCCACTTACGCCGCCGCCCCCGGCTGCCCACCCACGGCCAGCCTGACCAATGACCCCAACTGCGGCACGGCCACGCTGGACCACATTGAGACGGATCCCTACAGTTGCACCGCTACGACGCCCCTGGGGGCTATCCGCGAGATTTACAGCTTGAGCAGCGCCTACCAGACTGACCCGTGGGGCAACGATTATCACTGGGGATGCTTGACAGGGGCCGGCTGCACCGACGAGTACGCCACCACAGATCCCCGCTATCATAAATTCTTCTCTGTCGGTCCAAACGGTACAGCAGGCGACGCCGACGACATCATTCCTTAGGGTAAGCAGGAGGCGGTTTTCCGCAATCAAAGACGCGGCATGGGCGCTATGCCCCGATCAGCAGAGCCGGGAGGCCGACGGTCTTGGACTGGGACCGGTCTCGCGGCCCGGGTCGGTCTAGCCGTCCTCCTTCTGGCCGCCTTCGCCTCCGGGGTTTCGGCCGCCATTTACAGCTACACGGACGAAACCGGCGCGGTGCACATCACCGACCGGCCGCCGGCCCAGGGTTCCTATCGCATCCTGCTGACCACCTTGAAACGGCCCGAGGGCTTTCATCGGCCGGCGGGAGCGCGCCACCAGTACGGCGACATCGTGGCCCGGCAGGCCAGTGGCAATGACTTGTCCCCGGCCTTGCTCCTGGCCATCATCAAAGCGGAATCGAACTTCGATCCCAGGGCCGTGTCGCCGCGCGGCGCTCAAGGCCTGATGCAGATCATGCCCGAGACCGGCCGCCAGTTGGGTCTGATTGCGCCTTTCGATCCACAACAGAACATCCGGGCCGGAGCCCGGTATTTCCGGGAGATGCTCAGCCGCTTCGGCGACGAGACCCTGGCCCTGGCCGCCTACAACGCCGGACCGGGCCGGGTGGAGGCCTATGGCGGGGTGCCGCCTTTCGACGAGACCCGGGCCTACATCCGCCGCGTGGGCTGGTACCGGGCGCTTTACAGCAAGACGTCGGGTCTGGAGTTTGGGAGCCGCGCCCGGGAGCTTTTCGATCAGGGGTACGGCGATTTTCAGGCCGGCCGTTTGACCTCGGCGGTGAAGTCGTTTGAAGGCGCGGTTCAAGAGGCCCCGGAGATGCCCGAGGCCCGCTACAACCTGGCCCTGGCCTTGGAGAATATCGGGCAATACCGCCAGGCCACGGATCAGTATCGGGAAGCCCTTCGCCTGGACCCGTATTACCGGGAAGCCTGTCATAACTTGGCCATCCTTTACGAGCGTTTGGGACGGCTGCCCGAGGCCATTGCCGCCTGGAAAAAACTTCTCGAATGGGAGGAAGACGGCGACCGGGCCTGGGAAATTACCGGTTATGTGGAGGAGTTGGTAAAGCTTACCGGCCGGTAATCGGGAATCGGGCCTGGGGTTTCGGGATGAGAACGAGAGGGGCTTGTTAAAAAAATTATTCTATTTCAACAAATTACATGGCCGATTGACCGCAAGACGGCCAGGAATGCGGTTGTCAAGGAGACACTGAATAAAATACAAGTAATTTAAGGAATTTGATTGACATTTGCTTGGCGTCGAGATATAACGGCTTCATTGGAAAGTAAGGCTGGCCCCAGGGCGACATCGCTTGAAGAACAATCAAGGCATGGTTCGGCCGGCGAGGCGCTCCGTGCCGAGCGTTTCAATTGTATGAGTCGTTGACATCGGTGCATAGACGAAAGGTGGTTGTTCTTGGCTAGGCGGATTCTGAGCGTCACCTACATTGACGGCGCGTATCACTATCTTGAGGCGGACCGGCAGGCGGGTGGGTTGTTTCCAAGAACCTCCGTGCCTCAAGTCGCCGAGACCGAGGAAGCCTTGAGCGCCGTCTGCCAGAAGGCCGATGAAATCTACTTCTGCGGCGAATTCTCCTCGGCGCTCTATCAATGGGCGGCCCTTCCCCGGGTGACCAAGCGCTACCTGCCCAACCTGGTTCGTCAGGATGCGCGGGAAAAGGTTGAAGCCACCGCTCAGCTCCAGGTCCGGTTCGAGACCTTGGGGGACGTGGTGGAGCGCGGCGGACCCCGCACCCGGGTGGCTTACGTCGCCGTTCACGAAGGGGACCTGACACCCATCTGGTCGGCTCTGGAACGGGTGATGAAGAAGGTCAAGGCCATCACGCCCTTGCCCGTGGCCTTGGCTTCAGCCGTTGCTCAGGCGGACAAGCCGGATCGGGATTTCATCGTGACCTGGGTCGGAGAGCATTCGACCGTGATCGTCATCAGCTCTCCCCAGGGTCAGGTCAAGATGGCCCGCAGCCTGCCCTTGAGCCTGCCCGCTGAACCAATGGCCGCCGACCCGGAGGAGGCCAGGCGTTTTTCCGAGACGCTTTCCCGCGAAATTTCGATGACCACGACCTTTTTCAAGCAGGAGTTCCGGTCCGGGGTGCCCGAGGTCATTTATTTCCTGGGTACGCCGCGTCTGAAGGGGATCCTGGAGGAATTTGTTCCCTTTGGCGTGCCGCCGGATCAGCGTTTCCAACTCTCCTCCTCCTTGGTCCAAAACATGGGCGAGGCGGAGACGAACACCGCTTTTCATCTGGTCAGCAACTTCTTTTCCCCGGTCACCTACAATTTCCTGCCCGAGGAAACGGTCACCCGCCGCCGGACGGACGTGTTGTACGCCGCGGCCGTGGCGGTCCTGGTGCTGCTGATTGTCGCGGCCGGCATATGGGATTTCCAGCTTTACAGTCAGAAACAGTCGCGGATCACGGACTACCATCTGAAATACACCGAACTGAAACAGCTTCAAGCGGACGTGGCCCAGAAGCAGGCCGAGGTGGATCGCCTCAAGCCTTTTGAAGGCTGGAAGCGGTTCTACGAGGACACCTTTGAAAACCGGCCGGCCTGGAATCGGATTTACTCCGAGCTGGCCTTGATCCTGCCGGACAACATCCTGCTTAACAACTTCGCCCTGAAGGCGCCCTCCGGTCGTCAAGAGGCCGCGGGCCCGTTGCTGGAGAGCGAAATCGCCGGCGAGATTCAGGCCGACAACTGGGAACAAGGGCTGAGCATGCTTCGGGAGTTCGGAGAGCGGTTGCAGATGTCCCCCCTCTTCGATGTGACCGAAGTGGAATACACGCCCCGGGAGCTGGCCGAGGTGACCAAGATTTTCACCTTCAAGATCGGCCTCAAACTGGTGCCTCAGAGGATGGCTCATGAGTCCTAAGCCGATTATCATCGTCGTTCTGATCCTGGTCTTGGCTCAGGCGCTCTTCTTCGGTGACGCGACGCGGGACAGCATCGCCTATCTGGATCAGCGCCTGTCCGCCGTGCAAGCGGAGAGCCAAGGGCTCAAGGTGCAGAAGACCCAATTGGACCAGGAATTCAATCGGTTGCGAAGCGACATCCGCAGCATTCCGCCTTCGCTCCTGGCCGGATTCGAAGACCCGGAAGCCAGCTTTGTGGAGTTCCTGGACTACATCCAGTCCGCCGCCTTCCAAAGTGCGCGCGCCAAGGTGGCCATGCGCAGCCAGAAGTTCAGGCAGACGCCCATCCCGCTGCACGAAAGCGTCTTCGATTTCAGCTACGAGTTCGACAAGGTTCCGGTCGCGGAGGCCTTCCTCAGCCATTTCGTGGACCAACGGCGGTTTCCGTTGCTGGTGACCGGCTTTTCCGCCATACGGACCAAGGGCGGCGAAACCAAAGGTAAAGTCTCCGTTTCCCTTCTGATTCCGGCCCGGCTTCAACTTGAGCCGCCATCCGTAGCGGATAAGAAGGAGGGCAGATGATCAACCAGAACGTCCTTGTCGTCGGGGTTGTGGCCGTCGTTCTCCTCGGCCTTTTGGGTGCGGCCAACGTCTATGTGGTTAAGCCGGCTCTGGAACCCACCCTGCCCGCGATCGAGCCCCTGCCCACGGGCGCGGCGCGCCCGCCGGCCGTGAATCGCAACGTGGTCGCCGCCACCCTGGCCCAGATTCAGGCTTCGGAGCAGAGCAAAGTCGCCTTAAGCGCTACGAGACAGGTCCGTCGCAATCCTTTCCTGTGGCCGGGCGAAGCAACCACGCCTCCGGAAAAACCAGTGGCCGAGCCGGCCCTCGCTGCCACGCAGGAGCAGAAAGCCCCGACGCTTCAGCTCAAGATGATCCTGATCGGCGCGCGGAAAAAGATGGCCGTTATCAACGACGTCTTTGTTTTTGAGGGCGACCGGTTCCTGGACACCCGCGTGAGCAAGATCGAAAAAGACGCGGTGGTTTTAACCAGTCCCGAAGGTCCGATGCGGTTGGTCATGCGGGAGATCAACTACGCGTACCTCGCGGAAAAGATTAAAGAAGAAAAAGCAAAGGAAGAGATAGCAAGGGCGCGGCGTCCTCAACACCCGACCAAGGGCGGAAAAAAGGGGACGACCAGCGAAGGGATGGCCCAACAGGAAGCGTTTCAGCGGCTGATGGAGAAGCTTGTTCCCCTTTTGAAGCCTCTCCAGGATAAAACGGAATGAGAGGCCGCGGCCTGAAGGAGAAACCGCGCGCGGCCGGTTCGGCCGGTGTGGAAAATTTAGGCCGGTCCTTATTTGGAAAAGGGTCGATATCCTTTTCGCCAAGCCCAGACAGCAAATTGCACCATTAAACGCGAAGTATAGTCCGGCACTCACAACGCGAAGGAGGTTTAGGTTGGCGCTGCAAGGGAAACCATCCAGGAAGATGGCGGGAATATGTGTCGTGGTGGCTCTCACCGTGCTGGCCTTTATAGCTGCCTGCTCCACCGCCAACCCGCCGCCACGCCCCACCGCGCAGAAGATCATGCCGGTGCCGGAGCGTATGCAGCAACGGGCGGCCCGGTCGGCGCTTCGTCCTTTGGCCCAGGTGAAACCGCGCGTGGCGGCGGAAGAAAAGCTGCCCTTTGAAGGCAAGATTTTCTCTCTGTCCGCGCGTAGCGCCCCCTTGCAGGACGTTCTTATGGGCCTGACCAAGGAGGCGGGACTCAACCTGGTCCTAGAAAAGGGCGTGAATCCGTTGGAGCCGGTCACGGTGGAAATCAACAACCTGTCCCTGCGCAAGGCCTTGGACCTCGTCTTCACCGCGTATTCCTATTTCTACGTGATTGAAGGCAATGTGCTCAGGGTAAAGGCGCTCGAAACGCGGTTTTTCCGCTTTGAGTTCCCGGTCTTTTACAACACGTCCACCTCTAGCGTGGGCGGGGACGTGTTGGGCGGGTCCAGCAGCGGAGGCAGCGGAAGCAGCGGCGGCTCCGGTGGTGGATCGTCCCTGACCGGAAACTTCTCCGTTACCGCGGATTCGAAGTCCGACATGGTCGATGTTTGGGCGCAGATTAAAGACGCTCTCGCCCCGGGCGAAGGCTCCGGCGCGAGCGGCCAGGGTGGTCTGTTGTCGGCTGACGGCCGGGCGCAGCTTAATCCGTTGACCGGGACGATCGTCATCACCGACCGTCGGGAGAATTTGGACCTGATCGGGGAGTATCTGGCCCGGTTGGAGGACGCCCTGCGTCGGCAGGTGGTCATCGAAGCGCGGATTATCGAAGTGGCCCTGGACGAGGCGCACCAGTTCGGGATCGACTGGAGCTTCATAACCTCCGCCCGAAACACGACCGGAGCCATCGCCCAGACCTTGACCACCGGCGCGGGGGCCCTCACCCTGAGCGTCGTGGGCACGGACGGCAATCTTTTCCTTGAAGCATTGTCCACGCAAGGGCAGGTGAACGTCATCTCCTCCCCGCGGCTCAACGTCATGAACGGCCAATCCGCGGTCCTGAACGTGGGCCGGACCATCCCCTACCAGCAGTGGAGGATCGTGCCCGCCACCACGACCACGGCTTCCTACGCCGTGCCTGAGATCGCCTTTGCCCAGGCGGGGTTGAGCTTGGGCGTTACTCCGCAGATCAGCGACGACGGTACGGTGACCCTGCATATCGTGCCCATCGTCACGGATCAGGTCGGCAACAAGAGCTTTGTCTTCGACGGCAACCCCTTCGACGTTCCGATTATCAACGTGCGGGGGAGCGACAGCATCATCCAGGCTCCGGACGGGGCCACCGTGGTCATGGCCGGGCTGATCCAGGAATCGAATCGGGATAACGTAACCGGTATCCCCTTCTTGAAAGACATTCCCGGGCTGGGGCTACTCTTTTCTTATCAGAGCAAAACCAAAGCAAAAACGGAACTAGTGATTACGCTGACGCCGACGATCGTAAAACCATGAGCCTGGTTAACGAGTACCTGAAAAAGACGCAGGAGGAGGCGCCCCATCTGACTCCGGTGAGCGCGGTGCCGCCGTCTTTGAGCGGCGGTCGCCGTCACCGGCGGAGGGGCCTTTCCTACCTGGCGATCGCGATCGGTTTGCTTATCGTGGCCGGCGCGGGAGTCGTCTTTTTCCTTCACCCCGGCACGGGGCAGGCCCCTGTGGCCTCGACGCCGGCCCAAACCGAACGACTCGCCGCCGCCCCGGCGGTTTCCGCTCCGGCCCAGCCGGAGGCTCAAACCCCGGCGCCGGCTCCCCAAACGGCTCCGGCCACGGTCCAGGCCCCGCCGGTCGTCGAAGCTCCGAAGCCGACCGTGGCCCAAACACCGGCTACCCCGGCTCCAGCGAAGGCGGCCCCTGCGCCGGCTCAAGCGCCGGCGGCAAGGCAAACTCCAAAGGCGGCTCCAGTCGCGCCTCCGGTTTCGACTCCGGTCAAAGCGGAGGCCCAGGCCGTTGTCGCGGCGGCCCCCTCGGCCCCCCGGGTGGAACCGGCCGCGCCGGTCAAGAAGAGCGCGCCTCCTGAAGTGAAAATCATGACCCGCCCGGTCGAGAAGACCGCGGCGGAAAAACCGGGCCCCGCGGAAGCGGCCGAAAGCAAGACGCCGGTGACGGTAACGGCCCCACCGCCGCCCAAACCGGCGGCCCCGGACCGCGCGTCGCGCGTCGTGGCCAAGTCGGCCGCGCCTCCCTCGGAAAACGCGGCCCCGGTGGCGGTGTCCTCGCGCAAGCCCGAGACCGTCGCGGCCCCGCCGCCCCCGGAGAAGGCGCAAACCCCGCCGGCTTCGGTTGATAGGGCCGCGGCCGAGAAATATTTTCAGCTTGGCCAGGTGGCCCAGCGGGATGGAGATTGGACCGGCGCCGAGACCTATTATCTCACCGGTCTCAAAGCCGCGCCGGAACATCTCAAGATGCTGACGAATCTGTCCGCCGTTTACATCCACCAGCGGCATTTGGGCGAGGCCAGGCTGGTCTTGGAGCGCGCCCAGCGGCTGGCTCCGGACAACGTGGACGTTTTGGTGAACCTGGGCAATGTCGAACTCGGGCAGAAACGTTACGACCAGGCCAAGGCGTGGTTCCTTCAAGCGGTGCAACTCGACCCGGGCAGCGAAACGGCCTTGATCAACCTGGCCTATCTGGCGCAGCTTCGGGGCGATTTGACGGAGATGGAGAATTACGACCGGAAAGTATTGGCCGTCTCCCCGCAAAACGCGGAGGTCCTGTTGGCCTTGGCCGCGGTCCTCGAAAAGAAGGATCGTCTGCCGGAAGCCATTGCCTGTTACGAACAGAGTCTAGAGATTGAGCGGGTTCGGCAAGACCGCGAGCTGGTTGGTCGGATCAAAAGCCGCGTTCGACTTTTGGATCGGATGGTAAGTGAAAGCGCGGGTGTGGGACGGCCCGCCCAGCGGCCGTAACCCGCGTGGGAGTCTCCTGATCGACGGCGAATCGTATTCGATTGGGGGAGAGACGGCGCCGAGGAACCGCATTAGACAAAACGAGGTGATTCCATGCGAAGAATGATGGTTTTTGCAGTTTTGTTCATCCTGGCAGGCGCGTTTCTGATCGGCTGCACGGGGCCCTTTTCTGGGACCGGGTATCAGTTGGGCCGGGAGATGACTCCGGCGGAGATGCAATACCTTGTGTTCGGCCGGGTGAAGAACTTCGCGGGGCAGCCTGTGGAAAACTGCAAGGTGGTGTTGATCAAGCGGACGGCCAAGCCCGAGGAAGCGGCTCCCGCCCAGGCCGGGCGGGGCGGGTCCCAGGTGGAATATCTAATGGCGACCACCGGTCGGGATGGGGAATATTCCTTCGAATTCCGCCCGGGCGATGTTTTCGACTGCTGGCTGTATTTCGACGCCACGGCCCAGGGTTACGCGGCCCAGACCGTGCCCTTGTACTACAAGTGGACGAACATTGGGGTGGGTTACGGCCGGACCCCGATCAACATGGACATCATTCTGGAGCCGACCCGGCAGTAACGCGGGGCCCAAGATTCCGGTCGGGAAGGAGTCGAGGCGACCCATGAAGCTATTAGGCGAGGTCTTGGTCGAAGAGGGGATCGTCGATCCTCAGGAGTTGGAGCTGGGCCTGCAGGAACAGCGACGCACCGGCGAACTGCTGGGCAACGTCCTGGTCCGTCTGGGCATTCTCAGCCGCAAAGAGCTGTCCCGGGCCATGGCCTACACGTCGGACCTGCCCTATGTGGACCTGAAACAGACCCCGGTAGACCCCAACGCCATCAAACTGGTCTCCAAGGACCTGGCCAAAAAGCACAGGTTGATCCCTTTCGGTCTGCATGAAAACATTCTCCAACTGGCCATGGACAACCCCACCGACGTGGTGGCCGTGGACAACCTGCGTCGCGTCACGGGCATGACCATCGACATTTGGGCGGCCGATCTCGAAAGCGTCATGGAGGCCATCGAGATTTACTACGAGGTCGGCGGGTCCATCCAGGAGGAGATCGACCGGAACGTCACGGCCGCTCTGACCGGCGGAATCGCCGAAGGGGAAGCCGCTCCGCCCATCATCCGGCTGATCGAGCTGTTGCTCAACAACGGCATCCGGCTGGGCGCCACCGACGTGCACATCACGCCCGAGGACGTCATCACCCGCGTGAGCTACCGCATCGACGGTATTCTCAGGCGGGGGTTCATCCTGCCCAAGAACCTGCACACGGCCCTGGTCACCCGGGTGAAGGTCATGTCCGGGCTGAACATCGCCGAGCAGCGCCTGCCGCAGGAAGGCAACATTTCGTACGAGTTTTCGAGCCGCAAGATCGATATCCGCAGCTCGACGTCCCCTTCGGACAACGGCGAAAACGTGGTGCTGCGGGTCCTGGACAAGGCCAACGTCACTCTCGGATTGGAGCATCTGGGGCTCAGCCCCGACGGTCAGATCAAGGTCCGTCAGCTCTCCAGCAAGCCGCACGGCATTGTGCTGGCCGCTGGTCCGACCGGTTCGGGCAAGACCACCACGCTGTACTCCATGCTTCGGGAGATCAACGCCCTCGAAAAGAACATCTTGACCATTGAGGACCCGATCGAGTATCGGTTGCCCCTCATCAAGCAGACCCAGGTCAACGAGCAATCCGGGCTAACCTTTTCCTTGGCCATCCGGCATTTCCTGCGCCAGGACCCGGACGTGATCCTGGTGGGCGAAATCCGCGACCTGGAAACGGCCAAGATCGCTTTCCAGGCCGCCATGACCGGTCACCTGGTCATGTCCACCATCCATACGAACGACGCCAGTTCGACCATCGCCCGTCTTCTGGACCTGGGGGTTGAGCCGTACCTCATTCCGTCTTCCCTAAGGGCGGTCGTGGCCCAGCGGCTGGTGCGGCGCGTCTGTCTGCATTGCGAGGAAGAATACGTTCCGGATCAGGAAGAATTGGTCCGGTACGGTCTGGTGGAGTGGGCAGGGGCGGGCAAGTCCATCAAAAAGGCCTCCGGCTGCAAGCGGTGCGATGGAACCGGCTACAGCGGCCGGACGGGCGTTTTCGAAATTTTCGAGGTCACCCCGCATATCAGCCGTTTGATCTCGGACAAGGCCTCCTCGGACCTGCTTTTCGTGGAGGCGCAGAAGGAAGGCATGATCTCCATGCGGGATAACGGTCTGAGAAAAGTTCTGGACGGGATCACCACTCTGGAGGAGGTGTTCCGGGTCACGTAAGCGAGCCTGTCTGCGAAGCCGGGACATCTGTCTTCGCAGAGGGGGTAGCGTTGCGAAACGGAAGACGCGTTTATGCCTGATTACAGCTTCTTGGCTGCAGATGCCCGAGGCGCCCTGGTTCGGGGCACCCGCTTCGCCAATTCAGAGGACGAACTGGTCTCCCTGGTCCGAGCCTCGGGCCTGCATCTGCTTGAATCCCGGGAAGCCGGCGGTTTCACCCTGTTCCGGTCCCTGAAGGAGATGCAGTTCGGCGGGGTCAAGCGCCGCGAGCTGATCGATTTCAGCAACAATATGGGGGTCATGTTCCGCGCCGGCGTGCCGCTTATCTCCGCCCTCGAGGAGATCCGGCAGGACCTGGACAACAAGCGCTTTCAGCGGATTCTCGGCGAAATCGTCCAGGATATCCAGGCTGGCGAGACCCTACACGACGCCTTGGCCAAGCGTCCCCGCGTCTTTCCCCCGCTTTTCACCAACGTGGTGCAGATCGGTGAGAACACGGGTTCGCTCGATTCCGTTTTCTTCGACCTGGCGCGCCATTACAAGCGGCTGGACGATCTGGTCAAGAACGTGCGCAAGGCCATGATGTATCCCGCGTTCATCTTGTTGGCCTTGCTTTTGGCCGGTTACGTTTTTCTGGCCATCGTCTTTCCTCCGCTATTCCAGTTGATGAAAGACTTTAACGTCCCACTGCCCACCATCACCGTGGTGGTCATGGCCGTTTCGTCATTTCTGAAAAACAACGCCCCGGCGATCGCCATCGCCGTGGTCCTTCTGATCTTTCTGTTCATTGTGGCCAGGCGGAACAAGACGTCGCGGTATTACGTGGACCTCTTGGAATTGAACTTCCCGCTGCTAAAAAGCGTGCTGATTCAACTGCGCGTGGCCTTTTTCATGCGCTATCTGTCCATGCTGCTTTCGGCCGGCATGGACATCCTGCGGGCCTTGGAACTGGCCACCGCGTCAGTGAACAATTTGGTTATTCAACGTTTCCTCGAGGCCAGCCGACAGCAGATCATCGAGGGCGGTTTTCTATCGGAATCGCTTCGCGGCATCCGATACATTCCCAACATGGTCACGCGGATGATCGCCATCGGCGAGCAGTCCGGTAATCTGCCCGAGCAGATGGAGTACGTGGCCGATTATTACAACGAGGAATTGGAACGGCGCATTGCCCTGGCCCTGGCCCTGATGGAGCCGATTCTACTCTTCGCCCTGGCCGGCGTGGCCCTGGCTCTGGTGATGGGTGTGCTGCTGCCTCTCTACAACCTGGTTTCCGATCTTTCCACCGCGGTGGGTACCGGTGGCGGGATTTAGAAAACCTGGAAGGTGATTTGTATGCGAGAAGGTGCATTGCGAGGAAAGGCAGATAAATCGGGCGGCTTCACCCTGATCGAAATTCTGTTGGTGACCGTCATTATCGCGGTGATGCTGGCCGTCATCATCCCGCGGGCCTTTCGGGCTCAGACGGACGCGAAATACAACATCGTCCGCCAGACCGCGGCCGAGCTGGGCAGATGGGGCATGACCTGGGCGGAACGGAATTTGGACGCCCAGGAGGAAAGCGACACCTGCCGGCTGAATAATTACGTCTATTCGCTGCGCGGTTACATCGGCGCCCAGAACAACACGAACAACTGGACCAGCTCGGTCACGCCCACTGGCGACGCCGCCTGGGACCAAGGGCCCTCACCGAATTGTTTGGGCACGGCGCCGGCCATGACCGTCGAAGGGATCATGCCCGAGGACAAGAAACCCAAGAATCCCTTTAACGGTGTCTCTTACTTTCTATCGGCCAACAGCGGCGGCACGGTCAACCCCGGCGTTCTGGCCCTGGTAAGCGTTTCGGAAGGCGTGAATCCGACCTATCAGAATTACTATTTCGTTTACTTGGGGACAGATTCCACGACCACGACCCATTGGACCGCGGGCATGGGCACTTCGACGAGCACACTGACCAATCTGACCCTGTCCCAGGCGCGCAACGGCGTCTTCATGGCCAGACTGGCTCAGAACTGAGAACCGATGCGGGAAAGGTGGAACATGGGGAAACGACGGCCACCACGACACGGCTTCACCTTGCTTGAGCTTCTCCTGGTGTTGACCATCTTCGGGACGTTCATGGCCTTGGTCATCCCCCGGGCCATGAGCGTGCGGACCGAAACGCGGTACAGTCAGGTCCGGCAGCTCGGATCGGAAATCGCCAGTTACATTGTCACCTGGGCCCATGAACAGGCCCGGGCGCAGAGTTCGCAGACCAGTTTCACGGTCAAGGATTTCTTGTACCAGGATATTCTGCCCTCGGACGAGGCTGGCGTGACCAGTCAAAAGCTGGTGGACAAATACACCGGCGGCACGGCCTATGAGGGCGTGGCCCAGCAGGTCACGCCCGAGCGGATGCCCTTGAATCCCTTTAACGAGGTCAGCTACTTTGCCCCGGTCAATGACGATACGGTGGTCCCCAGCCATAAGGCCGGCCTGCTGTACCTGGCCGCCCAGCTTGACCCCCGCGACGAGGAATATTTGAACTTCTATCTGCTCTACACCGCGGACACCCCCAGCAAGCGCGGATCGCATTGGAAGGGCGACATGGACACCGACCCGGTGCGGATTCGTTATGGCGTGTTTGTGGCCCGGTTGTACAACGATCAGGAGGAAGGCGGGAGCGGCGGAGCCTATCTGTTGAAGGAGGAGCCGCGAACCGAGTAGGGAGGACCGAGGATTTGGATTTCATCCGGAGAAAAAGATTAAACCGGATGCGGATGTGAGTTGTCGCGGAAGGGGGTGACGTGAATTTAAGCCTGGCAAAAATGCGCAGGATTCATAACATAAATTTACCAACCCACAAAGCGTTTTTTTGACAAAGGAGGGTGTCAAAATGTCACGGTGGAAATTGGAAAAGGGCTTTACACTGATCGAAATTCTGTTGGTGGTGACCATCATCGGAATTATGTTGGCCGTCATCGTACCCAGGGCTTGGCGGGCCAACATTGATTCCAAGTATGGATTGGTGCGCCAAAACTGTTCTGAATTGGCCGCCTTTGGACACGAATGGGCTGAGCAACAGCTTCTGGCTCAGTCCGAGGAATACTCCTCCGCCACGATTGACGCTTATCTCACAACCTTGACCGGCGTTAACGCTTTCGGCAACAACGCCGCCTGGGTGGCAGATCAGGCAACCAGCAACTGGAATAAAACCGGTTGGACGGCCAACCCCATCGAGATCACCGGTCGCAATATGACCGCGGTCGGACAGAATCTGTCGCCCGAGGCCTCGGTGGAAAATATCGTCCCCCCGGAAAAAATTCCGCGGAATCCCTTTAACAACGTCTCGGTGTTCGCCGCGACCAACGACCCGACCGGTGCTAATGTCATTACCGGGGCCGTTGCCTGCGGTTCCATCACGGAAGGAGCAACGCCGAACGAGTGGCATTATTATGCCTTCTTGTTCCAGGGTACGGACAATACCACGATAACCACCAACACAGCGACGACCTACCACGCCGGACAGGCGCCGGATACGCTGGAAGGTCTTCGCAACGGTATCTTTTTCGCTCGGGTGCGGCCGTAAGCAACAGGGCGGGAACGTCCTTGGGCATTGAGTGAACGGGTGCAAGGGATGTTGAATCGATGGCGGGCGAGGAGAAACGGGTGAAGAAACAGCGCTGGACAGGTGGCTTCACGCTGATCGAACTGTTGTTGGTCCTGGCCATCATGGGGGCGCTTCTGGCCATTATTTTGCCGCGTGGCGTCCGCGTGCGTCAGGAGGCGCGGTTCAGTCAAGTGCGTCAGGATGCTTCTGAAATCGCCAGTTTTGTGGTGAAATGGGGTCAGGAGCAGACAGAGGCGCAGAAGCAGGACAGCCTGTACACCATCGTTGATTTCTTTATGAAGTCCGTGGATCCGGAAGTGGCCGGTTTTTCCCACCCTCCGCTGGTCAATACTTACACAGGGGACCCGGCCTTTGACGGTGTGGAGGCGCTCGTCCCTGCCGCCAGCCGGCCGCCGACCAATCCCTTCAATGAGGTGTCGTACTTCAACCCGGTCAACAATGACGACAAGGCGCCCAGCAAAAAGCCCGGCTTGCTTTATCTTGCCTCGGGAGTGCAGGTCACGTTGAGCCAAAAGCAACGTGTGTTCTATTTCATTTTCACGGGTATGGACGGGAAATGGCATGGTCTTATGGATCCAGGCACCCCGGACGGCCTACGCCGGGGGATTTTCGTCACCCGCCAGCCCGAAAGTGCAAAGGAGGACGTGCATGCGGTGGGAGGACAAACGTAAGGGTTTCACTTTAATTGAGATACTCCTGGTGGTCGTGATCATCGGCATTATGTTGGCCGTGATCGTCCCCAGGGCTTGGCGGGCTAACATTGACACGAAGTACGGGCTGGTTCGGCAGAATTGCTCGGAACTGGCATCTTTTGCCATGGAATGGGCCGAAAACCAGATTGAAGGCGCGGAGCCGGCCACCACGGCCACCATCCGTGAATATCTGTTCACCTTGGCGGACGACGCCAACGGACCTTGGATCGGCGACGCCAGCGCGTCCAACTGGAACGACATTGCTGGGTCCGTGGCTATCCCCAACCGCGTCCCAGGCGCGCCGGAGACTTCGGTTTATGGAATCGCGCCCCCGGACAAACAACCCCGCAATCCCTTTAACGGCGCCAGCGTGTTCAATTCTTCGAACGACGCCAGTACCGGGACCGTGATCGCCGGCGCGATCCGGGCCGGCTGGTTTCCGGAAGCAGGCGGCGACTGGGAATACTATGCTTTTGTTTTTCTGGGCACGGATTCCGCGCTTAACACCGATTTCCACGCCAGCCAGGTTACGACCACCTTGGAAGGCCTACGTAACGGCGTCTTTTTGGCGCGCGTAAGGCCATAATTGGTGGTATGAGTTTGGGAAACAAGCAGAGTTTGTTAGTATTTTTTATAATCAGGATTTAAGAGGAGGTAGTCAATGAAACGGATGAACAAGGAGAAAGGCTTCACTCTCATCGAAATTCTCCTGGTGGTCGTGATCATCGGCATCATGCTGGCCGTGATCGTCCCCAGGGCCTGGCGGGCCAACATCGACGCCAAGTATGGTTTGATCCGGCAGACCTGCTCCGAACTGGCTTCCTTTGCCAGCCTTTGGACCGAACAGAACATCGAATCTCAGGACGAGACCTCCACGGCGCGCGCCCTGGACTACTATTGTTCCTTGGCCGGCTATGGCGGCCCCAATGCTGTGGTTGACGGGTGGATTTACAACGCCTGGATCGCCAGTACGGCCGCCAACAACTGGGCCACCGGCGGTGCCGGCTATGTCGCCACTCCGGGCCGTTTGATGAACGGCGCTGCGGCCGATCCGTCCATGAAGGTCGAGGCCATTGTTCCGCCGGAGAAGCTGCCCCGGAACCCGTTTAACGGCGTATCGGTTTTTGCAGCCCCCAACGACCCCGCGACTGCAGGTAATCCGGTCACCGGCGCCATCGCTTGCGGCGGTAATGGCGAAGCCAACAACCAGTGGATCTATTTCGCCTTGATTTTCCAGGGCACGGATAGCACGAACACTGACGTTGGCGGAAATGAAGCGAACGGGACTTCGTTCCATGCCGGTATGTCCGGGTCTCTGCCCGGCCTGCGCAACGGCGTGTTCGTGGCCCGGGTGAATTAGTCTCGCTGACCGAAAAAGGTCGCGCCATCTTGGTTTCCCGTATTGCGGCGTCTTGCCGCGACGGGTAGCGAGGCGTGTCAACGTGAGGCCGGGCGCGGCAAAGCCGCGTCCGGCTTTTTTTCATGGCCCCCGGCTCTCTGGCCGGGTGTTCGATCCATGTCCGCTCCGGGCTCGTCCCCACCGCCTTTGGGCCGGTGTTTGGAGGAGTAGGAAGAAAGGCCGCTTCTTTGCTTGTTTTTCTCGTGGCCGGCGCTCGACCGAATTTTATGAAGATCGCCCCGATCCACCGTCAGGCGCTAGGGCTGGAGGGGGTGGTCTGCCGTTTGATCCATACCGGTCAGCACTACGATTACGAGATGTCCCAAGCCTTTTTTCAGGACCTGGACCTGCCCGAGCCGGATGTCTTTCTGGACGCCGGTTCCGGGTCGCACGCCGTGCAGACCGCCCGGGTCATGACCGCTTTTGAAAAGGTTTGTGAGGACGATCGGCCCGACCTGGTCCTCGTGGTCGGCGATGTGAACTCCACCATGGCCTGCAGTCTCGTGGCCAAGAAACTCCTCATCCGCGTGGCCCATGTCGAGGCCGGGCTGCGCAGCTTTGACCGGACCATGCCCGAGGAGATCAACCGGATCGTCACCGACGCCCTGGCCGATCTTTTTTTCGTTACCGAGGAAAGCGGCGTCGAAAATCTGCTTCGGGAAGGCCAGCCCCGTGAACAGATTCATTTTGTCGGCAACGTGATGATCGACAACCTCATGTTTCAGCTCGGACGGCTCCAGCCGGATGAGGAAGCCCGGTTTCCCACGGCCGGTCTCAAGAAGCGCCTCGGCACCTATCTTTTTCTGACCCTGCACCGGCCCTCGAACGTGGACCAGGCCGAGACGTTCCATGAAATCGCCGCGGCCTTGAACGAAACGGCCGAACGGCTGCCGATCCTGTTCCCCATGCATCCGCGCACGCGCAAGATGGTCGAACTGCACGGCGTTCGATTGTCCGACCGCATCCATGTCCTTTCTCCCTTGGGCTTCCGGGAGTCCCTTTATCTGTGGAAAGACGCGGCCGCGGTTCTGACCGACAGCGGGGGGCTTCAGGAGGAAACGACCGCCCTGGGCGTGCCTTGCGTTACGCTTCGGGAGAACACCGAGCGGCCGATTACGCTGCAGATGGGCGCCAATATCCTGGCCGGGAACCGCAAGGCCGGCATTCTCGAAGCCGTAGGCCGCGCGCTTGGTGCGGACCGAAGCCGTTTCCAGGTTCCGCCCAAGTGGGACGGGCAGGCCGCGCGCCGCATCTGGGATGTCTTGTTGGAACAGGACCGCGAGGCGGCTCGTCCTTTTTCTTGAGAATTTGTCCGAAAGTGCTGCGGGAAGGAATGACCATGACCGGTCGAGAGCGATTTCACCAGACCATGCGTTACGGCGCTCCCGATCGCGTGCCTTGTTTTGACGAGGGCATCCGCGAAGACGTGATCGAGACCTGGCGCGGTCAGGGCTTGGGCCGCCGGGAGCTGGCCAGCCTTTTCACTTACGACCCCCGTGAGGACATCGCGCCGAACCTGTATCCGGGGCGGAGGTATGATCACAAGCAGAACCGAACGGCCGATCTGGACGAACTCCGCCGATGCCTCGACCCCGAGGATCCGGGGCGGATGCCTGGGAATTGGGACGGTAAACGGCAACTTCTCCAAAAGACGGACCAAGTGGTCATGCTTCGCATCCACCAGGGCTTTTTTCTCACCCTGGGCGTGGATGGTTGGCGACGCTTTCACGAGGTCATGTTTCTGGCCAAGGACGAGCCGGGATTCGTGAAGGAAGTCATGGCCCTGCAGGGCCGATTCGCGGCCCGGCTGGCCGAGAAAGTTTTGGCCGAGGCGCCGGTGGACGCGGCGATTTTCGGCGAACCGATCGGGGGAAACGACCGGGCTTTGATTTCGCCGGCCATGTACGAGGATTTGGTGCTGCCCAGCTACGAGCCGATTCTGGACGTGCTGGCCCGGCACAAGGTGGAAACCATTATTTGGCTGACCTACGGCAACACCCGCGCGCTCATTCCCAGCGTGATCAAGTGGGGGTTCAACTGCCTGTGGGCCAGCGAGGCCAATCCCGAGGCCATGGATTACCGGCGCATCCGGGAGGAGTTCGGTCGGGAACTGCGGTTGATCGGCGGCATCGACCTCGACGTTTTGCGTCTGGGGCGCGAGGCCATCCGCCGGGAGATCGAAGAGAAGGTGCCGGACCTCTTGGCCGACGGCGGGTTCATCCCCCTGGCCGACGGCCGGATGCGGGCCGAGATTCCCTTTGAGAATTATGCCTATTACCGCCGCCTGCTGGAGGAAACGATTCAGACCCGCGGTTCGTGACCACCGGACGCCGTGGGCTGCGATCCTCGTTCGCACCGGTCCGCCCCCCGCGCTAGGCCCTCGCTTGCGCGTTGCTTTCCTTGGAAGATTCTGCTAAGCTAGGCATCCTGCAGTCAGGCGGAAGAGACCACGTGTTTGGCCATTTTCCTTTGTCCACCAACCCCACAAACGTGTGGTTATACCCGTGAACGGGAAAGGAGGCGCAAATGAAACTGGAAGACATCAAACTGATTGGCGTTTTGGGCGCGGGCGTCATGGGCGGCGGCATCGCGCAATCGCTCATCCTGGCCGGTTTCCCGGTCATCGTCCGCGACCTGAAGGATGAAATCTGCGAAAAATCCAAGAACACCATCCTGAACGGCCGGTTCGGTTTGAGCAAGGGCGTGGAACGCGGGGTGAACACGCAGGAAGAAGTGGACCAGGCCATGGCCCGCCTCAAGTTCACCACCAAGCTCGAGGACCTCAAGAATTGCGACCTGGTCATCGAGGCCATCGGCGGAGGCCCGGACGGCGCCATCGAAAACAAGCCCTTGAAGCTGGAGGTCTTCGCCGCACTGGACAAGATCGTCAAGCCCGAGGCTGTTTTCTGCAGCAACACCTCGATGTTCACCATCGCCGACCTGGCCGCGGTCACCAACCGCAAGGACCGTTTCATCGGCACGCACCTGTTCAGCCCGGCCAACATCATGAAGCTGGTCGAGGTCATCTGGACCCAGGACGTGTCCGAAGACGTGATCAAGCTGGCCGAAGACCTGAGCAAAAAGATGGGCAAGACTCCGGTCCGGGTCAAGGACGTGCCCGGCGACACCGGCTTTATCGGCAACCGGGTCATGCACGCCGCGCGCATGGAGGCCATGGAAATCGTGAAACAGGGCATCGCCTCGGCCGAGGACGTGAACACGGCCATGATGCTCGGCTTCCGTTGGCCGGCCGGTCCGCTGCCGTTGGGCGGCCCGGGCGCCCGCTCCGGCTGGCAATAAAATCAAACAGGCCCGGCGCTCGGGTCCTCCCGGGCCTTTCCCCTAAAAAGACTCCCCCAGCGTCCGGAGATCGTTCCGGTCGCGAGTAGGGGAGTTTTTATTATTTTCAGCTGGTTACTTACCCTAACAGCGCGCGGAGTTCCTCGGCCTGGGGATTTTGAGGGTCCAGCAGTTCCGGGCAGCGGTCCAAACCGGCCTCGCCCTTGCTCACCGCCGCGGCAAAAGCCAGGCAGGTCGCCTGACCGCAAGCCTTGCAGTTCGTCCGGGGCAGCAACTTGAACACGTCCATCACCTTGATCGGCTGGTGCATCTTGGGATTTGGCGTCAGTTCCCCCGTGCGGGCGTCGATGTCGTTCAGAAAGGCGATCAGACACTCGATGAACTGGAACGCCTCGTCCCGGGTTCGAAACGACGCCATGGATACCTCTTTCGGGTACAGAGCGCAGCGACGTCCATCCAGAGCAAATTGAATATAATGAGGTTTTTCGTAGTACGTCGGCTGCTCGGCCACGGCGTTCAGATAGGGAAACAGGTGGGAGACGTCCACGTCGAGCGTGATCCCGGCCCCATAAACGGTCACGCCCGGGTGGCAGGCCGGGGCTTCGAAGGTAAAGTTGGAAAAGCCTTGAATCAGCATGGTCCACCTCCTATGCTGTTTCTGCCGGGGCTTAAGGTTTCGGTTTTTCCTGAATAACCAGATCGACCCGGCGGTTCTTGTCTCTTCCTTCCGGCGTGTCGTTGCCGGCCACCGGCCGGCTGAAGTTGTACCCGGCGTAAGACAGACGCGCCGGATCGACCCCCATGGAGATCAGATAATCCACCACACTCTTGGCCCGCTCTTCCGAGAGGCGTTGGTTGTAGGCCAGGGTTCCCTGATTGTCGGTGTGCCCTTCAACGGCCACGTTGAGGTCCCGGAAGGCGAGCAAGATACCGGCCACGCGCGCCAGGTTGATTTTCGAGTCAGAGGTCAGGGTGGTCCGGCTGTTTTCGAACGAGATATCTGCCAGGCGGAGAATGGTCTGCTGGGCCTCGTTTTTCACTTGCAGCAAGGTGCCTTGCAGGGCATTGAAGCGCGCCTGGGCTTCCTGCCACAGTTCGGCGGACTTGCGCTGGACCTTGGCCAAGTCCTGACGAAGCCGTTGAATTTGGCGGCGTTCGGTCCGGTCAATGGCCTGGTAGGTCTGGTCGATCCTGAGAAAGGTCTCCTTGGTCTCCCGAAGGACGTCTTCGCGGCGCTGTGCGAGTTCCTGGGCCTGGTGGTCATTGATCCGCGTCTGGACGCGCAGGATCGCCGCCTCGGTCAGCAGCCGGCAGGCTTCGATCAGGTCGCTGGCCTGCTTGGCCTCCGGTTCCTTGACCAGATAGGCCCGGACCGCCTCGATGCGGGCCAGGGCCTCGGCCCGATACGCAACCGGCGTCTGCCCGCCGTCTTGGGGCAGCGCGGCATAGGCCTGTTCCAGACGCGCTTTGAGATCGTCCAAAAATTTCAGCCCGTTAGCCGAATTCTCGGCCGCCCGTCCGCAAAGCGGAACCAGGACGAGAACCAGGGCCAGAATAACTATTTTCATGCGATGAGGGATCACGCGGCTATCCATCTCTTTATCAGAGGTTCGATTCAAAAACGGGAATTTTTAATTTTTTTAGTATGTTACTATAGTTTTCCAAGTCCTGCTCCGCTTTCTTGAGCGACACCTCGGCCTTCTCGATCCGTTCCAGGCTCAGGTCATGGTCGCGCTGGGCAATGGCCAGACGATACCCCAAAACGGCCAATTCGAACTTCCGGGCGGCCGTGGTTGCATCATCCTTTTCCAGCGCGGCGCGTCCGGTCTGAAAGGCCAGATCCGCGTCCCGGACCACTGCGGACTGGAGCTGGTGCTCCTGGCAGTAGGCCTTGAGCGCCACGGCCGCGCCTTGGTGCCGGCTGACCAGGATCGGGTCGCCGCCCATGCAGCCGATCAGGCCCAAGCCCAGGGAAACGAGCAGAACCAAAGCCCGCCCGGCTGTACAAGCTATTGTTCTTGCAGGTGTTTCCATCTGATTGTCTTTAACTTTCTCAGACCGGAGACCAGGGCTTGGCCACGATTTCCCGGACCCTAAGGTCCAAGGCCCGGTGGGAGTTGGCCGGCCGCACGATCATGGCCGTATCCGCCCCGCCGCCCGTTCCGGCGATGGTCATGACGTCCTCGTCGCTCCGGACAAAACCCCGGTCCGCCGCCATGTAGCTGATTTCAATGCCGACTTTAACCCCCTGGCTGAGCATGCGCAGGGTGAAGGCCATGACCTCGTCCACCTGAAAGGTCTTCAGCTTGTTGCGAACGCCGCGCCCGACCCCGCCAAAGGCATGGGCCGCGCGCACGATCCTGAACCCCAACCCTTCGAATTCGGACCAAAGTTCCTCCGACATCTTGGACTCGTTGGGTTCGGTAAAGCCCGCCACCTGGGTGACGATGATCAACTCGAAGGTCTTGGGATCGAAATGCTGGAGCGCCGCCCGGGCCGTGCGACCCGTGTTCGAGGCCATGAGAACCTTTTTAATTCCAAGCTCTTTGGCCCGGCGAGCGGCGTGTTCCATGAGCGCCTCGGTGCACGCCGGTCCGCCCTTTTCGAAATACAGCGTCTGCGACAAAAAGGCGTTATCCATCTCAGGTCCCTCGCGGCCGGCCGTTTCGGCCGGCTTTGCCTTATATTATGAAACAAAGCGGCCGGCTTGCCAAGCAAAACCGGCTCGTTAGGTTCAAAGCGGCCGAGCCTTCTCAATAGCCCAGCTTCTTGTCCACCACGTTGATGAGCGGCTCGCTGGCCTGGTAGCGCCTCAAGTTCTCTGTGAAGATATTCAGCAGTCGTTTCATATAGTTGGGCGTCACGCCGGCGAAATGCGGGGTGATGATGACGTTTTTCATGTCCCACAGCGGAGAGGTCTCGGGCAGCGGCTCCTCCTCGAACACGTCCAACCCCGCCCCGGCGATCTGACCTTCCTCCAGGGCGCGGATCAGGGCCTTTTCCTGGATGATCGGGCCCCGGCCGATGTTGACGATAAAGGCGGTCTTTTTCATGGCCTCGAATTCGGCCGGACCGATCATGCCCTGGGTCTCGGCGGTCAGCGCCGCGGTCACGGCCACCCAGTCGGCAGCGGCCAGGAGGTCGTGCAGCCCGTCCGGGCCGTACATCCGGTCCACGAAAGGCGACCCGCGCTCTGGATTTCTCCTGAGTCCAAGCACTTGCATGTTCAGGCCCTTGGCCTTTTCCGCGGTCTTTTCGCCGATGGCGCCCACGCCGATCAGCCCCAACGTGGCGCCGTCCAGTTCCTGCACCCGGCCGCGCCGCACCCATCGGCGCTCCACCTGGGACCGCATGTTGAGGTGCAGCACCCGGGTCAGGGCGAACATGAGGGCCAGGATGTGCTCGGCGATGGGGATGGCGTGAACGCCCGAGGCGTTGGTCAGGATCATGTCGCTGGCCGCCACCTCGGGCATGTCCAGCAGCCAGTTGGCCCCGGCCCCGGTCTGTTGGGCCCACTTGAGGTTGGGCATGTCCTGAAACCACCGGGCCGGGCGCAGGCCGAAGATGACCCCCACGCGCGGGCCCAGTTCGTCTTTGCGCTCGGGCCACTCATCCGTGGATTTGAGCACTTCGATGTTGGCCTCGGGCGCGGCGGCTTGGATTCGTTTCAGGGCTTCGGAGGTGAAGGTGTAATCGTTCAAGACTCCATCATAAGTCGCTAGAATTGTATCTATTTTTTGTTTGGGCACGGTTAATCCTTCAAAGTGTGTCTCGTTAAAAGATGCTGCTTTCCCGAGCGACCAGAGCCGCGCCCAGGGCGCCGGCGATCTGGGGTTCTTCAGGCACCGAGATGTCGCGACCAAGCTTTTCGGCCAGCATGTCAACCACGGCCCGGTTCTTGGCCACCCCGCCGGTCATGACCACGCGATCGTCGATCCCCACCCGGGCGGCTAAGCCGGCGGTGCGCTGGGCGATGGCCCGGCAGATGGCCGAGGCGATGTCGGCCTGCGCCCGGCCCTGGCTGATCAGGCTGACCACCTCGCTTTCGGCGAAGACCGTGCAAGTGGAAGATATGGCTATATTTATTGTCGCGGCCCGGGCTAGGTCGGCCATGTCGGCCAGGGACACGCCCAGGGCCCCGGCCATGACCTCTAAAAACCGCCCGGTTCCGGCCGCGCACTTGTCGTTCATGGCGAAATCCAGGACCCGGCCGCCCGGCCCGACCCGGATGGCCTTGGAATCCTGACCGCCGATGTCGATGATGGTGGCCACGTCCGGGAACTGGTGGAACGCGCCCCGGGCGTGACAGGAAATCTCGGTCCGGGCCGACCCGGCCTCCTGCACCCGCGCCCGGGAATACCCGGTCGAGACCACGGCCCGAACTTGATCTTCGATGACCCCGGCCTGTTCCAGGGCCTGCCGATAGGCTTCGCTGCCAGCGGCCCTGGAGTCGTAACTTGTCGGGATAATGGAGAATCCAACGATGCGCGCTTCATCGTCGATCACGACCGCGTCGGCGGTCAAGGACCCCACGTCGATGCCGGCGTACCAGTTCATGCCAGCGGTTCCATGGCCTCGAACAGGGCTTCGAGCCGCGTTTCGACCTGGGCGTCGCTGTAGGCCCGAGGGTCGCACATGTCGCCTTCGATGGTCACGCCGGGCCGGCCGGTCAGCCGGCTGACCTCCTCCTGCATGCGGTACATGCCCACCGAGTAGGGTTTGCAGGAGCGGTCCGAGTGCAGGACGAAGCCGGTCAGGCTGTAGTCCTCGACCAGCTCGGCCAGGTAGTTGATCCGGTGTTCGAATCCGGCGTTGATGTAAGGGCTGAGATAGGCACGGGCCAGACCCTCATAAGGCCGGCTTGGATCGTAATCGTCACCCAATCCGCCCCAACTGTTCGTATAAGTGGCCACAACCAGGGCGCATTGGTGCTCCTCGAAAAATCCGCTCAAGCGCCGCAGCTTGAACCAGATGGGCAGGTTGTCCCACAAGGCCCGGTACTTTTCCACCGGGATCGAACCGATGCCTTGGGCGGCCCGTTCGGCGATCTCCTGGTGCAGCAGCTCGTAATAGGCCGTGCATTCGGGCGTGCCGCGCAGGGTCACGATCGGGGCCAGGTGGATGAAGGTGTCCTGGCTGTTGAAGGGCGAGGGCCGGATCTTGCCCAGTTCGAGGATTTTTTTCCATGTATTCGAGGCCTTGTACGATTCCTGGAGCACCTCCAGGAACCGGTCCTGGTCGAAAGGCCGGCCCAAGAACTCGGCCAAGAAACGCTCCAAGTCCTTGAATTGCATGGAAGCATAGTCGACCAGTTCCCGGGTCAGCCCGTCGTGCAAAAAGGGCGTGTCCACGATGAACAGCGGCACGTCATACTTGCGGGCCACGACCTCGTACCACTTGATGACCGTCTTGCAGATGTTGGTGGAACATAAGAGAAATTTTGGCGCCGGTAGCCCCTTGACCGGACCGCCCTGGGTCATGTCCGCGCCGAAATCGGTCCGGGCGTAGGAGCAGATGTCCGAGGAAAATCCGGCGGCCTCGGCCGCTTCGATGAGTTCCAGCGAGACCTTGGACGCGCCGCACATGGCGCTGTAATTCTCCGGATATATTGGCAAAACGTCCATGGCGTACAGGAATTCCACGGGCGCGCCGCTGGTCACCCAGGCGATGGGCTTTTCCTGGGTCGTCTTGGCCTCGAAATAGTAGCGGCCCATGATCTCCCGCATCTTGGCCGCGGCCTGAAAATCAGTCATGATGTTGACACCTCTGCAAAACACAGGATTTCGTGTCGAGATCGCGGAGGGCGAGGATCGAACCCGCAGGAATATAATATATATTTCGAGGACTTCGAGCCGAAGCCCGACAAAGAGATCGACTGAAAGCCGTGGTTTTGCATTACCCCTCGATCATTTCTCGAAACGCGTCCAACCGCGTGCGCAGGGCGTCAAACTGGGTCATGGACAGCTCGATCTCGATGACGCCGGCCGGGAGGCCCTCTTGGCGCAGCCGCTCGATAAGCTGCGGGCGGTCAAAGGCGTCCGGCTCGCAGAACTTGGTGTACCAAAAGAGCACCCCGTCCGCGCCGGCGCGCTGGGCCTTGTCCACCAGGTAGGCGTGGCGGTCGTTGTCGGGGTTGTACAGACAGCAGCAAGGGGCTGGATTAAAAAGGAAATCCGTGACGCCCCGCACGAGATCGTCCGTGGCCAGCGGCCCCTTGGCCACGGTGCGCCAGCCGTTGGCGAAGTCATCGTCCACGATCGAAAGGCCCAGTTCGTCGAAGACGCGGTAGGCCGCGATCGGGTCAAAAACCATGCCCGACAGTACAACCTTCACTCGCTTTTGGGATGGTTTCTCCAGATTTTCGAGTTCGGCGAGCAGGTGCTCAAGTCGCTGATTATATTCGTCTCTTGGCAGAAAAAAACCGGCCTTGATCGCGGCGTAGAAATCATAATTGGAGATCAACCCCGGCCGCTTCCGGCGCAGGCCATACAGGTCCCGTTGCAAGGCCCGGGTGCGTCCGTGGAGCGCGCTGGCCTCGGCCAGCCGCTCGGGCGTGATTGACGCGCCCGTGACCTCCTCTAGGCCGTGCATGACGCTTTCGAGCACGCTCTTGAGATAGATCCGCCGGGCTTCGTTGGTCCGGGTAATGGGGATGGACAGCTCGATGGTTGGCTTGGAAAACAGCCGCCGGTATAGCTCCCGAAGGTTGATGAGCGTATCGCAGATGGAGGTAAAAGCGTAAGCTTTCACCATACTTGCGCCGCCAAGGAGTTCCAGTTCCAGCACGGCCCGGCCCACCGAGCAGCAGAAGGATTGAAGAAAGGCGTCCGAGCGTCCGAGCGGCAGGTTGTTGCCCCAAAGCTGCACCGGATACCCCCCGGCCGCCTCGATCAGCTCCATGGGGAAATAGGCCGGCATCACCCCGATCACCGGGCGCTGCCGGGCCTCGGCAAAGGCCGTGATCGTCCCGGCCACGTTGTTTATAACGTCATGAAAGGGCGCGAACATTTTATCCGTATTTTCCATAAAAACAGATAGATACCAAAAAGGCTCAGGCGTTGGCCAGGGACCCGCCGTCCACATAGATGGTCTGGCCGGTGATGAAGCTGGCGTCCGGCGAGCACAGGAACAGGACCGCGCCCACGATCTCCTCAGGCTCGGCCAAGCGCCCCTTGGGAATGCGCGCGGCCATCCGCTTTTCAACCTCGGGGTTGGCCCAAATAGGCTGACTGAAAGCGGTTTTTGTCATGCCCGGGCCCACGGCGTTGACGTTGATGTTGTGCGCGGCCCACTCCACGGCCATGCACATGGTCAGCATGTTCACCGCGGCCTTGCTGGCGTGGTAGGCGCCCATGCCCGCGCCGCCCCGCACCGCGCCGACCGTGGTGATGTTGACGATCCGGCCGCCGCCCTGGTCCATCATCCGGCGGGCCACGGCCCGGCTGAGCAGAAAGGTGCCCTTGCAGTTGGTGTCGAAAATCTTGTCCCAGCCGTCCTCGCGTAAGTCCATGAGACTCCTAAGAAAACTCCGCGCGGCGTTGTTCACCAGGATGTCGATCCGGCCGTAGGCCTGGACCGTCTCCTCGACCAGCCGCTCGATCTGATCGCCCGCGGTCAGGTCGGTCTGGATGGCCAGCGCCTGGCCCCCGACGACCTGGATTTCGTCGGCCACTTGGAGAATTTGGTCCTGAGATCGCGCACATACGACTACCTTGGCCCCGCGGCCAGCCAGCCCCAGGGCAATGGCCCGGCCGATGCCGCGACCCCCGCCCGTGACAATGGCCACCTTGTCCTTCAGTCCATAGTCATTCGCCATGGCCCGCGCTCCTTTCCGCTTCGCTATACGTGAAAAAAATAGACGTTATTTCGATGAGTTATGAGCATTTGTCCGCTAAAGTCGCTAACCTAAAAGTATATCGGAACCGGCCCTTGAAGTCAACCGCGCCGCCGGTTCGGCTAGGCTGGAAATTCCGCTTCGCCCTGGCAACAGATGGTGTTAAAATGGCAAACAATGATCGATCATCGATAGCCAAATGGCAAGTTCACGATAACCGAATGATGAATGAGCGATGGCCGGCTCTCGGCCGCTTGACGGCTGCTTTTTGGCCGGCTTCGCATCCTCGAACCCCCGCCCAAAATCAAAGGAGGCCCCCATGCGCACCTTCACCCGATCCCAGGAACTCCTGAAGCGCGCCCGCGCCGTGGTGCCCGGCGGCATGCCCGCCCACCAGAACCCGGCCATGCTCGTCCGCGACCAAAGCCCCTGCTTCATCGAACGGGCCAGCGGCTGCCGCTTCTGGGACGTGGACGGCAACGAGTACATCGACTACATGTGCGCCTACGGGCCCATGATCCTGGGGTATAACCATCCGGCGGTCGAGGAGGCCGCGCGGGAGCAGGCGGCCCTGGGCGACTGCTTCAACCTGCCCGGCCCGGTTTGGGTGGACCTGGCCGAACGCATGGTCGGACTCATCGCCGGAGCCGACTGGGTCACCTTCGGCAAGAACGGTTCGGACGCCTGCAACCACGCCGTGCGCGTGGCCCGGGCCTTCACCGGCCGGTCCAAGATCGTCATGGGCGCCGCCTCCTACCACGGTATCGGCTCCTGGTGCACGCCCAACACCAGCGGCATCACCAGCGACGAACGGGCCGACGTGCTGACCTTCGACTACAACGACGCCCAGACCCTCACCGCCCTGCTGGACCAGCACCAGGGCCAGGTGGCCGCGGTCATCGTCACCCCGTTCAAGCACGAATTCGCCCACGACCAGGAAATGCCCACCCCGGCCTTTCTTGAGGCCCTCCAAGCGGGCACCAGCCTGGACGGCCCGCTGCTCATCATCGACGACGTCCGGGCCGGCTTCCGCCTGCACATGGCCGGCTCCGGCGAGTACATCGGCCTGAGGCCCCACCTGTCGTGCTTTTCCAAAGCCATGGGCAACGGCTACCCCATCTCGGCCTGCTGCGGCGTGAGCCAACTCAAGGACGCGGCCGCCGGCGTCTTCTTCACCGGCTCGTTCTTCTCCGGCGGCGTGGCCCTGGCTGCATCCCTGGCCACGCTGGACGAAATGGAACGCACCAGCGCCCTGGAAAAAACCTTCCACGCCGGGCAAAAGCTCAAAGACGGCATGGGGGCCCAGGCCAAGGCCTTGGGGCTAAGCATCTCCTACACCGGCCCGGTGACCATTCCCTTCATGACCTTTAGCGACGACCCGGAATTCAACAAGGCCAAGACCTTCTGCGCCGCCGCCTACCAGGAAGGCGCCTTTTTCCACCCCTACCACAACTGGTTCGTCTCCGCCGCCCACACCGACGCCGACGTCGAGGAAACCCTGGCCATCACCGAAAAGGCGTTCAAAGCGGTGAAAGAATCCACGTAAACGTGGAGTGCGAAAGTGCGTGGTGCGTAGTGCGAAAGAGGGGTAACCACGAAATACACAAAATGAATGCAAACAATTTTCGTAATTTTCGTGTATTTCGTGGTGAAAAATTTCTTAGATTGAGGTAGTTGTTAGCCTAACAGCCTGTCATATTCGGAGTGGCTTCCGATCCAAAACCAAAGCAGCCCTTCCGGCACTTCAACGGCCAGCGCTCGGTAATGGAGACCTACGCGGGCCACCCGATATTTCCCGACCTTCTTGAAATGCAGCGACGGGTGAGAGGGATCGGCCTTGAGCAGTTCAAAGCTCGCATCGGCTAATCTCTGAATGCGCTTGGGCAGCCGGTCATAGCACATCCAGAAATCAGGGGAGGCAAAATGATTCAAAGCTCCTTGGTCCTTCCCGCCTTATGATCGGAAAGGGCTTTTTCCGCGAGCCGATCGAACTGGCCCGATAGCGCGTCCTCCTCGATTTGCCTGTCCCACTCGGCAGCGTCGTATTCTTGAAACCACTTTCGAAAGGCGGCCAGCTCACTCCGGGTGAGTTCCTTGATCTCTTGTTCAAGCTGTTGAACTCGGGTCATATTGGCTTACCTCCAAATACCTGGCCCATGCCCTGAGCGACGGGCCGGCGACTTTCCTGTCCAATCTTACCATGCCCCGCCGCATAATGCCAAACCAGCGATTGGACGCCAAAGTTCGCGCCTCTTACGGCTTCGCCGCCCGGACGTTGTCCGGGCCACCCCGCCATCCGCCTATATGTATTAGAGATACGGGTCTAAAGGTAGAGCAGCCATCATAATCTTGGCAACATCCTCCGGCGAAGGAACAACATAATCCCTATCCACTCTTTTCCTTACCTTACAAAGTCCATAGATAAAGTCAGCTACTAACGTACTATCTTCTCTTAAATTAGCTCTTGCTTTTCGACCGCTTATTATACCATGGCGTTGACCAAGCTCATCATTTGCCATTCGCTTAAATTCCCTCATCTTTCTTGCAGAAACTCCTATATCAGCCGCGAGATCTTGCCACTTTATGTTTGCGGCCTTCAGTAGCCATTCCATCCCCCGATATATATGGAACACATTTTCAACCGGGTTAATCAGAGCATAGTAAGCATCATCAGCAGCTCTTCGGAATAGCGTATTAGAGCATATAAATCCATACCAATCTGACAAACTTGCTATTTTGTCTTCATCTGGTTCTTCATCAAAATTCCGTAAGTCCAAAGCAGAACTAAATTTAAATTCTTCAAAATCAAGATCTTCAAATATGAGTCTTCCCTTAGGTTTAGCTTGAAATAAGCCGAATCCACTTAAGAATAAGGACGTGATAATTCTATTGACCATAAAATGACTATCCGCACCTTCATTTTGCCAGTCTGAATCTATATCATAACGTACTCTTACAAAATAGGCTCTTGTCCCCCCGCAATTGATTATCCATCGAATCCCTGAATCTTTCTCGATATATGTGATATCAAATTTCGGGGAGAAAAGACCGCGACCATTTTCTAACTCAAATACTGAGACTACCACGTGAGGCATTATATTACCTTTCTATCTCTTTATGAGCAGGTGAGTGGCTCACATAATCTTTAGAGACCACCCGTGTATCATAAAATTAAGATATGTTTCCGCTTGCATATGCCTTTTGCCATTCCATGCTATATTCTTCAGCCGTCAAGAAATGTTCATCAATGATGAGCTTCCTTTGGACATCGAAAACACGGGATGCCCCTTCAAAATCATACCGAATTCCCCAATAGCCGAAATAGCCTGAGTTGTCGACGTCCTGAATAGGTTCATCGACATCAAGAAGCACTCGAAAGCGAGAAAATTCTTGGTTAGGGTCCTCAAATACTGGGATTTGTATGAAAGAAGGAAATTCCCCCTTCCTGGTTTTTAAGGACTCATAATTTTCTGCAAGACATTTAAAAATTTCCCCTAGGCAGTCATAGATTGAATCATTACATATTTTGCTAACTGTCATTTCGTAATCCTGGAAAATAAATTTCAATTCAGAAATATCAACATCGTATTCAATGTTCCTTGATTTTAGCCTATGAAAAGCGTTAAGGAATGGTCTCAATACGAATTCGTTAGTTCCAGATTTTATCAAGTCATATGCAATACCGCATGCTATTAGATTTAACATATCATGTATTGAAATCGTTGAAATAAATTCTATAATCAATTCATAAAAACCTGCACCTAATCCTTCAGGCCTACCGCGGACTATGGAGACATAATTCTGTGAAACTTCTTCTTTGAAATCTTCGATTCCAACAAGTTCTTTAATCGTATTATCCCCTTTAGGGATACCCCAGTATCCAATCTTTATTGCCGTTGATTTATCCATGTATATTCTCCAAGAGCAAGACGGGTCATAGGGGGGCCTGGACAACGGCGGGTGGCCCGGACAACGTCCGGGTCCGCAGCAGGCGGACAAGAGGCGTCTGTAAATTCGGGTATCGAGTAAGTCTGAAGTTTCATTTCTTTCTATGTCACTTTAACAAAAATCATCGAGCTTGCCTGCTTAAGCCTCTTGCGGCTTTGCCGCCCAAACGTTGTCCGAGCCACCCTGTTTACTTGGTTTTAGAGAATTATTCGGAATAAATATATCATGCTTGGGATATAAAATCCAAGGCGAATTTTTCACGGGATACAAGAGGCTTGGGGCTTGGTTCTTGTGCGGCGTGAGGAAGTGTTATGCCTGGATTCTGGTTTTCACCAGAATGATTTTCATGGGGTATTTTATCAGGTGCGCGGGCGGCTATAAAACCCGCTCCGATGATTCTTCCCTGTGCATCCGTTCATTTTTCGCCGTGGAGAATGCCCATGCTGCCGGTCATGAACGGCAATCTCAAGGCCTTGGGAATGAAGGGCGCATCTTTGGTGTTGACAAACTCGACCTTAGACACGCCCCAACTTTTGACGGCCGAAAGCAGATCGTCGATGTCGCCATAAGCGGCCTTGAACTGAAACAGGTCCTGAAAAGAGAACCGGCCGCCTTTCCTGACCACGCGCAAGGCCTCGCGGACCACTTCCCGTTTGTCGCGGGTGTCCTGGACGTTGTGGAATACCAGGTTGCTCACCGCCGCGTCGAAGAAATCGTCCGGAAAAGGCAGGGCCGAAGCGCTCGCTTTTTGAAAACGCACGCGCTCGGCAACCCCTTCGATCTTTGCGTTTTCCTCGCAGACGCGCTGCGAGTTCTCCCACATTTTGCCCCAATAATCGATGCCCGTGACCTGGGCTTCGGGGTATGCAAGGGCCAGTTTGATGGCCACCGGGCCGTTACCGCAGCCGATGTCCAGGGCCTTGCCTTGGCCGTTCCAATCCAAGTGATCGAGAACCATGTCTTGAATGCGGTCTTGTATGTTTTTCCTTGTCGAGTAAAAAAGGTATCTGGCATAAAAAAGGTAAATCGAGATGATCAAAACAATCACGGCAATAATGGCCAAGGGATAGAATAAAAGCGATGCGGCAAAAAACAGCAGGCTGATGGCGAATGGAATGTAGATGAATCTCTTTGGAACCCAGGCCCCGTAGTCAGGTTTCTTTTTGCTGGATTTATCCATTTTTTTCTCCTGTCTGTTCAGGCCAGCCGGATTTGTTGGTTTTTGATTTAGGTTTTATTAAACCACAAATGGCGCGAAGAACGCGAAAATTTTTTCTTCGGCCATGTGTGCGATGTATTTCGCCATGCACACGGGCGACGTCACGGGAATGACGGCTTGGGGCCTATGGGGGTTCAAAAAATCGGGCTTCTTGGATCGAGCGAAGCGCGATCCAAGAAGCATTGTGCAAGTTTTTGGGAGGGGGTCAGGGGGAACCCTTTTTCGAGACCGGGCCAAACTTCGGCTTCCGGCCGCACTCTTTGTCGGTCATCGGCCCGAAGTCCTCGGAATAGGATTGCTATTCCTCCGGTTTCGGTCCTCGCCCTCCGCGATTTCGTCTCGGCATCCTGTGTTTGGCCTCGGTCTCGCGAGCCAAAAAGGGTTCCCCCTGTCTTGCCCTTAATCCTCTCCCCCTCTCCTTTATTCCTTTTCCCTTTGGGACAGGGCGGTGAGCAGGCGGTCGTGGAGGCCGTCGAAGCCGCCGTTGGACATGACCAGCACCACGTCGCCGGGTTCGAGTCTGGCGGTGAGGTCGGCCAGGAGGGTTTCCGTGTCCGGGAAATACAAGGCGCTGAGGCTACGGGCGGTGAGGTCTTGGACCAATTTGACCGAGGAGAAGCGTTCGCTGGGGTCGATTTTTTCCAAGCCCGGGGCTTCGCGGATGAGGATGACGTCGGCCGGATCAAAGGCGGCGGCGTAGTCGGATTGAAAAATGCTGCGGCGGCTGGTGTTGGTGCGGGGTTCGAACACGGCCACCAGCCGCTGGTCCGGGTAGGCCCCGCGAATGGCGGCCAGGGTTTCGCGCACGGCCGTGGGGTGGTGGGCGAAGTCGTCCAGCACGGTCACCCCGGCCTGAACGCCGCGCACCTCCTGGCGGCGCTTGATGCCTTCGAAGCGGGTCAGCGGCTCGGCCAGGGCCTCGGCCTGAAGCCCGATGGGGTCCAAGGCGGCCAGCACGGCCAGGGTGTCGGCCACGTTGTGGGCTCCGGGGAGCGGCGCGGTCAGGGCCAGAGGCGATTTTCCGGGCCGGAGCAGCCGGAAGCGGGTCCGGCGGCCTTGGGGTTCGAGGTCCACGGCTCGCCAGTCGTTCCCCTCCCTAAGTCCGTACCAGCGGACCGGGCAGCGGGCCTGGTCCGCCAGGGCGCGCACTTCCGGGTCATCGCCGCAGGCCACCAGCAGGCCGGACTCGGGCACCAGGCTCACCAGGCCCCGGAAGGCCTGCCGGATATGGTCCAGGTCGGCGAAGATGTCGGCGTGGTCGAACTCGATGCTGGTCAGCACGGCGATCTGCGGGGCGTAGTGGAGGAACTTGGGGCCCTTGTCGAAAAAGGCGGTGTCGTACTCGTCGCCTTCGACCACGAACCAGTCGCCGCGCCCCAGGCGGTGGTTGCTATTAAAATTCTTGAGGATGCCGCCCACGAGGAAGCCCGGGTCGTTGCCGGCGGCGTGGAGCAGCCAGGCGGCCAGGGCGGAGGTGGTGGTTTTGCCGTGGGTGCCGGAGACGACCAGGGGGTTTTTATCTTTCAGGAAGAGGTGGTAGAGCGTTTGGGGCAGGGAGAGGTACGGCAGGCGGCGTTCGGCCAGGGCCGCGGCCTCGGGGTTGGCCCGCGTGACCACGTTGCCCACGACCACCAGGTCCGGGTCGTGGGCCAGGTTTTCGGCGGCGTACCCCTCTCGGACCGGCACGCCCAGGTCGGCCAGGAAGTCGGACATGGGCGGATAGACGTTGGCGTCCGATCCGGTGACAATCAGGCCGCGCTGTTTGAGCATGCCGGCCAGGGCGCCCATGGCCGTGCCGCAGACGCCGATCAAATGGACCGAGCTCAAATGCTGGGGCAGGCGGTTCAGAACGGGGTCGAGTTCCAGGGCGTTCACGCGCTCGGCTTCTTTCATGGGGTTGCGGGTGAGCATACGCCGGGCCGGGGGGTGGTGTCAATGCGCGGCAACGCTTGCGTTTGGTCACAATTTATACTGCAATGCCCTACAGGGCGTCAGAACAAAGCAGACTGAGACGAGCCGAAGCGGGGAGCAACACAGGGAGGCGAAGTTAGGTAGCGGGTCAGTTTGGAAATTTTCATATCCTCTTGGGGCGTGGCCGCTGTAGGGCGAAGAGGTGGGTTTAGGCAGTTTTTCCGCGATTTCCGGTCCCCTCGCTTTAGCCGAAGTGGCATGTTTCTCTTCTCACAGGATTGAAGCGTCATTCCCGCGCAGGCGGGAATCCAGTCTTGCCCACCTGGGAATCCGAACCGTTTGGAAATGAAGCCAGCGGCGATCGAATGGTGTTTGCGTATTAAAATTAAGCCGGGAGGCTTCACGTCTGGATTCCCGCTTTCGCGGGAATGACGAGAGGGGCTTAGAGGATAGAGAAAAAGACCGACGACCATTGATAGAGGAATTTTTCAAGGAAAGCGATCGAGACGCTGGCGCACCGCAGTTTCCCTCCAAATGGAGGACAACGCCTACATCATGCTCAAATTGACCCACTACCCGAAGTTCTGGCGCCCTGTAGCGGGCGGGCTTGACTTCGCCCCGGCGGCTGATTATGCTTCCCTCAAGAAATTACATGCGCTAGGTGCTTTTAATGCAAGACTTTTCCCCGCCGGCCGAGTTGGAAGAGCGGCTGGGCTACCGCTTTCAGGACCCGGCCCTGCTGCGCACGGCCCTGACCCACCGGTCGTTTATGCACGAGAACCCGGGCGAGGACGAGGCCGCGGACAACCAGCGGCTCGAATTCCTGGGCGACGCGGTCCTGTCCCTGGCGGTCAGCACCCTGCTCTACCGGGCCCACCCCGAGCACCGGGAGGGGGACTTGACCCGCATGCGCGCCGGTCTGGTCAACGAGGGCCGGTTGGCCGAGCTGGCCCGGGAGTTGGGTTTGGCCGAGCACCTGGTGTTGGGGCGGGGCGAGGAGACCGGCGGCGGGCGGGACAAGCCCTCCATCCTGGCCGACGCGCTGGAGGCCGTGCTGGCCTCGGTCTATCTGGACGGCGGCTACGCGGCAGCGGCGGCCGTGGTCGAGCGCCTGTTCGCGGACCTGATCCTTCAGAGCGCCGAGGAGGGCCTGTTCCAGGACTACAAGACCCGGCTTCAGGAGCTGACCCAGGCGGATTTCAACCAGACGCCGGACTATCGCCTGACCGGAGCCGAGGGGCCGGACCACGACCGGACCTTCGAGGTCACCCTGGCCCTGGGTTCCATCGACCTGGCCGTGGGCCGGGGGCGCAGCAAAAAGGCGGCCGAACGGAACGCGGCCCGGGCCGCGCTCAAAAAGCTCGAACAAGGGTGAACCTGCCCATGGGACCGTTCATCATTCCTTTTTTCCTGACGCACGCGGGGTGCCCGCACCGCTGCCTGTACTGCGACCAGCGCCGCTCCGGCGGCGGGGCGGGGCGACTGCGGCCCGAGGACGTGACCCCGCGTATCGAAGCCGGCCTGGCCTCGCCCAGGCGGAAGCCCGGCGCGCGGGTCGAGGCCGCCTTTTACGGGGGCACCTTCACCGCGCTTCCCCGGCAGAGGCAGCGGGATTTTTTGGAGGCGGTGCAACCCTTTCTGGCCGACGGGCGGGTGCAAGGCATTCGGCTTTCCACCCGGCCCGACGCCCTGGAAGCGGACGAGGTCGCCTTTTTAAAAGGGTGGGGCGTGACCATCGTGGAGATCGGCGCGCCGTCGCTGGATGACGCGGTGCTGGCGCGGATCGGCCGGGGGCACGACGCGGCCCAGGTCGCGGCCGCGGCCGAAAGGGTCCAGGCGGCCGGGATGCGGCTGGGGCTGCAACTCCTGCCCGGTTTGCCCGGCGAGGACCTGCAAAGCCTGCGGGCAACGCTTCGGGCGGCCCTGGCCATTCGCCCGGACGAGGCGCGTCTCTACCCGGCCCTGGTCATCCGAGACACCGGCCTGGACCGGCTCTTTTTGGACGGCGCGTACCGGCCCTGGACCCTGGACCGGGCCGTGGGCCGCTTGGCTTTTCTGCACCGCCGGCTGACCCGATCCGGGGTGCGCGTCACCCGCGTGGGGCTTCAGCATAGCCCCGAGCTGCTGGATGGGCTGCGGGCCGGTCCCCACCACCCGGCCCTGGGCCATTTGGTCCGGTCAACCGTCTATGCCCGGGCCTTGAGCCGGGCCTTGCGGCTCAAACCGCCCGCGAAAAAGAAAGAGGCCGTCATCCAGGTCGCGCCGGCCGATCGATCCGAGGCCGTGGGCGCCGGCAGGGAAAACCTGGTCCGGCTCGGCCGAACCTTCCGCCTGGAAGACCTACGCCTCGAAACCGACCCTGAACTTTCCCGGGCCCGATTTCGTTGGCAGGGGGAGGAATACGATGTCTATGCCGCCTGAAAACCACGGCCCGGCCAATGCGCCCGCCATGGAAACGCCAAGCGGCCACCGCTCCGGGCTGGTCTCCATCGTGGGCGCGCCCAACGTGGGCAAATCCACGCTGCTCAACCGCCTCCTGGGCCAGAAAGTGGCCATCACCTCTCCCAAACCCCAGACCACCCGCCACCGCATCCTGGGCGTCCTGACCCTGCCCGAGGCCCAGGTCATCTTCCATGACACGCCCGGCATCCACCAGGCCCAAAGCCTGCTCAACCAAAAACTGCTCCAGATCGCTCTGTCCAGCCTGTCCGACGCGGATGTGGTTCTTTTCCTGGTCGAGCCGGGCCGGCAAAACCCGGACCAGGAACTCGCCCTGGGCGCCCTGCGCGGTCTGGACAGGCCGGTCATCCTGGGGCTGAACAAGATCGACACCATCCCCAAACCGGACCTCTTGCCCTGGCTGGAAGAACTCAGCCGGGAACTCCCCTCGGCCGTGCTCATCCCCATCTCGGCCCTGACCGGCGAAAACGTGGCCGCTCTGCTCGAAGAGATCGTGGCCCGGCTGCCCGAGGGGCCGCAGTATTACCCGCCGGACACCATGACCGACCAGCCCGAGCGGATCATCGCCGGGGAGATGATCCGGGAGCAGGTCTTTCACCAGATGCGGCAGGAGGTCCCCTATTCAACGGCGGTCACCATCGAGGCCTTCAAGGAGGACCGGCCCGACCTCATCCGCATCGAGGCCACCATCCATGTCGAGCGCGACTCCCAGAAGGGCATCCTCATCGGCCGCAAAGGGGAAAGCCTCAAGCGGATCGGCACGGCGGCCCGCAAGGACATCGAGCGCCTGACCGGGACCAAGGTCTATCTCCAGTTGTTCGTGCGTGTGGAGAAGAATTGGAGCCGCGATCCGCGGGCGCTCCGGCGGTTCGGGTATTCTCAGTAGAAGCTGTTTCAGGACCTCCCCTCGGACTCAATCTCTTTGTCGGGCTTAAGCCCAATTGAAGGCCCTGAAACGGCTTCAAAGAGGTTTTGAAGTCAGTCATAGGATCTTGTCCTAAAATTCACTTATAAAAGGAAAGCCGGGTGTCATGGCCGCTCGTAGGTCATGCCGCAGGTTCATGAAGGCGGATTTTCTCTGGACTTCGCTCGGGACCGTGGACGGGTAGCCCGGACGACTTGTTCGTCCGGGTCTGGCTGAAGTCCGACGCAGGAGGACGAAGGCGGACAAGAAGCCAGCCCCGGCGGTTCAACCGGCAACCGGGTTCATTGGGGCGACGCCCATGGGCGGATGGCAAGGGGTCTTTCCCTGGCGCGCCTGGACCCTGGATTCCCGCCTTCGCGGGAATGACGTCATGGGGCATTTCCCACGCGCTGGACGGGTTTTACACCCGCCCGCGCAAGCATGCCTTTCCCCCTGACCCCATCCCGGTCCGGGTCCGGGAAAAAGGTCTTGACGAAAAAAAGAAGTTGCGGTACGCGGCTTGTTTGTGATAGTAGTCACGAATGCGGACGCTTCTCCGCAGTCGGATGTGTCTTCAGGGACACTGGGCAGGGAGAAAGGGCCACTTGGCAACCGCACGGCCCGGCTCCCGGTCCCAATCCATACCACAGGATCAGGCGCAAAATAAGTGACGGCCGGGCCGCGCGCGGTCGGGCCGCAGGCTTTGAAGAAAGGAGGATGTTGTGGAAATCGTCGTTTGTTTAAAACAGGTTCCCGACACCGAAACCCAGATCAAGATCGCCGCCTCCGGAAAGGCGATCGAAACCGGTGACATCAAGTGGGTGATGAACCCCTACGATGAATTCGGTGTCGAAGAGGCGCTCCAGCTCAAGACAAAATTTGGCGGCAGCGTGACCGTGGTCAGCGTCGGACCGGACCGGGCCGTCGAGTCCCTGCGAACCGCTTTGGCCATGGGCGCGGACAAGGCCGTGCATGTCACGGCCGACAGCGCCGAACTGGATTCCCTGGCCACGGCGTCGCTTCTGGCCGCGGCCATCAAGGACCTTCCCCATGATGTCATTTTCTGCGGACAGCGGGCCATCGATCTCGACCAGGCCCAGGTGGGCGCCGCCCTGGCCGAAAAATTGGGCATCCCTCACGTGGCCCTGGTGACCAAGCTGGAAGTGGCCGAGGACGCCTCCAAGGCCAAGGCCAACCGGCCGGTCGAGGGACAGACCAATGTCATCGAGGCTTCCCTGCCCGCCCTGTTCACCGCGCAGAAAGGCCTGAACGAACCCCGTTACGCGTCCCTGCCCGGCATCATGAAGGCCAAGCGGAAACCCATGGACAAGAAGGACGCGGCGGCCTTGGGCGTGGACGTTACCAGCACGCGCGAAATCCTGGCTCTGACCCCGCCTCCCTCCCGGCCTCCGGGAAAGATCATCGGTGGGGAGACAGCCGAGGAAAAGGCGGTCGAGTTGGTGCGCCTGCTGCACGAAGAAGCCAAGGTCGTTTAGGCAGAGAAAAGGAGTTGACTCATGGCACAAGAAATTTGGTTTGTCGCTGAACAGCGAGACGGCGTCCTGAGGAAAGTCAGCTTCGAGGCCGCCAGCGCCGCGCGTCGGCTGGCCGACGAATCGGGCGCGAGCACGGCCGGTATTCTGCTGGGTGTGGGCGTGGCCGGCGAGGCCGACAAGCTCGGCGCTTACGGGGCCGATAAGGTCTTCGTCTGTGAGGACGAAGCCGTCAAGAACTACGCCACCGACGCTTACACCGCCGTGATCGCCGGTCTGGTCCAAGAACATCAGCCGGCCATGCTGCTCATGTCCGCCTCGGTGGACGGCAAGGACCTCGCCTCCCGGCTGGCGGCCCGCCTGGGCGTGGGCCTGGCCATGGACTGCGTCGAATACCGGCTGACCGACGACAAGAAGCTGGCCGCCAAGCGGCCCATCTACGCCGGTAAGGCCATGATGGACATGGTTCCCCTGGGCACCCCCCAGATGGCCACCTCCCGGCCCAATGTCCTGGGCCTCATCCAGCCCGACGAGAGCAAGAAGCCCGAAGTGGTCACCGTGCCCTTCGCCGTGGACGCGGCCGAACTCAAGACCAAGGTCGTGGACGTGCTCAAGGACACGAGCGGCAAGATCGAGCTGACCGAGGCCGACATCATCGTCTCGGGCGGGCGCGGCATGAAAGGCCCGGAAAACTACAACATCCTGGAAGAGATGGCCGAAGTGCTCGGGGCCGCCGTGGGCGCCTCCCGTTCGGCCGTGGACGCCGGCTGGCGGCCGCACACCGACCAGGTGGGGCAGACGGGCAAGGTGGTCAGCCCCAACATGTACATCGCCTGCGGGATTTCCGGCGCGATTCAGCACCTGGCCGGCATGAGCTCTTCCAAGGTCATCGTGGCCGTGAACAAGGACGAGGAAGCCCCGATCTTCCAGAAGGCCGATTACGGCATCGTGGCCGACCTCTTCGAGGCCGTGCCCGTCATGACCAGGGAGTTCAAGAAAGTCCTCCAGTCCTAACCCGGACATAAGGACGGCCGCGCGTCGGTCTGTCTTTGTTCGTATGGGCCCTCCTCCCGGACTGGGGGGAGGGCTCTTGTTTTGGCCCGGCCCGGCGGTCGTGAGTCAATTTGGGAGTTGTCATGTTCCCTTGCCCAGGAGCTTTTGGATTCTCACGCTCTTCGGGGTGACGTGTTTCCCCGTCCCTTAGTTCGAAACGTCATTCCCGCGAAGGCGGGAATGACGCGAGAGGTTTGGGCGCGGTGAAAAAAACGACCGCGGTCGATAGGAGCATTATTTAAGGAAGCAGCCGAGACGCCGGCGTGAGGTTTTTCAGCGCCTTTCGTCCGTTTTCTTCATAATCTTTAAACAAAGCGGTAGTGGGTTAGTTTGGGAAAATCCATACCTCCCTTCCTAGGAATTCCTGGGTCTTCGCGCTCACCGGGGTGACGTGTTTTCCCTTTATCGCAGTTCGAAACGTCATTCCCGCGAAGGCGGGAATCCAGTCTTGGACAACTCGGAGTCCGAACTGCCTCGCAATGAAAACCACGGCGGCCAAATGGTTTTTGGGAGGCGCCACCTCGCTGGGAGGTTTCACGCCTGGATTCCCGCTTCCGCGGGAATGACGAATTGGGCTTGGGTGACGGTGAAAAACAGGTTGCCGTCGAATCGGGGCATTTGGCAAGGGAAACAACTGAATCCTTAAATTGACCCACTGCCGGAGTCCGGGGGTGGCGATAGAAACGGCGGTCAAGCCATGAGCCGGGATGCCCATGGGCAATCTGCGAACCAGAAATCCCCCGCCCCCTGTGGGGGCGAGGCATGCCTCGCCCGCGAGAGTCTCTGTTTGGCCGCGAGGACGACGCATGCGTCGCCCTTCTTGTTTCCCGGCGTTACGTAAAGCCACTCGCGCCTCCTGACCCCCTTTGATGTCACACCCGGAATCTGTGCTATACTGAACCGGTCGCGGAACCGGGAGAAGAGACCTTTCAATTTCATATGGTAAAGGAGTCGATGCGACGATGCTCAGATGGATGAAAGCGCTTGTATTCAGCGCGGCCCTGCTGGCCGTTGTGGCCGGGGTCGGTGCGGTCCGGGCGGCCGAACCGGCCCCGCCGCTCAAGGTGGCCCTCCTGCCCATTCTGGACGCCTTTCCCTTTTACGTGGCCCAGGAGGCCGGGTTTTTCGCGGCCGAGGGGCTCAAGGTCGAAGCCGTGCCGGTCAGCAGCGCCCTCGAACGTGACCAGCTCATGCAGGCCGGCCAGATCGACGGCATGCTCACCGAGCTGTCCACGGCCGCGATCTTCAACCGGGACGGGGTCAAGCTTCAGGTGGTGGGCGAACTCCGGGAGGCCAAGGCCGGCTCACCCATGTTCCGGGTCCTGGCCGCGCCGGGCAGCGGCCTGACCAAACCGGCGGACCTGGCCGGCGTGCCCATCGGCGTGGCCCAAAACACCATCATCGAGTACGTCACCGTGCGGTTGCTGGGCGAAAGCGGCCTGCCCGCGGACAAGATCGTGCTCCGCTCCGTGCCGGCCATCCCGGAACGGTTTCAGCTCTTGATGAACGGCAGCCTCAAGGCGGCCGTCCTGCCCGACCCCCTGGGCCTGGCCGCCATCAAGGCCGGGGCGCCGGAGATCATCAGCGACGCGGCCTTCCCCCGCTACGCGGTCAGCGTCTTCGGCTTCAGCCTGAGAGCCACCCAGGACAAGGCCGAGTCGGTCCGGCGGTTCCTGAGGGCCTGGGAAAAGGCCGTGGTCCGCATCGAGGCCGACCCAACGGCCCAGGCGCCGCTTTTGCTCAAATCCATCCGCGTCCCGCCGAACGTGCAGAAGGGCTACGTGCTGCCGTTTTACCCGCACGCCAAGGTGCCGGACGAGGCCCAGTGGAACGACGTCATCGCCTGGCTGATGTCCAAGAAGCTCATCCCCGCGCCGCTGCCTTACGGCCAGACCGTGACGCCGGCCTTTTTGCCCAAGCCCTAACCACGCCGATGTCCGGGGCCGCCGCCATGATCAGGGTTGACCGGCTCACCTTCGCTTACGGCGGCCGCGTTCCGGTCTTCGAGGGGTTCAGCCTGGGCGTGGGCCGGGGCGAGGCCCTGGCCGTGATCGGCCCCTCGGGCTGCGGCAAATCCACGCTGCTCTATCTCCTGGCCGGCCTCCGCCAGCCGCAGTCGGGCGAAATCCGCGTCCTCGGCCAGCCGCTCGTCAGGCCGAGGCCCCGGACCGGCCTGATACTGCAAGACCACGGCCTGCTTCCCTGGGCCACGCTCCGGGACAACGCCCGTCTGGGCGTTCGCATCCGCACCTTCTATGGCCCGGACGGGCGGCACGCGCCCAGGGAAGGGGCCGAAAGCCGGACCGAGGCCCTGGCCCGGGTGGACGGCTGGCTGGAGCGGCTGGGCATCCTGGAATACGCCGACCAATACCCGTCGCAGCTTTCCCGAGGCCAGCGCCAGCGCGCGGCCATCGCCCGGACCCTGGCCCTGGAGCCGGACCTGTTGCTCATGGACGAACCTTTCTCGGCCCTGGACGCGCCCACCCGGAGCGACCTGTTGGACATCATCGGCCGGGCCGGACCGGCCGACGGGCTGACCCGCATCCTGGTCACGCACGACATCGACGAGGCCGTGCTCTTCGGCGAGGAAATCCTGGTGCTCACGCGGGGGACGAACCGGGAAACCCTGGTACTGGAAGGCCAGCCGGGCGGAGACTCGGACGCCGAAGCGAGGAGCGCCTTGCGCGCGCGGCTGCTCGGCCTGTTGGAGAAGAAGCCATGACCAAAAGTATCAGTCCGCTGAGCGCCCTGGCCGGGTTGGCCATGTTCTTTGTTTTGTGGCAGGGCGCGGCCTGGCTGGTCAAGAACGCCATCCTGCCCGGCCCGGTCACGGTGGTGCCCGTGTTTTTCCGCCTGTTGCCCGGCGAACTCGGGCTTCACTTCCTGGCCAGCGCCGGCCGGGTCCTGGCCGCCGTGGCCCTGGCCGTGGCCCTGGCCGCGCCGCTGGGGTTGATCCTGGGCCAGGCCCCGCGCATCGATCGCCTGGTCGCGCCGCTCATCGCCATCCTCTACCCCATCCCCAAGATCGTCTTTCTGCCCGTGATCTACGTGCTCATGGGCATCACCGACGTCAGCAAGGTGTTGCTCATCGCCCTGATCATCTTCTTCCAGATTCTGGTGGTGGTCCGGGACGAGGCGGCCGGGCTGCACCCGGAGCTGATCCTGTCGGTCCGGTCTTTGGGCGCGGGGCGGCGGGCGCTCTTCCGCTACGTCTATCTGCCGGCGACCCTGCCGGCCGTGCTGACCGCGCTGCGGGTGTCCGTGGGCACGGCCATCGCCGTGCTGTTCATCACCGAGCAGTCCCTGACGCACTACGGGCTGGGGTATTACATCGTGGTCGAGACCTACCAGGTGCTGCTCTACCCGCAGATGTACAGCGGGATTCTGGCCATGAGCCTCTTGGGATTGGCCTTCTATTTCGTGCTTTTCCGGTTCGAGGTGCGGCTGACGCGGCATCTGGGGCGGGCCGAGGGGTAAGCGCATGCGCGAGTCTTCTTCCAAACCGCCGGTCGCACCCCTGGACCCGCCGGCCTCCAGCGTCCGGGCCTGGCTGCTGGCCGTGCGGCCCCGAACCCTGCCCGCGGCCGTGTCGCCGGTCGTGGTGGGTCTGGGCCTGGCCGCGGCCGACCATGGCTTTCGCCTGGGCCCGGCTTTGGCCGCCCTGCTGGGGGGCCTCTTGCTCCAGGCCGGGGTGAACGTGGCCAACGACTATTTCGATTTCGTGCGGGGCATCGACCAGCCCGGCCGGCTGGGGCCGACGCGGGTAACCCAAAGCGGGCTGATCCCGCCGGACAAGGTGCGGCTGGGCATGATCTTCATCTTCGCCCTGGCCGCTCTGGACGGGCTGTACCTGACCCTGGCCTCGGGCTGGCCTATCCTGATTGCGGGGCTGGCGGCCGGCTTGGCCGCCCTGGCTTACAGCGGCGGGCCATACCCGCTGGCCTCCCACGGGCTGGGGGACCTGTTCGTCTTCATTTTTTTCGGCCTGGTCGCGGCCGGCGGTACGTACTACGTCCAGACGCTGAGTGTCACCGGAGAGGCGTTGTTCCTGGCCTGCCCCATCGGCCTGTTGATCACGGCCATCCTGGTGGTGAACAACCTGCGGGACATCGACACGGACCGCCGGGCCGGGAAAATCACCCTGGCCGTGCGTCTCGGCGTTCGCGGCAGCCGGATCGAGTACGCCCTGCTCCTGGCCGGCGCGTTTTTGCTGACCGCGATCTACGCCCTGGCCGGCGGCCGGACCGGGGCGCTGCTCAGCCTGCTGGCGCTCCCCTTGTCCGTGATCGAAACCCGGCGGGTGAGCCAAAACGCGGGCCCGGCCCTCAACCAATCCCTGGCCAACACGGCGCGGCTGGCCTTGGTTTACAGCCTGCTGCTCGCGGTGGGGCTGGTCATTTCTTGAAAAGGAGGGAACCGTGCCCGATACCATCGTCACCCTGGAAGACATCCCGGTCATGTGCGTCGAGGGCGACAAAGGCACGCCCATCGGCGAGCAGGCGCCCCCGGCCTTCGAACGCCTCGAATCCAAGCTGCCGTCCCTCAAGGGCAGAAAATTCTATGGCGTAATCTTCGCCGGCTGTGAATACCGGGCCTGCGTGGCTTTGACCGAAGACGACGACCCGGCCTCGCTGCCCTTCCCCGTCTGGACCATTCCGGGCGGCAAATACGCCCGCCGCAAGATCGCGGATTGGGAGCGGCGCGTCGAGGCTATCGGGCCGACCTTTGATTCCTTGCGCCGGGAAAACGACATCGACCCCGCCCGACCGGACATCGAATACTACCGCAGCCAAAAAGAGCTTCTGGTCATGGTGCCGGTGAAGTAGGGGCACGCTGCGCGTGCCCTAGGGTCAAAATTTGCCATTCATTGCCTCATGGGCATTTAAAAAAGGGTTCGGTGCTTTTTCAGGCGGTTGACTTGCAAGCCCGTGGGGAGTAATAACCTAGACCATGTTCAAGATCGACATCCACGTCCACACGGCCCTGGGCGGCGATTCCCTGATCCAGCCGGACGAACTGGTGGATCGGGCGCGCGAAGTCGGGCTGGACGCGGTCTGCGTGACCGAGCACCATTCCTACTTTCTGAGCAATCCCTTTCGGGAAATATCGCAGCGAACCGGGTTCCCCATCTTCCAGGGCCTGGAATACCGGGCCATGGAAGGCCACCTGCTCCTGTTCGGAGCCAAGGTGGACGACGAGGATTTCCCGGCGCGCATGCCCATGCAGTGGGCCGCGGACTGGGTGCACGACCACGGCGGCGTGGCCATCCCGGCCCACCCCTACCAAAGCGGCACCATTCATGGCTTTCCGGGAGAGCGGGTCATGGAGGTCACGGGGCTGCTGGCCCTGGAGACCGTGAACGGCAGTCTGTCCTCCGAGGAAAACCAGGCGGCCATGGACGCCGCCGCCCGGCTGGGCGTCCACGGCACGGGCGGCTCGGACGCCCACGGGCTGAGGGTTCTGGGCCGGGCCTATACCCAGTTCTCCGCGCCGATCCGCTCCGAGGCCGAGTTGATCGAGGCGCTCCGGGCCGGAGGCTACGCACCCGGCTGGAACGACGACTTCTACGCCGACGACCGCTTGCTCCATTGGCCGGACATGGGGATTTAGGAGAGTTTTGGGGGAACCCTTTTTGCTCGCGAGACCGAGACCAAACACAGGATGCCGAGGCGAAATCGAGGAGGGCGAGGATCGAAGCCGCAGGAATAGCAACCCTATTCCGAGGACTTCGAGCCGATGACCGACAAAGATTTCGGCCCGCGCCGTATTTTGAACTGCTGGGTTCCCTGATCGATCATCCACTGAGGAGACTACGCGTGAGGCGGGGCTGTAAGGGCGACGCATGCGTCGCCCGCGAACCAACGTCCATGAAGGCGATGCTGTTTTTATAAACGGGTAGGGGGCACGTGCAACGCGCCCCTACATTGTAAAAACCGCACCTCGCACCACGCACCTGCGCACCCATTCCCGGACGCGCGGGTTACGAACCAAAGGCCTATATCAACCCCTGCCAGGCCGCGCGCTCCCCGCCGTAGGGGTCTTCGACCACCTGAATCTCTTTGTTGAAGACGATGGTCGCCCGCTTGGAAGCCTCGTAGGGCGCGAGCGCCGGGATGCCGGGGTTGTTCGGATCGCCGCTCCGAGCAAAGGCGATCCAGGTGTCCATCATGGCCTGGCTGAGCGCCTCGGTCTCATCGGTCCGCTGGGGAAAGATGCCGATCTCCTTGGGCAGGAGCACGCCGAAGACAAAGGCCAGCTCCAGGGCGTGCATGGCCCCGTACCTGCCGCCCTGGATGGGGCTGGGCCAGGCGAACAGATACATGTAGGTGTCCTTCTGCTGCGCGGCCTGGACCTCGGCCAGGCGGATGGCCGGGATGCGAAACATGTAGTCGGTGTTGACCGCGTCCAGGATGTCCTGGGGCGTCTTCCGCAGCTTGCGGTAGGTCTCGATCAGCGCCCGGCTGTCGGCCTCGCCCTTGCCGGTCCCGGCGACCGTGGCCGCGACCCGCTTGAGCAGATCTGCTTCGGCGATGTCGGTGAAGGCCGGGTTGAGCAGGTTCCAGAGTTTGGCTTCGTTCAGGTTCGAGCCGATCAACAGGCTGATCTCCTTGGCGTAGCCCTGGCCCAGGGATTTAAGCGGATGCTCGGGCATCACGGTTTGATCGACCACCGGGCCGAGCCGCAGCGGCGCGCCCACGCCGAACTCGTTCTCGGCCGTCATGACCGCGGTCTGGGCTTCGAGCAGGGTCTCGGCCGAAAGTTTTCTTAGGCCCGCCGCGTCGCCCTTTTTCAGCCCCAGCTTGGCCATGATCTTCTCATAGACCCGCTCCCCGGCCCGGGCGTCAAAACCGAGCGGATGGGCCGCTCCGGACTGGGGGATGGCCCGCTGGAACAGCCCCTTGGCCGCGGGCATGGCCAGCAGGCTGGACACGGCGAACGCGCCGGCCGATTCGCCGAAGATGGTCACGTTGTCCGGGTCCCCGCCAAAGGCGGCGATGTTGTCCTTGACGAACCGGAGCGCGGCCACCATGTCCAGAAGACCCGCGTTGGGCGTGGCGTCCGGAACGTCGGGCATGTACAGAAAGCCGAAAGACCCCAGCCGGTAGTTGATGCTGACCACCACCACGTCGCCTCGCAGCACCAGGCGCGAGCCGTCCAGGGAAGCGCCCGTGCCGGTGACGAAGCCGCCGCCGTGAATGAAGAACATCACCGGCCGCCGGTCCTTGTCCGTGGCCGGGGTCCAGACGTTCAGGGTCAGGCATTCGGCCTCGTTCTGGGGGCGTTGCTCCCCGAAGGTGGCTTCCACGGCCGCGGGCGGCTGCGGGGCGATGCAGGAGTATTCCAGGGCGTCGCGCACGCCGGGCCAGGGCGTGACCGGGGCGGGCGCCTTGAAACGCAGGTCCCCGACGGGCGGGGCGGCATAGGGGATGCCCTTGAATTTGACCACGCCCCGGTTGCTGTAGCCCCGGACCTTGCCGTTCGTGGTCTGGACGATGATTTCGTTTTCCATGATCGTTACTCCTTGTCCCGGCCGACGCAGGACAGCCAAGACGGGCGGATTTGAAATCCGCCCCCCACGGTCTCGGGCGGCCACAGGGGGCCGCTCCTACCCTTCCTCGATGCCTTTACTTTCCAACCGGGATGACCGGCAGGTCGATGTACGAGGCTTGGCCGGTCTGGTGGAAGATGGTCTGCATGGCCGGGACGATCTCGGCGTCGGTGGCGAACGGTTTGCCCGTGTTCAGGTTGCGGTCGATATGCGGGAAACTGCTGCTGGTGATGTCCAGCCGCAGCCGGTGGCCCTTGCCCAGGACGATGCTGGTGGCGGCCAGGTCGATGACGTTCTCGCACACCTCGCCCGGTGTGAGCAGTTCGGGCTGGAGCAAGGACTTGCGGAACCGCGCCCGGAGGCAACCCTCGGCGATGTTGTAGGAGGTCCCGTCCGGCTGGACGTCGCAGAGCTTGGCCATGAAGTCGGTGTCCACGGCCGAGGTGGCGGCGAAGAGGTGCAGGACCAATGGCCCGGTCACCTCGAAATCCTGCTCGAAGGGGGCCGTGGTGTAGCAAAGCACGTCGGGCCGCGCCTCGTTAGGCCTTTGGTCGAACGGGCCGGGCACCAGCCGGCCGGTGGGCAGGGTCCGGCCGCCCAGGGTGGGCACCGGGTTCTGGGGGTCATAGACATAGTGGTCGGACGGTTCGAGGCCGGGTTCTTCCCGGCTGAGCAGCCCGTCGCCGTTGAGCGTGTTGGCCCGGCCGCTTCCGCGCAGGTAGAAGCGCTGCCAGTCGGTCTGAGGCAGGGGCCAGTCGTCGGCGTCCCGCCAGACGTCCACGCCCATGACAAAGTAATGCACGGCCGGCACCTTCACGTCCCTGCCCTTGAGGTAACGGTCGAAAAAAGCGAGGTGGCGTTCCTTGACCAGGGCGGCCATGGCCCGGGCCACCGGCCCGAAATGCTTGGCCCCCACAAAGGCCAACAGGTTGCCGCCGTGGGCCCAAGGGCCGCAGAGCACGTGCTGACCCTGGCGGGCCCGCTCGGAGCCGCCCTTTTCCCGCATGTTCTTGAAGTTGATGAACAGCGAGCCAGGGAAGAGGTCGTACCAGCCGGCCGCGTGCATGGCGGGCACCTGCACGTTTTCGTATTTCCAGAAGAGGTCTTTCTCGGACTGGAAAATTTTGAGCAACAGCTCGACGCGCTCGGGCTGGAAGGCGTGGCGGATGCCCTCGAAGTTGAAATGGGGAATGTCCTTGATGGGCAGATAGCCAGCCACTTCGTTGGTGTGGAAGCGGGCATAGGTCACCATGCGGCGCATCTCGGCCACATCCTTGCCCTCTTTGGCCAGCCGGTCGATCATGTCCACGGCCATGGTGGCAAACCAACTGATGGATTGGTCCAGGTCCACCACGCCGGTGCGGCGCAGGTCGGAGATGGGGCCGGAGGTGGTGATGTGCGGGGCAATGGCCTTGAGGCTCGGTGGGGCCTCGACCGCGGTCTGCCACTGGACGCGGCCCAGGTAGGACCCGCCGGCCGTGCCCACGTTGCCGTCGCACCAGGGCTCGGCCGCGACCCACTCCACGGCGTCGTAGCCATCCCGGCCCTCGGGAGCGCCCGGGATGAAATTGCCCTCCGAGGCGAACCGGCCCCGCATGTCTTGAACGACCACGGCGTACCCGGCAAAGGCGGCGTCCACGGCCGGCAAAAAGTCGCTCACCCCGGAATACTGCTTGCCGTACGGCGAACGTATCAGAATGGCCGGCCGCTTCTCGCTGTCGTCGGGCCGGTAAACGTCGGAGCGGAGCACCACGCCGTCCCGCGCCTTCATGGGCACGTCCCGGTCGATTCGAATGGACGAAACCATATCCCTGCCTCCCAATTTGTTTAGGCTTGAATTACCGTTCGTTTATCGTCAAGTTAATGATACAGCCATCATTCCTTGGACCCGTTTGCATCGGGTCCGGGCAGCCCAAAGCCCTGGCGGACCATGAGGTCGGTCAGAATCTCCTCGACCTTTTCCGCCACCTCGAACAAAAGGTCGGCCTCCTCGAGCATTTCCAGGCGGAGGTCGTCCGTGCCGTACTCGAATTGTGCCCGGTAGGTGCCGTCGTCCAGATAGCCGTTCAGTCGGGTGAGGTATTTTATCAGGCTCATGGCGCCTGACCATACCGGGAACGGCCGTTTTTGACAAGCGGAAAAGGCTTTGTCCCGTGTCACCAGTGGGGTTGTCATCTTCCGGGATTGGTCTATAATTTCACGGTTGACGCCCCTGGCGGAAGGCAGGCTCCGCCGGAAAGCGGGAAGGATTTGTCCCTACGGAACGACATCGCGGCTCCCTGGCCGAAACCGGGCCGCAAAATCGAACTGACCGGCCTCAATCTGCCGGCCGCGGCCTTTGTCTTGTCCGAGGCCTTGAAAACGCGGGGCGACTCGGCCCTGGTGGTCGTGCCCACGGCCATCGAGGCCGAGGACTTTGCCCGGGATCTGGCCTATTTCTGGCCCGAGGGCGCGGCCAGGGAGGCGTTGCGGCTGCTGCCGACCTACGACGTGAAACCCTTCAGCGGCCAGGCACCGGCACCGGAGTTGGTCTTCGAACGGCTATGGGCCCTGTACGGTCTCCTGACCGCCGAGCCTCCCGTGGTCGTGGTCACCTCGGCCCCGGCCGCCTTGCAGCGCTCCCTGCCCGCCCGGGTGCTCTCCGAGTCCGTGGACCTTATCGTCGTGGGTCAGGAGATCGACCGGGACGGTCTCCTGGCCCGGCTGGCGGCCTGGGGATACGAACCCACGGCCATGGTCCAGGGGCCGGGCGAATTTTCCGTGCGCGGCGGCATCCTCGATCTGTACCCGCCGGGGCTCAAGCAGCCCGTCCGCCTGGAACTCTTCGGCGATTACGTGGAATCCATCCGGCTCTTCCGGATTCTGGACCAGCGCTCCGCGGCCGACATCGAGGAGGTCGTGCTCCTGCCGGCCAAGGAGATCCTTCTCGACCCGGAAAGGGTCGGCCGGGTGCTGGAGGGTTTCCGCTCCCTGGCCGACGCGGGAGGCTGGACCGCGGCCGCCTGCGACGAGATGGAGGAAGCCCTGGAGCAGGGTCGCTACGCCCTGGGCATGGAATCCTGGCTGCCCCTCTTCCACGACGGCTTGGACAGCGTCAGCGACTATGCCGGTCCGGACGCCGTCCGTTTCGTCTTCGACCCGGACCGAGCCGCCCTTCAGGGCGAGGAGCATCTCGAACGGATGGAGGTGCATATCGACCGGCTTCGGCGGGAGCACGAACCGCACCTCGACCCGGAGCGGCTGGCCCTGTTCCCGGGCGAACTGGAAGCCGAGCTGAACCGGCGGACTTTGGTGCGCGTGAGCGAGCTGTCCTTGGGAAAACCGGACCCGGCCGCCGAGCGCATCGAGCTTAGAACCCAGACCAACCAGGACCTCCGGCCCCTCATGGAACGCACCGATGCCTCGGCCGGGCTTCTGGCCCCGCTGGCCGCGCGGGTCAAGGCCTGGCTGAAACAGGACCTGGACATCACCTTGGTCTGCCACACCGAGGAACAGGCCCGGCGCATGGCCGATCTGCTGCGCGGCTACGATCTCAGCCCGGTGCTGGCCCTGAAAAAACGGGAAATGACCCTGCCGGAAGGCGTCCGCTTCAAGATCACCAGCGGGTTCCTATCGGCCGGCTTTGTCTGGCCGGCCCGGGGCTATGCCTTTGTCACCGAGGACGAGCTGTTCGGTCCCAAGCGGCGGGTGGTGCGGCGGGCGGTCGAGGAAATCCGCGGGGTGCACCTGTCCAGCTTCCACGACCTGGCCGTGGGCGACTTCGTGGTGCACACGGCCCACGGCGTGGCCCAGTACCAGGGGCTGGTCAAGCTCATGGCCGGTGGGTTCGAGAACGACTACCTGCTGCTCTCCTATCGGGGCAACGACCGGCTGTACGTGCCGGTGGACCGTTTCAGCGCGGTGCAGAAATACGTCGGCGCGGACGGCCACGCCCCGAGGCTGGACAAGCTGGGCGGCGAGGCCTGGGAGCGGATCAAGGCCCGGGTCAAGGCCTCGATCCGCGAGATGGCCGAGGACCTCATTCGCCTGTACGCCGCGCGCCAGAGCCAGCCGGGACACAGCTTCAAATCGCCGGACGTTTACTACCAGGAATTCGAGGCCGCCTTCGACTACGAGGAGACCCCGGACCAGGTGGCCGCCATCGCCGAGGTCATGGCCGACATGGGCGCGGAAAAACCCATGGACCGCCTGGTCTGCGGCGACGTGGGCTTCGGCAAGACCGAGGTGGCCATGCGGGCCGCCTTCCGCGCCGTGCTCGACGGCAAACAGGTGGCCATCCTGGTCCCGACCACGGTCCTGGCCGAGCAGCACTTTCAGACCTTCAAGGAACGCTTCAAGAACTACCCGGTCTCGGTGGACGTCATTTCCCGCTTCAAAAGCCGGGCCGATCAGCGGGAAACCCTGGAACAACTGGCCGCGGGCAAACTGGACGTGCTCATAGGCACCCACCGCCTGTTGGCCAAGGACGTGGCCTTCCGCGACCTGGGCCTGATCATCATCGACGAGGAGCATCGTTTCGGCGTGGCCCAGAAGGAGAAGTTGAAGAGGCTGAAGCGGACGGTGGACGTGCTGGCCCTGTCGGCCACGCCCATTCCGCGCTCCCTGCAAATGTCGCTCACGGCCATCCGGGACCTGTCCACCATCGAGACCCCGCCCGAGGAAAGGCGGGCCATCAAGAGCTTTTTGCTGAAATACGACGAGGCGTCCGTGGCCGAGGCCATCGCCCAGGAGCTGGACCGGGGCGGCCAGGTCTTTTTCGTCCACAACCGGGTCAAGGACATCGATCTCCTGGCCGGCCGGTTGAGCCAGCTCATGCCCCTGGTCCGCTTCGGCGTGGCCCACGGACAGCTCCCCGAACGGACCCTGGAAAAGGTCATGCTCCACTTTCTGAAGCATGAAATCGATGTCCTGGTCACGACCAACATCATCGAATCCGGCCTGGACATCCCCACGGCCAACACCATCATCATCAACAACGCGGACCGCTTCGGCCTGGCCCAGATTTATCAGCTACGCGGCCGGGTCGGCCGGTCCAATGTCCAGGCTTACGCCTATCTGCTCGTCTCCAGCCTCTCCCGGCTGACCCCCGAGGCCCGCAAGCGGCTCAAGGCCCTCATGGATTACACCGACCTGGGCAGCGGTTTCAAGATCGCCCTGCACGACCTGCAGATCCGCGGGGCCGGCAACCTGCTGGGCGCGGCCCAGCACGGACACGTGGCCGCCGTGGGCTACGAGATGTACACCCAGCTCATGGAAGAGGCCATCCACGAACTCAAGGGCGAACCCGCCCAGGAGCGGATCGAACCCGAAATCGTGCTGGGCCTGCCGGCCTTCATCCCGGAGACTTATGTGCCGGACACGGAGCAGCGCCTGGTTCACTATCGCCGTTTCTCGGTGCTCAAAACCTCGAAGGAGCTGGCCGACCTCTTGCGGGAGCTGACCGACCGCTACGGCGAACCGCCGGAGGAGGTAAACAACCTGGCCAACCTGATCGAGCTGAAGCACGAGCTGGCCCGGGCCGGGGTGCGCAAACTCGAAATGGGTCGGGAGGGCATGACCTTCTCTTTCGCGGAAAAGACGTCCATCGCTCCCGAGCGGGTCCTGGACTTGGTCAAAAAAGACCCGGACCATACCCGTTTTTATCCGGACGGGCGGTTATTTCTGGCCCAGGCCGGATTATCGGCCCCCGGGCGTCTGGAAAAGGCAAGAAACATCTTGCAACGGCTCGCTTGAAAAGCTACATTTCCAGCCACGGGGTTCTTGGGGAAAGTATGTTACGCGGAACGGCCGGCAGGAATGTACCGGCCCGGGGCGTGGTCCATGGAGCGGCCGGAACCGCGCTGAGCAAACCCGGAACCCGGCCGTCGCGACCCGGTTGGGCCGACCGAGGGAGCGTCGGGTGTAGGCAAATGTCAGGCGGTGAAAATCCCTCTTTGGCCGAACGATTGGCGGCTTTTCGTCCCGCTGGGCTTCTTTCCCTCCTCGTCCTGGCGCTCCTGGCGAGCGGCTGCGGCCGGACCTTCCCGGACGACGTGGCGGCCCTGGTGGACGGCCGGCCCATCTCCATGGAACGCCTGCGCCGGGCGGCCGATCTGCCGATCCTCGTGCGAGAGGCCTCGCCCGACGAGATTGAGGTGTTGAAAAAGGTGCTCCACCAGCTTATACGGGAAGAACTGATGCTCGAAGCCGCCGAGCAATCCGGAGTCCAGGTGACCGAGGCCGAGTTGGCTCAAAGGATGGATGAAATCCGGGCCGATTACCCGGATCAGACCTTTGAGGAGACCCTGGTTAAGGACTTTCAACTGAAAGACGAATGGAAAGACCAGGTCCGGCGGACCCTGCTCATGGAAAAGGCGTTCCAAACCGAAGTGAGGGATCGCGTTCAGCCGGACCCGAAAGCCTGGGAGGCTCTGTACGAAACCCATCGGGACGAACTGGTGAAGCCCATGGCCGTGCGTTTCCTGCACATAACCACCGATTCCAAGGCCAAGGCGGAAAAGGCCTTGAAACGGACCCGGGCGGGCGAGGATTTCGAGCGCGTGGCCCGGGAATACCGGGACCGGGAGGCGGTTCTCGATCAGGCGCCCGCAGATTGGATCGATCCCCGGCATCTACCCGAGGAAATCTGCACGGCCATCGAAACCACGCAGCCGGGCAAGATCAGTCCGGTGGTGGAAAGCGATTACGGCTTCTCCATCTTCAAGGTCCTGGAGATTCGTCCGGCCCGGCCCATGACCCTGGAAGAGGCCGCCTCTCATCTGAGACGCCGGTACCAGACCGAGATGGAGAGCAAGCTGCTCGAAGAATGGCTCGACCGGCTCGAAGAAAAAGCGAAAATTCGAATTCATCCCGGGCTGAGTTGAAACGGCCCGTGGACGTTTTATCCGAAGGACCGCCTCGCACGCGGCGGCCTTCGGACCTTAACAAACCGCATTGGTTCGATTGAGGAAGCCCTTATGCGTAAATACCTGCTCATCGGCTTGATCGGCTTCAGTCTTTGTTTCCTGTCGTTCCCGTCCACCGGCTTGGCCGCCATCGTGGACCGGATCGTGGCCGTGGTCAACGGCGAGATCATCACCCTGCACGACGTCAACACCCGTCTCGAAATCATGCTCAAAAGCAAGCCCGTGACGGATCAGGACGAAATCAACAACATGAGGCGCGAGGTTCTGGACGACCTTATCGATCGCAAGATCATCGCCCAGGAAATGCAGGCGCTGAAGCTTCGGGTCGAGGAGCGGGAGGTGGACGATGCTATCGAACGCATCAAAAAACGCAACAACATCACCCAGGAGCAGTTCGAGACCCAACTGAACCGCATGGGCCTGGAAATAGACACCTTCCGCAAGGATATCCGAGACCAGATCGGGCGAATGAAGGTGGCCAACGCGGTGCTGCGACCGGGCATCATCATCCCGGACGATCGGATCGAGGCTTACTACGAAAAACACAAGGACGAATTCCAGATTCTGGGTCAGGTCTTCCTGCGCAACATTCAATTGCCGCTGCTCGAAGGCGCCTCCGAGGAAGAGGTCAAAACCCAGATGACCGCGGCCGAAGCCATCATCAAGGAAATCCGGGGCGGCCTCTCGTTTGTCGAAGCGGCCCGAAAATATTCGAAGGGGTCCAACGCCAAATCGGGCGGGGACATGGGCCTGGTCTCCGTGGGGGAGATGAACCAGACCATCCGGTCGGCCATCAAAGACCTCAAGGAAAGCGAAATCTCGAAGCCGATCCGGCTCCTCGACACCCTCCAGATTCTCCAGGTCGTCGAGGTGTACGACACCGAGGCGAAGATCAAGCGGCGGGCCAAGCAGCAGATTCAAGACATTCTGGCCGCCGAGGAACTGGAAAAGAAGTATAGCGAATGGCTCGCGGAAAAGCGGGCCAAAGCCAACATCAAGGTCAGCTTCTGAGCGGAGTGGCGAATGCAGGGACCCTGGACCCGTATCGAATCCCTCGGCGACCATGTGGACCGGCAGGTGACGCTCAAGGGCTGGCTGCAGGGCAAGCGCAGCAGCGGCAAGGTGTGTTTCCTCCTCATCCGCGACGGCTCCGGCACGGTTCAAACGGTCATGAGCCGCGCAGACGTTCCGTCCGAGGTCTTTGATCGATACGACGACCTGACGCCCGAATCCTCGCTCACGGTCCAAGGCCGGGTCCGGCGGGAGCCCCGCGCCCCGGGCGGCTTCGAACTTCACCTGACCGACCTCAACATCATCCAGGTGGCCGAACCGTACCCCATCGCCCCCAAGGAACACGGCCCCGACTTCTTGCTGAAACACCGCCACCTCTGGCTCCGCAGCCGCCGCCAGCAGGCAATTATGCGCATCCGGGCCGAGATCATCGAGGCCCTGGAGGATTTTTTCCGTCAGGAAGGGATACAGCGTCTGGATGCCCCGATCCTCACGCCCTCGGCCTGCGAAGGCACCTCGACCCTTTTTGAAGTGCCCTATTTCGATCACGGCAATGCGTATCTGACACAAAGCGGCCAGCTTTACGCCGAGGCCGGGGCCCTGGCCCTGGGGCGGGTGTACACTTTCGGTCCGACCTTCCGCGCCGAGAAATCCAAGACCCGCCGCCACTTGACCGAGTTCTGGATGATCGAGCCGGAGCTGGCCTTCGCCGACCTGGACGACATCATGGCCCTGGCCGAAAACATGATTCAGTGCTTCGTCGATCGGGTGCTTGAGCGTCGGCGCGCGGAGCTGGAGGCCCTGGAGCGAGACATCCCGACCCTGGAAAAGGTGCGGCCGCCCTATGTTCGCATGACCTATGACCAGGCTCTGGAAAAGCTGCGCGATCAAGGGGCCGGTCCGGAGTGGGGGCAGGACCTGGGCGCGCCCGACGAAACCCTGCTCTCCGAAGCTGTGGACCGCCCCATCCTGCTCCACCGCTATCCGGCCCAGGCCAAGGCCTTTTACATGAAATCCGACCCCGAGGACCCCCGCCTGGCCCTCTGCCTGGACGTGCTCGCACCGGAAGGCTACGGCGAAATCATCGGCGGCTCTCAAAGGGAAGACGACCTTCAGGCGCTCCTTACCCGCATGGACCGGCTCGGCCTTCCCCGGGAACCCTTCGAGTGGTACCTGGACCTCAGACGATACGGCTCCGTGCCCCACGCCGGCTTCGGCCTGGGACTCGAACGCACCGTGGCCTGGATCTGCGGCCTCAAGCACGTGCGCGAGGCCGCGCCCTTCCCGCGCCTCATGGACCGATTTTACCCCTGACCGGGAGACGAGATGACCCCCCACATCGGCTCGGAAACTCTCTGGGATCGCCTACGCAAGCGGCGGGAAGAACTCGGCCTCTCCATCGAGGAAGTGGCCCAGACCACCCGCATTCCGGTCGCCAAGCTCAAGGCCATCGAGTCCGGCGACCCGAACCGGTTGCCGGCCCCCATCTATATTAAGGGCTTTATCCGAGCTTACGCCCGGCAACTGAAGCTCGACTCGGACGACCTGATTCAGGAGTACGTCAGCCACTACGAACCGGAACCCGAGGAGCTAATCCTGGCCGTGTCCACGGCCCCGACCCGTTCGAGCTTCCTCCTGCCCGTTCTGGTCATCGGCCTGCTTCTTCTGGCCATCCTGGCCGGCGGCGGATACTACGTCTATCACCGGATGATCGAACCCGGCCGGATGACCCCGGCCAAGGCGCCGGCGCCCATCGCCCAAAACGAGTCGCAGCCGGCCCCCACCGACGACCAACAGGAAGGCCAAGCCGCCGGCCCGGAAACCGAAAAACCCCAAACTGAGGAAACCGCAACCGCCCCGGCCGCCCAAGAAACGCCGGCTCAAGCCCCGACCGCCGCGGCCGAAACCCGCGCCGACGAACCAACGGGCCAAACCGCCGCAAAGACCGCCTCGGAACAACCCCTTGCCGCGCACACCCTCAAGGCCGTGGCCCGGGCCAAAACGTGGCTGCGCGTCGATATCGACGGCGGCGAAACCATCCGGCAGTATATGCTCGAACCCGGCGACACCGTGAGCTGGACGGCCGAACGCACCTTTGCCCTCCGGCTGGGCAACGCCGGCGGCGTCGTTCTTTTCCTGGACGGCAAGGAGCTGCCTCCTCTGGGCGCGTCGGGCGAAGTGCGAGACGTGACCGTCCCGGCCGCCGGACAGACTTCCGAACCCTGAGCTTCTCCACAACGCATCATGCAATGAGCATACAGAGCGTCAGAACAAAACAGACCAAGGCTTGGGCGAAGCGAGGAACGAGGCGTACTCATTGCTACGCCGGAGTGACGAGCCGAGGAGCGACACAGGGTTGCGCGGTTATGGCGCTCTGTGCAAAACCATGAAACCGAGCAGCCAGCCGCTTACCAGCCTCATCCTCAAACGGACCCCCTATGGCGAGGCCGATCTCATCGTCACCTTCTTTTCCCGGGAACGGGGCAAGCTGAGCGGCATGGCCCGCCACGCCAAGAAGAGCATGAAACGCTTCGGCAACGTGCTCTCCTCCCTGGCCGTGGTGCGCCTGGAGGTCACCGAGTCTCCGGGCCGGGAACTGGTTCGTCTCGAACGCGGCGAACCCGTGGCCGTGTTTGAACGCGCGGCAGGCGATCCGCTTTGCCTCGGCCTGGCCGGCTATGCCCTTGAATTGGTGGACGGCCTCCAGGCCCCGCTCGATCCCGCGCCGGAGCTTTTCGACCTGCTGGTCTGGCTCCTGGGCCGGCTCGACCGGGGCGAGCGGGTGGAGGAGGCGGCTTTTATTTTCGGGCTGAGGCTGCTCAACCTGACCGGCTACGGACCCAACCTGACTGTCTGCCCGCACTGCGGACGGCCGGCCACGGATTTTTCACCGGCGGCTCTGGACCCCGGACAGGGAGGGCTGGTCTGCCTGGAAGCCGGGCCCCAGGCCCAAGCGGTTTCCACGGGCGCGCTCAAGATCATGGACCGGGCCTTGGCCCTGGGCCTGGACAAGATCGACCGGTTGCGCGTCACGCCCAGAGTCCTGGACGAAGCCGAGCCGTTTCTCCGCCGGTACGCGGCCCACATCCTGGGCCGGGAACCCAGATCGGCGCGCTATCTCGATCAGATCAGAAAAGGGAGGCCGGCCGGATGAGGCCGGTCGCGAACGCCCGCAAAACGGACACGGGTCGATGATCTCTCTCAAGGCCATCCAGGAAGCCAAAGCCCTCTTGGCCGGGCGCGTGGCCCACACCCCGCTCCTTCGCTCCACCACGCTCAGCCAGCGGTACGGCCTGGACGTATTTTTGAAGCTGGAGAACCAACAACGGACCGGCTCGTTCAAAATCCGAGGCGCCATGTACAAGCTGCTGGCCCGTCGGGCCGAGATCGGTCCCCAAGGCGTGGTGGCGGCCTCTGCCGGGAACCACGCCCAAGGCGTGGCCCGGGCCGCCGGTCAAGCCGGAACCCCGGCCCTCTTGGTCATGCCCGAACACTCCTCCATCAGCAAGCAGGAGGCGGTCCGGGCCTATGGCGGACAAGTCCTCCTGGCCGGAGCCACGGTGGAGGAGAGCCTCAAACGGGCCAAGGCCCTGGCCAAGGAAGGCCGGCTGTTCGTCCACCCCTTTGACGACCCGGACGTGGTCATCGGCCAGGGCACGATGGCCCTCGAAATCTTCGAGGACCTGCCCGACCCGGACCTGATTCTGGCGCCTATCGGCGGCGGAGGGCTCATCGCCGGTCTGGCCGTGGCGGCCCACGGTCTGCGGCCCGAGACGCGCGTCGTGGGGGTGCAGGCCCAGGCCTGCCCCTCGGCCCAGGCCGCGCATCAGGCCGATCGCCGGGTGACCGTGCCGCTTGCACCGACCATCGCCGACGGCATCCACGTGCGGCAGGTGGGCCGGGTGCCGTTCGAAATCATACGCCGCCACGTGCACGACGTGGTTGTGGTGAAAGAAGACGAGATCGCCCGGGCCATTCTGTTTTTGCTGGAACGGATGAAGACCTTGGCCGAGGGGGCCGGGGCGGTGACGCTGGCGGCCTTGTTGTCCGGGGTGGTGCGGCCGCCGTCCGGGGGCAAGGTGGTCCTGGTCATCAGCGGCGGGAACCTGGACAGCCCGCTGCTCGGCCGGATCATCGGCCAGGGTTTGAAGAACCGGAGCCGGCTCATGCGCCTGCGGGTCCTGCTCGAAGACCGGCCCGGCTTCCTGGCCGAACTCCTGGTCCTGCTGGCCCGGCTTCAGGCCAACGTGCTCGAAATTCAGCACGACCGTCATTTCAGGAACGCACCGCTCCACGCCGCCCGGGTGGACCTCGAACTGGAAACCCGGGGCCCGGAGCACATCGAGGAAATCCGAAGCGGCTTGACCCAAGCCGGCTACGTCATCGAAGAAACCGAGTAAAGTCCAGGCCGGGACGCCTAACTCTCCGCCGCTTTTGCGCCGGCCGGCTTTTCCAAAAAAATCAGGGTGAGCTTGTCGCTGATGATCTCTTCCCGGAAGGGCCGGTAGCCCAGCCGCTCGTACAAGGCCAGGTTGCGCGCGCTTTTGTGGCCGGTGAACAGCTCGTAGCGCTCGGCCCGGGCGAAAAGCCGTTCGATCTCGGCCATGAGCCGCGTGCCCAGGCCCCGGCCCTGGACCTCGGGATGCACGATCAAACGGCCGATGTGGCAGGCGCCGCCCGCCAGGCGGGCCCGCACCGAGCCGACGATCCGCTGGCCGTCCGAAATCTTTAGAAAGACCTGGCTACCAAAGTCCGCTTCGATCTGGGCTTGGGTCTGGGTCAAAGGCGGGAGGTCAAAGGTGTCGTGCAGCGCGGCTTCGCTTTGGTAGGCCAGCTTTTGCAAGGCCAAAATCTCGGCCAAGTCCTCGAAGGCGGCCCGCTCGATCTTCACGACCCACCCGCGTCCCCGGACGGAGGCGTCTCGAAAACCTGCCCCGTGCCCCCAAGCTCGCTCGGCGCGTCAGGATCGAGTTCGGCGAAGCGGCCCCCGGTGTACTCCCCGATGACCTTCCGCCAGAAGGCCAAGGCCGGATCGTTGCCCGGAATCTGTTCCACGCGCCATCGGCCCGGGAAGCGGTCAAAAAGCAGAAGGGCCAACCCACGGCCCACACCCTGTCTCCGGTATTTCCGCAGCACGAAAAATTCGGCCATGACGTGCACGACCGCGCCTTGCTCCTGAACGTCCCGGATCAAGGCCAGGCCGGCCAGCCTGCCCCCGACCCGAACCAGGAAGGGGTAGCGCCCGGCTTCACTCCAGTAGTGATCCAGGTAATGGTAGCCGAAAAGCCCGTGGTCCGTGACGTCCCAGCCGCCGAACTCGCTCAGATCGTGTTCGCAAAGCTCCAGCAGGTTTTGCACCACGGGTTTGTCTTCGACGGCGGCTTCGATCAATTCGATGTCCATGCCGGGGTTACTCGTCGTCCAGGAGGTCCAGTTGCAGGCGGTCGGCCGGAGACGCCGGACGCCGAAGCGGCTTCACGCGCGGGGTATGCGGCGGCCCCTGTACGCCCTGGCCGGCCAGGAGATCGTTCACCGAGAGAAGCTGAAGGACCGGGTATTTGCCCCAAGGCGAATCGTACATCCCGGCCCCGGCCGCCTCGCGGCGGAGCGCCTCATCCGGCGGGGTCAGGCTGAGGAGCACGGCCAGCCGCGCCTTTTCCCGGCTCAGGCCCTCACGCAGCCGGTCGAGATCGGTCCGGTCCGGGGCGCCGGCATTCACCCGAAAGACGATACGGCGTTCCCGCCGGCGGGGGGCGTCGGTGAAGGCCGTCCGGCCGTGCACCTCGGCTTCGAGGCCGGGGTCCGGGACGAGCGGCCTGGCCCCGATCCGGCCCAGGATCCACCACCTGAAGCGACGTTCGTCATTCCGAGCCAGCGCGGCCGCTTCGGCCTCGGTGGCCGGCTCGCCCACGACACGCCAGCCGTCCGGGTCCCCCAATTGACGATAAAGTTCATAGCGGATGAGGGCCAAATCCAGGTGGGAGCCGGTCAGACCGATCCAGGACCGCCCCAACCGCTCGGCCGCCAAAAGCGCCGCGCCCGCGCCGCAGGACGCCGCCAGAAAGACCTGCCCCTCCCGGCTGCCGGCCTCGATGATCCGGCTAATCAAGGCCTCCCGCGCCCGTCCCGGTCCCTCGACCGGCTCGGTCTCCCGAGGCGGCAGCGGCGGCAGATCACTCCACACGTCCCGAAGCGGCACGCCGGGCATTTCGTCCAGGTAGCGGATGTACTCGGCCAGGCCGGACCGCGTGTAGTGAATCCGGCCGGCAGCCTCCAGGGCCTTCATCTTCTCCTCGCTCACGCGCCAGGCCCGGGTGACGTTGTTCCAGGTATATCTGTGGCCGACCGAGCCCCGGCCCGAAGCGGTCAGATCGCTCGTCCGGTACCGGCGGCCCCGAGCGTCCCGGTGGCGGTAGTGGGATTGCACGTAGCGCGGGTCGTGCTCCTGAAAGACGCGGTGCATCACCTGCCGCCCCCGCTCTTTGGCGTAAAACAGCAAGGTGTCATGCACGCGGCGGCAGCCGGCCCGGCCCGGATATCCCACGCCGAGCGGCAGGACGATCGTGTTGATGTGGTTGTTCGGATCAAAGACCGCATCGGCCAAGAGACGCAGGTAAGGCCCCAGACGCGGATCGGTGTGCAGATACAGGCTGCCCTCGGGCTTGAGCACCCGGCAAAATTCCAGGAGACGCTCGGCGGTTCGCGCCAAAAGAGCCGTAGCGGCCGGGTCGCCCGCCAGGTCCTGGAGCAGGTCCAGAACGCGGCCGGCCCGCCCCTCAACCCGCGCGGCGGGAGCGGATTCTAGCTCTAGCGCGGGCGTATCCGGCGATTCCAAGTCCCAGACCGGATCGTCGTAGATCAGGTCCACGCTTTCATCGCCCACGTATTGGCGTAAAAGGTCCGCTACGCCGCCGAAATAGAGGACTTTATCCGGCATGATTCCGGTCCGCCTTTGGAAAAATCTGTCAGAGAGCGCCAAAGGTTGTGGTGACACGGGTAAGGAAGCTAGCGGCAGTATACGGTCCAGGCGCACGGCCTGTCAAGATGAAAAGCCTTGTCAGATGCGATGGTTAGGCCGATTGGAGAAGGAGAACCGGTCTAAGGAAGGGCCATGAAGCTGCGGTCCCAACGGGGCAGGTAATGGCGTTCGTAGTTCAAGGACAGGACTACGAACCTGGATCGTCCGACGATGAGCCGGCGGGGAACGAAGCCGAAGAAACGGGAATCCGCGCTACCGTCCCGGTTGTCGCCCAGCATGAAATAGTGGCCGTCCGGCACCCGGAATTCGTTGAAGGTGTCGCGCGAGGCCCTTGAGGGCGTGATCATGACCGGGTGGCTGATTCCGTCCACGGTTTCGGTGAAAAAGAAACGGCCCTGCCGCTGGTCGAGAGGGATGTCTTCGAGGACGCGTTCGTCCAACGGCGTGTAAACGGCCGATTCGCCGTTGACGAACAACCGGTTTTGCCTCATGCGCAGATGATCGCCCGGCAGGCCCATGACGCGTTTGACCAAGCGCGTGCCGTCCGCTGGGGAATAAAAAACCACGATATCGCCGCGGGCCGGGTTCCCCCAATGGGTCAGGCGCCGGGTGGTGTAAGGCACTTTCAGGTCATAGGCCAGCTTGTTGACGAAGATGCGGTCGCCCTCGATGATGGTCGGGCGCATCGAGCCGCTGGGCACGACGTTCCAATCGATCACGGACGATTTGAAAGCGGTGGCCACCAGCACGGCCGCGACCAGGCTGAACACCCAGCCCCGGAGAAACTGCGCGATCTTGTTTTTTGCATTCGGTTCCATGGCCACATGTCCTCTTTGAACAGCATTCGTTTTACACCCCCGGCGCGGCCGGCGCAAGGGTCTTGACCGGACGGCCCGTTTTTAAGCCGCCTCCGCGTCCGGCCTTCCCGGCAGAAACGTCAGGGGGCCGGCTCCGCTTAACCGGTGGGAACCGGGTTTTTTTCGACCAGCATCTGCCCGGCCTCTTCCAGGACCTGGTCCACGGTCAGGCTGTTCAGGCAATGGGGATCGAGACAGGCCTTGGTCAGGCAGGGGTCGCAGGTGGGGGCGACCTTGAGCAGACGGTCCGCCGGACCGCGGGGGCCGAAGGCTACGGGGCTGGTCGGACCGAACAGGCCCAGGACCGGGGTCTGGACGGCCTGGCTGAGGTGCAAGGGGCCGGTGTCGTTGGTGATGACCAGATCGGAACGGGCCAGCACGGCGGCCAGGGTTCGAAGGTCCGCGCCGGCCAGCCGGACCAGGGACCCACCGGCCTCCCGATCCACCGCGTCCATGAGTTCCGCCTCCCCGCGTGAGCCCATCAGATAGACCGAGACGCCCCGGTCCAACAGCGCCCGCGCCGTCCCTCCAAAGCCCCAGGCCGGCCAGCGCTTGTATAGATTGGCCGCGCCCGGACACAGTCCCACCCGGAGCCGCCCAGGAGAAAACCCCTGTCCGGTCAGCCAGGCTTCAGCCGCCTCCTGCTCGGCCGGTCGGAGATGCATCCGCAGGGGAGTCGGCGTCGGGTCCGCCCCGGCCCAGGCGGCCAATGCCAAGCGCTTGTCGGCCACGTGCATGGGCGCCGGGAAGCTCAGATTGACCAGGTTCAAGTCCGGCCTGTCCCAGCCCCGGTAGGTGACGGCCCGCTCGTAAGAGAGGCGGGGCAAAAGCTTAAGGATGTCCGGGTTGGCGTGCATCAGGAGAAGCCGGTCGTAGCGTCGGCGGCCCAGGGTCAGCCCCAACCGCATCCGGCGCAGGGCGTTGTTGCGGTAGGTGTACAGGCGGCGGATGTAGGGCTCGGCTTCGAGCAGGCCGGCCCGGTGGGCGTGGACGAGAACGTCCAGGTCGTATAGCCGGCTGAGGGCCAGCAGGGCCGGCATTGAAAGCAGGGTATCGCCGATGGCCGTGGTGCAGACGGCCAGGGCGCTCGGCCGAGGCATCCCGTCTCCTATCGCCGGAGGGCTGAAGCAGTCCTACCAGGGCGGGCCGCGCCTTGTCAAGCGGGCCTGGAAATCCGTTTGCATTGGCGGGGCGCATTGGCCATAATGCCGCAACGAAAAAACGAGTCGGAAACGGAGGAGAAACATGGCCGGAGCCCGGATATTGGTGGTTGGCGGAGCGGGATACATCGGCGCGCACATGGTGCTGGCTTTGCTTACGGCCGGGCATGAAGTCCTCGTGCTGGACGACCTTAGCCAGGGCAACCCGGACCTTTTGCCCGGCGGGGAATTAATTCGGGGGGACTTGGGAGACCGCGACCTTTTGGATACGCTTTTTGCCCGCAACCGGATAGACGCGGTCATGCACTTCGCGGCGCACGCCCAGGTGGGCGAGTCGGTGCGGGAGCCGCTCAAATACTGGGAGAACAACGTGGCCCGCACCGTGGCCCTGCTTCAGGCCATGGTCGGCCGGGGCGTGGCGCGTTTTCTCTTTTCCTCCTCGGCCGCCGTGTACGGCGAACCGGAGCAGACCCCCATCGTCGAGTCCCACCCCTGCCGGCCGACCAACCCCTACGGCCGGACCAAGCTGGCCGTGGAAAGGCTGCTGGCCGAATGCGACAAGGCTTACGGGCTGCGGTATATGAGCCTGCGCTACTTCAACGCGGCCGGCGCGGACCCGGATGGACGGCTGGGCGAACGGCACCGGCCCGAAACCCATCTGATTCCCCTGGTGCTGGACGCGGCCAGGAGCGGCGAGCCGGTCCGCATCTTCGGCACGAGTTACCCCACGCCGGACGGCACCTGCGTCCGGGATTTCGTGCATGTCAGCGACCTGGCCCAGGCCCATCTGCTGGCCCTCGAAGCCTTGCTGAACGGTTCGGGCAGCGGGGTTTACAACCTGGGCAGCAGTCAGGGCCATTCCGTGCGGGAGGTCATCGCCCTGGCTGGCCAGGTGACGGGCCGACCCATCGAGGCGGTCGAGGCCGATCCGAGACCTGGGGACCCGGCCGTGCTGGTGGCCGGATCGGACCGCGCCCGGACAGAACTGGGCTGGCGGCCCCGGTGGGAGGACCTGGCCACGATCATCGAGACGGCCTGGGCCTGGCACTTGAAAGACGCGGATAGGCGGGACGCGCGAACGGTCTGACCCGAGTCTGGCCTTCAAGGTCGGGAGCGATCCGTCGCTTTTCGATTTGCGTTTGTAAGGACTTCCAGCAGGGTCTTGGGCCGGAGTCGATCTAAGGCGTTAAAAGCCCGCCGCGATTGGTGTCGTAAGTGAAAACGTGGGGAGAGCTGTTGTGGCTGGCCGTGGCGGACCAGGCCGAGACGGTCGCCCCGATAATGGTCACGGCCACGTCGGACTCGACAGTCCAGCCCGCCACGTTGAACAGGTTGGCCTTGACCGTGGTGTACGTTTCGGCCGAGAGATAATAGTCCTCCTGGGCCTTGGCCAATTGATGCAGGGCCGATTGGGCCGCCGCGTCCATGGTTTTGACCCGGTAGCTGGCGTACTGTGGAATGGCAATGGCGGCCAGAACGCCGATGATGGCCGTCACGATCAAAATTTCGATCAAGGTGAAACCTGCACTAGTTTGCAATTTCATAGGCTGTCTCCCTCGCCGGTCGGCATGATTTTTCATCTCGGGCGGGACAGGCGGCCCGCCCAATTTAGAACGCTTCGATCCCATCGCGGGGCGGGCACGAAAAGCCCTCGCCCATCCCACGCGCTCAGCCGTCCAGGGTCATTCCCATTTCCACGGCCCTCAGCAGTTCGCGCGCCGGCGCGAAGGAAGGATTGATCTGCAGGGCCCTGTCCAGGGTCGATTGGGCCCGACGGAAGCTACGCAGGTCGAGCAAGGCCCGGGCCAAATTGTAGTAAATGTGTTCGTCCTGCGGGTGAACCCGAAGGGCCTTCTCGTATTGGGCCACGGCCTCGGTCAACCGGCCCTGACGGCGGTAGATGATGCCCAGGCTGTTGAAGACGTTCGTCGTGTCCGGATTCATGCGGCTCACGGTCAGGTAGATCTCTTCGGCCTCGCTGTCCTCCCGCCGTTCGAGATAGATATCGGCCGCCATCTGGAGATTCTGCCGGGCTTCATCCTCCTGGCCGAGCTTGGTATAGACCTCACCCATCATTTTAAAAGCCCGGGCAAAGGTGTTGTTGATCTGCGTGGCCCGGCGAAAACACTTGAGCGCCTGCTGGTAGTTCTCCCGCGAGGTCTCGATGTACCCCATGTTGAAATAAACTTCGGCATTCTCCTGGACGGACAGGATATCGGTGAAGGACTGGAGGGCCTCTTCGTAGTTGCCGGCCTTCATCAGCTCCACGCCCTCCTTGTACTTCTGCTCCACCTGGACGACTTCGGCGCTGTTTTCCTCCTCCAGGATTTCCTCAATCTTGCGCCGAAACGTGGTCGGGGTGAACGGCCAGAGGATGATGTCGGTCACGCCCACCCGCCCGGCCTGGATGACGAGCTTGGTGGTCACCTGCCGGGCGGCCAGCAGAAAGGGGATGATGGCCCCCTTTTCGTTGGAGCGCACGATTCGCAGGAAACTCATCCCATTGACCTCGGGCAGGTCCATATCGCAGACAATGAAATCGATCTTGAAATTTTGAAACAAGGCCCAGGCTTCGGGGCCGTCCTCGGCCTGGAGCGTGGTGGGATAGCCCATCTCCTGAAGAATCTGGGCGGAAGACTCCAGCATGGACAGGTCGCTGTGGGCTAAAAGAAAGGTGTACTGCCGATCCATGGTTCTCCAGGCCGACGGTCAATCGCCGGCCGCTCCCTTCGCTTGGGTCTTCAATCGGTGTCCAGCGCGCTCTTGCCCGCGTGGGCCGCGGCTTCCACCAACCCCCGCCTCTGGCCGCTCACGACCTGGCCGAACACCGCCCGCATGTTCCGTTTGACTTTCTGGCCGAAGAGCCCCTCGGGCACGAACAGATGCACATCTTCGAAGTTCACTTCCCCATTTTCAAGGATCATCTCGGCCATGGCCAGATACTTGCCGACCTCGTCCGGGAATTCGGACAAATCCAAGGCGGAATGCCGTATTTCTCCCCAGGGCATGCGGTAAACCAGATCGACCGACTCGATCCGCCGTTCGTGCCAAGCCTCCTCCAGGTTGACGATCAGCACCCGTGGTCCCTTGCGACTCGGCGTCGCGTTTTCCTCCCCGTTGGGCGCCTCCGCCTCCTTGAGGGGGAAAAGCCGGGACAGCAATTCCATCAGTTCGATCATGGTTTCCAGGCTGACCGGACCGGGTCGCGGTCTTAGCATCAGTTTCAGGGAGGTGGACCACAAGCGGTTGTGAACCAGCCAGGCCGCCAGACGGGCCGCCCGGGAACACTCGTAGATCAGACGGCCGTAAGTCTGATCCGTGCCCACCTGCCAGGCCTCCACCCAGCCGCCATACAGCTCCCAGCGACCGAGATTGTAGATCATGCTGAGGGTCTTGGGCAGAGTCTCGCGGTGCTGGGAAGATGGCAGGTCCTCCACCTTGGCCTGATGGTCCGAATAACGGGACAGAATGCGGGCTTTGAGCCGGGCCAGGCTCTGCTCGCCGGCTGACACCTGGTCCGGGTAATCGTCCATGAGTCGCCGGGCGATGTGCGAATAGAGGGTGAACAACAGAGCCTTGACTTCCTGGCCCAACGTCAGCTTTTCCCGTTCCGGCCAAGAGGCGTAATTCTTGAGATGCTCGACCTGGGTCTCGTCCCATCCCCAGTCCTGGATCAGGTCCTGGATATAGCGGGCCTTATGACTGTCCGGCGCCGACCGGCTGGTGTACAAGGCCCCCCGGATTTTGAAAAAAATGGACATCCGCACCAGGGCCAGGGATTTGGCGTCGAACCGATCCCGGCTGTAATCCCGCACGCGCTTGATGGTCATGACGTAGGGGTCCACCGGCAGGTCTTCCTCACCGGCCGTGAGCACGGCCTCCTTGACCTCGTCGCACAAAAGCGGGCGGCTCAGTTTCGACTCGACCTGATCCTGGATGAGGATCATCTTCAAAACGCCCTTGAACGGGTCGGCCTCGGACTTCTGGGAAAGCCACAGGGCGGCGGCCAGATATTCCTGAGGATCGGGCGGCATGGGGAAACCCAGATCGATGAAGCGTTCGGGCATCCGGCCCTGCTTGACGGCGCGGTCCAGGAAACCCTGAATCTTGCGGTACTGATCCAGGCCGATGCCCGGGGGAACCGCCCACCAGAGCGGAATCCGGCCGGCCACGTGCACCAGGGTCCGGTACAACTCCTCCTTGAGGAGCAGCGGGGCCACCTCCCCCTCGGTTTCGGCGCCATGGGCTTTCATCCGGTTGGAAGCCAGGTCGGCCAGTTCGACGCGGTAGAAGTGCACCTCGGTGTGATGAGCCTCCAAGGCCCACTCCGTGATCAGGTCCAACTTGCGGCCGAAAGCGAGCCAGGATTCCTCGGTGAAATTGGTCTGATCCACGCAGACCCAGTAGTCCAGGTCGGAGGTGGCCGTGTGCCCGACCGAGCCGGTGCTGCCCATGAGCAGCAGGGAATCCACCACCGGCCGGATCACGGTGATGGCCCGGTCGAAGACGATGCGCGGCCCCACAAAAGACTCCAGGGCCGGTTTGACGAACTCGGTTTGAGAAAAACCGTGGATACCCCGAGGCGCGTTGTCAACCTCGATATAACCCGGCTGGTCAGGCAGGTTGATCTGAAGCAGGAAAGGCGCCTTTTGGAAAACCGTGCGCAGGCCGTAGGAGCCATAGCGTTGCAGTTCCTTCACCCGGGAACGGTTGTTCAAAGTGAAGGCGTGCAGATTCTGGACCAGCGCTCGGCTGAGCCGATTGGCTTCGGCTTGATATCTTTCCTGAGTCATGGAATGTGTCGGTCGTGTCCGGACATGCCTTTCAAAAAGGCGGGAAGCCGTTTGACCTTTCGAAGTATCATATCAGTAACCTTTCGAAAAATATAGCGAAAAATGAAACGCTCCGTGCCGCGGGCCCTTCCCGGCAGGTGATTCTCACTCAAAAATGACCTTGTGAGGTTCGAGACCCCAATGATACACTGCGGACGGACGAATCGGTTCGCCACAGACGAACCCGATCCGTTCGATCTGCCCAACACGACAAGGACGCCCCTTCTATGGTTAAGCCCGAACGAATCCACGTTTTGATCATGGCCGGAGGAAAAGGCACCCGTTTCTGGCCGCTCAGCCGCGAATCCCGGCCCAAACAACTCCTGCCCATCACTTCGGCCGGCCCCATGATCCGCCTGACCGTGGACCGCGTCCTGCCCCTGGTCCCGGCCGAGCGGATTCTGGTCATCACCGGCCAGGCGCACGCCCGGGACGTCCAGGCGCTGCTGCCCGAGCTGCCCCCGAAAAATATCGTGGCCGAGCCTGTGGGCCGAAACACGGCCGCCTGCATCGGTTTGGGGGCCGAGCTGATCCTGAACCGGCGCCCGGACGGCCTCATGGTGGTCATGCCGGCCGACCACGTCATCGCTCGGGAAGACGTCTTCAGCCGGTTGATCTCGGCCGGAGCGGCCGCAGCCGCCGAGCGTGAGGTGTTGGTCACCCTGGGCATTGTACCGACGCGGCCGGAAACGGGATACGGGTACATCGAAGCGGGCCGGGCCGGCGTGGAGATCGACGGGCAGACCGTGCTGCCGGTGGAGCGCTTCCACGAAAAACCCGACCCGGACACGGCCAAGCGCTACCTGGCCAGCGGGCGATACTACTGGAACAGCGGCATCTTCATCTGGCGGGCCCGGGTCATCCGGGAGTGGATCGACCGTCTGTTGCCCGACTTGGCCCGGGGGTTGGAAGGCCTGTCCGCGGCCTGTGGACGGCCGGATTTTGGCCGCTTTCTGGCCGAGCACTACCCGGGCCTCGAATCCGTGTCCATCGACCATGGCGTCTTGGAGAAGGCCGAAAACGTGGTGGTGATTCCCGCGGACATGGGCTGGGAAGACGTGGGCTCCTGGAGCGCGGCCAGCGGATTCTGGCCCCAGGAAGAGGGCAACGCGGTCATTGGCCGGGTGCTCGCCCTGGACAGCAACGGCTGCGTGGTCTATAGCCCGGAAAAACCCGTGGCCCTCGTCGGCGTGAACGACCTGGTGGTGGTGGATACCCCGGACGTCCTCCTGGTCTGCCCCAAGCACTTGGATCAGCACATCCGCAGGCTCGTCGAGATTCTCCGGCGGCAGGGCCGGCTGGACCTCCTATGACCGGTTCTTGGTTCCTCGCCCCGCTCGGAACCCCGGACAAGCACGGCCGGCTCTGGCGGGGGGCCGCCTATCTGCTCGGCGCCTTGGCCATCAACGCCCTGCTCTACATGAGCCTGCCCCTGCTCTCCCCCAGGGAAAAGCCGCCGACGCTAACGCCCTTTCGCAGCCTGACCCGGCTGACCCTGCCCAGGCCCGCGCCGGAGCGCGAGCCGCTTTCGCCCGAAATCCTAAAGGAAAAACCGCCGCCCCCCCTGCCCCGCCCGGCCGCCGCCGCACAGCGAGCGCCCGCCGCGCCGCCCGAGTTCCGACCGGACATGCCCAGCCTCGATTTCGAATTGAACGCCCAATTGGCCGACGGTCCCAAGATCGCCGCGCCGCCGGCCGCGCCCGCTTCGGAACCGGCGCTGGCCCAGGCGCACTCCGTCTTTCGAGCCGGCGAGGTGGACGAACCGCCCCAAATCCTGCACATGATACGGCCCGTTTACCCGTACCTGGCCCGAAAGAAAGGCCTTACCGGCCGGGTGCTGCTGCGGCTGCTGGTGGACGAACAGGGCCGGGTGCGCAAGGCCGAGGTGATCGAGGCCAAACCCGAGGGAGTCTTTGAGGAGAGCGCGCTCAAGGCGGCCCGGCAGTGGCGTTTCAACCCCGGGCGGTACAAAAACCGACCGGTCCCCACCGAGGTCGAGGTGCCGGTGGAGTTCACCTTATGAGACCCGGAGAGGAAACTTCAAGCAGCCGAACGCTCGACGGCCTCCTCATCCGGGAGGCCGCGGTCCATGAGGCCTCGCTTCTGGCCGCCTTGATCCGGGCGGCCTTCCAGGACGTGGCCGACCGTTTCGGGCTGACGCCGGAAAACAGCCCGACCCACCCTTCGAACTGCGCGCCGGGCTGGATCGAGACCACCGTTAGCCAAGGAGTTTGGTATTTCATCGCCGAGGCCGGCGGCGAAGTCCAAGGCTGCGTGGCCCTGGAACAGGCCGACCCCGAGGTCTTTTATCTGGAGCGGCTGGCCGTGCTCCCCCGATTTCGGCGGCGAGGCGTGGGGCGAACCCTGGTCCGGCACGCGCTGAAACAAGCCCGAGATCGTGGCGGTCGCCGGGTCGAACTCGGGCTTATCGCCAACCAGCCAGAACTCCAAAACTTTTACCAACGGCTCGGCTTCACCCTGGTCCGCACGGCCCGCTTCGACCATCTGCTTTTCGAGGTCGCCTTCATGGCCCATGCCCTTGAGCCCGAGGCGCCGGAACCGGACCCGACACCGGGGTAGTGGGTCAGTTTGGGAATGTTCATATCCCCTTGAGCCGTGACCGCTGTAAAGGGAGCAAGATAGATACTCGGATAGTGCTCCAGCCCGGCACGAGGGGAAATGGGGCTTCGCTTTGGCCGGGGTGACGTGTTTTCCCTTTACCGTAGTTCGAAACGTCATTCCCGCGAAGGCGGGAATCCAGTCTTGGACAACTGGGAGTCCGAACTGCCTCGCAATGAAAACCACGGCGGCCAAATGGTTTTTGGGAGGCGCCACCTCGCTGGGAGATTTCACGCCTGGATTCCCGCCTGCGCGGGAATGACGGGAGGGACTTGGGTGGCGGTGAAAAACAGGTTGCCGTCGAATCGGGGCATTTGGCAAGGGAAACAACTGAATCCCCAAACCGATCCACTGCCGACCCAGGAATTGTCTTGACCCGGCTTCCGGCTTTTGGGTATTTTGAAATTTCCGGGCGCGGCGAGAGTCGGCGTCCACAAACGATCGAAACGGAAAACCGTAAGAGGCGTTACGTGAAGGCCATCGTCAAAACCAAGCCTGGACGCGGCATCGAGGTGCTGGACCGCCCCATGCCCCAAGTCGGCGAACATGACGTGCTTATCCGGGTCAAGGCCTCCAGCCTGTGCGGGTCCGACCTGCACGTCTATGAATGGATTCCCAGCATCCAGTGGGTGCCCACCCCGGTTGTGCTCGGGCACGAGTTCAGCGGTGAGGTGGTGGAGGTCGGCCCGGCCGTGCGCACGGTCCAGGTCGGCGACCGGATCACGGCCATGCCCGCTTACGCCTGCGGCGTCTGCGCCGCCTGCCGCATCGGGCGCTCGGACCGCTGCACGGACCGAAAGATGCCCGGCCTGATGCTTTCCGACGGCTTCTTCGCCGAATACGTTTGTCTGCCCGAAACGGCCGAGATGCTGCGGCTGCCTGGGGCCGTCAGTTACGAAGCCGGGGCGTTAACCGAGCCGCTGGCCGTGGCCCTGTCCGCGGTGGACACCGGCCAACCCGCCCTGGGCTGCCGGGCGGCCGTGATCGGGCCTGGGCCAATCGGCTTATTCATTTCGCGATTGCTCAAGCTGGCCGGCGCGGAGCTGATCATGGTCACCGGCACGAGCCGGGACCAGGCCCGTCTGGCCCTGGCCGAAAAATTCGGGGCCAGCGTGGTGGTCAACGTGGACCAGGAAGACCCGGTGGCCAAGGCCATGGAGCTGACCGGCGGCCGGACCGGATTGATCACCATGGGCGGCATGGACTTGGTCTTCGAGGCGGCCGGGGTGCCGGCCTGCATCGGCCAGGCCCTGGCCATGACCAAGCGAGGCGGTAGGGTCGTGGTGGCCGGCATCCATCCCGGACCGGCCCAGATCGATCCCGTGGATTTGGTGATGAACAACAAGACCCTTAAGGGCATATTGGGATACGAACTCCCGCATTGGCACCGGGCCTTGGCCCTGATGGCCTCGGGCCGCGTCGATGCCGAGGCGTTGGTCACGCATCGGCTGCCGCTCGAACAGGCCGTCCAAGGCTTCGAGCTGGCCGCGAGCAAAGAGGCCATCAAGGTGGTCTTCACGCCTTGAGGCCGCGCCAAGCGTTTAAAAACGGACGATCGCAAGCCGAAACATAGTTGGAGGAAAGACGATGAAAAAGCTGCCCTATCTGATGGCCATCAACGAGGCTCTGGACGAGGAAATGGCCCGGGACAAGAAGGTCTTTATTATCGGCGAGGACGTGCAGCAGGGAACCTTCGGCACGACCCGGGGGTTGGTCAAGAAGTACGGGCCGGACCGGGTCATGGACACCCCGCTGGCCGAGACGGCCGTGGCCGGGGCCTGCATCGGCTCTTCCATGGCCGGCTGGCGGCCGGTGGCCGACCTGATGTTCGCCGACTTCATGTACATCGCCGGGGACGAAATCCTGCTCAAGGCGGCCAAGTGGCGCTTCCTGCACGGCGGCCGGGTCAACCTGCCCCTGGTCTTCATGGCCGCGGTGGGCGGCGGCGTGAAGCTCGGGGCCGAGCACTCCCAATGCCCGACCTCGATCATCATGCACACGCCGGGCCTGAAACTGGCCCTGCCCGCGACGCCTTACGACGCCAAGGGGCTGCTCAAGAGCGCCATCCGGGACGACAACCCGGTCATCTTCCTCTACCACAAGCTCCTTTTGGGGTTCATGGGCGACGTGCCCGAGGAGGAGTACACCATCCCCTTCGGCCAGGCCGACGTCAAACGGGAGGGCGCCGACGTGACCGTGGTGGCCACCGGCATCATGGTCCACTACGCCCTGGCCGTGGCCGAGCAACTCAAGGACCGCGTCAGCGTCGAGGTCGTGGACCCCAGGACCCTCGAACCCCTGGACATCGACACCATCGTCGCCTCGGTCAAAAAGACCGGCCGCGTGGTCATCATCGACGAAGACACCGAGCGCTGCGGCGTGACCTCCGAGATCGGCATGCAGATCATGGAAAGGGCCTTCGATTACCTGGACGCTCCCATTCAGCGCGTGGCCGCGGCCAACATGCCCATCCCGGCCGGGCTCATGGAACAATACGTCCTGCCCAATCCCCAGCAACTGGCCGCCGCCATCGAAACGGTCATGGGCTGAGATTCCTTTCCCCGAAAAAAAGCCGCCGCCCGATAACGGACGGCGGTTTTTATTTTCTTGGCGTTGAACGAACCACGGGCGGGTTTGAAACCGGCCCCTACGCCATAAAACGTTGCGGTTATCCGAGTTTGGTAGGGGCGGCCCCCTGTGGCCGCCCGCGTCTGTTAAGCCATTGGATTGTCGGGGCTGTTCGCCAATGGCCCCGACCACCCATTCGGGGGGATTTTCTTTTGTAGGGGCGGGGCTGTGACCCGCCCGCCGCCCCGTGCACCGTGGGATTAGTGCAGGTGGCAGGCGACCATGTGACCCGCGCCCACGTCCTTGAGCAGGGGTTCCTCCTGGGAACAGACGGACATGGCGTGCAGACAGCGCGGATGGAACCGGCAGCCGGCCGGCGGATTGAGCGGGCTGGGCACTTCGCCGGGCAGGATGATTTCCTCGCGTTGGTCGTCGGGATGGGAGGGCAACGCGGCCGAATACAGGGCCTCGGTGTAGGGGTGCAGCCGATTGCGGTAGAGTTCATCGCTTTCGGCCGTTTCCACCAGCTTGCCCAGGTACATGACCCCCACCCGGTGGCTCATGTGCTTGACCACGGCCAGGTCGTGGGCGATGAGCATGTAGGCGATGCCGAACTGCTCCTGAATGTCTTTGAGCAGATTCATGATCTGGGCCCGGATGGAGACGTCCAGGGCCGAGACCGGCTCGTCGAGGACGATCAGGCTGGGGTTCAGAGCCAGGCTGCGGGCCACGGCGATGCGCTGGCGCTGACCGCCGCTGAATTCGTGGGGATACATCTCGGCCCGGTCCCGAGCCAGGCCGACGACCTCGAGGGTAGCGACGATGCGGTCGTCGATTTCCGAGCGGGGCAGAAAGTTGTTGACCACGATGGGTTCGGCGATGATGTCGCGGACCCGCATCCGGGGGCTCAGGGAGCTGTAAGGGTCCTGAAAGACGGCTTGGACCCGGGAACGGTATTTCTTGAGATCCGCGCCGGTCAAGGTGGAGACATCCTGGCCGTCAAAGGAGATGGCGCCTCTGGTGATGGTTTCGAGTTTGAGCACCAGACGCGCGGTCGTGGTCTTGCCGCAGCCGGATTCGCCCACCATACCGAAGGTTTCGCCCTTTTTGATGGTAAAGCTGATGCCGTCCACCGCCTTGACCGCGCCGATCTGCTTGGAAAAAATGATCCCCCGGGTTACCGGAAAATGTTTGGTGAGGTCTTGCACGTTGACCAGAAATTCGCCCATGCTTCTGTTCCTTTTATAAGGTCCGCCAGCAGCTGATTGTGTGGCCCGGCTGGATTTCACGCGTCTCGGGTTCTTTCTCCGCGCAGATTTCCATGGGCTGTGAGCATCGCGGCCTAAAGCTGCAGCCCGGCGGGATGTTTCTCAGATCGGGCGGCTGGCCGTCGATGGAGTAGAGCCGTTTCTCGGTGCGGTCCATCTTGGGCAGCGACTCCATCAAGGCCACGGTGTAGGGATGGCTGGGATGGTTGAACAACTCCCGGATGGGCGCGTTCTCCACCACCTTGCCCGCGTACATGACCACCACCCGGTCGCAGACCTTGGCCACGATGCCGAAGTCGTGCGTGACCACGATCATGGACAGGTTCGATTGCAGCTGGATTTCCTTGAACAGCTTCAGAAACTGGGCTTGGATGGTGACGTCCAGAGCCGTGGTCGGCTCGTCGGCGATGAGCAGTTGCGGTTGGCAACTGAGCATCATGGCGCCCACGATGCGCTGCCGCATGCCGCCGCTCATCTGGTGGGGGTACTCCCGCGCTCGGACTTCCGGCGAAGGAATCTTGACCCGCGAGAGCATCTCCAGAATCTTGTTCCAGACCGCGCGGCGATCCAGCTTCTGATGAAGCCGGATGGGCTCGCCGACCTGATTGCCGATGGTGAAGACCGGGTTCAGGGAGAGCATGGGGTCCTGCAGGATCATGGAGATGTCCTTGCCCCGGATATGCCGCATCTCCCGGTCGGACTTGGTCAGGATATCGACGCCGTTGAGCAGCACCTGACCGCCGACGATGCGGCCGGCCGGCTGGGGCACGAGGCGCAGGATGGACAGGCAGGTGATGCTCTTGCCGCATCCGGACTCGCCAACCACGCCGAGGGTCTCCCCCCGCCGCACCGTGAAATTCACGCCGTCCACCGCCTTGACCACGCCGGCCTTGGTGAAGAAATGGGTCTTCAGGTCTTTCAGTTCCAGCACCACGTCGTTCATGATTCCCCCGCCGCCTAGACTTGTCTGAACTTCGGGTCCAACCGAACCCGCAGCCAGTCGCCCAGCAGGTTGAAGCTCAACACCACGAGCAAGATGGCCACGCCGGGCCAGGCGCAGAGCCACCAGGCCTGGCCGATGTAGTTGCGGCCCTCCGAAATCATCGAACCCCAGGCGGGATCCGGCGGCGGCACGCCCAGACCGAGGAAACTGAGCGAGGCCTCGGCGATGATGACCACGCCCAAATTGAGCGTGGCCAGCACCACCAAGCTGTTCACGATGTTGGGAAAGATGTGTCGCAGCATGATCCGCGCCTTGCTGGCTCCGGCCACGATGGCCAGCCGCACGAAATCCCCCTCCTTGAGGCGGAGCACCTCGGCTCGGAGCACGCGGGCGTACCAGGCCCAGGCCACGCAGGCCATGATGATGATCAAATTGTATTTGCTCGCCCCCAGGATGGCCGCCAGCGTCACGGCCACGATGAGGAAGGGCATGGATAGCACCATATCCAGAAGACGCATGAGAATCATGTCGGTCCGACCGCCGATGTAGCCCGCCACGCAGGCCACCAGCGAGCCGATCAGGCCGGCGAAGATCACGACCATGACCCCGATCTGAAGCGATACGCCGGCCCCGACGATGATGCGGCTCAAGATGTCCCGACCCAGATGATCGGTGCCCAGGATGTAAGTCACCTTACCGCCTTCCATCCAGAAGGGCGGGGTCAGGGAGTCCCTAAAAGAGGTCTTGTTCGGGTCGTGGGGGGTGATGGCCGGGCCCAGGATGCCGCAAAGGATAAAAAGCAGAAGGACGATGGTCGGGAACTTGGGCGCCTCCCAAATGGTCACCAAAGTCTTCCCCAGCCAGTGCCGCTTCCAGAAGGTCTTCCGTATAGGTACGTTTGCCGTCAAGGCGGGGTTCTCCTTCCTTCTCGCCAAATGCTCTGAAGCTTATTGGTAACGGATGCGCGGGTCGATATAGGCGTAGAGAATATCCACGGCCAGGTTCGTAAACACGAACATGCTGGACGAGATCATGACGCACATCTGAACCACCGGATAGTCCCGGGCGAAGATGGCGTCCACGATCAAACGACCCAACCCGGGCCAATTGAAAATGGTCTCGATGATCATGGTGCCGTTGAGCATGACCACGAACTGGAGGGCGGTGACCGTGACCACCGGGGCCATGGCGTTGCGAAAGGCGTGCTTGAGAATGACCCAGAACTCGGACACGCCCTTGATCCGCGCCAACTTGATGTACTCCGAATCCAACACGTCCAACATGGCCGAACGGCTGAGGCGGGTCATGGCCGCCATGGTGTACCAGCCCATGGTGAAAGCGGGCATGATGTAGTTCTTCCAGGACCCCATGCCGGAGGTCGGCAGCCATTTCAGCTGGGCCGAAAAAACCAGAATGAGCATGACCCCCACCCAAAATCCGGGCAGGGCCTGGCCGAGTAAGGCGAAGGTCTTCCCAAAGCTGTCGAACTTGCCGCCCATTTTCACCGCGGAATACATCCCGGTGGGCAGTCCCAACAGAAAGGCGAAGGCCATGGCCACCACGGCCAGCTTGACCGTGTTGGGAAAACGATCCCAGAACATCTCGATGGCCGGCATCTTCCAACGCAGGGACTCGCCGAAATCCAGCCTGACCGCGCCGGTGATATAGCGGTAATACTGAATGTAAATGGGCTTGTCCAGGCCCCGATCCCGGCGAATGGCCTCCAGGTCCTCTTGGGTGGCGTTCTGCGGAGCCATCAGCATGACCGGGTCGCCGCTGAGGTGAGTGAGCAGAAAAACGATCATGGAAATGCCGATGATGGTGATCACGGCCTGGATGAGTCGAATGGCGATATAGCGCTTCATCGTTTCGAATCACTTCCCTCTGTGAAATTCGATAGCTGCTTCATGGGTAAGTCCCGGCCCCGCCGCCTCCCCGAAGATCTCGGGTAAGCCGGCCCAGGATATTTCCGCCGCCTGGCCATGTTCCATCCGCAAGACCAGCCCGCAAGCCCCGAGTTCAGGCGCCGGTGCTGCTGGTCCTCCAATTTCCCGCGCCGATCTGGGGCGTGATGAAAAAGGCAGGTGGAATAAAAATGTCGTACCTGGCCAAGCTGCGCTTCTTCTTAAACTGAGCTGCGATTGTAAGCACATGCCTTGCCCCTGTCAAGGCCTTGTCGCTAAAAACAACAAGGCCTAGTCGGTCCAGGGCGGGCCTAATCCTCCTCACGCAGAGTAAATCGCCAGGCGCAATACCATTCCTTGGGATGGGCGTCCGGGGGGCAGCCGAGACACTCGGTGGTCAGGCGCGGATCGATGGTCCGGGCAAAGGCCGGATACTCGACCATGCCCACGGACTTGCAGGGATAGTCTTCGAGGCCCTTGCGTGCCCGGGCCGTCTGCACCCGGCATTCGTTCATCTCGAAGACCAGCCGGTCCGGTCCTTCAAGGCGGATGGATTGCCGATTGACCCGGGCGTACAGCCGGAAAGCCAAGGCCCGCCTCAGCCCCTCGATCCCGGGCCGCGGCCCCAACCCCAGAAACGTCCGCACGGCCTGGGCCTCCACCGGAGAAAACCGCACCCAGCAGGAATCGTTGGTCCGCTTGGCGTCGAACATGCCCGAGGAGAACTCGACGCCCTGGAACCACAGGCCGTCGTTGGCCAGCCAGTTCTTGGCCACGTCGTCCGCCAGCCCGATGAGCGTCTCGCGGGCGAGATCCAGCAGCGGCGCGGGCAGCCCCTGCTCCACGGCGAAACCGAGGCGCTTGCTCAAGCGAGCCACCTGAAGCGGATAGCTTTTGGCCCAGGCCGCCGAAAGAACCTCCAGGGCCCGGTCCAGTCCGAGCTGATGTTCGGCCTCGGCGAACCACAGGCCCTGATGCAGGGCCAGGCGATGAAAAAAATCCACGATCAAGGCGGCCAGTTCGGCCGTCCCCAAATCCTCGACCTTGTCCGCGTTCCGGGTGTTCAACCCTTCCGACATGCAACTTCCTCCACGGCCGGGCCTGCGTGTCCGGGCCGAATTGTATGGACGTCCGGCGGAGAGACCCGCGCGTCCGGCGCGCTGGGCCGCCGCGTCTAGAAAGGAAAGAAAGGCATCCGGCCGGAAGCGGGATGCCTTTCTTGATCCTGGTCTGTCGTTTTTACGGACGCTTCACATTCTTGGCTTGCGGCCCTTTGTCGCTCTGCTCCACGTCGAAAACCACTTTTTCCCCCTCGTTCAGGCTTTTGTAACCGGGCATATCAATGGATGAAAAGTGAACGAAGAGATCCGGACCTTCCTCTTGTTCGATAAACCCATACCCCTTGACAGCGTTGAACCACTTCACGACTCCTTCTGCCAAAACACTACCTCCTTACCTCTTTGGTTAAGCCCTAAGGCGATCGTGGACTTGGCGTCCAACGAATCCCATGGCGGCGAAAACCGGAGCGGGCGCCTTTTCGTGCGCCTCACCGGCCGACGTGCACACCGCCGTCGCAAATTATGACCTGCCCGGTCACCAGATCGGAGCCGGTAATCAGGCTGACGATAGCCTCGGCAATGTCTTCCGGGTCGCTGACCCGTTTCAGCAACGAGCTGTCCGCGACGCGCTGCCGGGCAATTTCATAGGCCGCCCCCAGTCCGCCTTGCAGCCAGCGCCCGGTAATGAAACCCGGAGCCACGGCGTTGACTCGGACGGCCGGGGCCATAGCCCGGGCCAGGGAGAGTATCAGGTTGATCAAGGCCGCTTTCGAGGCGCAATAGGGAATGGAGCTGCCCACGGCGTTGATGCCGGCCGTGCTGGCCACGTTGACCACCGCGCCGGCCCCGGCCGCCTCCATGGGCGCCTTGGCCGCCCGGGCGCATTGAAAGGCGCCTTGGACGTTCACGGCCATGATCCTGGCCCAATCCTCGGCTTGAACCTGGTCCAGTTCCTGGAAGGAGATGAAGCGGGTCGTGCCGGCCGAGTTGACCAAAACGTCCAGCCGGCCGAAAGTCTTGACCGCCGCCTCGACCATGGCCCGGCAGGCGGCGTCGTCGGAAACGTCGGCTTTGTACGGCAAGGATTTGACGCCCAGAGCCTCGATCCGGCCGGCCGTCTCTTCCGCCTCGCGGACGGACCGGCTGTAGTTCACCAGCACGGAACATCCGAGCCCGGCCAAGGCCAACCCGGTGGCGCGACCCACACCCGTGCCCCCACCGGTGACAATGGCGGCCTTGCCTTCCACCTTCATCTATGCAAAATCCTCTCGCACTAGCGACTTTCCCGCGGTATTTCGGTTGGATTGGAATTTAACAAAGCTTATGAAAGTGAAGATTGTTCTGTCAAGAAAAAAATATTTATAGAAACAAGAATCTTCGATCCAAGCGTTCTTGGTGATGTGTGTTCAATTGATATTTTTTTCGCCCTTTTCATGGATCATCATTCGAGATGAGATCGGGTCCAGGCCGCTCCGCCTCACGGCTACAGCGATTTTTTCGGTTGACGGAACCTTGGCCGGATGATACCCTTCTTGGCAAGGCGGCATAGCCAAGTGGCTAAGGCAGCGGTCTGCAAAACCGTTATTCACCGGTTCGAATCCGGTTGCCGCCTCCACACAAAAACCAAGGGGTCAGGCCGCTCGGCCTGACCCCGTTTCGTTTCCAAATCGCGGTTTTCCTTCTTTCCTGACACGATCATCGAAAAAGCCGGTTTTCAAACAACCGCGCTCAACCCGCCGGCTTTACGGGCGGCCGGGCCAAATAGAGAACGAACGTGCCCACCACGGCCGCCATCAGAAAAACGGTGTACGGAAGTTCATAGGAGCCGGTGACGTCCCGCAGCCAGGCAGCGAACAGAGGCCCGCCCGAGGTGGAAACCAGGTTGACCGGCATGACCACCCCGCGGATCGCTCCCAGGAAGGTCCGGCCGAAATAGTTGGCGTAAACCACCTCCCGAAGCACCATGTCCCCGCCCAGGGTGGCCCCGTAAGCAATGGTGGACAGGAAAATAAAAGGCACGCTGTGCGAATGCAGCAGGATGGCCAAACTCGCCGCGCAGCCGGCATAGCAGGCCGTGGCGCAATAACGAACGTGAATCCGCTCGGACAAAAACCCCCAGGGCAGTTTGACCGCGAAGCAGCAAAAAGCCAAGGTGGTCAAAGCGGTGGTGGCCAGGTTCGAGGAAAAACCCTCGGCCACCAGAAAGGGGTAGAAATGAAGAAACGCGCCGGAGATGGCCACGCCCACCAGGTTGAAACCCATGAGCAGCATCCATAGGGTCTTGGTTCGGAGCGCCTCTTTGAGGGTCCAAACCGCTTCCGGCTCCACGACTTCAACGCCCGCGCCCGTCTCCGCATCGATCCGGATCGGCGGGTCTCCGTCCGGCATCAGCCCCATGTCCTCGGGCCGGCGGCGGATCAGCAAAACCACCGGAACGAACGTCAGCGCCCAGATGATGCAGGCCAGCAGCACCAGGGTCGTGCGCCAGCCCACCCGCTCGATGAGAAAATGGGCCAGGGGCACGAAAACCATGCCGGCCGCGGAAACCCCCATGGCGGCGAACCCGATGGCCCGGCCCCGCTTGCGGATGAACCACTTGGCCAGGACCGTGTTGGTCACCAGGCCCCCGAACCCGACCATGGCCAGGGCGCCAAGCACGCTGTAGATCAGATAAAACTGCCACAACACATGCACCCGGCTGACCAAAAGCGGCACCGCCCCGGCCACCAAAACCCCCACGGTCATCAGGATTCTGGCCCCGTGCCGCGTATCCGCGATCGGGCCCACGATCGGTCCGGTCAGCCCGCCGATGAGGGTCCGCAGGGTCATGGCCCCGGTCAGCATGACCGTGGTCCAGCCCAGGTCCTTGCCAATCGGACCGAGAAAAATACCAAAGGTGTACCAACCGAAGGCGTCGGCCGCGAACCAGCACAGGAAACAGACGACAGCGATGTACCAGCCGTAAAAGATGCGCGGGGTTTTGCTCACAAACATCACCTGAATATAAAAAAAGGAGCGATTATAAACGCGAGAAAAGATAAACTGAAGGCCTTAAAAAGCCAGCCGAAGGATCCCGCCGCGTGACGGTTTTAAGCTCTCCGCAACGAAGGCATTTCTTCTTTCATCATTCCTCACGCATCCCGCTTGCTCTCCGCCAAAGCGGAGGCAAGCTGCTTCATCATTCACGACAGGCTTTCATAAACCGCCTTCACCAGGCGGTCCGTCCTACGTTCGTCGTCCTCGTTGACCTGCATCTGGTTCATGGCGTAGCCGAAACCCAGGTTGGCATCCGGATCGGCGAAACCGAGCGACCCACCGGCCCCGGCATGTCCGAAGGAACGCGGGTTCGGGCCGTAGTCATAGTCGCCTTCCGAGTTCAACCTGAACCCCCGACCAAACCGCGTGGCTCTCCCGGTCACCAGGTTGGGCTGGCCGCCGTCCACTTCCTCGATGGTGGCCGCTTCGATCCCGGCCCGGCTGATGATACGGACACCGTCGATCTCGCCGCCGCCCGCCAGCGCGCCGTAAATGCGGGCGATGCCCCGGGCGTTCGCCTGGCCATTGGCCGCGGCCAGCTCGGCCTTGCGCCAGGCATGCGAACTGGCGTCCTTGAACGGCCGGATGCTCGGGTTCATCAAGGCGATTCTGTAGAAGGGCGGCATCTCGCGGTTGGGATCGATCTTTTTCTGCGGGACCCGGGCCCGGTTGGGGCCGATGAGATCGGCCACGCGGTCCATTTCCGAATCGGGCAGGCCGATGTAGAAATCCGCCTTGAGCGGCCCAGCCACCTTTTCGTGGAAATAGGCGCCCAAGGTCTTGCCGGTGATGCGCAGGATGAGTTCCCCCGGAAAGAATCCCCAGGTCACGGCGTGGTACCCCGCGGCCGTGCCCGGTTCCCAAAGGGGTTTCATGGCCGCCAGTTTGCGCACCATGCCCTCCCAATCGTACAGGTCCTCGACCGTGGTTTTCCGCGGCAGACCGCACAGCCCGGCTTGGTGGGACAGAAGCTGGGCCACGGTGATTTGATCCTTGCCCTCGGCTCTGAATTCGGGCCAGTACTCCACCACCCGGGCCTCGTAATCCAGCCGGCCTTCGTCGGCCAGGATGGCCGCGGCCAGCGAGCCCATGCCCTTGGTCGTGGAATAGACGTTCACCAACGTATCCCCCAGCCAGGGCCGGGTGCACTCCCGGTCCAGCCAGCCGCCCCAGAGGTCCACCACGGTCCGGCCCTGATGAACCACCGAAACGCAGGCCCCCACTTCATACCCTTGCCAGTTTTCCCGAAAAGCCTCCCGCACGTTCTCGAATCCGGGCGCGACAAAACCCCGCACTTCCACATCCATCCCACGGTTCCTCTCTTCTCTTCTTGTTTTTCAGGGTCGAAACGACGCCTTACGCCGGCTGGCCGTACTGGTCCCGAATCTGCTGCCGGAGCACCTTGCCCACGGGCGAAATCGGGATTTCATCGACAAATACCACGGATCGGGGCATTTTGTAACCAGCCATCTTGCCCCGACAGAAATCGATGATCTCCCGCTCCTCCATGTGCTGGCCCTCTTCCAGCTTGATCACGGCCCGCACCGTGCTGCCCCAATCCTCGTCCGGTACGCCGATGACCACCACCGTGTCCACCTGGGGATGGGTCTGCACGATCTCCTCGACCTCCAGGGGAAAGACCTTTTCTCCGCCGGTGTTGATGCACTCCTTCTTGCGCTCCACGGTTCGTATCTCGCCGTTCTCGTCGAAGAAGCCCAGGTCGCCGCTGCGGAACCAGCCGCCCTGCATCACCTCCTGGGTCTTTTCCTCGTCCTTGTAATAGCCCTTCATCATCGAGTTGGAGCGGTAGCAGATCTCGCCGACCTGGCCCGGCGGCACCTCGGTCCCGTGCTCGTCCACGATCCTGGTTTCGACAATGGCCTTGCCCACGGAGCGGACATCGATGTTGTCCGGGTCGCTGTCGATGCGAAAGGTGGTGACGGGCGTCATCTCGGTCTGACCCAGGACGTCCAGGAGCAGGGCGTTGGGGAATTTTCTGAGAATCTGCTTTTTGAGTTCCACGGGACAGACCCCGCCGCCGCTGGTGGCCAGGCGCACGGTGCTGACATCGTATTTGTCGATGTCGGAAAAGGCCACGAGCTTTTTCCAGCCGGTGGGCACGTTGGACAGCATCTCGACCTTTTCGCGCTGGACCATGGCCAGGATGGCGGCCGGGTCGAAGCTGGGGCCTTCGGTCATGACGTGGCAGTAGCTCCCGGCCAAGGCGCCGCCGACCAGAATCTGGTAGGAGGCGTCGTGGAAAAAGGGCATGGAGGGCGTCATGATCCTGGTGACATCCTTGCCGTACCGCTTCCGGGCCGCGTCCGGGTCGGTGTAGGTCTTGCGGGCGTTCTTGCGCAGGAACTCGAACACGCCCGGCCGGTTCATGAATTTCTTGAAGACCTTGGACCGCATGACCGGGCCCATGACGGTCTTGCCCGGGATGGGCAGCATCTGCATCATGCGCTTGTGCTTTTCGAGCGGCATGTTGGCGGTCATGGTCCGGACAATGGCCGCGGCGCCCATGTTGGCGAACATGTCCATGTGCGCCCCATAGGTCAGCATCACGCCCTTGGGAAAACCGGTGGTGCCGCCGGTGTAGATCATGACCGCCACGTCGTCGGGTTCGGTGGGCACGGCCGGGTCCTCGTCCGAGCCTGAAGCCACGAAGGCCTCGTAGTCCACGGCTCGCGGCAGACCGCTCGAACCCTTGCAAATCACGTGTTCGATGTTCGGGATATTGCCCACGGCCGGTTCCACGTTCTCGGCCCAGATTGCGTCGTACAGGAGCACCTTGGCGTCGGAGTGCTTGCCCTGGTACTCGATTTCGTGGGGGATGAAGCGGTAATTCATGGGCACGGGCACGGCGCCGGCCGCTTGAATGCCCAGGTTGATCTCGATGAACTCGGGCGTGTTGTGAAACATGAAGGCGACCTTGTCGCCCTTGGACACGCCCAAGGCTTTCAAGGCCTGGGCGATGCGGAAAGTCCGAGGGACCATCTCCCCCCAGGTGACGCGGCGATCCCCGTAAACCACGTATTCGCCCTGGGGATAGTGGCTGGCCAGGCAGGTCAGCGAATTGGCCATGATGTTCGGTGAGTAAGCGCCCATGATCGTCACCTCCTGTACAATCGTCTTCCCTGACTCGCCTCCGTCTCTTCCCTTCGAGGCCGGCCGCGCCGCCGAGGCCAAAGGTCGCCGCGCGAAACGCCAAGCCTTTGCCCCGGACGAACCTTCGAAGGAAAAGACGAAGGAACTCCAACACTGCTTGATTTTACCTGTCCTGCGTGGCGTCTATTAGGTCCCGATTTGGGAAAAATGTCCAGCCTTATTTTTCGGCCGCTGGTGGCTCGGCCCCTTTGGGGCTCGACTTTCCGTCGCTGGCGGCCATGAGCCGGGCAAACAGGAAAGAGACGATCATGGTCAGAAGCGGAATCAGATAAATGGCTAGCGCCAAAAAAATCATGACCTGGTTCTCGATGCGTTTGACTTCGGTCGTGGGCAGGCCCAGCCGCAACACCAGGGGGGCGTCCGGACTGGGAACGGCCACGTACATCATGTTCCGGCCCAGGGTCTGGCTGAAACGCACGGCCCGGCCCACCTCCCCGGCCACGGCCGCCCGCACCTCGGGCCGGTCCAAATGGTTCTGCACAGAAAGGGACTGCCGCCTGGACTCGCCGATGACCTGGCCGTCCGGGCGGATGATGGTGATGCGCGCGCCGGAGAGCGCCTGATACTTGCGGCAAAAGGCGTCCAGCACGTTCCGGTCCTGGGACTCGGGCAGGACCTGGGCCACCAGACGGGAGAGGGTCAGGAGGTCCTCGACCAGGTGATCGGTCAGTTTGGCCTGAAGCCGGTTGCTCAAAATAAAGCCGCCCGCGGTCATGCCCACCACCAAAAGCAGGCTGTAGGCCAGGTACAGTTTCCAGACGTTGTTCAATCTCGTCATGGCGCCCTCCTTAGACCAGCAGCTTCAGGAAAACGACCGTCACAACCCCGGCCGAAACCGGCGTCAGGACCCAGCCCATGAAAATCTTCAGCAGCATGCGCGGATTGACCGTCTTGAGGTCGCTCACCAGACCAACCCCGACCACGGCCCCGACCACGGCCTGGGAGGACGAAACCGGCACGCCGATCTGGGTGAAGAGGTGCAGCGTCAAAGCCTCGGCCAAAAGGCAGACCAGGGCGGAGAACGGATCGAGCGGCACGATGCCCTTGCCCACGGTCAGCATCACCCGCCGGCTGTAGGTCAGAACGCCCACGGCGATAAAGGCCCCTCCCCAGCTTGAAGCCTGCTGCGGGGTGAGCAGACCCGAACCCACGTAGATGCCGGTCACGTTGGCCACGTTGTTGGCGCCCAGACAGTAAGACGCGTAGCAGCCGAAGACGAGCACGCCGGCGGTGAAGAGCATGTTGCGCGCCGCCACGCCGGTCACGGTCCGGTTGAGCAAAAAGCCGAGCAGATGGTGCAGCAGATAACCCAGGACGAGGCCGGCCACCGGGGTGAGCACCCAGCAGGAAACGATCTTGTAGAGCTTGCTGAAATCCGCGTTGCCCGTGACGATACCGGCGCCCAGCACGGCGCCCACGATGGCCTGGGAGGTGGAGGCCGGGATGCCGAGAACGGTCAGGGCGGTCATGGTCAGGGCTGCGGCCAAGGTGCAAAAAAAGACGTAACCGGCCGGGATCCGGGAGAGGTCGTTCATCACCCGCATGCACTTGGGGCCTTCCAGCAACGCGCCGACGATGACGAAAACGGCCGTCAGCAGAATGGCCGTCCGGTACTTGATCAGACCGGTCATGACGCTGGTGCCGAAGATGTTGGCCGAGTCGTTGGCCCCGAGGCTCCACCCTAAAAAGGCGCCGCTACCGAGGGTCCACACTTTGTTTACCGGCTTGAAGTTGGGAAGGGGTTAGACATGGGCGGAAGGGCCGGAGCCGCGCGGTCAGCGCATGCTCACGTGGATGATCTGCAGACGGTCGCTGGCGTCTTCCATAATGTCGCTGATGGTCGTCAGGCCGGTCACGAAGTCGGACAAGGCCTTGCCCTCCCAGAAACTGGCCACCGGGATGTCCCACAGCTCCCGTCCGAGGTGCAGTTTGATTTCGTCGATCTTTTTTTCGAAGATGCGGATGGCCAGCATCTTCTCCCGGAGGTCCTCGCCCTGGAGCATGGCCTCGAAGGTCGTTTCGAGCATCTCGGCCATCTGGAGATTCAAGGCCGAGACGGCGTGCGTCTCCTCCTGGATGGCGGCGGGCAGGTCCAAGTCCATGAATCGGCCGGCCGTCTCCTTGAGCGCGTCGAAGATGTGCTCGGCCATCTCCACGAACTGGCAAAGCGACGGCCTGAGATACGGCAGGAAGGCCCCGGCGTAAATGCGTCCGATGATCTCGCGGCGCACCTCGTCCGCCTCCCGCTCCAGGTCGGCCACGCCGATCATGCTCCCCTTGTCCTGATTCTCCAGGGCGGTCTTGAACAAGGCGAAGGCCGAAAGGAGAATCTTGAGGTGCCGCTCCATGAGCTCGACAACCTCTTGCTCCTTACGGCCCGGAGACAGAATTCGATCAAGAAACATTCATCCCTCGCGCTCGATAAATGACGCTGGCCGCCATGACGTCCATCAAAGCGACCACGCCCAGCAGATGGTCTCCGTCGCAGATGAAGACGCGGGCGATGTTGCGCCTCACCATCTCCTCGGTGGCCGCGGTTAGGGTCGTTTCAGGCCCGATGCAGATCAGCGGGCTCGAAGAAACCTCGGCCGCGCTGACGGCGCGCGGGTCCAATCCCCGGGCCAGAACCTTGAATACGATGTCCCGGGCCGTGATCACCCCCTGCACGCCGGAAACCCCTTCCCTGTCGTTCTTTTTGACGAGCAAGGACCGAATACGCCGGTCCACCATCTTTTCGATGGCCTCGGCGACGGTCCCGCCAGCCTGAAGGTATTCGATTCCTCTGGTCATGAATTCGTTGACTTTCATCCGTCCGCCTCCACGACGCCGGCCCCGCCGTCCGGGATGCATCGACCGAAGGCGAGACTCAACGTTGGTTCTGTTCCGTATCCAATCCAAGTGTTAGCACAGAGCAAGCCTTATGCCAATAAAAGAAAAATTCCGCTCCGACGCGGGGGACGCCGACCGTGTCTATCCGGCTCCGGCCCCGAAGCCATGGGTTCCCGCGAAAAATCGCGGGCGTCGGATTTCTTTACACTTCGTAAAAAACAGCGGGGCCTTCCCGCCCCGATTCCGGTCGAGGGGGAAGACCCCGCTTAGGAAAGAATCTTGGTTAGGTCCGGGTCCGCCAGGTCACGGCTCGGACAACTGCCCGCGAACCCGTGTTTCGAAAATGTCGCAGGCCTCGCGGTAGAGTCCTGTTTTGGTCTTGATCTCGTCGCCCAGTTCCTGATAGGCGTCGTTGGCCTTGGTGTAAGCCGGCCAGGCGGACAGGCCCGGTCCGTTCGGGTCCCCGGTGCGGGCGAAGTTGGCCCAGTAGGCGGCCATATGCTCGGACAGGACCCGGTCCGGCTCGGAGGCGCCCAGTTGCGGCCCCAGGATGCCGAAGACGTAGAAAATCTCGGCCGCGTGGAAGGCGCCCAGGGCCTTGAGGCGCGGGAGCGGAGGCACGCGGGTGAAGTGGTAGAGAAAGACCTTGGGCTGCACCTCGGAAGCCTGGACGGCCATCATGCGGGCCGGGGAGGTGAAGGCCGAGACGGCGATGAGCTTGTTGAGGGCAGGGCGGACGTCAGCCTTGCTTTGGACCGGAAAGAGACGGAGCAAGTCGGCGGCCCGGTCGCCGGCGATGGCTTCAAGCGCCCGCCGGTACGCCTGCGGGGTGTTGATCTTGACCTGTTTGAGGAAGATGGTGCCTTCGTCCGCGTTGGATCCGACCAGGAGAGGCACGGGCGCGATCTTCTTCTCCAGCCACAGCCGGCCCGGATCGTCGGGCAGGGCGTACCCGTCCACGATGGGGCCGAACTTGATTCCCGGCCCGAACAGTCCCTGGGCCGGACGGGCCGCCTCCAGAATCTCGGCCGGGCTTTTGGACCGCAGGCATGACAGTTCGTCCGGGCCCGGTGCGCAGCCGGCCCTTTCAGCCACCATCCGGCCCACGGTCTCGCCCGAAGGGCTGGTCTTCTTCGCCTCCTTGAGCAGCCGGTTCTGGCCGAAGGGTCCGCCGCTTTCGGCGATGGCCCGGTGGAACAGCCCCCGGGCCAGAGGGGAGACCAGGAGCCGCGAGACCGCCGCCGATCCGGCCGACTCGCCGAAAATGGTCACGTTGTTCGGGTTCCCGCCAAAGGCGGCGATGTTCCGCTTCACCCATTTGAGGGCCGCGATCTGGTCCAGGAGACCATAGTTGCCCGAGACCTCGCGGCCGGGTTCCTGGGTCAGAACGTGGCGGCCCGTGTAGCCCGAAGGACCCAGGCGGTATTCGATGGCCCCCACCACCGTGGTTTGACGGCCGCGGCCGGCCTCCTCGGACAACGCCGGATGGGCCATGAAACCCAGCGGGCCGAGGCGGTAGTTGATGACCACCAAAACCACGCCCTCTTTGGTCAGGTTCACCCCGCTGTAATAGAGGGCCATGCCCGAGCCGGTGGTGAACCCGCCGCCGTGAATCCAGACCATGACCGGCAGCCGCTCGTCCGTGTCCTTGGCCCGGGTGTACACGTTCAGTCCCAGGCAGTCCTCGCTCTGCGGCCCGGTCTTCCCGCCAAAGGCGATGCTTCTCGGTTGCGGGCACCAGGCGCAGGGTTCGGTCGCCTGACGCACGCCGCTCCAAGGCTCGACCGGTTGGGGCGGCTTCCAACGCAGTTCGCCCACGGGCGGCGCGGCATAGGGAATGCCCTTGAACACCTTGAGTTCCGGCGTTTCCGGCGGAGAAAAACCCGCCACCAGGCCCGAATCGACGCGGACCGGATCCTGAATCGACTTGGCCGCGGACGGGAGGCCATAAAGGCCGATCAGGCAAACCACAAGACACAAACAGAACGCTTTGCGCATATCCTCTCCTCACTCTGACAGGATTCGGCCCTCTGTCGGCCGGGCCGCTACCCTTTCTGTTCGCCGCGGGCCGGTCAGCGGTTACATGAAAAGGCCTTTTTCACGGCTCGGATCGCGGCAGGCGTTCGGCCGCCGGAGGCAAAGAGGGAAAGGGCGCGTGCGGTTCGAGCTGATACCAGTATGCCGTGCTGGAATAATCGTCGGAACGGTGATTGGCGTGGCCGTGCTCGATGGTCACCCGGATCGACTCGCGGAAATGAATGGGGTCCTCGATATGAAAGCGGTACATGGAGATTTTGCCGGACCAGTTCGGACCGCCGGGGAGCGTCAGACCGTGGTAGGGCGCGTCGTATTTTTCGGCCGGGCAGTAGGCCGTGTTGAAATAGTCCTCGGTGCCCGTACCGTGCAGGCTCGGCGGCCAAGCCTCGCCGTCGATGAAGATCATGTCGTCGCCTTCGCCATACCAGTTGAAGCGCTTCATGTACTCTTCGCCCAAACGGCGAACCTCCTCCTCGGTCGGCGGCCAGGACACGTCCGCCGGCCATTCGAGTTCGGGCCGGCGCCTAAGGTTATGGATGTTCAAGTTGCAGCCCACGTAATGCCCGCGACCCTCGGCCTCCAAAATGACATAGTTGTCCGCCCCGCCGATGTTCGTACCGCTAAAGGAAAAGGCCAGGTTGTCCATGCCCTGGTCCGCGATGCCCCGGCAGGGGTTGTTCCGCCGCCACTGGGCGTGAAACCGGCCCAGGTCGTCCGGGATGGATTCGTGGAGTTCGTAATCGATGTAGTAATAGAACCGAACCGAACGCCCGCCCTGGTTGAGCAACTCTACGTGAGCCCCCGTGGCGAAAGGCATGGGAAAGAAACAGTTCATGGCCCGGCCCCGGGAAGGGCTCATCTGGAGCGGCAGCGAGGCGAAGTCCACGGATTGGGCGTGGCCCATGCCGAAGAAATCCCCCAGCGGAACCTCGACCGACCAGGCCGGTTCCCCGTCCCATTTCATGAGCAGCACCAGTTGGCGCAGGGAGTCGGGCTCCAGGGAGGAATGGGTGCACCAGATGTGGTTGACGCAACCCGCGCCCTGAATGTCAGCCAGGACGTGGCTTTGGCCGGCCTTGATCTGGACGAAATCCACGTTGCCGCCGCTCCGGTCCCAGCTCGAAGCCCGGCGGGTGGTGACATTGCGGATGCGCGGCAGCTCGCCCAAGGCGCCGCTCTTGAAAACGGTCATGGCTCCCTCCAACATGCCGACAAAATAGCAACAAAGCGCGCTTGACGCGCACCTAATCCTCCGCCGCGATCCGGTTTGTTCCGAGGCGAACGACGGGGCGCGCCGGCGCGTCTAGCGACCCTTGAACTGGGGGGTCCGTTTTTCGCGGAAGGCTTCCCGGCCCTCTTCCGCGTCCTCGGTGGCGCCGGCCCGCGTCTGAAACGCGCTTTCGAGGCCGAGCTGGGCCTCGTAGGTGTTGTCCAGGCTCTGCCAGTAGGCCTGCCGCATCAGCCCCAGGGCCACGGTGGGGCCGGAAGCCAGATTCTCGGCCACCTCCAAGGCCTGGGCCATGAGCGCCCCGTCATCCACCACCCGGTTGATCAGACCCCACTCCAGGGCTGTCTCGGCCGGCAGCCGCTGGGCCAGGAGCGACAGCTCCGCGGCCCGTGCCCGGCCGATGAGGCGCGGCAGGAGCCAGGTCGCCCCGCCGTCCGGCACCAGGCCCACGTTGCGGAAGGCCTGGTAGAAGTAAGCCGAACGGGCCGCGATGACGATGTCGCCCATGAGCGCCAGACTCATGCCGATCCCGGCCGCCGGGCCGTTGACCGCCGTGACCACGGGCATGGGCAGCCGCTTCAGCTTAAGAAAGAGGGGGTTGTAAGTCTCGTCCAGGCCCATCCGCCGGGTCGGGGGCTGCCCCTCGGTCCCGCCGCCCAGGTTGGCCCCGGAGCAAAAGCCCCGCCCCGCGCCGGTGATCAGCAAACACCGGCCCGGACCGGACGGAGCGGCGATCACGTCCACGGCAGCTTTCAGTTCCTCCAGCATGCGCGCGTTGATGGCGTTGAGCACGTCCGGATCGTTTAGGGTCAGCAGCACCACATCGCCGCGATATTCCAAAAGCAGGCTTTCGTATTTCATGCGTATCTTCCCCTTTGCCGGAATCCAGACCCCTACCGACCGGCCTCAGGATTCGACGTTCGGAAAATCGTAAAAACCGTGGGCCCGATAAAATTTATCGTCCTCGACCATGAGCGCCCGCATCCGATAAACCATGTCCCGGAAAACCTTGTGCCCGCCCACGCCCAGGAAGGTCTCGGGACGGTGCCAGCCGTCCGTCATCCGCCGCTCCAAGGCCTCGGCCAGCAGACGGATGCGCTCGGTCAACTCGGCGTCGCTTTGACATTCGTCCGTGACGATGTCCACCAGGTCCATGCGCCCGACCTGGGCATGGACATCCAGAGTCTGGCGCAGATTGGGCAGCTGGCGAAGCGGACCCGAGATGAGATAACCCACGCACTTGCCCATGCTCATGGGCCGGTGGCCGTTGAAAAAGGACCGGTCCAGGAACATCTTGTAGCGGGCCGACAGGTAGCGGTCCCGGATGGTCCCGGCGTGAACAAAGGCCGAAGCGGTCAGGACCTTGTCCCGAAAGAACTCCATGTACCCGTCCTTGTAGGCGCACACCCCCTCGGCCATGCAGTGGCCGCAGCCCAGACAGCCGCCCTTCATGTCGATGTCATAAAGGCTGACCGCCTCGACCGGCCGCCGGGCGAAACGCCCGAAGACCTCGACCATGCGGGCCACGTTCTCCTCGGGCGAACGCGCGTCGTGCAACACCAGGATGCGGCCCTCGCCCGTCTTGGACGCCTCTTCCGTGGCGGGCGGGCGGTAGGTAAAATCGAAACCGGCCGCCGGTTCAGAGGCCCGGAACTGGGGCAGTTTTTGTCCAGACCGAAGAAAAAACTCCTTGGCGAACCCGGCCAGGTTCCGGTGCTGCTCTTCCTTGACCAGATCGAACATCGAGGGCGAATATCCCTCGACATAGGCCATGCCCAGGTCCTCGCTCACCCCGCGCATGTAATTTTGGGCCGTGTGATCGTAAAAATTGGCCGAGGTGGTGACCGTGGTGGCGTACTTGCCCTGAAAGGCCCGGCTTGCTCCGCGTTCGTGAATCAACTCCACGAAACGCTTGAGCTGCGACGGCGCCAAAAGGACGTAAACCGGAAAGGACCAGATGACGGCCTCGGCCTGTTCCACGGCCGCCACGGCCGCGTCAAAGGCGGCCGCGTCTTTTTCCATCTGCTGGATGCGGACGCCCGGCTGAATCTCGGCGAACGCGTGCTCCGGGAACCGAACCCGGATGTCCTCGGTCAGACGACGGGTGTTGCTCTTGGAGCCACGCGGGCTACCCTGGATCACGACGATTTTCATAAGCGCCTCCTCGGACGGCGACTCCTTTCCTCACATGGAAACGCCGGTATCTTCAGCATGGAACGTTGGCAGTATAATGGCAACGGGCCGGGCTTTCCAGAGAAAAGGAACAGGGGTCGGACGGGTTTTGGCCAAGGCCAATCAGAAGGAAAAATGAATCTCCCGAACGCAGCGGCCCTGCGTGGGTATCAGACAGCGCAGGTCGTCGGGGTGCAGGGTGTACGTCAGGTCCATTGCATTGAGCCAAGCGCAGATGCGCTCGTAAAGACCGCATTCGTACTCGTCGGCCACGCCCAGCCGCTTCATGCCCTCCCGGGCGAAGCACTCCCCTTCCTCCCTGGGGAAGCGGATGACGTTTTCGGCCGGAAAGTCGTAGCGCACGTGCATGAAATCGGCCCCCTGCAAGCCGAAAAAGCCATCGATCATAGCCTTGACTTCGGCGAAATTCCGAGGCCGCTTAAGGCCCAGGGCCTTAAGCATCCGCTTGGCCTCGATGGGCGCCAGGGCGCGGATGGCGGCCCGGTTGATGCGGTTGGTCTGTTCGATGCCCACGGTTTCCAGCACGTGGCGGAACCACATGCCGTCGTGGGTCATCCAGTTCTTGCTGAGCAGTTCTCGGAGTTCATGGTTGGTCAGGGTTTTCACGATGGCCCTCCCCTCCTGGAACCCGGCCGGGTATGGATAGATCATTCTCCCAAAACAAAGCGCTCAAGACAAGCCTTGAAGCCCGTCAAAACTCGCAACTTACATGACAGACCCCGGTCGGCGTTTCCATCACGTACGGAAACCAGCGCCGCCGAATCCACAAGGCCACGTTCACCAGGCCGATCAAGACCGGCACCTCCACCAGCGGACCGATGACCGCGGCAAAGGCCTGGCCCGAGTCCAGGCCGAACACGGCCACGGCCACGGCGATGGCCAGTTCGAAATTGTTCGAGGCCGCGGTGAAGCTGAGGGTGGTGGACTGTTCGTAGGTGGCGCCGGCCTTTTTCGAAAGAAAAAACGAGACGAAAAACATGACCAGAAAATAGATGCAGAGCGGAATGGCCACGCGGACCACGTCTAGCGGCAGTTCGACGATGTACTCGCCCTTGAGCGAAAACATGACCACGATGGTGAACAAAAGCGCGATCAGGGTCAGCGGGCTGATGCGCGGCAGGAACCGCTCCTCGTACCATTCCCGGCCCTTGAGCTTGAGACCGACCACGCGGCTGACCACGCCGGCGATAAAGGGGATGCCCAGGTAGATAAAAACGCTCTTGGCGATCTGGCCGATGGAGATGTTGACCACCATGCCTTCCAGGCCCAGCCAGGTGGGCAGCACGGTGATGAAGACATAGGCGTACACCGAAAAAAAGAGCACCTGGAAAAGGCTGTTGAAGGCCACCAGGCCGGCGCAATATTCCCGGTCGCCTCCGGCCAGATCGTTCCAGACGATGACCATGGCGATGCACCGGGCCAGGCCGATGAGAATCAGGCCGACCATGTATTCCTGGCGGCCCGAGAGAAAGACCACGGCCAGGGCGAACATGAGCACCGGGCCGATGATCCAGTTCTGGACCAGGGACAGGCTTAGAACCCGGACGTCGCGGAAGGCCTGGCCGAGCTGCTCGTAACGCACCTTGGCCAGCGGCGGGTACATCATCAGGATGAGGCCCACGGCGATGGGGATGTTGGTCGTGCCCACCTGGAACAGGTTGACCACATCGCGCACGCCGGGCCACAGCCAGCCGCCGCCCACGCCCACGGCCATGGCCAGGAAAATCCACAGGGTCAGAAACCGGTCCAGAAAGGACAGGCGTTTGGCTTGCGCTTGAACCACGGCTTGCTCCATTTTTAACGGCTGGACTAGCCGAGAGTCTCCGGCAGATGTTCGACCCAGGCCCGAATCTCGTCCCGCACCCGGCGGTACACGGCCAGGGCGGCCTCTTCATCGGTCATGCCCGCGGTCAGGGCCGGCGGATCGTCGAAGCCTTGGTGCAACACCCTGGTCCGGGCCGGGAAATACGGGCAGGACTCCTTGGCCTGGTCGCAGAGCGTGACCACGTAATCGAAATCCACCTGGGGCAGATCGTCGATCAACTTGGACCTCTGGGCCGAAATGTCCACCCCGGCCTCCTTCATCACGGCCACGGCCCGCGGGGCCACGCCCCGCGCCTCGACCCCGGCCGAGTAGGCCTCGAAACGGTCGCCGAGCAGCGCCCGGGTAAACCCCTCGGCCATCTGGCTCCGGCAGGAATTGCCGCTGCACAGAAACAAAATATTCTGTTTGCTCGATTTCGTCATGGTCGCTCCTCAAATAGACAATATCCGATGCCGGCCGCTTTCAGCCGCCCGCGCCCTGAATCCACTTCTTGATTTCTTCCTTGCTGGGCACTTTGCCCACCGCCTTCACCTGGCCGTCAATGATGACCGCCGGCGTGCCCAATACCCCGTGCCGGCCGATGTCCAGCATGTTGGTCACCTTGATGATGTCGGCCTCGACGCCGCTTTCCGCGACCGCCTCCCGCACCAACTCCTCGGTCTTCTTGCACTTGGGGCACCCCGGCCCCAGAACCTTGATCTCCATGACGCGTCCTCCTTATTTTTTATCCATGGCTTCTTCCAGCCACCCGCGAATGTTCGCCCGGGGCGGGACCCGGCCCACGCAGACCACGCGCTCGTTGATCCGCAGGGCCGGCGTGCCCAACACGCCGCTCCGGCCGATCTCCTTGATGTCGGTCACGTGCGCGAAATCAACCGGCGACTTCAGCTCGCCGAGCACGGCCATGACCTCCTGCGCCAGCCGGTCGCACTGCGGGCAGCCCGGCCCCAGGACCGCGACCTTGAGGCCGTTATCGGCCTCCTCCGGAACGGGCCGGCCCAGGAAGTGGTACAATTCGCGGAGCAACGCCCGGCCGTAGCCCTCCCGGGCGCTGGCCGGCACGTAATTCCTGGCCGCGATACGCCGCAACAGCTCCTCGCGGCAATCCTCGTCCGAACGGCCGGCAAACGCTTCGGCCACGGCGGCCAGGGTTTCCGCGAGGCCCACCAGACCGACGCGGCAATCCTTCACCCAAATCTGCGTGATCTTGTTTTCAGACACGACCCACCCCCTCAAGCCACGATGTGGCCGTAGATCACCCCGGCCAACGTGGACATGACCACGATGATGGCGCAAAAGGCGGCCGTCTTTTTCCAGCCCATGACCGAGCCGATGACCAGCATGTTGGGCAGCGACAGGGCCGGGCCGGCCAAGAGCAGCGCCAGGGCCGGACCCTGGCCCATGCCCGCGCCCAAGAGACCTTGCAAAATAGGCACTTCGGTCAGCGTGGCGAAATACATGAAGGCCCCGGCCAAGGCGGCGAAAAAGTTCGCGCCCAGCGAGTTCCCGCCCACCAGCTTCTCCACCCAGACCTCGGGCAAAAGCGCGGCGTGGCCCGGCCGGCCCAGCAGAAACCCGGCCACCAGCACGCCCGCGGCCAAAAGCGGCGCGATCTGCTTGACGAACCCCCACGAGGCCAGACCCCATTCCTGGATTTCCTCCCCGCTGAACCACAGCTTCAGAATCACGGCCAGGACCGCCAGCAGCCCCATGGTCACGAACCACTTGGCCGCGTAAATCCAGGACCACAGCCCGCTCGAATCGGCCCCCGGACGGGCGAACGCGGCGAAAACCAGGATCAGTACCAACACCAAAAGGTACAGGCCGTTCTGGGCCAGGGACCGGCCCCGGTCGGCCTCATCCGGCAGATAGACCTGGCCGGCGGCCCGCTCGGCCTCTTCCTTGCGAAACAAAAAGGCCATGAGCAACCCGGTGACCACGGCGAAGACCACGGCCCCCACCACCCTGGCCAGCCCCAGTTGCCAGCCCAGGATGCGGGCCGTGAGCACGATGGCCAGCACGTTGATGGCCGGGCCCGAGTAGAGAAAGGCCGTGGCCGGGCCGATGCCCGCGCCCTGCGTGTAGATGCCGGCGAAGAGCGGCAGGACGGTGCAGGAGCAGACGGCCAGCACGGTGCCAGATATCGAGGCCACCGAGTAGGAGAGAACCTTCTTGGCCTGGGCCCCGAAATATTTCAACACCGCGGCCTGGGAAACAAAAACCGAGATGGCCCCGGCGATGAAAAAGGCCGGGATGAGGCAGGTCAGCACGTGCTGGCGGGCGTATTCCTGGAGCATGAGCACGGATTCCAGGCCGGCCTGCCGCAGGACCGGGGCCTGCCAGGGCACGAAGTAAGCGGCCAGGAATCCGAGGACCAGGATCAGAAAGATGGTTCGTTCACGCATGTTTTTTCCTGTTGCATAGCTAAATTGCCATATGGCAATTAGCAGAGTCAAAAAAATTTATCGGCAGACATTCTCCCGAAAGATGCTCCTCAGCTCGAACAGCAGCGAGACCAGCTCCTGGTCTTCGTTCAGCCAGCCGCCGAGGTCCTGAAGAATCTTGTGGGCGTAAGGGTTGCGCCGGCGGTCCTCCAGCCGGTAGTTCACCCATTGCCCGTCTTTCTCGAACGTGACCAGCCCGGCGCCTTCCAACACCTTGAGGTGCTTGGAAACCGTGGGCTGGGCCAACCCCAGGGCGGCCGTCATTTCGCAGACGCACAACGGCCGCTGCTCCAGCATCTTCAGGATTTTCACCCGGCTGGGATCGGACAGGGCCTTCATGACCTGGGTGAACTCTTTCATCGACGCCTCCGCATTTATATTGCTATTTAGCAATATACTTATCCCCGGCCCGAATGTCAACCCCATTTCGGGTTTATGAAAAAGACCATCGCAACACACTAAGACTGAAATGAACGAGGTACAAATCTGGCGGGAAGATGCGTGGGCGGCCACAGGGGGCCGCCCGCTTCTCTAATTTTACAATGGCCATCAGGCATATCTTGGGTTAGGCGAACGTCGAAGGTTCGAACCGGGCGCAGCCAAGGCGGGTCAGCCCGCCCCGGCCCGCACGGCGTCGTACACGGCCAGGGTCTCGGCCAGGTTCCGGTCCCAGTCAAACGGCGTGAGAATCTCGCGGTTGAAATTGATGAGCGCCGCTCGGTCGATGCCGAGCGCCCGGTTCATCTTTTCGGCCAGTTCCATGGGGTCCGGCGGCTGGCTCACGACATAGCCGTTGCGGCCCTCGGTGATGATCTCGGCCGCGCCGGTCCCGGCCGTGGTGACCACGGGCAGGCCAACGGCCATGGCCTCCAGGCAGGCGTTGGAAAACGGTTCGTACAGGCTGGGCAGGACGAACAGGTCGGCCGCGCCGAGCAACCGCTCGACGTCCAGACGCGGGCCCAGGAAGAGCACCCGCCGCTCCACGCCCAAACGGCGGGCCAAAGCCTGGTAGGGTCCCAGCCGGTCCCGGCCGGCCGCGAGCAGCGTGACCCGAGACTCGGTCAGGGCGCGGATGACCGGGGCCAGGCCCTTGCGGGCAAAGCCGGAGCCGACGAACAGGGCCGTGGGTTCGTCCGGCGCGAGACCCAGTTCCTCGCGCGCGGTCCGGCGGTGCTCCCCGGCCAGGCCGGGGTGGAAGCGGCCTCGGTCCAGGCCGTTATAGACCACGCGGATTTTTTCCTTGGGCACGCCGTAATGCCGCGCGATCTCCTCACCGCCCTGCTTGGAATTGACCAGGATGAATTTCAGGCGCGGGTCGGCGTACAGACGAGCTTCCAGGTAGAGGAAGGCCCGGTGGCGCGGGCTGAGCCGGTCCAGCCAGCCTCGGGTGGGGCCCTGGGCCGCGGTCCGTCGCAGCAGCCACTCGCGGTGGCAGCCGTCCCCGGCCCGGAAGATGTCCTGGGAAAAAGTCCGCTCGAAACTGTGCACGAGGTCGTATCCGCCGGCCTCGACCAAACGGCCCGCGGCCCGGGCAAAGGTGATCAGCCCCACGAACGACGGGCCTCCGCCGCCGGACACCCGGTCAAACTTGAGGCCCGTGTTCTGCCGGGGGCGCCACTCCCGGGCCAGCACGTGCACCTCGTGGTCCAGGTCCACCAGCCGCGCGGCCAACTGGTTCACGTAACGTTCGGCCCCGCCGAAATCCGTGTATCGCCGCCGGATCAGCGCCAGTTTCATCCGCGAACCCTCACCCTCAAGCCATCTCCCGCAGCTTGGCGTACTTCACGAAGGTGTACATGCCATACAGCCCGGCCAGCAGCAGCCCCTCGTAACCATCCAGAAACCCGCGCTGGAGCACGTACATCTTAAAAAAGGTAAAGGCCCCGCGGCTGACCGGCCCGAATGCGCCGGTGCGCCGGCCCTCGGCGTGATACGCCTCGGCCGACAGCGTGCTGTAGCGCTCCATGCGCTCGATGTAATCGCTGACCGAACGGTAGGAGTGGTGTTCGACAGGGTGGGTAAGCCGGCCGACCGGCCCGCTCACCTGAACGGCCTCGTGCACGGCCCGCTCCCCGAACCGCCCCCGCCCCCGCCGGAACAGACGCAAATGATGCTCGGGATAAAACCCGCCGTGCCGAATCCACTTGCCCCGGTAATAGACCCGAAACGGCAGTCGGTACCCGTCCACGCCGGCCGGCGGATCGGCCAAAAGCGTGGTGATCTCAGCGGCCAAATCCGGCGTGACCCGCTCGTCCGCGTCCAGACTCAAAATCCAGTCGCCGGTGGCCAGATCGAAGGCTCGGTTCTTCTGCCGCGAATACCCGGCCCAAGGCTCCGTATAGACCCGGTCCGTGAAGCGGCGGGCAATGTCGCGCGTGGCGTCCGTGGACCCGGAATCCAGGACCACGATCTCGTCGGCGAAGGCCGCGCTTTCCAGGCAGGCGGCCAGGTTGGCCTCCTCGTTGAGCGTGATGACCGTGGCCGAGATGGTTTCCATGCCTAAAGCGTGCTCCGGCCCTTGGCCAGCTTCAGGGTAAAATCCAGGGCCGTGTCCTTGCGTTTGACAATGATGCGCTTAAGAGCCAGGGGATCGCCGTCCGGCGTGTTCTTGCCGGCTTCGGTGGTGAAGCCCAGTCGGTAACCGGCCTGGGCGGCCGCGGCCCAAACCGCCTGGTTCACGTGGCCGTAAGGGTAACCCACGGACAAGGGCGCCACGCCCAGCGCGGTTTCGATGGCCCGCCGGGAACCGGCCAATTCGTCGGCCAGGCCCATGTCGCTGAGGTCGGTCAGATCCGCGTGGGTGCGGGTGTGGGAGCCGACCTCCCAGCCGGACCGGACCAGTTCGCCGACCTCGTCCCAACTGAGCAAAGCCATTTCGGGTTCGCCCTTGCCCCGGTCCCAAGCGTTCGTGCCGCCCACCTGGTCCGTGACCAGAAAAACCGTGGCCGCGAACCCTTGAGCGGCCAGAATGTCCCGGGCCAGGGTCAGGCAGTCGCGGCCGCCGTCGTCAAAGGTGATCATGATGGGGCGTTCCGGCAGGCGGCTCCGGCCCTCCAAGGCGTCCAGATACCTACGCGGGTTCACGGTTTCGTAGCCCTGCCGCTTGAGCATGGCCATCTGGCGGGCGAACACGGACGGGCGGACCCGGAGTTTTTTTAGGCCGGTCCCGGCCGCGGCCTCGTCCAAATAGTGGTACATCAGGACCGGTACGCCGGCCAGGTTGCGCCGCCAAAAGGTGAACCGGGCCGAAAAGACCCCCGCGCCCAGCACGACCGTCGTGAGGATGAACGGCCAGACCGTCATGCCCGCGCCGCCTCGAAGCCGGCCGTCACCCGGCCTGGTCCAAAGGCTTGGCCTCGTCGATGAGCATGATCGGGATGTCGTCCCGAATCTCGTACCACAGCCGGCAGGCCTCGCAGACCAGCCCGTCTTCAGCCGGCGTGAGTTTCACCTCGCCCTTGCACTTGGGACAGGCCAGGATTTCCAGAAGCTCTTTGCTTATGGCCATGTATCACTCCTTTTATCCAGAGCGCCATAACTTCGCATCCCTGTGTTGCTCCTCGGCTCGTCACTGCGGCGTATCATAAAGTACGCCTCGTTCCTCGCCTTCGTCGCGCCTTGGTCTGCTTTGTTCTGACGCTCTGTCTCCACAGCTACTCATGACGCTGCATTTGGCGAATTCTCGGCCAGAATCCCACGAACCGCCTCGATCGCCTCGTCCACTCCGATTTCGACCATGCACCGCGCGTCCGGGCAGCGCCGTTTGAAACAGGGGGCGCAGGCCAGGTTCCGATAAAGGACCCGGTGCCCGGAACCGTACGGCCCGCTGCGCCAAGGCGCGGTCGGCCCGAAGATCGCCGTTACCGGAGTCCCGACCGCCGCGGCCAAGTGCATGGGGCCGGTGTCCGGACTGACCACCGCGTCGCACTCTCGAAAAACCTCGGCCAGTTCCTTCAAACTCGTGGCCCCGGCCAGATTCAAAATCCGCGCGTCCCCGTCCGCGATGGCTTCGGTCAACTCCCGGTCCCCGGCCGCCCCGGTCAAAACCACGCTGACGCCAGGCTCGTCGGCCAACCGACGGGCCAAGTCCCGCCAATGCCCGGCGGGCCAGAGTTTGGTCGGCCAGCGCGCCCCCGGATTGAGCGCCACCCGCCGGCCGGCCGCCGGCGCGAGCAGTTCGGCCGCCCGCTGGGCCGCGGCCGCGTTCTTCGGAAAAACCACGCCGGCCGTGAGGTCCAGGGGACTCGACGGGTCGGCCCCGAAAAAAGCGGCGGTCTCCAGGTTGCGCGCGAAGGCGTGCCGGTCGCGGTCGTAAGCCGGCATTCGTTGATTGTACCACAGATGGCTGAACTCCCTGGACCGGTCAAAGCCCGCGCGGACTCGGCCTCGGCTGAGGAAAGTGAAAATAGCACTTTTAAATAGGCCCTGCAAGTCGATGACCAGGTCGTACTTCTCGGCGCGAAGCTGACTCAGGAAGTCCTTAAGCTCCCGCGCCGCCAAGCCCAGACGGCCCCTCCGCGCCTCTTTGATCCAGGCCTTGCGCCGGAGGACCAGGACCCGATCCAGGGCCGGGTGGCCAAGCACCACGTCCGCGGCCGCTTCCTCGACCAGCCAGGTGATCCGGGCCTCGGGCATGGTCCGGCGCAGGGCTTCGAGAAACGGCAGGGCCAGGATCACGTCGCCGATGGCTGACAGCTTGATGATGAGGATGTTCACCGCGCCTCGCCCTCGGGCTCGATCTGTTCGAGAATCCAGTCCACGGCTCCGGCCAGGTCCTCGGCCGTGTAGTCCGGGACCACGCCGGACCCCGGCAGGAGATGCTCCTCCTCCCCTCGTCCGTATCCGGTCCGCACCAGCACGCTCGTCGCGCCCACGGCCCGGCCAAGCTGAAGGTCCGAGACCTGGTCGCCGACCATAAACGACCGCGTCGGGTCGAGATGCAGCTCGGCCGCGGCCCGCTGAATCAGGCCCGGTCTGGGTTTACGGCAGAGGCAGTCCACGCGGTAGGCGGGCAGCACGGCCTGGGGATGGTGGGGACAGTAATACACGCCGTCCAGACTGGCCCCGGCCCGGGCCAGCAGGGTCTTGAGACGCCGATGGATCTGGCTCACCAGCGTTTCCGGGAAATAGCCCCGGCCCACGCCGGACTGGTTGCTGACCACGACCACGGGCAGGCCGGCCTGGTTCAGCCGGGCGATGGCCTCGGCCGCGCCGTGTAAAAGATGCAGGCGGGAGATGTGGTTGAGGTAACCCATCTGCTCGTTGATCGTGCCGTCCCGGTCCAGGAACACGGCCGGCCTACGCGCCTCGCTCACGGTCCCCTCCTTGGGCCAAAAGTTCGAACGCCGCCTCAGTCACCATTTCGGACGTGACTCCATCCATGCACAAGTGCGCCGGTAACGGGCAGACCCGCTTCAGGCACGGGGCGCAGTCCACCGGGCGTTGCACCACGCGGACACGAAAAGCGGCCGGGCCGGTGGTCGTTCGGTCGGTCGAACCGAACACGGCCACCAGCGGCGTGTCCACGGCCCCGGCCACGTGCATCAAGCCGGAGTCGTTGGTCAGGAACAGGCCGCAACGCTTGATCAACGCGGCCGCTTCGGTAAGATCGGTCCGGCCGGACAGGTCCCGGCCGGGCGCGTCCAGCCCGGCCAGCACCGCCTGGCAGACGTCCGCCTCGGAGCCGCCTCCGAAGATGAGCGCCGCCCCGCCGGTCTTGGCCAGAATCGCATTCGCCGCCGTCGCGAACCGCTCGGCCGGCCAGCGCTTGGCCGACCCGTAGGCCGCTCCAGGCGCGAGTCCCAGCAGGAACGAGCCGGCCAACCCCCAACCGGCCAGCTTTTCCCCGGCCGCCCGCTCGGCCTCGGGGTTGAGGTAAAAGACGGGCGGGCGATGCTCGGCCTTAAGCCCGGTTCGCCGGAGCATGTCCAAATAAAGGTTCACCACGTGCATGCGCCGGTCCTGGGGCCTGAGCGTCACCGGCCGGGTCAGGAGCAGCCGTCGGCCGTCCGTGGCGTGACCCAGCCGCTCGGGCACGCGGGCCAGCCAGACCATGAGGCCCGCGCCAAAGGCGTATTGAAAGAGCACGGCTAGATCGAAACGCCCGGCGCGGATGCGGCCCACCGCGCGCAGGAACCCGGCCGGCCCTCGGTCCGCGCCGGTCGGATCGTAGGTCAGGATGTCGTCCACGGCCGGGTGGTCCCGGAAAACGGCCGCCACCCAGGGCCGGGCCAGCACGGTCAGGCGCGCCTCGGGAAAATTTTTCGCGAGCGCGGCCAGGGCCGGTTCGGTCATGAGCGCGTCGCCGACCCAGTTGGTGGAGCGGACCAGGATGCGGCAGATGTCCCGTCCGTTAAGCGCGGTCACGCGGCGGCCTCCGGGCCACGGGCCGGGGAAACGAACGCCAGGAAAGCCTCCTCGGGCCCGACGATTTCAAGAGCGATCTCCAGCACCCACAGCTTCAGAGGAAATCCCTCGGCGGCCAGGTCGCGGCCGGCCAGCTTGACCGCGTCCTTGGCCGTGGTCACGGCCGTGTCCACGCCCAACGACCGGGCCTTGGCCATAAGATACCGCAGATCGCTTGACCTGGCCTGAAAATGATCGGGCCAGGCCACGAACCCGGCCACGTCCAGGCCGAGATCGTCCAAGGTGTTCATGAAGAAATCGGGCCGGGCCAGGCCGCAAAAAGCCAGGACCGGCCGGCCGGCGAATCCGTCCACGGGCCGCGTCTCGCCCTCGGGAAATTCCTTAAAGGCAGTCGGCCGGTGCCGCGAACGAAAGACGGGTCGGCCGGAAAAGTCACGGGCCAGCTCGGTTTCCAACTCATCGGACGGCTCATCGGTCCGGGTGAGCAGAAAGGCCGTGGCCCGCGTGGCCTCGCCTCTGGGTTCGCGCAGCGACCCGGCGGGCAGCAGATGCCCGTTGCCCCAGGGATTCGATGCATCGAGAAGCAGCAGGTTCACGTCCCTCGCCACCCGCAAATGCTGGAAACCGTCGTCCAACACCAAGGCCTCGGCCCCAAAGCGGTCGATGGCGAATTGACCCAACAGCAGGCGGTCCTTGCCCGTCAACACGGGCACGCCGGGCAGGGACCTGGCCATGAGGTACGCCTCGTCGCCTGATACGTCCGGCGTCATCAACAGCCGCTCGCCGTCCGAGACGACGCCCAGCGGCGAGCGGGAGCGGCCCTTGTACCCCCGGCTGAGCACCGCCATTCGGAGGCCCTGCTTTTGCAGATGCCCGGCGATGTAGATCGCGGCCGGGGTCTTGCCCGTGCCGCCCACGGTCAGGTTGCCCACGCTGACCACCCAGGCGTTGAGACGCCCCACGGCCAGGCCCCCTTGCCGATACCGCTTGAGGCGTCGGTTCACGGCCGCGCTATAGAGCGAAGCCAGCGCCCGCCGGAAGCGGCTTGGGCGCTCCGCGTACAGCTCGGAGGAAAAACTCATGGCCGTGCTCCGTCCGGCGGAAGTAGCCGCAGCACGCGGGCCGCGCAGCGTTCGACCGCGCCCTGGTGGGGCCAAAGCACGCTCCCGGCCCGGCGTCCCATCTCGACCCGCCGGTCCGGGTCCCGCAGCAGTTCGACCACGGCCGCTTCCAGCTCCCGCGCGTCCGCCACCTGCCGTCCACCGCCGGACGCGCGCAGCAGAGCGGCGATCTCCCGGAAGTTGCCCATGCGCGGGCCGAAGAAAACCGGCTTTTGCCGGGCGGCCGGTTCGAGCAGGTTGTGGCCGCCGCCTTCTCCCGGCCCGGGCAGGCTCTTGCCCACGAAGACCAGGTCCGCGACCTCGTAAAACCGATCCAGTTCGCCCAGGGTGTCCAGAAGAAAAAGCTGGGCCCCGCCGCCCATGGGCCGGCCGTTGCTCCGCCGCGCGGCCGGCGGCCCCAAGGCGCGCATCCGCTCCCAGACCGGCTCGAACCGCGCCGGACTGCGCGGCGCGAGCAGGAGCCGCAGATCCGGGAAGCGCGGATACAAGCGGGCGTAAAGGTCAAGCAGGGCCTCGTCCTCGCCCGGATGCGTGCTGCCGCCGGCCAGCCACAGGCCATCGGCCAGCCCCGCTTCGGCCAGGAGGGCTTGGCGCACATCCGAGCCGGTCTCGGGCGTGGGCCGGTCGAACTTGAGGTTGCCGGTCACGGCCACCCGCTCGGCCGGCGCGCCCAGGAGCAGCAGGCGTTGCCGGTCCTCCTCGCTCTGCGCGCCGATAAAGGCAAAGAGACCGAGCACCCGGCTCCACCAGGGTTTGATCAGCCGGTAGCGGGCCAGGGACCGGTTCGACACCCGGGCGTTCACCCAGGCGGCCGGCACGTCCAAACGGTTCAGACGGGCCAGGAAGTTCGGCCAGATGTCGGTTTCCACCAGCACGAACAGGTCGGGCCGCACCCGGTCCTGGACGCGGCGCACGGCCGGGGGCCAGTCAAAGGGGAACTGGAAAACCCGGCTGGGGTCGCCGGCCCGCGCCTTGGCGGCCTCGAAGCCGCTGAGCGTGGTGGTGGACAGGCAGAGGTCATGGCCGGCCGCGGCCAGACGGTCCACCAAACCGAAGGCGGACAAGGTTTCGCCCAGGCTGAGACTGTGGACCCAGATGCGGTGGGCCGAGGCGGGCGACAGGTCCGGGAGTTCCCAACCCAGGCGGGCCTTGAGGTTCCAAAGGTACTTGCGCCGGGTCAAGCCCCGGACCAGAAAATACGGGGAAAGCGCCAGGGCCACCAGACCGTAACCCACCGCGTACAGCGGAAACCGGAGCCGGGCCGCGCCGGGCCCGCCTGGCCGGGCCAGCCGGCCCAGACGGCCGGGAAAGGCCGCGATCAACCGGGCTTGCAACCAGACCACCAGGCCGGTCAGGGCCGAGCCAAAGACAAAGCCGGCCAGCACGTCGGCCGGGTAATGCACGCCCACGTAGATGCGCGAAAAGCCGATCATAAAGGCCAGGGCCGCGACCAGGGGCCAGACCCGGGGGAAGAAATAGATGACGACCACGGCCGCCGCGGCCGCGTTCACGCCGTGGTTCGAGGGGAAGCTGAGCGTATGCTTGTTCGGCTTGGTCAGCCGTTGCGGTCGGCTGATGTATTTGCCTTCCTTGTACACGCCGGCCAGGGTGGTGTACGGCCGGGGACGGTCGAAAAACGGTTTGAGCACCCGGGTGGTCATGGCGTCGCCCAGGATGAAGACGAACAGGAGCAGGATGATGATCCAGCGGGTCCGGGCCGAGCTTCGAATCAGGAGAAAGATCGCCAGAACCGCTGGCGGAACCCAGAGGTAGTCCCAGGCCAGCAGGGGCATGATCGCGTCGAAGAAGCGGTTGCGCAGGCCGTGGTTGATGGCGAAGAAAAGGCCGCGGTCGATCTGAATGAGGAATGAAATCAAAAGGTCTGCCCACCTCCGCGCATCTAGCGGCCGTTGGTCTTATCTTGTTGAAACGATTATCAAAGACCCGTGAACAAGTCAAGGCGAATCCACGGCCTAGTCTCAGGTGAAGGACCGGCCGTAGGTCTGCCAGACGCGCACGGCCAGGTGGAGCGGCTTGACCATGGGCACGGTGTAGGTGTGGAATTTCTTGGAATAGAGATAGGCCCGGCAGCGGCCCACGTACTCGGAAAACCCGCGCGGGGAGACGATCAGCGGCTTGGTCAGTTCGCGGCTGAGGTCCACCAGCTTTTCGGGCAGGTACTCGGACAGGTAGGGAACCTGCAAGTAAACCGCGGTCAGGATGACGTCCGTGTTCGGGTCCCGGTCGATGATCCGTAGCGCCCCGAGCAGCCGGTCGTCGTCGCAGCTGCCGAAAAGGTCCACCGGGTTTAGGCCGATGCCGCCCAGGATGCGGGTCCGCACCTCGGGGTCGCTGGTCTTGACCACGCCCTCCAGTAGTTCTCGCAGGCCAGCCTGGGTCTCGGGCGCGAAGTCGGCCAGGGTCAGGCCCTCGGCCGTGATCTGGTCGGACAAGAGCACGGCCGCGCCGCCGCCCACGCTGACCACGGCCACGCGGTCGCCCAAGGCCCGGGGCTGGGTGGTCAGGATGGACAGCACGTTGACCAGAATCTTGGGGTCCTCGGTCAGTTCCTCGATGAGGAAGAACCCGGCCTGGTGGCAGCAGGCCCGGAAGGCCTCCTGGCTGCCGGCCAGGGAGGCGGTGTGGGACAGGGTGGCCGCGGCCCCGCCGCCCAGCCCGCCCTTGATGACCAGCACCGGCTTCTCCTTGGAGACCTGCCGGCCGACCTCCATGAGTTGCAGGCCGTTGGCGATGCCTTCCAGATAGACGGCGATGATGCGGATGCGCGGGTCCGCGCCCATGTGGGCCAGAAGCTCGGGCACGCCCACGCTGCTGGCGTTGCCGATGGAGACCCACTTGCCCAGGGCCAGGTTGTCGGCTTCGAGCATCTCCAAAAGCTCCAGCCCCACCCCGCCGGACTGGGAGATGACCCCGATGCCGCTGGGTTCCTGAATCGAGCTGGTGCGCTGCTCCGGAACGAACAGGGTGTTCAGCCCGGAGAAATTGTCGATCACGCCCATGCAGTTCGGGCCGATGTAGGCCACGTGATACCGCTCGCCGATCTCCCGCAGGCGGTTTTCCAGGTTGCGCCGGCCGATCTCGGCGAACCCGTCGCTGAAGATGATGGCCCCCTTGCCGCCCAGCCGGCAGAATTCCTCGAAGCGGCGCACGGTCTCCTCGGCGTTCACGGCGAAGACGGCCACCTCGGGCGTTTCGGGCAAGGCGTCCAGGCCGGGATAGCAGGTCAGGCCCAGGGTCTTTTCCAGCTTCGGGTTGACCGGATAGACGCGGTCGAGCCTGGTGAGGTTCTTGAGGATGATGCCGCCCATGGTGCCGGGCCGGGAGGCCCCGATCACGGTCACGGAACGCGGGGCGAAAATGGTGCTGAGGCTGTCCATCTTCCACTCGGGAAAAGGCTCCGGGCGGGGCGGGGAGAGAGGGTCGCCCGCGAGAATCCGGGCGTCCACCACGGCGCAGCCCTTTTGGAAGACGATGACCGGGTTGAGGTCCAGTTCGAGCACCTCGGGGTGTTCGTCCATCAGCCGGGAGACGCGCACGGCCAGATCGGCCGCGGCCTCCTGGTCGAAAGTCACGCCGCGCAGGCCCTCCAAAATGCGACCGGCCTTGGTCTCGGAGAACATGGCCAGGGCGTCGTCGCGGGTGAGCACGCCGATGCCCGGAGCCACGTCCTTGAACAGCTCGACGTAGCGCCCGCCCAATCCGACCATGGTCACCGGGCCGAAACTCGGGTCCTGCTTGGCCCCGATGAACAGCTCCAGCCCGCTTTCGGCCATGGCCTGGACCAGCATGCCTTGAAGGCCTTCCGGGCCGACCGCGGCGGCGATGGTCTCCCAGGCCCGGCTGACGGCCTCGGGCGTCTTCAGGTTGAGCGCCACCGCGCCCACGTCGGTCTTGTGCAAGACCCGGGTGGACAGGGCCTTGAGGGCCACGGGATAACCCAGCTCCTCGGCCGCGGCCAGGGCCTCCTCCGGGTCGGTCACGGCCATGCCCGAGAGCGGGATGCCATAGCGGCCGAGCAGGTCCTTGGCGGTAGAAAAGTCCAGCGCGTGAGGGGTCATGGGTTTAACTCCGGGGGTGGTTGGCCAACCGCCGCGCCGTGGCCCGGCCGGATCACTCGGACGCGCTGGAGGCCGGGGGCGTGAAAAACCGGACGAGCATCGGGTTCACCGCGTCGGGCCATTCAAAGTGGACGTTGTGCCCGGCGTGGTCCACGGCGTGCAACTTGGCCAGGGGCATGACCTTTTTGACCAGGGCCGCGTGCTTATACGGCACGACCGCGTCGTTCATGCCCCAGACGAGCATGACCGGCCGCTTCGACCGGCCCACCCGCTGAAAGAGCGGGGACAGATCGCTGGAAACCGGCAGGTTCCGCAGGGTCGAAAGCACGGCCTGGGTGTAGCCCCGATACTTGAACTGCTCCCGGTACCTGGCCGGGAAATCGAGGAAGCGGCCCGGGTCATAGAAGTTGGACGGAAGCCGGCCCATGAGCACCCGCTCCCCCATTACGGCCATGAGCCAATCGCCCAGCACGGGCAACCGAACCATGCGCGTGGCCGTGTTCTCGGGCAGGGGAAAACTCATGGGCGCGATGAGGGCCAGCCGCTCCACCCGGTCGGGATACTTGTCGGCAAAGGCCGTGGCCACGGCCCCGCCCATGGACAGGCCGACCAGGCCCACCGGACCCTTGATCTCCAAACGGTCGAGCAGTTCGGCCAGCTGCCCCACGAAAAGGTCCAGATCGTAGCGCACGGCCGGCCGGTCCGACCAGCCCCGGCCATAGATGTCGTAGCGCAGCACCCGAAATCCGGCCTGGACCAGCGGCTCGAAGGTCGGATCGAAGATGAGGTAAGGGATGGTCAGGCCGTGAACCAGGACCACGGTGGGCGCGTCCTCGGGACCGGCCAGTTCGTAGTGGACCGCGCCCTGGGAGAGTTTGGCCCAGCCGCCCGGCACGCCCTGCCGGGCCTTTTCGTCCAGAACCGCCGGTTTATACAGGCAATACAGGTAAGAGCCCAGCAGAAGAACGAGGACCGCCGCCGCGATCCCCAAGACCACGATCCCTTTCGCACGCCTTTTGGGCATAGAGCACCTCGCCGATTGAAAACGTTGTTTCCGTGCCTCAAGTGTGACACGGCCGCTTGGCCGGGGCAAGAGAAATCCGGTGGGCGACATAGGCGGCGGCCGGGCAGGGGGGAAAAGGGGTCAGGACCCTTTTTCAGATGCAAAGATCGGAAAACAATTTTTGTAGGACGAAATCTCCTCTTAAGCACGGTATGGCATTTGAAAAAGGTTCCTGACCCCTTTTCGCTTTTCGTGGCGCTATTGCCCTTGGTGAACCAATGTCTTTTCCCAAAGAAATCCGGGGCGTTCCTTTTCGTCCCGTTTTGGGCTATGATAGGGCACCTTAATAACCGAACCGAAAGAAAAGGGGCAAGAGGCATGGAGGCCGTTGAGTGCACCGTGAAGGATAAGGCGCACCAGGAGTTTTTAGGCCTGTCCGTCCTGCCCACCGTCGTGAAGAGATGAACGCCCTGGCCGGCCGTGGCGGCCGAGCGGCTGAACCCCGGCTCGAAAGGAGATAAAAATGAGCATTCCCAACGATCTGCGTTCCTTGGACGCCACCGCCCTGGCCGAACTGGTGGCCAAAAAAGAAGTGACCCCCCTGGAACTGGTGGAAGCCGTGATCGACGGCATCGAACGGCTGAACCCCACCCTGAACGCGGTCATCACGCCCATGTACGACCAGGCCCGGGCCGCGGCAAAAGAAAAAATCCCGGACGGGCCGTTTCAAGGCGTGCCCTATCTGATGAAGGACATCGGCGCGTCCGTGGGCGGCGTGCGCATGTGCATGGGCACGGCCGCGCTCAAGGATTACGTGCCGGACCACGACGCCGAGCTGACCGTCCGGCTGAAAAAGGCCGGTTTGATCCTCGTGGGCAAGACCAACACGCCCGAGCTGGGCCTCTTGCCTTCGACCGAACCGCGCCTGTTCGGCCCGACCAAGAATCCCTGGGACACCTCCCGCATCACCGGCGGTTCGTCCGGCGGCGCCTGCGCCTCCGTGGCCTCGCGCATCCTGCCCATGGCCCACGCCAACGACGGCGGCGGCTCGATCCGCATCCCGGCCTCCTGCTGCGGCGTCTTCGGCATCAAGCCCACCCGGGCCCGCAACCCGCTCGGACCGGACGCGGGCGACATGCTCTCGGGCCTGGTCTGCGAACACGCCGTGACCCGTTCGGTCCGGGACAGCGCGGCCCTCTTGGACGCCACGGCCGGCCCGGACATCGGCGATCCGTACTGGGCGCCGCCGCCGGCTCGGCCGTTCCTCGAAGAGGTTGGGGCCGATCCGGGCAAGCTGCGCATCGCCTTTTCCACGGACACGGCCACGGGCACGCCCGTGCACCCGGACGTGGTCACGGCGGTTCAAGACGCGGCCGCCCTGTGCGCCGACCTGGGTCACACGGTCGAGGAGGCCGGGCTGCCCTCGGCCGAAGGCGTGGGGCCGCTCCTGGAAAACGCCTTCATGGTGCTCTGGCTGGGCGGCTGCGCAGCCAACGTCAACGGCCTGTCCCTCTTGACCGGCAAACCGCCTTCTCAGGCGGACTACGAGCCCTTGACCTGGGCCTTGTACGAAAAGGGCAAGATCTACACCGCCTCGGACTATCTGCTGGCCATTCGCATTCTTCAGGGCCTGTCCCGCGTCATCGCCGGCTTCTTCACCACCTACGACCTGCTGCTCACGCCGGTGGTGGCCGAACCGCCCGTGCCTTTAGGCACCTTTGACGCACCCGAGGACGACCCCATGAAGGCCTGGGACCGGGTGGCCGCCTTTGCCCCGTTCACGCCGATCTTCAACGCCACGGGCCAACCCGCCATGTCCGTGCCCCTGTACTGGAACGAACAGGGCCTGCCCATCGGCGTTCACTTCGTGGCCCGCTTCGGGGACGAGGCCACCCTCTTCCGCCTAGCCGCGCAGCTCGAAGCGGCCCGGCCCTGGGCCGGACGCCGGCCCCCGGTCTCGGTGTGACCGGTCCATTAAAAGAAGGATAAGAAACCTATGAGCGAAAACAAACTTTTAATCGAGACCGCGGGCGGCGTGGCCCGTCTGACCCTCAACCGGCCCCAGGTCATGAACGCGCTCACGCCCGACCTGCTTCGGGAGATCAAGGCGGCCGTGGAGCAGGCCGGGCAAAGCCCCGAGGTGGGGGTCATCGTCCTGACCGGCGCCGGGCGGGCCTTTTCCGCGGGCGTGGACCTCAAGGCCCTGGGCAAAATCAGCATCGAAGGCGGAGCCGTGGGGGACGTGCTGGACGGTCCGGCCCGGGCCTTGATCCAGGCCATCGAGGCCTCGCCGCGGCCGGTGATCGCCCGGGTGAACGGCTACTGTTTCACCGGGGCGTTGGAGATCGCCCTGGCCTGTGACATGATCGTGGCCGCCGAGGAGGCGCGGCTTGGGGACACGCACACCAAATGGGGGCTGCGTCCCAGTTGGGGGATGAGCCGGCGGCTGCCGCTTCGGGTGGGTCCGCACCGGGCCAAGGAGATGTCCTTCACCGCCCGGGCCGTCACCGGGGCCGAGGCCGAACGGATGGGGCTGGTCAACCGGGCCGTGCCCCTGGACAAACTGGACGAGGTTGTGGACGACCTCTGTCAGGCCATCCTGGCCAACAGCCGGGAGGCCATCGCCGCCTACAAGACGCTGTACAACCAGGGCGCCCAGGGCACCTTGGCCGAGGGACTCCGGCTCGAGGAATCGAGCCGCTTCGACATCCGCGACGCCGAGGAGCGGCTGAAGGAGTTCCTGAGCTCCTGAGGTCGCGCGGCTTGAAATGAAGGCCCCCGCCCTATATGATGAAAAGGGCCGGCCGGGCCGGAGGCTGTTTCCTGAGGCCGCAGTCAGGGTGAAAAACCATGGACAAGGCAAGTCCTAAAATTCTCATCGCCGACGGCAACCCCGAATTTCGGGAGATGATCAAGAACTGGCTGAAGGTCGAGGGCTACACCGAGCTGAACGTGACCGAAAACGGCAAGGCGGCTTGGGACAGGCTCAAAACCACGGCCGTGGACCTGCTCATCTCGGCCGACGATCTGCCCGGTCTGAACGGCTTCGACCTGCTGGCCGCGATCCGCAAGGACCGGTCCCTGAAGGACACGCCCTTCCTCATGATGGCCGCGGAAGGCCAACAGAAGTTCGTGGCCCGGGCGGCCGAGCTGAAGGTGGACGGCTATCTGGTCAAGCCCTTTTCCCAGCAGGCCCTGACCTCCAAGGTGGACAGCATCCTGCAGAAATGGCACAGCCCCGCCTCGGGTTTCGCCAAGGCCCGCAAGGCCGACCGTTTGCTCGCGGAAGGAAACGTGGAAGGTGCCCTGGCCGAATACCGTGAGGCCATCCGCGCCTCCCGGGACTCCATGGCCGTGCTGCATTACAAGATCGGCCGGGTGCACGAAAATCTGTCTCAAGAAGCGGAGGCCGAGGAAAACTATCAGCGGGCATTGAACATGAGCCGTCTGCACGTGGACACCTACGACGCCCTGGGCGGCCTGGCCATGCGTCAAAATCGCTGCGAGGAAGCGGCGGATTTCTACCGGGAAGGGGTCTGCATCAGCCCGCTCAACGCCGACCGCCAATACCAGTTGGGGGAGGCCTTGCTGGAGACCGACCAGGCCGAGGAGGCCGAACAGGCCTTTCGCGAATCCCTGAAACTGAACCCGTCCCAGAGCCACATCTTCAACCGCCTGGGCATCAGCCTGCGCAAGCAGCGCAAGTTGGACGAGGCCCAACGCTACTTCGAACGGGCGCTCGAAGCCGCCCCGGAGGACGAGAACCTGTATTTCAACGCGGCCCAGGTCCATTACCTCAAGAGCGACCGCCAGGCCGCCCGCGCCCTCCTGACCAAGGCCCTGGAACTGAACCCCGGCCTGGAGGAGGCCCGGGAACTCATCGACCAGATCGACGCCGCCGCGCCGGCCGAGAGTCGGGACCCGGCCCCGACCTCGCAGGCGGAGGAAACCACGGAAAACAACGACGCCTCCGCCCCATCCTCGGAAAAACCATGAGCATGCAGGACGACTACGTACAGTTCCTCCAAAGCCAGATCAAGGAGGAGGTCATACGGGGATACCTCCGGGAACGGCTGATCCTGGAGGAGGAGAAAAAGGAATTTCAGCAGGTTCTGGACGTGTACAGGGTCAAGGAGGTCGAGGTCGGCCAAAACCGCGACGAACTGACCTGCCTGCTGCTCGGCCCGGAGAACGCAAACGCCTTTTTCGCCCTGCTCGGGTTCGACGAACCGCCCTTCTCCTGGATCACCCCCTCGCCGGACGCGCCCCAGGGTCCGGTCTGCCCGCCGGGCCTGTCGCCCAAGGGTTTCACCCAACGCGGCCGCTACCTCAACCTGATCATGAAAACCTACACCCGGCTTCACGAAAAGGCGGACGAGGCGAACCGGGCCGCCCAGGCGGTCCAGGCCCTGGCCCAGGAGATCAACGAGGACATCCGGACCTTCGAGCGCAACTACGACATCTTGAGCATCATCCGGTTTCTCCGAAGCATGGACACGGAAACGATTCTGAAAAAACGGTTCATGGGCGCCAACTTCACCCCCCAGGAACTGAACTCGGTTTGCGAGGACATGGCCATCCCCCTCCTGGACCCCAAAAAGGAGGGCGTGCGGCCCTGGCCCTCCCTGCCCGCTCCCAGCGACGTGAAAGAAAAGACCCAGTCTTTCCTGACCGGCGTCTTTAACGCCGGACGGGAGATGATCAAGCCGGCCGTGGCCTGACCGGCCGCCGGGCGAAGACAAGCGAGGACCCGATGAGCGACTGCATCTTTTGCAAAATTGTGGCCGGGGACCTGCCCTCGACCCAGGTGTACGAGGACGAGTGTTACCTGTGCTTCATGGACATCAACCCCATCACCACCGGCCACTGCCTGCTCATCCCCAAGGCGCATTACCCGGACGTGTACGCCATGCCCGACGACCTCCTGGGCGGACTCATGGTCGCGGCCAAGCGCATCGCCGCGGCGGCCAAGACCAGCCTCAAGGCCGACGGCCTGAACCTGCTTCAATCCAACGGCCGCGCGGCCAACCAGCTCGTGGACCACTACCACCTGCACCTGCTGCCCCGCTGGACAGGGGATAAGGTGCGCGTGGGACACTGGGACGCCCGGCCTTCGGACGGCGAGGCCATCCGGGCCGCGGCCGAAAAAATACGCGGCGCCCTCTAGGGCCGCGACACTTGGACAGTACGGCTTTATGACTTCCGAAACCTCGGGGCCGCAGGAAAAGCCCCTCCAAAAAATCATCGTCAACAAAATCGGCATGGAATTCGCGCTGGTGCCCAGCGGAACGTTCCTCATGGGCACGGACGACCTCGGGGTCGATCCCACGGACCTGGCCGCGGTCGAGGCCGCGGTCCGGGAGCAGGAAAAGCAACCCGACTACTCCCGCTACGACACCGCTCCCCGGCACCAGGTCCAAATCCGGGCCTTTTACATGAGCCGCACCCCGGTCACCCAGGGCCAATGGGAACGGGTCATGGGTTTGAACAAGGCCAGCTTCAAGGGCGGCCATGGCTTCCCCATGGAGACCGTCACCTGGTACGAGGCCAACGAGTTCGCCCGCCGGCTGAACGAAATGATGGACACCGACGCCCATCGGCTGCCGACCGAGGCGGAATGGGAGTTCGCCTGCCGGGGAGGCCTGGAGGGCGATTACTGTTTTCAGGGCCGCTCCGCCCGGCTGGACCACTACGCCTGGTACGCGGCCACGGCCGGTTTCCGTCCCCGCCCGGTCGGCCAGAAGCGGCCCAACCGCTACGGCCTGTTCGACATGCACGGCCTGGTCTGGGAATGGACCAGCAGCCTGGAGATGAGCTATCCCTACCGGGCCGACGACGGCCGGGAGGACCCCGAGCCCTTGGGGCCTCGGGTGGTGCGCGGCGGAAGCTTCAAAAGCGACCCGTACTTTTTGCGCTGCGGTTTTCGGGACTTTCACCTACCGGTCCACCGGGACCATGACGTGGGCTTCCGGTTGGCCGTGAGCTGAGACGCGGCCGGCTGGGAGCCGGGGGGAAGGATGGGAGCCATGACCAAGCAGCTGGACCGGACGAACGCGCCGGTGCTGGCCCTGATGGGCAGTCCCCGGCGAGGCGGCAACACCGAGCTTCTTCTCGGGGAATTCACCGACGCGGCGAACGAACAAGACGTCGAGGTCGATACGGTCGTCGTGGCCGAGCGGAACATCAAGCCCTGCAGCGAGCGATACACCTGCCTCAAGGCCGGCCGCTGCGACATCCCGGACGACATGGTCCCGCTCTACGACCGGCTGCTCCAGGCCCGGGTGGTGGTCGTGGCCACGCCCATTTTCTTTTACGGCCCCACGGCCCAAATCAAGACCGTCATAGACCGCTGCCAGGCGCTGTGGAGCCGGAAGTACCATCTGAAGCAACCCCTGAACCGCCCGCCCGGCAAGGGCTACCTCATCTCCGTGGCCGCCACCAAAGGCCCGCGGCTTTTCGACGGCCTGCTGATGACCGTTCGGTATTTCCTCAACGTGCTCGACCTCAATCTCGACGGCCAAGTCCTGGTCCGCGGCGCGGACCTGGCCGGAGAGGTCCTGGAACAACCCGAGGCCCTGGCCCAGGCGAGAGAACTGGGTCGTCAGGCCGCGGACTTTATTCGAGCCGCCCCAGGTCTCTGACCGGAAAGGAGCCCCCGGATGCCGCGCATCCTCGTCGCCCTACCCGCCGTTCTCCTCTGCCTGACCCTGGCCGGCCCGGTCCTGGCCGCCGACTCCACCGCGGCCCTGATCGACGCCCGGCTGAGTGTCAGCCAGAAGGATTATCCCACGGCCGTGGCCCGCATCCGCGAGGCCCTGGTGGCCGTTTACCAGGAGGCCCCGCTCTCCTGCCTGAACGTCACCTGGATCTCCGCGGCCCCCACCGGCTACGGCCGCTACAGTCCCCGGCCCGGCAACGTCTTTTCCGGCGTCGAACCCATGATCGTCTATCTCGAACCCATCGGCTATTCCATCGTCTCCACCGGAGGCGGCTACCGATTCGGCATCGCGGCCGACTTTCTGGTGCTGGATGACAAGAACGAGCCCGTGGGTGGGGCCCGGGATTTTGCCCGGTCCCAGATCGTGACCCGGTCGCCGCAGACCGAGTACTTTGAATTCTTCACCTTCAACCTGCGGCAGCTTCCGGCCGGCAAGTACACGCTCAAGCTCACCATCCGGGATCAGAACTCGGCCAAGCAGGCGGTGGTGACCAAGGATTTCGTCAAGCAATGAGCCGGCAGGCGGGGGCGCGCGACGGACGGGACGGTCTCTTCATCGTTTTCGAGGGCATCGACGGCACGGGCAAGACGACCCAGGCCCGCTGGCTGCTGGAACGCCTTTTGGCCGAGGGGCTGCCGGCCGTGGGGGTCAAGGAACCGACCGACGGGGTTTGGGGGCGGAAAATCCGGGAAATCGCCCGGCGCGGCCGGGACCACGTTTCGGCCGAGGAGGAACTCGAATATTTCATCCGGGACCGGGCCGAGGACGTGGCCTGCTACATCCAGCCGGCCCTGGCCCAGGGTTTCGTGGTGGTGGGGGACCGCTACTTTTACTCGACCATCGCCTACCAGTCGGCCCTGGGCCTCGATCCCGAGCGCATCCGGGCGCTCAACGCCCATTTCCCCACGCCGGACCTGGTGCTCCTGCTGGAAATACCGGCCGAACTCAGCCGAGAACGCATCACCGTGGGCCGCAACCAGAAGACGGATCAAGGTTACGAGCAGCTTTCCTTTCTAAAAAAAGTCAAGGCGGCCTACGACGCTTTGAACGACGCCAACATCGTGCGGGTGAACGCGGCCCAGGACCCGGAAAAGGTGCGGGAAGCCGTCTGGCGGGCCGTGGCCGACCTGGTTCAAAGCCCTGGTTTGAGCCGGTCATCCGATACGGTCCAGAGCGGCATGGGGAAAGATTCTTCGGAAAAAAACCATTGACATCCCGTTTTTTATGAGGCATGTAAGGGATATAACTAACCATTGCCTGCTGAGAACCCTTCATGAGGCGGCGGGATTACGCGATACATCGGAAGCCTGCGGATCGAGGCGAAAGGAGCCTGGGGATGGCCGTCACCAAGGAAAAGATCATCACCAACGTCTATGAAAAGACGGGGCTGAGCAAGAGCCGCGCCAGAGAAGTGGTGGAAGACCTGCTTGAAATATTCAAGGACACCCTGGCCCAGGAAGAAAGCATCTTGATCAGCGGATTCGGCAAGTTCGTGGTCAAGCGCAAAAGACCGCGCCGCGGCCGCAACCCTCAGACCAACGAGGACCTTCAGCTTCGCGCGCGCAAAGTGGTTGTCTTTAAGACCTCGGGCGTGCTGCGCCGCAAGATCAACGGCGACGAAAGCGATTGATTTTTCTCTGAAAATTGATTACCGCCCGTGGGCATCCTCTGAAAGGAACCACATAAAAATCCAGCCTTAAAAAATTCGGGGGAACTCTTCATGGCCAAAAGAGTTCCCCCGTTCTATTGCCTCACACCCCCCGCCGCAAGCGGGATCAAATCAGACCCAGGCGCCTTACCGCGCCACCACGAAACAATCCTTGAAACCCTCTCGCTCCAGCCGGTCTTGCAGCCGCCGGGCGTCGCCCAGGGTCTTTTCCTCCGAGACCCGCACCCGGTGGAACAACCGGCCACGGTTGTCAAAAGGCTCGACAAAGACCAGCGCATACCGGGTCCGCAGCCGGGCGGCCAAGGCCCGGGCATTGGCCTCCTCCAGGAACGCGCCCACCTGCACGATGAACAGGCCCTCTTCATAGCTGGGCGGCTGCACGAACACATGCCGGACCCGGCCGTCCACGCTCATATCCTCGGCCTGGCCCAGGGCCTCGACCCGGACCGTGCCCGTACCCGGACCGACCAGGCCCAGTTTCTTGGCCCCGGTATAGGAAAGGTCCACGATGCGGCCGGCCACGAACGGACCCCGGTCGTTGATCCGCACCACGATGGACGCGCGGTTGGACAGGCGCGTCACCCGCACCCAGGTGCCCAGGGGCAGGGTCTTGTGGGCCGCGGTCAAGGCGTACATGTCGTACGTCTCGCCGTTGGAGGTCTTCCGGCCGTGAAACTCCCGGCCGTACCACGAGGCCACTCCGGTCTCGGCGTACTGGTGGGCCGAGGCCAGGACCCAGTACCGCTGGCCGTTGATGACATAGGACTGGCCGGACAGGGCCGGTGCCTTGGACGGCGCGGGTTTGGCCGCGGGAGGACGCGCGGGCGGGGCGGGCGGCACGCGCTTGCCCGTCCGAGAGACGCCGCACCCGGCCAACCCGACGGCGAAAACGGTCAGGATCAAAACCAGGAGAAGGGGGCGGATCAAAGCGGTCGGGATTCTGGCCGGACGCATGTCACCTCGAAAAAGCGTGAAAATGTGTGAAAGCGGAAGAGGTTTTAACCACGAAATACACGAAAAACATAAAATAATCCAGAAAAAGGGAAATACAATTCGGAAAGGTGGGTTTCAAAAAAGGTGTCGAGGCAGGGCCTCCTTGCGATTCCAACGAGAATGAAGACCCGTGTTTTGGGTGGCGCGAAGCGCCACACAAAACACGCGGCTATAGTTTTTGGGAAGGGGCCTCAAGGGAACCCTTTTTGACCCAAAAGGGTTCCCCCAACCTTCGTCACCGCGCATAAACGTGCAAGCCGGTGAGCAAGAAGTTGACCCCGAAATAGGTGAAGAGCACGCAGGCGAAGCCCACCAGGGACAGGATGGCCACCCGGACGCCGCTCCAGCCCTTGACCATGCGCGCGTGGAGGACCACGGCATAGGCCAGCCAGGTCACCAGGGACCAGGTCTCCTTGGGGTCCCACGACCAGTACCGGCCCCAGGCCGTTTGGGCCCAGACCGAGCCGGTGATGATGCCCGCCGTCAGCAGGATGAACCCGAAGACAATGGTCTGGTAGATGAGCCGGTCCAGCACGGCCGGTTGGGGCAGCCACCCGGCCCGATCCCGGGATTTCCCCCGAAAGAGCAGGAACATCGCCGCCAAACCGGCCGACAGGGCGAAACTGGCATAACCCAAAAAGCAGGTGATGACATGGGCGATGAGCCAGTTGGACTTGAGGGCCGGGAGCAGCGGTTGGATCGCCTTGGGCTGAAGCCCGGCGTACACCATGCCCAAAAAGGCCACGGGCAGGGCAAAGGCGCCCAGGCTGTGGGTCCGCGCCCGGCGCTCGACAATGAGATACAACAGGGCCACGGTCCAGGAAAAGAGGATGAGCGACTCGTACAGGTTCGAGAACGGGGCGTGGCCGTAGCCGAGCTGGTAGGAGGCCAGCCAGCGCCAGAGGATGGCCCCGGTGTGCAGGACCAGGGCGGCCAGGGTCAGCACCGATCCCACCGGCCCGAAGACGCGCCGCTGAAACACGTGCAAGGCGACGTAGGCCAGGGCGGCGAAAAGATAGACAAAAGTGACCGCGCCCAGGAGCTGGGAGCTAGCAGGGGTCATGGGGCGTCTCCTTGGACCGGGGGCTTTCGGGTTCGATGCGCCTCAGCAAGGTTTCCAGTTGGGTCTGAAAGGCCGCGGGCCGTCGATGGGACGATCCGCCGGCCAGGACCAGGACCCCGCCCTCCTGCTCGATCAGACCCAGGTAGAGCTTGCGGTGCGAAAAAAGGTAGGTCAAGACAAAGCCGGCCAGCAGCAGGCCGAAGCCGGTGAAGATAACCGGGATGCCCGGGTCCTTGCGGACCATCAGGCCGGTCGTGGACGTCACCCGAAACGAGGTCAGTTCAAAGGTGAAGGGTTCGTCCGCCGGGGAGGCCTCCCGAGGCGGTTTGGCCCAAGCCCACGTACCGTACTCGCGCCCGCCCTCGGTGCGGACCAGAACCCTTACGGCCGGCCCCCCCAGGCCGTTCACCTGGTGGGCGAACTCCCGGACCACGAACACCCCACCCTCGTCCGGGAGCGACTGAGGCCGGTGCGACTGGGCCAGAACCTCGAAGCTCCGGCCGTCAGACCTTCTCACCACACGCAGCCCCACCGCCCCCACGATTGCAGTGTCAAAGCTCTGCTGATAAAAGGCCACGCCCTGATAATTCAAGGGGTGGTTGACCCGGACCGAGCCGCGATCCACCTCTTGGCCGTTTTCCAGCACGGTCAAGTCCGAGCGGTACTCGCTGGGCGCTCCGTTGGGATAATAGGCCACGAGAAAACGATCCAGCCGCACCGCAAAGGGCAGCGCCACCAGACTCGCGCCCCGCACCTCGGACCCGGCCTGGCCCTCGGCCAGGTCCATCCGGCCCTCGAAGCCATACAGGTTCCCGATCACGGCCCCGGCCACGATAAGCACCAGAGAGGCGTGGATGACATACACCCCAAACCGGGAAAAGGCCCCCCGGTCGGCCAGAAGCAGCACGCCCCACCCCGCGTCCACCCGCCGCGGCCGGCCGAACCCGGCCTCAAAAACCTCGCGGGCGCGACTTACCGCCGCCTCCAAAGACCCGGACAAAAAGGCCCGGCCGCTGGCTGGCTGCTTTTTCAAAAACTCGGGGCCGATGTTCCCGCCGGTCGCCTTGCGGGTCAGCCGCAGCGTGATGGGCAGCCGCTTGATCGAGCAGACCAAAAGGTTGAGCATGAGCAGCCCCAGCAGGACGTTGAACCAGGCGGCGTGATACAGGTCGAACAGGTCCAGGTAATAAAAAAAGGAATAGAGACCGGGGCCGAAGCGCCGGATATAGGCCTCGGCCGGCAGGTCCTGAGGGACGACGGTGCCCAGCATGGAGGCCACGGCCAGCACGGCCAAAAGGACCAGGGTCAGCTTGACCGAGGCCAAGGCGTCCACGAGCCGCGTCGAGGCGGGGCGGGGCGTCTTGGGGGCGCGGGTCGGATCGGGCAGGGGAAAACCTCCACGAAAAATCAGCCGGCCGACGTCCGTCAGGATCGGATGCCTGGGCCGGTGGAGGTGACCATACCACCTGCCCCGACCCGGGCGCAAGGGTGCGAGGAGGGCGGAGTGCGAGGAGAGGCAATCTTGGGGGAACCTTTTTTAGAAAAAAAAGGTTCCCCCAAACCCCCTCCCAAAAACCGAAGCAGCGCGGGCCGGATTTCGTCATACGAAATCCGGCCCGCGCGGTTTGGGTGACACAAATTTCGTTCGCGGAAGTATCGGACGGATAATGCATTTTCCAGAGATGGACCCATTTCGACAAGAATCAACCTGGATTCTGGCTTTCGCCAGAATGACGGTTTCCAATATTGCCTAAAAACGTGCGGCCTGTTAAAATTTTGGGGAGAGGGTTCTCCCGAGTCTTCCCGCCCCTTTCCGTTTTTAAGCGATAACGCCCTGTTTGCTCAGTTCCTCGATCTGTTCCCAGGTGTAGCCAGCTTCGATGAGCACCTCTTCGGTATGTTGGCCGAACTCCGGGGCGGCGGTGCGGACCGAGGCCGGGGTTTGGCTGAGCTTGATGGGCGGAGCCATGACGTCGATGGGTCCGTGGCCGGGGTGATCGAGCCTGACGAAAAAGTCGTTGGCCTGGGCCTGGGGATCGTTGACGACTTCCAGGAGTTTCTGGACCGGGGCCGAGGGGATTTTTTCGAAGCGGGGCAGCCATTCGGCCAGGGGGCGCTGGCCAAAGGCCTGGTCCAGGATGGGGAACAGCTCGTCCTTGTTGTTCATGCGGCCTTCAAAGGTGTTGAAGCGCGGGTCGTCGATCAGCTCCGGCCGGTCGATGGCCCGGCAGACCAGGGGCCAGTAGCGGTCGGGTTGGAGGCACATGAGGATGAAGAGCCGTCCGTCCTGGGTGGCGTAGCCGCCGACCAGGGGGTTGTTCGAGTCTTCGCGGCCCTTGGGTTTGTACTCGTCGAACTCCTTTTTTTCGATCAAGGCGCCCGAGACGTCGAAGGACATCTGGAAGATGCCCGTGGCGAACAGGGAGGCGTCCACCTCCTGGCCCAGGCCGGTGCGTTCGCGGACGAACAGGGCGGTCATGATGCCGAAGGCCAGCATGAGTCCGCCGATGTTGTCGCCGGTGGCCGGCCGGAAGCCCACGGTTTCCAGCAGGTAGGGGATGGCGGACTTGGCCCAGTAGGAGATGATGTCGAAGCCGGGCGAATTTTTCTGAGGGCCTTTCAGCCCGTAGCCGCTCAGGTTGGCGAAGATAAGCCGCGGGTTGCGGGCCTTGAGCGCGTCGTAGCCCAGCTTGAACTTTTCCAGCTCGATGGGCCGGAGATTGTTGATGAACACGTCGGATGTTTCGATCAGTTTGTAAAAAACCTCGCGGCCGGCGTCGGTTCCCAGGTTAAGGGTGATGCCGCGCTTGTTGATGTTGTACAGCTCCCAGTTGTAGTTGACTTTGGATGGCACGCCCCGGCCCGCGGTCGTGGGGTCGTCGGGCCGGGACTGGAAGAAACGGTAGGCGTCGCCCATGAGCGGGTGTTCGATGTGGATGACGTCCGCGCCCAGATCGGCAAGCAGCCGACCGGCCATGGGCGCGGCCGCCCATTGAGCGACCTCGATGACCCTGATCCCTTTCAACGCCGTGGACATTTTTCTCCCCCTTTTTGCCGTTAAACCCCCAGAATATGGACGGTGCAGACGTCGAAGCCGCCCTGGACATGACCCAGCGCGGTCTTGGCCCCCTGGGCCTGCCGCTCGGGCTGAGCCGTGCCGCGAAGCTGCCAGGTCAGTTCGCAGATTTGAGCCACGCCCGTGGCGCCGATGGGATGGCCTTTGGACAGCAGCCCGCCGGACAGGTTCACGGGCAGGTCGCCGCCAAGTTCGGTTGTACCCTCCTCGATCAGGCGCGGGCCCTCGCCCCACTCGCAGAAGTGCAAATTTTCGTAGTGCAGCAGTTCAGCCGTGGCGAAGCAGTCGTGCAGCTCGACCACGTCCAGGTCTTCCGGGCCGATGCCCGAGGTTTCGTAGGCCTCCCCGGCCGCCTTGCGGGTCATGGTCTGAATCTCGACAAAGCCCAGGCCCTCGGGCGTGTAGGACGGCGTGGCCATGGCCGAGGCCAGGATTTTGACCGGCTGGGTCGTGTATTTCCGGGCCGCGTCCATGCTGGCCAAGACGACCGCGGCCGCGCCGTCGCCGGTGGGGCAGCACATATAGAGCGTGTTGGGCCAGCAGATGGTGCGGGCGTGCATGACCTCGTCCAGGCTGTAGGCCTTGCGGTACTGGGAACGCGGGTTGTGCACGCTGTGCTTGTGGTTTTTCACGGCCACCTTGGCGAAATGTTCGGGCTTGGACCCGTATTCGGCCATGTGCCGGACGCCCAGTTCGGCGAAGACGCCCGGCATGAGAGTCGTGCCCAGGATGCCCTCGATCGACGTTTCCGGCCCGGATTGGCCCACGCCCAGGAGGCCCAGCTTGCCCATCTGCTCGGCCCCGACCGCCAGCACGACGTCATACAGCCCCAAGGCCACGGCCAGGTAAGCCTCACGGACCGCGGTCGATCCGGTGGCGCAGGCGTTGATCACGTTGACCACCGGGATCATGGTCATGCCCACCTGCTTGAGCACGTGCTGGCCGAAGACGTGGGTGTGGTACAGGGACCCGGCGTACAGCGCCTGCACGTCCTTCATGGCCAGGCCCGAATCATCCAGGGCGTCCACCACGGCCTCGCGGCCCAGGTCAAAAATGGTCTTGTCCGGGAACCTCCCGAACGGGGTCATGCCCACGCCGATCACGGCCACTTCGCGCATGTTGGTTCTCCTTCGGGTTTTCCGAATGCCCCGGGCGGCCACAGGGGGCCGCCCCTACAAGTTGTAATGATCACTGCGATTTTTCGCGGGCGAGGCATGCCTCGCCCCTACATTTTCCTTAGGGTCGGGTCGCTATCCATGGCCGACGAGCGGCCATGCCACCCGGACCTTGGCTCCACGAATCGCACCGCGCACTTTCGCACTCGCGCACTATCCCTTCGGCCGGAATTTGTAGGCCACGATCTCGTTGCCCTCGGCGTCGGCGCGCACGATTTCGGTGACCAGTTCGAGCGGCAGGCCGACCCGCAGCAGCTCGGGCCTAGGTTCGACGCCGGTCAGGGAGGCGCTGACCACCGGCCCTTCGGGCAGTTTGACCACGGCCGCGATATAGGGCACGGCCACCCAGGGCGCGGACTGGTGGACCACGGTGAAGGTGAACAGCTCGCCGTCGCGGCTGAGAGCCACCTCCTCCAAACCGTCCGCTCGGCCGCAGGCCACGCACAGGGCCCGCCGGCCCAGGTAGGTCTCCCCGCAGTCCGGGCAGCGGCTGCCCGCGAGGTAGGGTTGGTCACCGTTTTCCGGGAGTTTCAGAAACGGGACCATGGGGATTTTTTTCTTTCCCGCGCTCATTTGGGTTCACCTTTCTTGCGAAAAAAAAGGGGTCAGGAACCTTTTTCCCTTTACCAAACTTCCCGGCAGGTTATAAAAGGCGTGTGCATTGTGGGTATCTCGGGTGGTCAACCTCAGAAAAAGGTTCCTGACCCCTTTTTCTCTTTTTCCTTCGCCCCCACGATCAGGCCAGGCGTATTGCACCAAATCTGGGCGCCGAGATCGTTGATTTTTCGTTAGACCGTGAAAAGGTCGGGAGCTTCAGGCCAATGGGAAATGTTGGCCGTAGGGGCACGCTGCGCGTGCCCTGGGCGCGTGCAACGCGCCCCTTGTATCTTGGTTTTGGGTTGGGATATGAGGGTGAGTCAGGAAAGGGATGGCCGATGGACGGCGGAGTGAG
>ENA-OSEO01000225-OSEO01000225.1-sediment-metagenome-genome-assembly--contig:-NODE-225-length-161774-cov-5.806459_pt1 | contig 161774 bp, 131 predicted proteins | sample MGYA00237883_ERZ534232 | MGnify/ENA metagenome assembly ERZ534232
CGCCGCATAATCTTGTGGAAATTCTGAACGCGGCGGTCGCGCTCATTCATAACCCCGAAACGACTGTCAACGAACTGATGAAGTTCGTGCCGGGGCCCGACTTCCCCACCGCCGGTTTTATCTACGGACGATCGGGTATCAGGGAAGCCTACACCACCGGCCGCGGCATCATCAGGATGCGGGCCCGCTCCCTGGTGGAAAAGAAAAGCCGTTTAAACAGGGAAAGCATTATCGTCACCGAGCTTCCCTATCAGGTAAACAAAGCCCGGCTGCTGGAAAAAATCGCGGAACTGGTCCGCGACAAGAAGATAACCGGCATCCAGGATATCCGGGATGAATCTGACCGTGAGGGAATGCGGATCGTTCTGGAACTGAGAAAAGACGAAAACGCCAGTATTATCCTCAATCAGCTCTTTAAATACACCCAGATGCAGATGACATTCGGCATTATCATGCTGGCCATTGTCAATCGGCGTCCGGAGTTGATGACCCTCAAGGACGCTTTATTCCACTTTATCGCATTTCGTAAGGAAGTGGTCATCCGCAGGATCAGGTTCGAACTCCGAAAAGCCGAGGAACGGGCCCATATCCTGGAAGGCTACAAGATAGCCCTGGATAATCTGGATGAAGTCATCGCCATGATCAGGTCGTCCAAATCGACGCCCGAAGCCCGCGAACGCCTGATGGAGCGTTTCGAACTCAGCGAGATTCAAGCCAACGCCATCCTGGACATGCGGCTGCAAAGACTGACCGGGTTGGAACGGGAAAAAATCGCGCAGGACTATGAAAACATATTAAAGGAAATCAGCCGCATGCGCGAAATTCTCGGCAACGAGCGCCTCATTATGCAGGTGGTTGAAGACGAGCTGGAGGAAATTAAAAAACAGTACGGCGACGCGCGGCGGACCGAGATAGTTGAAGAAACCACGGAGATCGGTATTGAAGACCTCATTACCGAGGAAGAGATGGTGGTTACCCTCAGCCACCGCGGCTATATAAAAAGAAATCCCATAAGCCTGTACCGGAGCCAGCGCCGCGGCGGCAAAGGCGTTACCGGCATGGGAACGCATGAAGACGATTTTGTGGAGCGCCTGTTCATTGCTTCCACGCACGACACCTTCATGTTCTTTACCAGTTTCGGGCGCTTGTACTGGAAAAAGGTTCATGAGATACCGCAGGCGGGCAGAGTAGCCAAAGGCAAGCCGCTCATAAATCTCCTGGACCTGATGCCTGACGAGAAATTCGCCACGGTGCTCCCGGTGCGCAGTTTTGATGAAGATAGATTCGTGGTCATGAGCACCCGCCAGGGATACGTGAAGAAAACACCATTGAGCGCCTTCAGCAATCCCCGCGCCAGAGGAATCATAGCGCTGACTATCCCCGAGGGCGACGAGCTGATCGCCGTAGGCCTTACAGAGGGAAAAAGCAATATATTTCTGGCTTCCAAAAAAGGAAAGTGCGCCAGATTCGACGAGTCGGAAATAAGGGCCATGGGAAGAACCGCCCGGGGAGTCATCGGTATGCGGATCGATGATGATGACGAAGTCGTCAGCATGGAACTCATATCGACCGAAACCACCCTTTTGACGGTTACGGAAAAAGGCTACGGAAAACGAACATACGCCGAGGAATATCGCAAGACAACCAGAGGCGCGAAGGGCGTCATCACCATTCAGACCACGGAGCGGAACGGCAATGTTCTCGGTTTCCTCAAGGTGTCCGATGAAGATGAGATCATGCTGGTTACCGAGGAGGGCAAGATTCTGCGAATCCCCGTGTCCGGCATATCCATAATCGGCAGAAATACGCAGGGTGTCCGTCTCATAAATATCGATCCCGGCGACAAAGCGGTGGCCGTGGCCAAACTGGCCGAGAGGAACGGGGATTGACCGATACCGGCTCCATAGCGGTTATCGGCGCGGGCAGCTGGGGAACCGCCCTGGCCAACCTTGTGGCCGAACAGGGAATTGGGGTCGAACTGTGGTCCTACGAACCCGAAATCGCCGAACAGATCAACGGCGGGCGTGAAAATTCCGTATATCTGCCCGGCGCGACGCTTTCCGAACATATAGCCGCGAGTTCCGACATCGAGCGCGTCATATGCGGTAAAGACATTATATTCATTGTGGTTCCGTCTCACGTCTACAGGTCGGTCGCCAAATCCTTCAATACGCTGGTGGACGATAACGTCATACTGGTCAGCGCCACCAAAGGCATCGAAAACGAAACCTGCTGCCTCATGTCCGACATAATCGCGGAATTGTTTCCTCCCGCGATAAGCGGCCGCTCCTGCTTTCTTTCAGGACCAAGCTTTGCGCGGGAAGTGGCCTTGCGCCTTCCCACGGCCGTCACCGTGGCGTCCAAGGACCAAACAGCCTGCGAAACCATTCAGAAGCTTGTTTCATGCTCCTATTTTCGAGCTTATACCAGCGACGACGTCATCGGCGTTGAACTGGGGGGCGCGGTGAAGAACGTTATCGCCATAGCCGCCGGAGCGTCGGACGGGCTGAAATTAGGCGACAACGCCCGGGCGGGACTCATAACTCGCGGACTCGCGGAAATGGCCCGGCTGGGAATAGCCATGGGAGCGAACCCCCTGACGTTTTCCGGGCTGGCGGGAATGGGCGATCTGGTGCTGACCTGCGCGGGCGATTTGAGCCGCAACCGGACCTTCGGTTATCGCATCGCCAAAGGCGAAACCATGAAACAGATTGTTTCGGACATGGTCATGGTCGCCGAAGGGGTGAAAACTTCAAAGTCGGTTTCCGAACTCTCCAAGCGCCAAAAGGTCGAACTGCCCATATGTCAGGCGGTCTACAGTATTTTGTATGAAGATAAAAGCCCCCTCATCGCGGTCAGCGAACTGATGGAGCGAGACTTGAAGAGTGAGTTGCAGGGCATTACGCGCAGCGGCTGAGAAGCTCCCTGATCAAGGGTTTTCATTCGTCTTCAGGGAGAAGCTTCCGTCCCGCTCCGGATAGGCGTTCCCGACATATTTATCTCCCCCTTTATTTCCGTCCATATAAAACAAAATCAACGAAACTATTATGCCGAAAAGAAGCGCGAAGATCAGTATATTCGTAACCTTAAAGGGGTTTTCTTCCAGCTGGAAGTCCAAATCGAGCGAATAGGACGCGGGCAGGACCCCGGCCCGCACAAAAGGCGAAATTGAAATAACCTTTTCAAAGTACACCAAATCGGGCAAGAATACGTCGATGGCCTTGACCAGAACTTTATTCTCAAACCAGTCAAAGGTGATCGCTTTTTGAAAATGGCCTGAGAGTGAAAAGGAGCCCTCTTTAATCCTGTTGAAATCGGGCTCCCCTCCCTTTTTAATGGGCGCCACTTGCAGATATATGGGGCGTAGCGGATGACTGGTATACCCGCCTTCAAAAGCCTTTATATTGATTTCGCAGGACCCCGGTATAAGGGGATTCAAAACGAAATAGAGGCCGGCGGTGAGCAGGGGAACGCAGATAAAAACACTTGCTATAAACCGGGCCGCCCTGTTTAATTGATATTGTCTTGGAAGCGCCAGAGTCAGAATTTTCCCGAAAGTCCCCTGCGGAACGATAAAAGGGAGGGAGATCAGGCAAGCTCCCAGAATTATTTGGGTAAGCGGCGCCATCCGGGTTATGTGACCTTTCCATTGGGATCAGACTGAACGCAAAAAAATTCACCGCGCGGGCTTCTTAAAAAAGCCGGCGCGGTCCGGGAGTATTCCTCTTTGAGACAATATATAAATTTATTAGAATAATAGCAATTTTCCTATATGTTGGCAAAATAATTAATATCGATTAAAGTTAAAATAACGCCAGCATGAAAGGTTTTATCTTCCCATATTAAAAAATAGTTTTAATATCCTTGCTTTTTTCATTTTAACCTTAAATAGTTTCGTCTATTTCGAGGCAAAGGAAAAACGGCCATGCAGGTAAAAATAACGATAGTGGTGGAAAATTCCACACCGATGAGCAAGGGTTTGCTGGGCGAGCATGGGTTTTCGGCTCTCATTGAAAAGGACAGCCACAAGATACTCTTCGATACCGGTCAAAGCGGCCTGGCCTTGATGAATAATTTGAACATACTGGGAATTGACCCTCATACGCTCACCGGGGTGGTGTTGAGCCACGGACACTTCGATCATACCGGCGGACTGCTGGCCTTGTTGAAGGGTCTGGACAAGGTTGACGTGTATTGCCATCCGACCGCGTTCGCTTCCCGCTTTTCGGTGCGCCAAAACGAGGAGCGCCAGATAGGGCTGCCTTTTTCGCGCGATACCCTTGAAGCCAACGGAGCGCGCTTCGTGGAAACGCCCGAGTTCCGGGAAATTTGCCCGGGTGTCTATGTTTCGGGAAGAGTCGACAGACCGGCCGACTGGCGTTCCGGGGACGACAAACTGGTGGTGAAACGGGGAAGCGAGTTCGCGCGGGACCCTTTTGACGACGATATGAGCATAGTCATTGAAACCGAATCAGGGCCGGCGCTGTTGCTGGGGTGCGCCCATACCGGGTTGAAGGACATCTTCGCGCATATGGCCCATAAGGGAGGCTGGTCAAAATTCAATTCCGTTATCGGCGGGTTGCATCTTGTTGTTTCCGATAATGAACGTGATTACGAGGAAGCGTTGGCGCTGTTTGACCGTTTTGGCGCCCGAATAATAGCGCCCTGCCACTGTTCCGGGGCCAAGGCCATGCGATTTCTGGCCTCAAGGGCGAGCGACCGTTTCTTCGAATGCCGGGTGGGATCGGAATTCACGCTGTAGCATAAGCCGGCGCTTATCCGGACAATGCGCCATCCCGAGGGGCCGGGGGCGTCTTTCTGGTAAAAATTATTTTATAATCCTGTTCGCGTCCTTCGAAGCACGCGCGGCAGGATTTGCAGTCAGCGCTGTCTTCATCCGCGTTGCAAGCGTCCAGCGGCTCCAGGCGTACTTCAAAACCCATTTCTTCGTAGGCTTCCACGGCCTCGCTCAGACGAGGCTCGCACGCTTCAAATTGTCTGGTCCATCCCTGGTTCGCCAGCTCCTTTTCTCGATCGCCCATGGTTTCGGTCTCCCCGGTCATCGGAGTCGGAATTATGGCTTCTCCGAACCGGCGTTTCGCACCTCGTAATAACGGTCGCGTTCCATTCGGGCGAAAAAGAGAGCGCCCAGGCACGGCCGTACCAGTTTTGTGGGAAACTGTTCGCCTATGATGTTGTAAAGTTCCAGACAGCAGGAGCACAGTTTTTCGCTTGCTTCAATGGAATAGGGAATGGTTTCCCCGTCGCGTTGCGCCGAAAAAAGGGGCCGCAGGAAGTTGGCGTGGTTGGCCGAATGTATCCGCAGCAGCTCGTCTATATCGATCTTGAGCCCCACCTTGTCGAGCATGACCTTCCACCGTTTGCGTTCCCGGGCGTCCATGTCCCCCCACTCCGCGGGGACCCGGCGCGCGTACTCGGGGAGGAGCAAGAGTTTGTGCAGGCTTTCTTCTTTTGCTATGCTGGGTGGCTCAAAATCGGACATCGTAATGGTAGTATTGGGAATCAGCGCCTCATGATGAAGGGGTTCGGAGGAAACCAGCAGAAAATCTCCCGCATGCGCCGACGTTCGATACCATGAACCCTGGCGGTCGCACGTTTCCTCCCATGCCTTGGGGGGAACAAGAGAAGCGGAATTAAGTTCGTCTAGCGGAGAACACACGACGCCGCGCGCCCATTTGAGCCGTTTTCCCTTGGATTTGAACCAGGCGGTCAGCGATTCGACATGTTCAGGTTTTACCCAGTAGGTGTACTTGCTATATAGTGAATTTTTCATCGTTCCGGTTCGTCTCCTCAAGGATATTTGCCAATGCTACCGTTTTCAAAGGAATGGAATCAAGCATCAATTACATGACGCCGAGCGTGAAAGAAGGTTTTAACGCCCATGAAAACTTTTGAAGATATGTCCCTGGAAACCATACGGCGCCAGGCGCAGGGAAACTGCGATATTTCGGACGCGGCTTACTGCGGAGCGTTTTCACTCTGTTCGTTTCTCCTTTTGATCCGCAATTATTACAAATGGTTTCATGGATTGGAACCCTGGGAAGAAGGCGATTCCGCCGATACGCTGGAATGGATCGAGGAGCGTGAAAATCTGTGGGAGCAACTGGAAGGCGCGGATTATTCCCGGATAGAGGTGGATGGCGCGTCCCTGGACCCCTTTGATCTGGACTCCATCAACGGCAGGATCGGAAATAACAGGCTCATCTACAGCGCCGGCTATTCCTACGGTTTAAAGCCTACCTTTTTCATGGCGGACGTGGAAGAAAAGACCGCCATGGAGGGAATGGAGATCTATTTCCTGGGAGAAGAATACGCCCGGGACATGCCCGCCGCTCCGGCGCTGAGACAGCAAAACAGAATATATGTGCGGCGGGAGAGCGCCAGATTTTATCTCTATGACCGGATATCCGAGCGCTACATGAGCAAGAAAGCCACCATGCTGTGGGCCATGAAACAACATGGAGTGGAATCCTATAAGGATCTGAAGACCAAACTGGACGCCATCGCGGACATAGAAATACGCAACATGGCCTACCATGAAATAGGAGAAGCCCTGGAAGACGCGTTCAACGAGGTCTGGAGCGAGATGATTTCCCGCTTTTCAGCAACCAGTGTGGAGCGTTTTCTACGGTCGTTGAAAGATGTTCTGGCCGATACGCATCCCAAGGGTATGGTCAGGAGAATCATAGAAGAACGGAACGCCCCTTCCTTGGGAATTTACGCCGCGTTTCTGGATGGATTCCAAAAATTGCTGTTTCCTCAAATACTTGGAGCGGTCGATAAGTTTATGGTTGAAGAGAATTGGCGGCTGGTGGAAGACGCCTGCGAGGAAGGTTATGAAAAAGCGCGCGCCGCCGCCCGGCGCCTTATTCAGGCGTTTCACGAAACCCGGGAACAGCGCCTGGACGAAGCTCGCTCCGCAATTGAAAGCGTTTTGATAAATCCGCTTTATTGTGCTAATAAATAGAGCCACTTAGGGGGGCTATTCCGTAAAATCATGAACGGACGTGAAAGGGTTGGTTGGTGGCGGTTAAAACGATAGAACCCGATAAACTCCAAATCGGCATGCACGTTATCCTAGATCTTTCGTGGTGGAAACATCCTTTTGTCAGAAATTCGTTTAAAATTCAGTCGGAAAAGCAGCTCGAGATCATACGGAGCTTGGGGCTGGACGCGGTTAAATACGATCCCGACCAGAGCGAGTACCCGTCAGATGACGCGCCAAAGAAGAGTCCGGGAGAAAAGGCCGCTCCCAGTGAAAAGATGGATCAGGTCGATATTGAAGCGGCCAGAATTAAAGCGAAGAAGCTTAAATTTTTGAAGATAAAGCAGGAGAAGCTCAGGCAATGCGACCGCAAATACAACCAGAGCCTGGCTCAGGTCAACGATATCACCAAGGAAATTTCCGCCGGAAATTTTGCCGGCGTGGAAAAGGCCAAGGAATTGGTCGATGAGGTCGTGGAGACGCTGCAGGGCGATACGGAAACCATGGTCCATCTGCTTAATCTGAAGGAAATGGACCGGGTGGCTTACTTTCACTCGCTCAATGTGTCTATTTTATCGCTGATCCTGGGCCGCGATCTGGGCTTGACCGAAATGGTGTTGCGCGATCTGGGAATCGGAGCTTTGATCCACGACATTGGAAAGACCAAAATACCGAAAAAGGTCCTGCTGAAAAAAACGCCCTTGTCCGCGGCGGAACAAAAGTATATGCGTATGCATCCGATCTACGGATATGAGATGGCTCACGCGTTGCCCAATCTCTCGCAGAACGCATTGGACACCATAATGCAGCACCATGAAAGAATAACCGGGAGCGGCTATCCCAAGAAGCTGCGGGGCGAGGAGATTCAACTGAACGCGTTGATTACGGCCATCGCGGATCTTTACGACAATTTGTGCAACTCCCAGACCGAAAAGAGACTGACGCCTCACGAGGCCGTGGCCATACTGTTTCACCGGTATCGTGATGAATTGCCGCGAAACCTGCTGGATTCCTTTATAAAGAGCGTCGGGGTTTATCCTCCCGGAACACTGGTGGAGCTGTCCGGTGGCGCGCGCGGCATGGTCATTTCCTCGGACAAGAAAAAAGGCATGAAACCGACAGTGCTGGTGTACGCGCAAAAAGAACCGATCACCGGCCCTATTATCCTCGACTTGAGCGAAGAAACCCTGGATGTGGATCGCACCCTGCGTCGGGAAGAGCTGGAACCCGAAGAGCGCGCCTACCTTCGCGCCGATTACAGCGTCGGATTCTATATTCACAGCAAATCGTAAAAGAAAAAGAGCTATTGTTTATATATGTTATCAGATACGCTACTGGACCGCCTGGAGCGGCCGTGCAGATACCTCGGTACTGAAACCAACGTTATCAAAAAGGAATGGCGGGATACGCCCGTGCGCATGGCGCTGGCGTTTCCCGATCTGTACGAAATAGGCATGTCCCATGTGGGGATGTCCATTTTGTATTCGATCCTGAACGAGCTTCCGTACGCCCTGGTGGAAAGAGTCTACGCTCCCGCCGCCGATTTTGAACGACTGTTGCGGGAACAGGCCGTCGAACTTGCGTCATTGGAATCGAATCAGCCGCTGAAGCGTTTTGATATTGTCGGCTTCAGCCTGCAGTATGAGCTTTCCTATACCAATGTTTTGAACATGCTGGATCTGGCCGGCATCCCGGCGCTGGCGGCGGAGCGCGGCGAAAACGATCCGCTGGTGATAGGCGGCGGACCGTGCTCCTTCAATCCGGAACCGGTGGCCGATTTTTTCGACGCCATCCTGGTCGGCGACGGCGAATTCAGCGCGACGCATATACTGGAAGCGGTCAGGGAGTGGAAAGCGGCCAAAGGCTCCAAACAGGAACTGCTGAAACGGCTGGCCTCCATCAGAGGCGTGTACGCGCCCTCGTTTTTCAGGCCGAGGTACGATTCCCACGGCTTGCTGGAAGTCATGGAGCCCCTGCTGCCGGGATATGAATTTGTGGAGAAGGCCATCGCGCCCGATCTCAACGACATCCCCATTCCCGATAAGCCGCTGGTTCCGTTTATGAAAATCGTGCATGACCGGCTCAATCTCGAAGTCGCCAGGGGATGCGTCCGGGGGTGCCGTTTCTGTCAGGCCGGCATGATTTATCGCCCGGTGCGGGAACGGACTCCGGGAGAATTGCTGGAAAAAGCGCGCAGTGTGCTCGCGTCCACCGGACACAACGATTTGTCGTTGCTTTCCCTCAGCACGGGCGACTACTCGTGTCTGGAATTCCTGATTACCGCGCTCATGGAGGAATGGAGCGCGCAAAAGGTTTCGGTCAGTTTGCCCTCGTTACGGGCCGGCGCCCTCACCAGCGAAATCATGCGCCAGATCAAACGGGTGCGCAAAACCGGCTTTACCATCGCGCCGGAAGCGGGCACGGATCGGCTGAGAAGGGTCATCAACAAAGGGATCACCGAACAGGAAATCCTGGACACCGCGCAAAAGGCCTTCGGCCTGGGCTGGAACTTGCTCAAGCTCTATTTTATGGTCGGCCTTCCCACGGAAACCATGGAGGACGTGGAGGAGATCGCGGTCCTGGCGCAAAAAGCGCTGCGCATGAGCCCCAAAAAGAAAAATGTGAATGTCAGCGTGGCCCAGTTTGTGCCCAAGGCCCATACGCCTTTTCAATGGTCCGCCCAGGAAAGCCTGGAGCAGGGTGTGGAAAAAATCGATCTGCTGAAAAAGCGGCTCAGGCGTCCGGGCATGAACGTGAAATGGAATAAACCGGCCATGAGCGCGATCGAAGGCATTTTGGCCCGCGGGGACCGCCGCGCCTCGGGATTGCTCATGGCGGCGCATCGCTTGGGGTGCAAATTCGACGCCTGGTCGGATAGCTTCCGCTACCAGGTCTGGAAACAGGCCATCGAAGAAACCGGAAGCCGGCTGGCGGAACAGCCTCTGAAACCCTGGCCTTTGGACAGGATCCTGCCGTGGGACCATATCCGCAGCGGCGTCAAAAAAGAGTTCCTGCGCGAAGAGTATGAAAAGGCGCTGGAAGGTCTGTCCACCGTGGAGTGCAGAAAGGTCTGCAACGATTGCGGCGTGTGCGATCATAAGACCGTTCGCAACGTGTTGATCACGGATGAACAGGCGCCGCGCAGAATCGTCAGGGAAGAAGAACCGGCGACAGAGGTCCGTTATCGCTACCTGATCCGGTTTTCAAAAACAGGCCCCGCCAAATATTTGGGCCACCTGGAAATGGTGAGCGTGTTCCATCGGGCTCTGCGCCGGGCCGGGTTGCCCTTGAGGTTTTCCGAGGGTTTTCATCCCATGCCCAAGGTATCGTTTCCCGAAGCGTTGTCGGTGGGTATCGAAAGTTTGGATGAAATAATGCAAATTGAGCTTGCGCGGTCCGTGTCGCCCGGCGATATCATCAAGCCGCTGAACGACGCGCTCCCCGACGGGCTGCGGGTGAGCGACGTTTCGTTGACGGAAAGGCGCATAGCCCAGCCCGTGGCGGTGCGATATTCCGTTTCCGGAGCCATGGAATTGCTGGAAAAGGACAAGGAGGACGCCTTCAGAAAAGCTCCATCCTTCGTCATTACGGTAGAAAGAAAAAAGGGGCTCGCGTCCATCGACATCAAGCCGCTGGTTCCTGTCTTTGACGCTTCCGGCTCCACATTGGAGCTGGAAATTGTTCGTAAAAACGGCGTTCACGTAAAACCGTGGGATGTTGTGCGGCATGTTTTCGATTTGACTGCTGACGATAAGGAGCGTTTTTCCTTCGTAAAGTTAAAAGCGGACTACGAATAGGAAGGGTTTCCACCATGTCCACCGAACTTATTGTCAATTCCAGGCCCTGGGAGACGCGTGTCGCGTTGGTCGAAAACGGCGTCGTGCTGGAGTTTTATATTGAACGCGAAAAAGGCGAGGGCATAGCGGGAAATATTTATAAGGGCAAGGTTATCCGCGTCCTCCCTGGTATGCAGGCGGCCTTTGTGGACATTGGACTGGAAAAGGCCGCCTTTCTGTATGTGACCGACGTTTTTAATGATTTCCGCGATATCGAGATGTTGATGCTGCAGCGGGAGGGAGAGGAAAAGAAAGAGGAAGAATTCGAGCTGGATGAAACGGCGCAGGATTTTCCGGGGGAGCGGGTTTTCCAGGAGACGCCGTTCCAGATACAGGAGCTGGTGCGTGAAGGTCAGGAAATGCTGGTGCAGATCGCCAAGGAGCCGCTGGGCACCAAAGGCGCCCGTGTGACCACCCACATTTCCCTGCCGGGCCGCAATCTGGTGCTCATGCCCTTGATGGATCACGTGGGAGTCTCCCGCCGCATCGAGGACGAGGACGAGCGGCAGCGGGTTAAGGAACTCATTAATGAGCTCAAGCCGGAAGGATTCGGATTTATCGTGCGCACCGCGGGTGAGGGGGCGGAACGGGACAAATTCGAGTCGGAAATGCAGTTCCTAGTCAAATTGTGGTCCACCATACAGAAAAACCAGAAGACCGCCACCGCCCCGCAGCTTATTCATAAGGATCTGAGCATTACGCTTCGTTCGGTCCGGGACCTCTTTACCAAGGAAGTGGACCGGCTGATTATCGATTCGCGGGAGGAATACGAAAACGCGCTGCGGTTTGTAAGAACCTTTATGCCCAGATTGAGCAACTCGGTCGAACACTATGACGACGGAGAGCCCATTTTCGACCGTTATGGAATCGAGATGGAGGTTTCGCGCGCCCTCAATAAAAAGGTGTGGCTCAAGAGCGGCGGGTACATCGTTATCGAAATGACCGAAGCGCTGGTGAGCATTGACGTCAATACCGGCAGATTCGTGGGCAAGCGCAATCTGGAGGAAACCATATTAAAAACCAACCTGGAGGCCGTAAAGGAAATCGCCTATCAATTGCGCCTACGCAACATCGGGGGCCTCATCGTCATCGATTTTATTGACATGGAGCGGGAATCCGACCGCGAAAAAGTGTTCAACGCGCTCAAGGAGGCGTTGCACAAGGACAAAAGCAAGACCAGCGTGGCCAAAATGTCCGAGTTTGGACTCATCGAAATGACGCGCAAAAGAACGCGCGAAAACATAAACCGGTTTTTGAGTGAAGACTGTTTTTACTGCGACGGCCGCGGCGCGCTCAAATCGGCCACGACCATATGTTACGATATTCTGAGGGGCATCGAACGCGAAGCGCATGAGATACCCGGTCAGAACCTGTACCTGAGGGTCCATCCGGAGATTTCGGAACTGCTTCTGGATGAAGAGAACCAGCACATCGCCTATCTGGAGCGAAGAATCAAGAAGAGCATTGTGATTCGATCACAGGAAGGCTTTCATTTCGAACAATTCTCCATCGGCGCGTATTGATTCCCGGGCGCGGCCGATCACGGTCCGGTCCCCGCCGCGCGTGGAATCGACAAGCCGGTCCTCCAATTCCGTTTTTACAGCATCCCTTTAAAATAGTTTACGGTCTCCACCAGACCGTCTTGTATGGGAACCTGGGGTTCCCAATCCAGATGGCTTCGGGCGCGCGTTATGTCCGGCTTTCTTCGGACCGGGTCGTCCATGGGGAGCTCCCTGAAAACGATGGGCGACTTGGAGTCCGTAAGCCGTTTGATCTCCTCGGCCAGTTCCAATATCCGGATTTCGTGCGGATTGCCCAGGTTTATGGGACCGATGACGTTGTCGGGGGTGTTCATGAGGCGGATAAGGCCCTCGATCATGTCCGTCACGTAACAGAACGACCTGGTCTGGGTTCCGTCTCCATAGATGGTTATCGCTTCCCCCTTGAGGGCCTGCATGATGAAATTGGACACCACCCGGCCGTCGTTGGGCAGCATTTTGGGTCCATAGGTGTTGAAAATACGGGCAATCTTTATTTTCAGACTGTGCTGGCGGTAATAATCCATGAACAGCGTTTCCGCGCACCGCTTCCCTTCGTCATAGCAGGCGCGCGGACCGATGGGATTGACATTTCCCCAATACTCTTCCTTCTGCGGATGAACGGTGGGGTCGCCGTAGACTTCCGAAGTGGAGGCCTGCAGGGCCTTCACTTTCAGCCGTTTGGCGAGCCCCAGCACGTTGATGGTCCCGTGTACGCTGGTTTTGGTGGTCTGGACCGGATCGAACTGATAGTGGATGGGCGAAGCGGGGCAGGCCAGGTTGTAGATTTCATCGACCTCCACGTAGAGCGGAAAGGTGATGTCGTGCCGAAGCATTTCAAAATAGGGGTCCTTCATCAGGCGGATGATGTTTTCTTTTCGCCCGGTGTAAAAATTGTCCACACAGATAACTTCATAGTCTTTGCTCAGCAGGGTTTCGCACAGATGGCTGCCCAGAAATCCGGCTCCTCCGGTTACCAGTACACGCTTCATGAGATCCTCTTCCAGGTTTTATATTCCGGCTCAAAGGCCGGTGTCTGACGTTCGGGTTTGATGAGCGCCTATAATAGAGCTCTTGTGAGCCGGTGACAACCGTAATCGGCTCAAGCCGCTGTTTCCGCGAGCGGTTTCCTGTTTTTGCGGCGCACAGCCCGCTTTAGAGTTACAGGGGCGCGTCAAACGGTTTGGCGTAGCCGGTGAGTTCCACATACCCGCTCCCGGCGACCGCGGCGCCGCCTTTACGTCCGGTTATGGTCACCGCTCCTTCCCAGTACCGGATCGAGGTCGACATCTCCTGGTCGGCCAGCGACGGCGCCAGTTCGAGTTCCAGTGACAGCTCGGGTATGGCGAGCTTCCATCCCGCGGGGTAGCGGCCTTTGGTGCGCGGGCTTACCCAGGCTCCGGTAACGCTGACGGAAAAAGCGTCCCCGGAAAGCGAGGTCGACGAGCCGTCGGCGCGCACGAACGTACCGCTGGATAACTCGTTCCGGACCCCGGTTTTATCCCGCAATAGAAAGAGCATGATTTCCGTGTCGTCGTTCAATTGCAGGCTGAACCAGTCCCATCCGGTCAAACCGGGCTCCAGGGGGGCTGTGCTGAATTCGTGATCCATCCATCCCAGGCCCTTGACCGCATACGAACGGCCCCGCAGTTCCAGGTCTCCGGACACATCCATTCTGGTAAAGGAATAGTAGCAGCTCGCGCGTTCGGCGCTGTTTCCTTTTCTGCTGTACCCGCCGTCTCCGTGCGGGACGGGCTGTTTCAAGGGGACGGCGCTCAGCGAAAAGGCGAAGTTTTCCGCGTGGGCGGTGAGGTCATGCCGGCGCGGGCTGATGGTTATGGACCAATCCTTCACGAAGAGGGAAACGACGTCCTGCTCGGAAACAGCGTCCGCCATTCCCAGCGCGCCTCTCACCATGGATTCCGCGCTGTAATGGTGGCCTCCCCTGATGTCCGTTACGGCCGCGTGGGCAAGGTACAACTGCTGGGTTCTCCAGTGGGACGTCGGGTCGGGCCAGCGCGATTCCGATCCCGGCGGAGCGATTTGAACGCGGAAGATGGTGAGTTGAAATCCGAAGTCCTCGCCCGCTTCGGCCTGTACATTTCCGGTGTAGTACCACCATTCGGTCTTGTAACCGGGGTGCGCGCCATGGTCGCGGGGAAAGGCGAGATCGCAGGGACCGGCCACGGCAAGATAGCCCGATCCGGTTCCTTCGTCCGCGCCGGAAGTGGAAAGAATGAGGCCGTACGCCGCGCAAACCAGCAGCGCCGCAATGATGAGACGATTCCGAGCCCGGATCACGCTAACGCTCCTTCAGGGCCAGGGCCGGATCCAGACGCAGGATCAGCCGGGTGGCGGGAAGCGCCGCGGCCAGCGCCGCCAGCAAAATAAGGGGAATGGCCGCCACCAGCGAAGGCCAGTTGATTGAATAGAGGAACGTCCAGCCGAAGGATTGCCGGTTTACGGTGGTCACGAGCAGATAGGAAAGCGCAAAACCGCAGGCGTAGCCGATGACTTCGCCCGCCGCCACCAAAAGCAGCGCCTCCCAGAAGATCATGCGGCGAATCTGGCCGTACCCGGCGCCGATGGAGGTGAGGATGTTCAGTTGCAGCTCGCGTTCCAGCACCAGCACGCTCATGGTTGTGGCGATACCCAGTGAAGCCACGAATAACGCTATGACCAGCAAAGCGGTGGTGACGGCGAAGGTTTCATCGAAAATCCGTAATATTTCCCGCCGCAAGTCATGGCCGCTGGTGACCTGAACGGCGTAGGCGCCGCCCAGGTCTTTTAAAATACGGTTTTTCAGGCGCAGCGCGGCTTGTTCGGGGTTTGGCTCGCCGGAGGGAAGAAAAATGCGGGCGCCTCCCCAGGAGAAGTCGCCGGTGGCGCGCTGGAAGCGGGGAAACGAGTATTCCACAACGCCTCCCTGCGTTCGGTAATCGCGGAAGATACCCAGAATGGGAAGATCGAACGCCGTTCCTTCGATGGTGGCCTGAAACCGGTCGCCCACCTTTTTTTTCATCTGGTTCGCGTACACTTCCGACACGATCACGCCGTCGCCGCGTATCAGTTCCTCTTCCAGTTTCGGGTTGTCTCCGTCCAGGAAAAAGTAGCGGGCTCGCGGCAAGGTTTTTTCAAAATCCACCGCGTCCAACTGGAAGAGCTTGTCCTGGTCGCGCAGGTATATGCGGCGATAGGGGACTACCACCGCGCGGTCTCCCAGCGCCGAAAGATATTGGACCACCTCCGGCGGAAAGGGGTCCCGGTAACGGTTGATCCCCGCCATTCTGGGCCGCAGAAATATGTCGCCGCTGACGGTTTGGGAAACCCACAGCTCCAGGGAGGACCGGAAGCTGTGCACCATGATTACCAGACCGACAAAAAGCGCCATGGCCGTGATGAGCGCCCCCACCGATATGGCCGCGCCGGTCCCGGCGTCGCGGGTGTACCGCCCGGCCAGAAACGCCGGAACCCCGCCCAGTCTTCTGAGCGCGGGCGGCAGAAAGGAACCCATTAAAAACAAGGCCAGCGGCGCCAGCAGCGAGAATCCGCAGAATAAGAGAAAGGCGCTGATATAGCCGGAAACCGCGAAGCCCACGGGACAGGGCGCGTTGGATATGGGCCATACCGCCGCAATGAGAACCGCGCCGACTCCCGCAAGAACCGGCGCCGAACGTTTTCCGGCAAAGCCCCCTTCCCGTATGGCCATGGCTTCGCGCGGAGCAACCTTCAGGGCCTGCCGCGCCGGATGAAAGGCCGCGGCCAGCGCCACCAGCACGGTTACGCCGAACGAAATGGCGATTTCCCAGGGGTTGAGGGTCAGGTCCCCCACCTGAATACGGACAAAAAGCGCGCTGATGGTCGCCCCTATCTGGGTGAGCAGCTTTTTTACCAGCAGGGAGCTCAGGGGAATGGCCAGGGCCCATCCGGCCACGCCGAACAAAGCGCCCTCGCACAGAAACAGCGCGAACAGGGTCCGCGGGCCGGCGCCAAGGGAACGCAGGATGGCCAGTTCCCGCCGGCGCGAAGCCGCGTGAAGCGCGATAAGGCTGTACACCAGGAACATGCCCACAAAAAGGGAAACAAAGCTCAGCACCGACAGGTTCATGTGGTACGCGCGTATCATGAGCAGCCCGCTTTCCTTGGATTCGGACGGCCGCTCGATAACCACCCCGTCGGGCAGCGATTTCTCCAGCTCCCCGATAGCCCCCGGCGGCGCGTGGGGGGACAGCTTTATGTCGATCCTGTCCAGCAGGCCGATGAGCCCGGTAAACTCCTGCATGGTGGCGATATCGGTTATACCGATAAATCCCCCTTCCACGGAGGCGAGTCCGGTCGGTTCCAACAGGTCCACAATGCGAAAGCGGAGCACCTCGCCCACATGCTGCAGCGCGATGGCGCCGCCCGGGACGAGCCCATAGGCTTGCGCCGCGCCGCGGCCCACCAGGATGGAATACGGCTTGGCCATGAGGTCAAGCCAGGCGCCGCCCGAAGGCGCGCGGCCTTCCGATTTCCAGGAGCGGAAGGAGCGGTCCGCAAGGGGGTCCACGCCCAGCAGCAGGAAAGGCCGGTCTTCCTCTCCCTTCAGCGTCACATAGGCGCTGAGCGCGGGCGCCACGCTGAGAACGTATGGATTTTTCAGCAACAGCGGAACAATGGTTTCCGGGACCCTGCCGCCGGGACGCGCCACGCAGAAATCGGCTGTTCCGGCGATCTCATCCATACTGCGGTTGAATGAATCCAGGGAAGCGTGAGCCGAAAGCCTGACGCTGGTGAAGACCGCCGATCCGAGACCGATTCCCAGCAGCACAATGAGGGCGCGGACCGGCCGAGCCTTGAGATTTCTGGCGCCGAACCAGGCAAAAAGCCGGAAGAAAAGAAATATCCTGGTCATAGTATCCGGTCTATTCGTCCGTCGTTGAGAAAAATCTGGCAAGTGGCGAGATGATCGACAATGCCGCTGTGGGTGGCGACGATGAGCGTGCGGTGGGAATTTTTGTTGAGCAGACTCAGCAGCTCGATCACCGCCTGACCGTTGGCGCTGTCCAGGTTGCCGGTGGGCTCGTCGGCCAGGATGATGGCGGGGTCGTTGACGAGCGCGCGGGCTATGGCGGCGCGCTGCATTTCTCCGCCGGAAAGCTGCGCGGGCCGGTGATCCTTGCGCGGGGTCATGCCCAGCCAATCAATCAGTTCGAGCGCTTTCAGACGCGACGGTTTGGCCGGGCGCCCCGCCAAAAGAGCCGGAAGCTCTATGTTTTCCACCACGGTGAGCGTCGGCAGCAGGTTAAAGGCTTGAAAAACCATACCCACCACGTTGCGGCGGTACCGGGTCAGTTCGGCCTGACCGGCTTTGCGCAAGTCATGTCCGGCTATGACCAACTCCCCGTGGGTGGCCTGATCGAGCCCGGCCAGAAGCCCCAGCAGGGTGCTTTTGCCCGATCCGCTGGCGCCTTTCAAGGCGATGAACGCGCCGGGTTCCACCGTGAGATCGACGTTATCGAGACCGACGACCCTGGTTTCACCCAAATTATAGATTCTTGACAGGCCCTTGGCCCTGATTATGCTGTCTTGTCGGTTCATCAAGCGGGTTCCAACTCGAATGGGGGTCTGAATCGGCGCAAGGCCGGGAAGCTTTTCATTTTGAACCGGCGCTGAACAAGGGAGGCGTATTCGTCCGCTTGTCGGGCAATGATCCGGCATGACGGCGGGCGGGAATACACGCCGCGCGGGGACACACGGTCAGGGCCGCAAGGACGCCGGCGCCCCGGTTACTCATGTTTGTCCTGTTCGCGGCATTTGGGACAACGTCCGAACACTTCCAGCTTGTGGCCGGTGATATCGAAGTCATGAGACCGGGCAAGTTTTCTTTCGAGTTCCGCCAGGCCCTCGTCCACAAACTCAACGATCGTTCCGCATTCTATGCACCGCAGGTGGCAGTGATGCTGATGGCCATAGATATGTTCATAGTGCATATGGCCGTCTTCGTAGAAGACCTCCTGGATCAGTCCGCTGGCTATGAGAAGCGGTATGGTGCGGTAAATGGAAGCCTTGGAGATGCGCAGCCCCTTGGCGCGCAGGCGGAGGAAAAGGGCGTCCACATCAAAATGATCGTGGTTGGCGAAAATCTCTTCGAGGATTTTTTCACGCTCAGGCGTGTTGCGCAAACCTTGACGTTTTATATATTTTCGAAAAACCTCTACTTCGTTGGGCGACATGATCTTCCCGCAATTGAGATTCGTTACCCATGACAAGCCTACGTGGCTATACCCCTTCTGTCAAGAATAACAGATGGAGATCAGGCGGTATACTTTAATAATTCAATTCATAGAACGCCAAACGGCGGTATTTAAACGATGACGGGTTACGCGGCGGCCTCTTTGAACCTTTTTCGGCCCGCCACGGCCTGGCGCTATGCGCCGCTTTTCTCCAGCTCCCGCAGTTTCAGGAAAATACTTTTAACCTGTTTTTCAGTGTCTTCCGGGGCGCCTTCATTATGAACGACAAAATGAGACCGGTCCACTTTTTCGTCTATGGGCAGTTGAGCCGCAATGCGGCTCCGGGCCTCCTCGGCGGTGAAGCCGTCCCGTTTTTTAAGCCGTTCAAGCTGAATGTCAGGGGGCGCGTACACCAGTATAATACGGCTGAACCGGGCGTCCAGTTTTACTTCGAACAGGAGCGGAACATCCACGATTACAATCGCGGAGGGATCGTATTGTTCAATGTCCCGCAGCATGGCCTGCTGTTTCCGCAGTATGCGCGGATGTATAAAACTTTCCAGTTTTTTTCGCTGCCCGGCGTCGGCAAAGACGATGGACCCCAGTTTGGCTCTGTTCAGGGAACCGTCCGGCTGCGTAATGTCGGCTCCAAACCATTCGACAATGTCCTCCCAGGCGGGCTCATGCGGTTCGACCACCTCCCTGCTGAGTTTGTCGTAGTCAATGATGTGCGCTCCCAATTCGGTAAACATCCGGGCCACGATACTTTTTCCGGTGGCGATTCCGCCGGTCAACGCGACTATCAGCATGCTTTTCCCCTTGATGTGGTTGAACGCGCCATGGGCAAACATATATCAACATGTTCCCTCGAACAATACCCTGACGGTCAACATGTCCTTGCGCGGGCAAGAATTATTGCGTATCGTTTTAAACTTGCCCCGGCGGCGGCGCGTTCTTATAGATACAGATATACACGGACGTTAAAAAAGTATGCACCCTGAAACACACAAACAGATACCTCAATGCAACCGATGCGGTTCATGTCTATCGGTTTGTCCGGTGTATCAGGTGGAACTCATCGAGAGCCGGAGCCCACGGGGCAAAATGGCCCTGGCGCGCAGATATCTGGAAAATGACCTGCCCATCTCGTCCGGAATGAAGGACATCCTGTCGGAATGTCTGTTGTGCGGAAGCTGCATGACCGTCTGCCCCGCCGGTGTGCAGGGAAGCCGGGTCTTCACCGACCTGCGGCGGGAGTCACTGCGCTCCAACGGATTTGACTGGCGGGCGCTGCTGATCGGCAAGCTGTTGAACAGCAACACGCGCATGGCCGAGGCGGCCCGGATTGCGCGGCTGGGCCGCTCGCTCATGGATTCCGCCCCGCCGTTGCGCAACCTCATGGGCAGGAAGGATTTGACCGCGCTGCCGTCGTTCAACGATCCCTTTTTCCGCTTTCGCACAAAAGCCGTCACGCGGCCCCACGGCGAACCGCGCGGAAAGGTGGCCTATTTTTATGGCTGCGCCACGGACTTTCTCTTCGCCCACGTGGGGGAATCGATCGTGCGCGCGCTCACCCTGGCCGGCTACGAAGTCCATACGCCGCATGAACAGATGTGCTGCGGAATTCCCGCCCTGATGCGCGGCGACTACGAGCGGGCCAGGGAAAATATGGCCAGGAATATCGATCTCTTGTCTTCCGGCCAGTGGGATCTGGTGGTGGTGGACTGCGCCACGTGCGGTTCGGCGCTCAAATACGAATACCCGCGGGTTCTGGAAGCGCTGGGACTGGATTCAGGCAAAGCCCGAAGGCTGAGCGAACGGGTTCGTGATGTCACGGAGCTTCTGGAAGAGTCCGGCCCTGATTTGCCGGAAAACCCGGCGCCGCCGCGTACGCGGCGGGTTACCTACCATGACCCCTGCCACCTCGCCAGGGTCGCCGGAATACGGCAGGCCCCGCGAAGCCTGCTGCTGCGTCTGCCGGGCGTCGAATTCGTGGAAATGGAAAACGCGGATAGCTGCTGCGGCGGCGGGGGATTGTTCCGGTTCGATCATCCTGAAATCGCCTCGCGGATCATGGCTCAAAAAGAGCGCAACATCCTCGACACCGGCGCTGAAATCGTGGCCACCTGCTGTCCTTCCTGCCGCATGACGCTTGACACAACCCTGGCCCCGCGCGGGATCGAAGTGTGTCATCCGGTGGAGCTGCTGTTCCCGGAGAGGTAGTCTCCGCAAATACCCCGCAATCAGTTTGTCCGCTCAAAGCATGGAAAAGGAATAGAGCGGGGCAATCTCTTCCCCCGCGCCCCCTGCATGAGATTTCTCGCTACGCTCGAAATGACAAACACAGGTGGCTGGAATATCTCTGCTTTCAATAACGTAAAGTTTTAAAAATGGGCGCCGGAGGGAACTTTTTACAAATGTGGTTATGTCGTTAGCTCCAAAAAGGATTTTAAATTGCCTCCTTCTCCCTCTGGGAGAAGGTCGGGATGAGGGTTGATAAATACAGCGGGGGAATCGCCTCCTCTGCGCCCCTCCTTGACATCCCCGCCCCATTCTGTATAATTGACAATCATCACTACAGAAGAGGCGCCATGCGTACCTTTACCTCCATTGACATCGAAAAGATAACCGGCCTGAAAAGCAATACCCTGCACTACTACATACAACGGGGAATCCTTACCCCGGATGTTCGCGAAGCGCAGGGACGCGGCACCCGCCGCGAGTACTCGCCCAAAAACCTGATGCAGGCCTTTGTCCTCAAGTTCCTCATGGATCTGGGCCTGCCTCGCATGGCCATCCGGGAGTTTTTCCAATCGGCGCGCGAACTGTACGGCGACGAGCTGTTCCTTCCCGGAGCCCTTGCGGGCCGGACTCAAAAAGCCATCCTGTTTTATCCCGCCCTGTCCGATGAAACCGGTTTCCGCGTGGTCGAACTGGGTCCGGGCCGCTCGGCCACCGATCTGACCGATCGCCCCGGCTTTATCCTGATCAATGTATCCTGGATCGCGGAAAACCTGGCGCGGCCGAGACTGGAAGAGACAAAAAACAAAGACGCGTGATAACCGGCGCGCTTCGGTTCATGTTTGCCACAGCGCGTAATCGGGCGCAGGCTAACATTTCGCCGCCGGCTTCAGTGTTTTAAAACTTCCCGCAGTTTGGCGGCCGGGATTTTATCGGTGAAGAGTTTTGCGGGAAGTGCGCATCCTGATCCGTATACAATCCGGGCAGGCCCCCCCTGTTTGAGGCTGTCGATAAAAGCATGAGAAGGAATCGTGCGGGGGAATTTCTTCCCCCGCGCCCCCCTGCGGGAGATTTCTCGCTACGCTCGAAATAAGAACACTGGCGCCTGAATAGTTCTGATTTCAATAACTTAATGTTTTGAGGGTGGGCGTGTGATGGAACTTTTTCCAAAAAGTTCCATCACACAAAATCCAAAATCGACACCCTCGTTGGAGCGGGAGCATGAAACCGCCGCGAGACTATTGCCTGGAGGGGGGTTTGAGCGTCGCCAGCATCCAAGCTTTGCCGGGTCCGATTGGCATAGAAAAAGCGCCGCCCGCAAACGAATCAAAGGAAACCCTTTTACCGGGATGGGGGTAAAAATACCAACCGAATAAATAATAATTGATAATTGTCAATTAGAAATATTTATAGTATAAAAGCAGCGGCGCCTGGGGACTGAAGCGTTCGCGCAAGGTTTGCCCGTTACCCCGCCGCCGCTCGTCATAACAGGAACCGTAAAAAGCCTGTGGGCGCCTCGATGTCATGATACCTGCGCCGACATCTTATAGCGGCAAAGCTGCCTTAAAAAGTGTTGTTTGGCAGGCCGATCCGGGTAAGGGACGCTGCTATCACAGGCCTTTCAAGGAAGCCGCGCCGAGGAGATCATTATTGATAATTGTCAATAATGGTTTTCAGCCTTATTATCACTCGTTGAATAGGCGCGTTTGGCCTTCAAGGCATGCGCCATAATCCGGAGGCGCGCGAGTAGTTCATGAGCGCGCAAAGCCACGCGCAAAAAGACCCTGCGCCCCATACCAGCGATTCTTAAATAATACCGCGTCTTGCTTCAGTGCGCCAAGATAGTCTGAAGGGCGAGGGAATATAGCTGAAGAGAGATCCCGAGATTCAGGCCCGAGGCAACGAGTGGTGAGGCGTAGGTCCAGCCTTGTACTATTTTTGGGTCCGGCTGTATCCCCGAGAGAAAGAGGCCTTTTCAAATGCGAACCTGGAAGGCTTCTTATCGGGGCGGAATAGAGAAATGAGTGTCGTAAGTTAAATGATAATTGTCAATTAAATGTAAGTTAAGAGAAAACCTGCCCACTTCGGAGCGTCCCTGTCCGGGCACGGAAAGAGAGCAAAAAACGATGAATCGGCAATATGGTTTGCCCTGCCGGGCGGAAACGTTCGAATCATGGCGCCGCAACGTGTGGTGTCCCCGCTATGACATCTGTTTGGACCATGCGGCACGCAACAACTGGTTTACCTTTACCTGCGGCGGTTGCGATTTTCAGTTTGAGGAAAAATTGGCGTTCGAGGATTGGGAATGCTGTATGGATCTGATCAGAACGGTTTTCAATCTCGCTTAAGAGGCTCGCCTGTCCCCCCCGTCCGCGAGGGTGTCGATAAAAGCGTGGGAAAGGAATAGTACGGGGGAATCTCTTCCCCCGTACTATGTATCAGCCCTCATCCCGACCTTCTCCCAGGGGGAGAAGGAGACCATGTACTCCTTTTCGGAGTTAACGACATAGCCACATTTTCAAAAAGTTCCCTCCCACAAAATTCAGAATCGACAGCCTCCCGCGCGTCGTTTCACTGTATCCGAAGCTCTGAGCGGACAAAAGCGTGTTCGTGGAACGCCGTCAGGATGGTACGGTTATAATCAGAGTGTTATCGCGCGCTTCAACGGGAAAGACGTTTATGGCGGTGGGGGCGGGCCCGAAAATCTTGGCGCCGGTCATATCATAGGTGGATTTGTTGACGCTGCAGCATTGGACCGTACCCGCGCCCGGCACATAATCCAACCGGCGGTGACCTACGTGAGCGCAACGGTTATGAAAGGCGTGAAAACGGTTATCATCATCCAATACCACCAGGACTCTCTTGGGCAGGTTTCTCCCTTCCAGACGAATCGCCCCGCCGGGCTTTTTAAGTTCCGGGGCCTTGTCCAGAAATATGGTTACCTGCCCGTTTGCATATTTCCAGCATTCCTTGTTTTGCGGTTTGGGGGTGGCGGGTATACCGAAGACTCGCTGAAAGATATTTCGCTGCAAAAATTTTGTACCCATAGAACCCTCTGCAGAACTTTCTGCCTGTTTGCGTCAGCGGTTTGCGCAATGAGCCGTGAAGCCGCTGAGCGCGATCAGGTATCAATGGGCAGAGAACCCGTTGAGCTATTTGATTTCCAGAATTTCAAATTCCTGTATTCCGCCCGGTGTCTTGGCAATCACGTCGTCGCCTTCAACCTTGCCCATGAGCGACATGCCCAAGGGCGACGTGTACGAGATTGAACCATTGCTTGGATTGGAATCATAGGGTCCGAGGATTTTGTACCATTTTTTTTCGCCGGAGTTAATGTCTTCCAAATGAACGCATGCGCCGAATACGACCCGGTCCTTTGGAGTGCTGTCCGGATCTATGACTTCACAGTTGGAAAGCTTCATGTGCAGCTCACCACGTTGAGCCTGCAGCAGAGCCTGTGTTTCCTTGGCGGCATGAAATTCGGCGTTTTCAGAGATGTCGCCGTGTGAGCGGGCCTCTTCAATGTCCTTTATGTTTTTGGGAAGGGCGACCTTGTTGATATAGTTGAGGTCTTTTTCCAGCTTTGCCTTCCCTTCAGGGGTAATGGGAACCTTGTTCATACATCTTCCTCGTGGCGTCTAAATTTGTCTGATAACAGAACGGCCGCTCCTGATAATCAGCGCGGCCTTTTTCTATAGCATTTTGCAACTCGCCAAAAAAGTCAAGCATATTAGATAACGATGCAAGGCGAAGTCCTTATATATGGTCGGAAAATTTATCCCTCCCGTCATATCTCTCTTAATTTTCTTCTTTAAAATCTGTAAAATCAGTTATTAATGAGCGACCATATGGCGCGCCGGAAGACGAGCGCGGCATAATATTTCTCTCAAATCTCAGTCAATTAGGATGATTTAACGGGATTTTGACTATGCTGTTTACTTATTTTTATGATATTAAGTATCATATAATTTCCGTTTGGAGTAAAGATTTGTCCTGAAACGGCCGATTGTGACTGTGGACGAGGCGGACGGATATTATCGGTCTGTGTTCTATATCGTCGAACGCGGCATGCGGGTGTGAGGCGAAGCAATATTGGGGGGTAACGCGCATATGGACGTCAAACTGGTCAACCCTTTTTTGGAAGCGACCGTAAATGTATTGAAAACCATGGCTTTTACCGACGTAACGGCTGGAAAGCCATTTCTTAAGGACGGCAAGGAGGCTCACGGAGATATCACCGGCATCATCAGCTTTTCCGGCGACGCCACCGGATCACTTTCCATAACCTTTACGGAAGAATGTATCGTCAAAATAGTCTCTTCGATGTTTGGCGAGCAGGTGGACGGCATAAACGAAGAAGTGCGGGACGCCGTGGGCGAACTTACGAACATGATTTCCGGGGACGCCCGCCGCAAATTGCAGCAGCATGGTTACGCCATCCGGGCGGCCATACCCAGCGTCGTTTCCGGCAAGAACCATGTCATCAAGCACATTCATCAGGGTCCTTGTATTGCGCTTCCGTTCAAGACTGCGGGCGGCGACTTTACGGTGGAGATTAATGTAAAAACCGACAACGATTGAGTTCGATACGCTTCGGTTCGCAGGTTTCATGGATCTTTAGGCGGTATGCTTCCCCGTAAGGACGCCATCCTTTCTCTCTGAACGTTTCCAGCTTCAAAGAACCTCAATACCTCGACGTGTACCTGTATCGCATAACGTTCCCCCGGCGTTGTAATGTCGGGAATCCTCGCATAAAATGGGGGGGGACAACAAGCGGGGCGGATTGCATGAAAAGAAGGCGGGAGTTTTTATATGAGTCAGCGGCGCGATTTCAGGATCATTCTCTTTGCGGGTAAAGGCGGCGTTGGTAAAACGAGTGTCGCCGGGGCCACCGGGGCCCGGTCGGCCCAACTGGGCAGAAAAACGCTGGTGATGAGCCTGGACGCCGCCCATTCCCTGGCGGACATTTTCGATCTTGATCGCCACCTTATGGACAAAAACCGCGGCGAACCCATTCAGGTGGCCGACAATCTCTGGATTCGCGAACTGGATGTTCAGGAGGAAATTCATAAGCACTGGGGCGAGGTATACAAGTATTTTTCCGCCTTACTGAACACCACCGGGTTCGATGAAGTTTTGGCGGAAGAGCTGGCGATCATTCCCGGTATGGAAGAAGTCAGTTCCCTGCTGTATATCAACGCGTACGCGCGCGATAAGGAATATGACACCATCATCCTCGATTGCGCGCCCACCGGGGAATCGCTCCGCTTTATCAGTATTCCCACCGCTCTTGAGTGGTATATCAAAAAGGTGTTCAATCTCGAGCGGCGCATCGCCAAGGTGGTGCGTCCGGTGGTGCGGCATATGACCGACGTGCCCCTGCCCCAGGATGAATATTTCGCCGCCCTGGAAAGATTGTTCAAACAGCTAAACGGCGTGGAGGAACTCCTCACCAACCCGGATATCACCTCGGTCCGTCTGGTGACCAATCCCGAGAAAATAGTCATCAAGGAAACGCAGCGCGCCTTCATGTATTTCTGCCTGTACAAAATGTGTATCGACGGCATAATCATGAACCGTGTGCTGCCGGACGGCGTGACGGATTCCTTTTTTTCCGAATGGAAAACCAAGCAGCGCGAATACGTGGATCGCGCGGAAGAGTTTTTCAATCCCGTACCCATATTCGAGGCCAATTTGTTTCGGGACGAGGTGGTTGGCGAACCGGCTCTGCGCAGGCTCGCCGATTCGATCTATGGAGATGAGGACCCCAATCGGATCTTTTACCGCGAGATGCCGTACGAAATTTCCAAGCGCAATAACACCTACCGCATTTCCATAAAGTTGCCTTTTATAGTAAAACAGGACGTGGAACTGGTGAAGGGCGTCGATGAACTGATCGTGCGCATCGGCTCCTTCAAGCGCCATATCCTGCTCCCCAGACAGGTGGCGGCGTCCTTGGAGACGCGGGCCCGGTTCGAGGGGGATCATTTGATTATCACTTTGGAAGGAGACGATCATGCCCAGCAAGAATGAAAGCCGGGAACAAAAAGCGGATGAATCGCGCTGTCAGCAGGGATGCCCCGTGGCGTTTCTGGTATCCATGATCGGCGACTGCTTTGACAGGGAATCCGAAGCGCATAAACATTTTACGCAATCGCGAGTGGAATTGCTCAAGGGAGTCCGGGCGCTGGTCGACAAGCGCATTGGCGCTCTGGAAGAAAGTATGAAGCCGCGAAAGCCCGCGAAAGCGACCAAGATAACGGTCGAATAAGCTTTGGGGCGCCCCGCGCCTGGGACGTGAACGGAAAACCGGCCGCGCGGCCGTTTTGAGTAGCGAGTGGAAGCGCGGCGCAACCGTGTGACGGATATGGATAAAAATTTTGACTATATGGCGCCGCTGGACCGGCCTGAAATAGACCGGCTGGTGTTTCACCCCGTCCCTGATCCGGGTTTCGACCCTCCGGATAACGCCACCGACAGAATGATACCGGTGGACGCGGATGTTGAAGTGGGCTGCCGGTTTTATTCGGCCGCCCCCGACAAGCCAACCATCCTCTTTTTTCACGGCAACGGGGAAATAGCGGCCGATTACGACGACATCGCGCCCTGGTACAACCGCTACGGTATGAATTTTCTGATCGCGGATTACCGGGGATACGGAAAAAGTTCGGGAAACCCATCCGGCCGGGCGCTCCTGCACGACGCGCACCTGATTTACCAGGAGGTGAAAGCCTGGCTGAGCGAGGAGGGGTACAACGCTCCCCTGTTCGTCATGGGCAGATCGTTGGGAAGCGCGTCCGCACTGGAAATCGCGTCGGAATATCAGCGGGAGCTGCGAGGGTTGATCCTGGAAAGCGCCTTTGCGGAAACGCTGCCCTTGCTGCGTCTTTTGGGGGTGGACCCGGAGGCCCTGGGAGCGACGGAAGAAAACGGCTTCGGCAATCTGAGGAAAATCGGAACCATCACCAAGCCCACCCTTATCATTCACGCGCAGCGGGACAACCTCATCCCTTTTCAGCAGGCCGAACTCCTGATGGAAAAATCGCCGGCGCATGGCAAACAGCTCACGGTCGTGCCCGGAGCGGACCACAACAACATACTCATGCGCGCGGGCGAGGAATATTTCAAACTGATCGGGGGATTTGTAAAGCGATACGCGCGTGATTGAAGCCTGAGCCGGAACCGCGCCACGGGAAAATAAAAGCCGGACAGTAAAGAAACGGATTCCTCAGAACATGGCGTCGGATTTGACAACCCGGAAGGTAGCCTGCCCCATGGCCAGAAGCCGTCCGTCCGCGTCGGTTACGGTCCCTTGCACAAAACACAGTTTGCTGGTTTTGTGGGTGACGCGCGCTTCGCACACCAGCGGCGGTTTTTTCGCCGGATAGGTATACTGGATATCCAGATTGATGGTGGCGCAGTTATGGCCCGGTTCGAGTTCTGCCAGAACCGACCAGGCCATGGTCGTGTCCATCTGCGTAAACAGAATACCGCCGTGGGGCTGACCGGGAAAAGGCCAGCAGACGTTCTCTTCGGGCGTCAGGGCGGAACGCGCTTTGCCGTCGCGGGCGAACTCCACCACGATTCCCAGGGTGTGGTACAGCGGATTGTCATTGAGCCGATCAAGCAATTCCTGAGTGAATTCCATAGGTTCGTTTCATGGAGGGGCGGGTCTGAGACACGTCGTTTCCGGTTTTCGCAATTTTGAGCGGGCGCGAACCGGAGAACACGGCGGGCTTTCCGCTAGTTTATAACAGATTTTATTTTATCGGCCTTATCCTTGAGCTGTTTCGCCTGCCGAACCACGGGCACGGAATCGACCAGCTTTTCCTTTATCTTCTTTTCGACGAACCCGCCGCCGCTCGAATCGTCCTTGGTTTCGGCGTCCTTCTCGGTCTTCTCGGTCGTGTCGTCTTCCCGGTATTCTTTTTTGATCTTGCGGAATTCAGAGATGGAATTTCCCAGTCCTCTTCCGATCTCGGGCAGTCGTTTGGCGCCGAAAAAGAAAAGAATGATAATGGCGATAAGGATAAGTTCGGTTGGTCCTAATCCAAACATGGAAGTTACTCCCCTTGCGCTTTTTATTTCCTTATAAAAGCGTTGATCCGAAACTTACGCCCTAAAACTGATAATGAAACCAGACTCAGTATGCTTTCTAGCATAGTCCTAAGCGCATGTCACGACAACCTCATGCGCGCGCAAGGGGATCGCGCCGGTTAACGGACAAAAAAACGGCGTTCGTGGTGAACGCCGCTTCCCAGTCGCTTATCGCGCCTTATATAGTGTCAGGCAGAACTACCTGTTTCCACTCGTGTCCTTGACTTCTTCCGTGGTCTTGTCGAACAGGAACGAGGGGAGCGGATATTCGTTCCAATAGTGATCCGTGAATACGTCCCCTTGACCCTCAAGACCCCAAGGAGTCATCCAGGAAGGTCTTCTGCCGCGTGGTCTTGTGTTTTCCATATTGTATTCTCCTTTCCACGGGCTCATCTGGCAAACGCCCTAAATCCTTGTATGGCTACAACCTAACCATGTTTTCCTGAGTATCAAGGCTTTGATCGGGTCGGCTTTTGGGGGGGATTGCTGTGAGGCCGTCTATTGACCCGATTCCGTCCGTACGGATTCCGGCAGGGAAGCCAGGGGGGACCATCCTCCGCCCAGGGCCTTATAAAGGGCGATCAGCCTGGCGACCACCAATCCCTCGCTGACCGCTAACTGGTCCTGAAAATCCAGCAGGGAACGCTGGGCGTCCAGCACGCTGTCAAAGTTGATAAGACCGGCTTTGTAAAGGTCCTGGGAAAGAGCCACCGCCTCCTGGGCCGCGTCCACCGCTTCCCGCAGGCTCTTCTTTCGGTATTGTTCCTGCGCGTAGCCGGTCAGGGCGTTTTCAACCTCTTCCAGGGCGTTGAGCACGGTGCCTTCGTAGGCCAGCAGAAACTGTTCCTGCAGGGCGGATTGCGCTTCGATGTTGCGCCGGATGGCCCCCGCGTCGAAGATATTCCAGGAAAAAGAAGGCAGAACGCCCCCTACTATGCTGGTGGCGTCAACCAGGTCCCCCACGTGCGCCGCTTCCAGCCCGATAGAGCCCAACAGGCGGAACTTGGGGTAGAGGTCGGCGGTGGCCACGCCCACACGCGCGCTTTGGGCGGCCAGTTGGCGTTCGGCCTGGCGTATATCCGGTCTGCGGCGCAAGGCTTCGGCGGGTACCCCCACCGCCACGGAAAGCGGCGGCGCGGGCGCCGGTTTGGCCTTTTCCAGCCGCTCGTGGACCTGGCCGGGGGCTTTTCCCAGCAGTACCGCCAGCCGGTTTTTGGCCGCCTCCAGACCGGTTTCCAGCGCCGGGATCTTTGACCGCGTATCCTCAAGGTTATAACGGGCCTGCTCCACGGCCAGCCGGTTAATCAGCCCGGCCTCATGCCGGGAGCGGATAAAACCATAGGTGTTTTCCTGGGAGGACAGGTTGGCTTTGGCTACGGCGAGACGGTTTTGAAACGTGCGCACATCCACGTAATTAACGCCCACTTCGGCGGTCAGGGAAATCAGGATGTCGCGCAGCTCCGCTTCACTGGCCTGCAGCTCCGCGTCGGCCGCTTCAATGGAGCGCCTCAATCCTCCGAAAACGTCCACCTCCCAGCCGGCGTCGAATCCCGCCGTGTAGAGTTCATTCACCGAACTGGAACCGGTAACGGATTCGCTGTCGCGCGCCACTTCGACCGCGCCTACGGCGTCAACGGTGGGAAAGAGCCTGGCCTGGCTGACGCCGCGCAGAGCCCGGGCCTGACGCACGCGAGCCTGGGCCTGTTTTAAATCGAGATTGTCCTGTACGGCTTCGGCGATCAGCTCCGTAAGCTCCGGGTCGTCAAGGACTTCCCACCAGCTGGCCAGTGTTTGCAGATCGGCCTGGCTGCCGGTCAAACCGTCCTGCAGGTCGCTGTTCCAGGTAGGGGGGGCGTCCTCTTTGGGGGGCGCGTAATTCGGGCCCACCGGCGCGCAGCACGCCAGCAGCAGGCAAAGGACTCCAACGAGCGCGGCCCGCGACGCGTTCGCCCGCTTTCCCCAATCAAGGCCCGGATCAGGACGACCGTTTGCCACTTTTTTCATATGTGCCCTGTCTCTTCAAACGTTCACGGAGCGTCTGAAAAATGGCGAAAAGCGCCGGAATCAGGAATATGCCCACCAGCGTCGCGGCCAGCATGCCGGAGAAGACGGTTGTTCCGATGGCCCGCCTGCTGGCCGCGCCCGCTCCGGTGGCGACCACCAGCGGAAAAACCCCCAGGATGAATGAGAAGGCGGTCATCAACACGGCGCGGTAGCGTAGTCTGGCCCCGGCGGCGGCGGCTTCATGGATGGAAAGTCCGGCCTCCCGCTGAGTTTTGGCGAACTCAACGATAAGAATGGCGTTTTTGCTGGCCAGCCCCACCAGCAGCACCAGACCGATCTGGGCGTATATGCTCAAACTCAGCCCGCTTAACCACAGACCCACCAAGGCGCCCAGGGTGGCCACGGTAATGGAAATGATGACCGGAAGGGGGATGGTCCAGCTTTCGTACTGCGCCACCAGAAACAGATAGCCGAAAAGCAAGGCCAAGCCGAGCAGAATCGGCGCCTGGCCGCTGCTTTTGCGTTCCTGGTATGAAATACCCGACCATTCGTAGGCGTAATCCTGGGGCAGCGTCTTGTCCGCCACCGTTTCCATGGCGTCCATGGCTTCGCCGGAACTGAGGCCCGGCGCGGCTTCGCCGTCGATCTGGCTGGTGGGAAACTGATTGTAGCGGGTGATCACCTGCGGGGCCAGCACTTTGGACAAGGTGACCAGGCTGCGCAAGGGAACCATCTTGCCGGTTTCGCTGCGCACGTAGAGGCGGTAGATGTCCTCGGCCGCGTCACGGAACGGGAGGTCCGCCTGCACCTTGACCTGGAAAACCCGGTTAAAGAGGTTGAAGTCGTTCACGTAACGGGACCCGAGCTGCGCCTGAAGCGTGGAAAACACGCTCCCCACCGGCACTTTCAGAGCTTCGGCCTTGGTGCGGTCCAGGTTGATGAAAATTTGAGGAACATCCGCCGAATAGGTAGTGAACACCTCCTTCAGCCTGGGATCCTGATTGGCCGCCAGCACCAAGGCGCGGGTCACCGCTCCCACGTCGGTGGGCGTCTGATCGCCCAGGGCTTGCAAGCGGAAATCGAATCCCCCGGTGCGCCCCAGACCTCGAATGGCGGGGGGCGAAAACACGAACAGCTCGGCGGAGGGAATGGCGGCCAGTTTTGTCCGCGCCTGCTCCATGATGCTGTTCAGCTGTGTTTCCTTGGTGGTCCGCTCGTCCCAATCCCGCAGAACGCATATGGCGACCCCCACATTTTCATTGGAGCCGCTGATGAAACTCAGCCCGCTTATGGCGATGATATTTTCCACTCCGTCCATTTTGCCGACCACGTCGCTGACCTGGCTCATAACCTGGCGGGTGCGGCTTAAGGAAGCGGATTCGGGAAGCTGCGCGTTGACGTAAAATACTCCCTGGTCCTCCTTGGGCAGAAAGCTGGTCGGCCGGTTCACGAAAAGCAGATACGCGGCCACGGCGAACATGAGAATGATGAACATGGCCACTAAAAGCCGTCTCGCCAGCCAGGAAGCAACGTACACATAACCGTTACGGGAAGCGCCCAGCAGCCGGCCGAACCAGGCCAGAGGCCCCCGGCGGATTTCGGAGCGCGGTTTCAGCAATGTGGCGCACAAGGCGGGGCTCAGGGTAAGGGCGTTCACCGTGGAGAGCAGCACCGCAAAGGAAATGGTTACCGCGAACTCCTGGTAGAGCCTGCCCGTAACGCCGGGAAGAAAGCCCACGGGCACGAAAACCGCCAACAGCACCAGCGTGGTCGCGATAACCGGGCCGGTCACCTGCCCCATGGCCTTGAGGGTAGCCTGCCGCGCGTCGAGATTTTCTTCCATCATGACCCGCTGCGCGTTTTCGACCACCACGATGGCGTCGTCCACGACCAGGCCGATAGCCAATACCAGAGCGAAAAGGGTAAGCGTGTTTATGCTGGCCCCTATTGCCAGCAGCAGCCCCATTGTTCCCACCAGGGACACCGGAATGGTAAGCGACGGTATGAGCGTGGCCCGCCAGTCCTGCAGAAACAGAAAGGTGACCGCCACCACTAACACGAACGTAATCAGCAGCGTGGCCACGATTTCTTTGATAGCGGCCCGCACATACCTGGTGGTGTCATAGGTGAATTGATATTCGATGTCGTTGGGAAACCGTTTGGCCAGCCGCTGCAACTCCTCCTCAACCGCATTGATTGTTTGGAGGGCGTTCGATCCGGACGTCTGGTAGACGCCCATGGCCAGGGCGGGAAAGCCGTTGAGGGTGGAGGTCCGGGTGTATGATTGGGCGCCCAGCTCCACCCGCGCGATGTCCTTGACGCGCACCAGCCCCCCGGCCTCGTTGCTGCGCACGATAATATTCTTGAACTCGTCCACGCTTTTCAGCCGCCCCTCGGCTCGCAGCGTGTACTGCACCTGCTGGGTGGTTTCGGCTGGAGCGGTTCCGATGGAACCGGCCACGGCCTGCACGTTCTGTTTCTCGATAGCGGCGGTTACGTCATTGGCGGTGATCCCCATGGCGGTCAGCCGCCGCGGGTCCATCCAAATACGCATGCTGTAATCCAGGGCTCCGAAGATCCTGGCCTCGCTGACTCCCTTGACGCGGGCCAGCGCGTCTTTCACGTTTATGCTCACGTAGTTGCTCAGGTACAGACTGTCGTGAACGCCCTTGGGAGAGAAAAAGCTGACCATTCCCAGAATATCGGAGGAGCGGGCGCGAACCTCGATACCCTGATTGATAACATCCGTGGGCAGGAGGGATGAGGCCTGCTGAATCCGGTTTTGCACATTGACCTGAGCGATGGCGGGGTCGGCGCCCACTTCAAAATAGACGCTTAAATCGTACTGGCCGTTATTGGAACAGGTGGAGGACATGTAGATCATATCTTCCACGCCGTTCACCGCGGCTTCGACGGGCGCCGCCACGCTGTTGGACAAAACTTCGGCGTTGGCGCCGGGATAAATGACTCGCACTCTGATCTCCGGCGGCGTGATGCGCGGATAATGGGCCACCGGGATTCTCATGAGGGCCAACGCTCCAGCCATGGTGATCACCAGCGAGATAACGATGGCCAGGCGCGGACGTTCTATAAAAACGCGGCTTATCATTAGTTTTCTTTTTCCGCTTGCTCGGCGTCGACGGTTTGAACCACCTGGCCCGGGGTCACCTTTTGCAATCCGTGCACGATAATGGTTTCACCGGCCTTCAGCCCGGATTCCACCGCCCAACCGGTCCCAACCACCGCCCCACGGGTAACGCCGCGGCGCTGCGCCCTGTTGTTTTCATCCACCACCAGCACATAGAGTCCTTCCCGGTCCTCCAGCGCCGCCGATTGGGGAATCACCGGCAGCCTTTGCGGCTGGCTGCGGCTGAGGAGCACGGTTACGTATTGCCCGGGCAGGAGTATGGCGTTAGGGTTGTCGAACACCGCGCGCATGGCGATCGTGCCGGTGCCGGGATCAACCTGGGGATCGGTGAAGTCCATGGAGCCGTCTTTGGGGTACATCTGTCCGTCGGGCAGTTTGAGCCGGGGAACCAGTTGGACGATCTGGCGTCCGGGATCGCTGGCGATTTTCATTTTTTCCGTGACATATTCATTCTCGCTTACGGAATACACCACACGGATGGGATCAAGTTGCACGATACGAGCCAAAGCGCCTGAACCCGGCCCCACCAGATTGCCCAACGTGTAGGCCGCTCGTCCGATACGTCCGCTGATGGGCGCTTTGATGGAGGTATAATCAAGATTCAGCTCGGCCTGTTCCAGCCCGGCTTTGGCTTCCTGAAGCTGCGCCCGCGCGATTTGTTCGGCGGCCAGGGCGCTGTCCATGTCGGTGGCCGCGACTCCCCCGGACCGCACCGTTTTGAGTCGTTCAAGATAGCGCAAGGCCCTGTCCAGAGAAGCCTGGGCCAGGGCTACCTTGGCTTTGGCCTCATTCACCCTGGCTTTGTAGGGGGCCTGCTCTATGAGGAACAGCAGGCTGCCCGCCTTGACCTCCGCTCCTTCCTCAAAGAGCACTTTTTGTATGTACCCGTCCACCTGAGCGGCGAGGTCCACCGTCTGGATGGCTTCCACCCGCCCCACGAACTCAGCTGCGGGATTGACGTCCTCTTCCGGCACCGACAGAACCGTGACCGTGGGGGGAGGGGCGTTATCGGGTTTCTTCTCTTGGGCCGGGAGAGCGCCGGCGAACAGGAAAAGCGCCGCGCCAAGCAGCGCGGCCGGCCATAATCCATTGCGATTATTGTTCAACACACCATACCTCTTTGGTTATCGGCGAGCTCTGAATACCCTTTCCCCGGTGCGCGTCAAAAGCTGTCGCATTACTCCCGTCCGACGGCGCGGATACCGCGTCTCATAAGGAATGGCTGATTTCTAGATGGAAAACGGGCGCCCGTCAACAGGTATTGATTCATACTGCAAAAGACGTTGTTGGGAGGGCTGCGATCCATGCGCTTTGTATGGCCGGGAACGATCGTGCGCGCTGGTCACTGTCCATTGTGTTCGCAGATACGAACGTGGATATTACACCGGCCCGGCGCGTTCGCGCAAGATGTATTCACGTACAAAACCAAGGGGCCTTATCCCCGCGGTTCGATTCGGGAATGGATAAGGTCAAAGCGGTTTCTCGAACAGAAAAAGGTTTTTCTTGGAGAGAAAAAGTAGTATAGAGTAATTCTCCAGCTTCACCCATACGACAAAAAGAAGCGTTTGCGCCACAGCGCCGTGAAGAGGAAAAATCGTCACGCCGCTGCGGAAAGGCCACGGCGGCGATCGTTCCGAATCGGTTGTAGGAGAAACGCCTATAGTCATGGTTCAGGAGGTTGAATATGTTGGACAAGTATATATTGAAATTGGAGGACGGCAGAAACGAGCCCATTAAAGATCTGGAACGCAGCGATCGAATCGTTCTGATCGATGAAGAGAGGGTGGGCGCCGAAGATATAACCTTCGCCTATTGCAAATTCCAGGCTAAGTCGTCCTTTCACAAAAAGCACACCCACGATAAGGCTGAAGAAGTAATGTACATCCTTTCGGGAAAGGGCTTTGGCGGCGTAGGCGACGGCCCGGATACGGAAATTAAAAAGGGCGACACCATCTGGGTTCCCCGGGGAGCGCCGCACTGGTTTTATAATCCGTTTGACGAGCCCTGTGAAATGCTTTTTATTTACACCAGGCCCTCGCTCAAGGCCTCGGGTTATGAAATCGTCGATGACGATTCCTTCGGTCAGGAATAACGTTCTTGAATCGGGGGTTCTTCTTTTCCAGCGGCATGTTCCGATCTAAAGCCGAACGTTGGCGCCGGATCGGAGTTGTCCGGAGCGCGTAAGCCCGGGACAACTCCGGGCCGCGCCATGCCATGAGAGAGCGGGCGTATGGAAGAACGCCCGGTTTCACTTACCCCCCTCTCGCGCGGATTGGCCGCGCCTTTTTGAACGTATCACCCCTCTAAAAACCCAACCCGGAAAATCCATTCCAGTCCCCGGCTCGGCGGCATAATAAACTTATTTAAATTGTGACCTCTAACTTCTCTCAAGTTATTCGCGCACTTTTACGAATATAAAATTATTGGATATCTCCGCAAAGAAACTTAGAAAAAACATAGGAAAGCCTCTAAAAAGATTTGTAAGCCGGTATGGCGCCGCTTGAAACATGATGGAGCGCGGAAAAGAGTTCGAACCGGTTTGTCTTGCGTGGCGCGCCGAACGGGGCTCAAACGGAAGCGCGGGCGCCCCGTCAGGCCGGATACGAGATATCGGCGGGCAAGTTCCTTTAATCAGAAGGAAATGATCTCAGGAGGGAAGGTGCACATCATGTTTTCTCGTAAATTGAAACTGGGCATAAAATTGACCCTGGGCTTTTTGCTCACGCTGATGTTGACCGTCGTGGTGGCGCTTTTTGGCTACACAGGCTTGCTTGACGTCAATGACAGGGTTGAAAACGGCGAGAATGTGGACCGGATGGTCAACGGCATCCTTGAAACCAGAAGGCAGGAAAAAAACTACATACTTCGTCAGGAAGACTCTTACACGGCGAAAGTGGAGGAAGAAACCGGCGCGATAATCAAGCAGGCCGAAGCGCTGAAAAACAGATTCAACCAAAAAGCCCACAAGGAACAGATGGATCAGGTTATTGCCAAGGTCCAGGAATACCGGAGCGCTTTTAATAACTACGTGGATATGAATCTGGAACGAATCAAAGCCATGGAAGAGATGAGAGCCGGGGCGGCCGAGGCGTTGGGAAAGCTGGAAAACCTTCAGAACGATCAAAAGGCGCAGCGCAAACAGGCGCGTGTCGAAACCGCCGCCTTGATGGATGAGAAAATAAACAACGTCGAGGACGCGGATAGTATGAGCCGGCTCTTTCTGGATGTCCGCAAAAGTGAGAAGGAATACATAATCTCCAGGGGGGAAGCGTCCTGGAAAGACAACGCGCTTAACGGCCTGTCGGCCATAACCGCGGTCGCCGATAAGTTGAAGGCCGGGTTCAAAGAGGAAGCCAACGCGCAAAAAATCGATGAGGCCACTGAAGCCATAAAGGCTTATGAAGAGGCCTTCATGTCGTACGGTTCGTTGATCGACAAGCAAAATGAAGCGACGAAAATTATGGACGCCAAAGCCATTCTGGCGCTTTCACAAATCGGCGCCATTGTGGAATACCTGCAGGATCAAATGTTGAACGGGCAGGTTGAAACGGGCGACGCTTTGGCGGAAATGACTCAAAATATTCAAGACGCCAACAACTTAACAAAATGGTTCATGGAGGCGCGCAACAGCGAAAAAGAATATCTCATCAGCAACGGCGCGGAAAAATTTAAAGAAATGACCGACCTGAAGATCAAGGATCTCCTGTCCAATTCTCTGTTTTTGAAATCCCGTTTTAAAGACCAGAATATAATAGGGCAAATGGATACGGAGATCGCGGCCATAAACGAATATAAGGTCGCTTTTGACGATTCCGCGGACATGATGGTTCAGCGGGCCGACATTATGACGGTCATGCGGGAGAGCGCCGGCGTCGCTCTTCAGAAGATCGAGGAATTCGGGAAGGATCAAAAAAGCCAGCTTGCAAAAGCGAGGGAAGAAACGGACGCGTTTGTGGAAACCAGCTCGAAAAACGCCGATGACGCGGACCAGCTCATAAAGTCTTTTCTTGACATTCAAAAGGATCAAAAAGAATTTATTTTAACCCGAAAACCGGAATTGAAAGACGACATCAACAATCGCGTCGGCGTCATACTCAAAACAGCCGGCGGCATGCGGGAAAGACTGACTCAAGAGGAAAATAAACAGCAGATAGGGCAGGTTATCGCGGCCATCACCACGTACGATTCCGCGTTCAAACACTACACGGAACTGATGGAGCGGCAGGCGCAAGCCGAGCAGATTATGGTGACGACGGCCCGTGAAACGCAGCGCGTCAACGCCGAGGCGCGGGCCGATCAGAAGGCGGAGATGGTTTATCAGATGAAAAAATCGTCGACGCTCATGGGAATCGTCACCGCGGTGTGCGTGGCCGTGGGACTGCTGATGGCCTGGCTTATAACCAGAAGCGTCACCAAACCCCTGAACAGGGTGATAGAGGGATTGAACGAAAGCGCCGACCAGGTGTCCTTCGCTTCCACTGAAGTGTCCGAGGCCAGTCAATCTCTCGCCGAGGGCGCGTCGGAGCAGGCGGCGTCATTGGAAGAAACCACCGCGTCCATGGAGCAGATGTCTTCAATGACCAAGAGGAACGCGGATCACGCCAAAGAAGCGAACGCTCTGGTGCGGGAAACGAAGAAAATAATCGACCGCGCCGGCGTGTCCATGTCCGAATTGTCGGATTCCATGCGGGATATTTCGACGGCCAGCGAAGAGACATCCAAGATAATTAAGACCATTGACGAAATCGCTTTTCAGACCAACCTGCTGGCGCTCAACGCCGCGGTCGAAGCGGCCAGGGCGGGCGAGGCCGGGGCCGGATTCGCGGTGGTCGCCAATGAAGTGCGAAATCTGGCTTTGCGCGCGGCCCAGGCGGCGCAAAACACCGCCGGGCTCATCGAGGAAACCGTGAAAACCGTGCAAGTCGGGTCTGAACAGGTAAGCAAGACCACCCAGGAATTCACCGACGTGGCCAAAAGTTCGCAGGCCGTGGGAGATCTGGTCGGCGAGATTGCGGCCGCTTCCAGCGAGCAGGCGCAAGGCATCGATCAGATAAGCAAGGCCATTGTGGAAATGGACAAAGTGACCCAACGCAACGCGGCCAGCGCCGAGGAATCGGCGTCCGCAGCGGAGGAAATGAACGCGCAGTCCGAACAGATGAAAAGTTATGTCATTGAGCTGGCCGCCATCGTGGGAAACAGCTCCAAAGGCGGAAACGGCGGGACGCTTGAATCGCAACGGGTTATGGGTGGAGAAGGCGAACTTCCGCCGCCCGCCAAGGGGCCCGGCAAGGCTTTGACCTTCCGGGAAGCCGGGGATGAGGATTTCTAACATCGAACAGCCCCTGCAACCGACTGAAAAGAAGCTATAATTCTCTGTTCTTATCGCCCCTCCCATGATACCGTGCGCCATTGCGTAACATCAGGCGCAGGGAGGAGGGGCGCATTCATGACCAAGGCTGAAAATCCGAAACAAACAGTGGCGGTGATTGGTGCGGGAACCATGGGCCATGGCGTGGCCCAGGTCTTTGCCGTGGCGGGATTTCCCGTACGGCTGTACGACAGCGTTCCGGAGGCGCTCGCCAGCGCCCTGAAACGCGTGCGGGAGAACCTGGCCGCTTTTCTGGAGGCGGGCCTGATCAAGGAGGATCAAATCCCCGCCTGCCTTGACCACATTTCCTTATACGACAATCTGGAACAAGCGTGCCGGGGCGCGGACCTGGTGATTGAAGCGGCCCCCGAAAACCTGGAGTTGAAACAGCGGCTGTTCGCGGAGATGGAAGGCTACGTGTCCGCGGACGCCATCCTGTGCACCAACACCTCGGCGCTGCGCATCACCGGTATCGGCGCCCTGCTCAAGCGACCGGAACGGCTGGTCGGGGCCCATTTCTGGAACCCGCCGCATGTGATGCCCTGCGTGGAGGTGATCAAAGGGGACGCCACGGACGAGGCCGTCTTCGAATCCACCGTCGAACTCATGCGGGCGGTGGGCAAAGACCCCGTGCGCGTGCGCAAGGACATCCCCGGTTTTCTGGGCAACCGGCTGCAGCACGCCATTCAGCGGGAGGCGCTGGCGCTCATCGAAAAGGGGGTGTGCGACCCCGAAGATATCGACCGTGTGGTCAAGAGCGGTTTCGGTCTGCGCTACGCGTTTATGGGCCCGGTGGAACGCGCCGACATCGGCGGTCTGGATGTGACCTTCTCGGTGCAGAAGACCGTGCTCCCCGATCTCGATAACCGGACCGATCCGTCGCCTCTGCTGGCCGAAAAGGTGGCCCGGGGCGAACTGGGAGTAAAAACGGGCAAAGGTTTTTACGAATGGCCGGAACGCAAGGCCGCCGCAATGAAACAAAAGCGGGACAGGATATTTCTTTCGATTCTCAAACTGCTCAGGGAAAACAAATAAATTCTATTAAGAAAACAATAGCTTACTGCAATATTGCTTACGGGTCAAAAGTGAAAAAGATAGATTTTAATTGCATCTTATAAATGATTTTGTATATTTATAATCGGTTTTATTTTAGCTGATTAACTTGTTACTTTGAAGGATGGTCATTTATCTGTGAGTAGGAGGTAAAATGCACCCTTGGGAATATGAGCAGTGGCTCCCTGGCGTACTTTCAAAGAAACAAATGAAAGTGTTAGTTGATAACTCGTATATCGGTGGTGTTGATAATTTTGAAAGAGGAGTTGATCATTCATCCCTTGACTTACACATAACAAGTGAAGGCTACAGGTTAATAAAGGGATCAATTAAGCCACATGGGAGCACATATGAACAATATCTCAGAAGAGACGACCTATCCGAAAGACTTATTACAGATAATGACTGTTGTTTTAAGCTCAGAAAAAATGAGTGTTATGTTTTTCGACTGCAAGAAAGGCTATATCCAAATTTGGGCAAATCGAATATTTATGGGCAAGCAACTGCCAAAAGCTCAATAGGTCGGCTAGATGTGATTGCGCGTTTGATAGTTGACGGGATGCATGAATACGAAAGCTTTCGACCAAAGGATATCGCAAACGCGACTGGAAACATGTATTTAGAAATAATACCAATTAGTTTTAATATTCGAGTTAAGGAGGGCAGCTCACTATCTCAATTACGCTTTTTTCTAGGCAAAGTTGAAGATTCAATTATTAACGACAAAGGATTCATTAAAACAATACTACACGGAACTGAACCGGAGAGCGAGCAAGGTGAAGGATTTCTAAGTGTAGATTTGTCAAATATAAAGATTGGTGGTTTGGATGTGGCAGCCTTTAGAGCTTTTGATCAAGATGACAACAATATTTATATAGATTTGTGGGAGCTAAATGAGGAAAATAAACCTAATCCCTGTAATTTTTGGTGTTTTGATCGAACAGGTGAGGATAATAGACTAAAAATTAAAAATGGTTCTTTTTATATTTTAAGATCGAAAGAGAGAATTTCATTGCCCGCTGGTGTTGCAGTATATTGTCGTGCAATGGATGAAACTTTGGGAGAAATGCGTATTCATTATGCTGGTTTTGCCCATCCTTTTTTTGGGTTCGACAGGCACGATGGACAAAAAGGCACGCCTTTGATTTTTGAAGTTCGCGGTCATAATGTCGATGTTAGCTTAAACCATCAAGAGAGATTAGCCAAATTAATATTTTACAGAATGTCTGAAGTATCCTATAAAGAAGGAACGGTAGTAACAGATAAAGTCCCTCAGAAAAAGAGCAATTATGGTTCGCAAGAACTAACACTATCTAAATATTTCGCTGATTGGCCAAATAAGCTCAAAATAGACGAAGATGGCCGAGTTTCAGAGGCATGAAGAGGATTACATGAAGGATCTATACACCAGTAATCTATTTACTAAAACAGAAAATTTTAAGGTTACCAGAATTTCCCAAAAAGACGTAACCTTAAAATCGGATAAGTACACATGCTTTCGTGAACTCATAAAGTCTCATGAACCAATGTATCCGAATATAGAGAAATGGCTAACAGAGAAAGTTGTTCCGGGCATCAAGATTGGTGAACGTATTGCTTACATGGGCACAATTAAGAATAATCCCGTTGTGTCTGCGGTGCTTAAGCTTGGCGAGAATGCAAAATTTTGTCATCTGCACATAAACAATGAATATCAGAATAGACTGCTTGGAGACTTGTTTTTTTCTATAATGACAGTAGATACTAGAAGATTGGCAAATTATATACATTTTACGCTTCCTCAAAGTTTATGGGAGGATAAAAAGAGCTTTTTTAAATCATTTGGTTTTGAAGGAGTCGAAAAAGCAAAAAAGCAATACCGGAACTCTGAAGACGAATTTTTATGTACAGCTTCTTTTAAGACTGTTTGGGTAAACACTCTTTCAAAACTACCTAAACTTATTGACAACTTATCTGATTCAGATGACAATATTTTTAATGGTCTGCTGATGAGCATTAAACCAGAATATACAAACCAAATTGAAAGAGGTGAAAAAGTAATTGAACTGAGAAAAAGATTCAATAAAAAATGGATTGGTAGGAGGGTGACTATATACTCCTCAAAGCCTACTAGTGCAATTTTAGGTTATGCAACGATAAGTAATGTTATTGATGGTGAGCCAATGTCCATTTGGTATCGGTATAAGAAAGAACTTGGTTGTACAAAACAAGATTTCTTGGACTATATAAATGGGAGTGATATTATTTATGCAATATCTTTAAACAATTTTCAAAGTTATATCTCACCTATGTACATTGATCAATTATCTTTTTTGATTGATAAAGAGCTTAAGCCGCCACAGTCATATTTATCTTTGGAAAATAACCCAAAATGGTCGGAAGCTGTTTCCATAGCTGAAATACTGCATGGTCGTTTCCAATTAACTACTGCGACTATTTGAGTTTTTATTGAAAAATAACGTTTTGCAGATTTGCTATATAACTTTCTTAGGGTAGGCACCAAGGCTCGGCGCGCTCATTTTCCCCGCGAACAGGTTGACAAGCCACGGTTTCTATACTAATCAGATTTTATTGCGCCGCCAGAAGGCGGCCGTTTTCACCGTTACCGGCATAGTCTGAAAATAAGCCACGAAGGCGTTACGTCTCCCCAGGGGGAAGACTGCGTTTCGTGGCTTTTTTATTGTCCGGAAAGGATCGTGGCCGCTATGAGAAAAGGCGCTCTGTGTTGTGTGATTCTTGTTTTGACGCTCATGATGATACCGGGGGCCTCCTGGTCCTCCACCAAAACCATAACGGACCAGACGGGCCGTACCCTGCAGATTCCCGATCCGGTGGACCGGGTGATTTGCTCGGGACCGGGCGCCTTGCGTCTGCTGGTCTATCTCCAGGCGCAGGATAAAGCCGTGGCGGTGGACGATATAGAAAAAAAGAAAACCCGCTTCGACGCGCGTCCCTACACGCTGACCAACCCTCGATTCATGGAACTGCCCCTGTTCGGCGAACGCCGGGGGCGGGACAATCCGGAATTGATCGTTACCCTGAAGCCGCAGCCGCAGGTTATTTTTAAAACCTACCCCACCATGGGCCACGATCCCCTGGAACTGCAAAAGAAAACCGGCATACCGGTTATCATTCTGGAATACGGCGACCTGAACGACAACCGGCCCCAGTTCTATGAAGCGCTCAGGATCATGGGCGAGGTGGTGGGCAAGGAAAAAAGAGCCGAACAGGTGATCGCCTTCTTTGAATCGACCATCTCCGATTTGCGCGGTCGTGTCAAAGGCGCCTCGGAAAAAGACCAGCCCACCTGCTTTGTGGGCGGCGTCGCGTTCAAGGGGCCGCTCGGTCTGCAATCCACGGAGCCCGCCTACCCTCCGTTTGAATTTGTGGGCGCGCGGAATATCGCCGCCGACCCCGCCCTGAAAGGTAAGGCGCTGCGGCACAGCAATCTGGCCAAGGAGAAAATCGTCCAGGAAAACCCCGACTTCATTTTTATCGATCTGGCTTCTCTCCAGATGGGCGAAGGTCACGGAGCCATTGAAGAATTGCGCGCCGATCCCGCGTACCAGACGCTGACGGCCGTGAAAACCGGAAACGTGTATGGCCTGCCGCCTTATAACTTGTACACGCAGAATTGCGGCTCCATTCTTGCCGACGCCTATTTCATCGGCAAGCTCCTGCGTCCGGACCGCTTCGCCGATATAGATCCGAAGGCCAAGGCGGACGAGATATACACATTCCTGGTGGGCAAGCCCGTTTTCAGCCTGATGGACCAATCGTTCGACGGTCTGGCTTTCAAAAAAATCCCCCTCAAATAAGAGCGTTTGACGGTCATGCATTTCAACCACGGCGAGATAAATTACGACTATAAGCGGTACGTCAGCAGAAAAGCGGCCTTTATCGGTTTTGGCGGCGCCTCCCTGCTCGCCGTGATCGTGCTGAGTATTTCCTCGGGCGCGGCCGGAATACCCTTGCCCGATGTGGTGAAAGCCCTGCTGGGCGCGGGGGCGACGCCGCGCTACGATGTGATTATCTGGAACATCCGGCTGCCTCAGGCTCTGGCCGCGGTGGTGGCCGGGGCGGGGCTGGCGGTTTCCGGGGCGGTCATGCAGTCCATTTTGCGCAACCCCCTGGGGTCCCCGTTTACCCTGGGCATTTCGCACGCCGCCGCGTTTGGCGCGGCGCTGGCGGTGATGATCGCGGATTCCAGCTCCATGACCACCGCCAAAACCCAGGCGGCCATCGTGTCCAATCCGTACCTGACCACGTTCATGGCCTTTATCTTTTGCCTGGCCGCGGCCGGGGTCATTGTGGGCATCTCCAAACTACGCGGGGCCGCGCCCGAAACCATGGTGCTGGCCGGTGTGGCGCTGGGCGCCCTCTTTACCGCGGGGACCATGTTTCTGCAGTTTTTCGCCGATGACGTCCAACTGGCGGCCATGGTCTTCTGGACCTTCGGGGACGTGGGGCGGGCGAGCTGGTCCGAACTGGCCATACTCACCGCGGTCACGCTCATCGCGTCGGTTTATTTCCTGGCCAACGGCTGGAACTATAACGCCGTGGACGCCGGCGACGAAACGGCCAAGGGGTTGGGGGTCAAGGTGGAGCGGACCCGGATGACGGGCATGGTGATCGCTTCGCTGGTAACGGCGGTGATCGTGGCGTTTCTGGGAATCATCGGTTTTGTGGGCCTGATCTGCCCGCACATGGTGAGGCGGTTGATCGGCGGCGATCACCGGTTCCTGCTGCCCGCCACCATGATCCTGGGCGGATTGCTGCTTCTGGCCTCCGATACCGTCGCGCGCCTGATCCTGGTGCCGCACCTGCTGCCCGTTTCCGTGCTGACCGCGTTCATGGGGGCGCCGGTTTTCCTCTGGCTTATTCTAAGGGGGTACCGGCGATGATTCTGGAAGCCAATGGAGTGAGCTTCGGCTACAACGGCCGGAAGATCCTCAAGGACGTGCGTTTCGGCGTGGATCACGGCGAGTTGCTGGCGATCCTGGGTCCCAACGGAGTGGGAAAAACAACGCTCCTCAGATGCGTCAACGCCATTCTGAAACCCACGGGCGGCGCCATACTGGTGGAAAACCGGGACGTCATGAAACTGGATGTATCGGAAATCGCGCGATTGATCGGCTATGTGGCCCAGCGCCAGGACGCCGGGCGGCTGACGGCCTTTGACGCCATTCTGATGGGGCGGCGTCCTCACATCCGCTGGAAAGTGTCGGACAAGGACCTGCGCATTGTGGACGCGGCCATGAAACGGCTGAATCTGCAACACCTGGCCATGCGCTATATCGATCAGATGAGCGGCGGCGAGCTGCAGAAGGTGGCTATCGCGCGCTCGCTGGTTCAGGAGCCGACCCTGCTGCTGCTGGACGAGCCCACCAGCAGTCTGGATCTGAAAAATCAGCTGGAAATCCTCAGCCTGATCAGGGACATCATACGCGGCCACGGGATCGCCGGGGTCGTGACCATGCACGACCTCAACATGGCCCTGCGTTATTCGGACAAATGCGTCTTTTTGAAAGACGGCGCAATCTGCGCCGCGTGCAAAACCTCCGAAGTGTCGGCCGACACCATAAAAATGGTGTACGGCGTGCCGGTGGAAATCCACCTTTTGAACGGCAACCCCACCGTCATTCCCCTTGATAATCCCTGACAATTCGCAGCGAGGCAAAACAGGCAATATTTTCTTTTGTCCATCGAAACAGGGAAAACATTTCCATGGCCTTGTCAGGAATCACAACGGGGATCGCCAAATAAACTGAATAATTACCATGACTTTGACTGTTTTCATTATTCGTGGACAATGGCGCCCATGTTGCTAATGGGTTTATATCTGTTAATGCTACCTGGAGGAGCCTGGCTATGGTTAACGGTATATTGCCCGCGGGATACGTTCAAACTGTAAACTTTGCCCAACCCAACAGCGCGCCATCACCTTCGGATACAGCTTCTTCTTCCGGGAATAAAGCAGGCGACTCGGTGACTATTTCCGAAGAAGCGAAAGTCTTGCAATTATCCAGCCTGTTTCCCTCCGCGGGAAACGGTTCCATAACCCTGGAAGATATTGAGGAATCGCTTTCGAACGCGACCGCTTCGGTTGAAAAACGTTTGCAGTCGCTCTATCGGCAAATCGGAATAGATTCCGGTTCCCGGATGGAACTCAGTGTTAACCGCGACGGAAGTATCGCGGTTGATGGTAAAAGCCCGGAATCGGACGCTCTTGCCGAGGCCATTAACGCGGACGATGAATTGGCCAATACCATTCGAGGAATGTCCGCCAACGCGTCGTTGTTGGCGGCCGCCGAAAAACATCAGGAATTTGCCTCGGCCTACGGAACTGACCCGGTAGCGGCCGTGGAACGCTACGGCTACCTGCTCCAGGACGGCCATGGGTATCACGCCGCGTTTGCCATGCAAAACGGCCATATCGATACGGAAGTGGATTTTATATAACGCGCGTAATCAGGCCCAGGGATCGATGACCACCTTGAGCGGGGACTGGTCCTTGTATTCCCCGCCCACCATTCGTACGGCCTCTTCGGCCCGTTCCAGGGGAAACCGGTGGCTGATCAGCTCTTCCAGCGGATAGCGTTTGGAGCGGCCGATCTTGATGGCCGCTTCCACCGACTCATAATCCTGTGAATAGGCGCCCAGCAGCCGCAGCTCCTTGAACACCACCTTGTCCAGAAAGAGCGGCGCCGGCGTGGTCATGCCGTACAGGCCCGGCAGCACCACCGTGGCCCCCAGTCCGGCCAGCGACAAGGCCAGCGCGGCCCCGGCCGGGTTTCCGCTCACATCCATAAGCGTGTCGGCCATGGCGCCGTTGGTGGCCTGGGAGACAACTTCCTCCGGGTCCTGACGGCTGGCGTTTATGATCACGTCCGCGCCCAACCGGCGCGCCATTTCCAGGCGGGCCCGGTCGTGCTCCAGTCCCACGATGATAATGGGTTTTGCGCCCGATTCCTTGGCCACGATAACGGCGGAGAGCCCCTGCTGTCCGGGGCCGATGATGACCACCGACTGGCCAACGGCGACTCCGCCCACCCGGCTGAGCCAACGTACGCCGTTTCCCAGGACCGCGCCGATCAGCACGCCTTCCTCGGGTGAAATATCTTCGCCGATTTTGTGAATCATGGCCCGGGGGTGGATGTACAGATACTGCGAGTAGGCGCCGTAGAGGTGCGGCGGGTCCTGACAGGAAACCATGGAGCCGTAGGTGTACATCTTCTTGCACACGGTGTATCGTCCGGCGATACAGGGAGCGCACTCTCCGCAGCCAAAGGCGTACTCGACTATAACCCGGTCGCCGATCTTCAGGCCGCGCCTCTGCAGCGCCTGTTCGCCCATGGCGTGAATTCTTCCCACAATTTCATGCCCCGGTATGAGCGGATAAGGCCGCGGCGCGCGTGAGGCTTTTCCTTTGAAAATACCCGGATCCGATCCGCACACGCCCACCAGTTCCACTTTGAGAACGCCATCCGCTTCGCCGACTGACGGGAGGGGGAATTCGCGCAATTCCATGCGTCCCGGCTCCGGAACCACCATTGCCCTGCTCGTGTCCATGTGTTCTCCTAATCAGGTATTCAATTGCTTGCCTTCCTTTGCGCCGCCTTTTCATTTCGAGCGCGGCGAAAAAACAGCTTGTGGGGGTCCGGGGAAACCGGTTCCCCCGGCGGCTTTTGTTTCTCCATGCGCGCGCACTGACACTATAGAGTTTCGCGAACGCGGACGCAAGCGGGGAAAGCCCGCGCGGCTGTTTCTCCTTGACCCTGCCACCCCCCGGCATTACACTGATTTTCGCGTATACGGTTCTATGCGCCTGAGTATGAACGCAAATGAACAGGCTACGGAGCAGAAAACATGGAACGAGTTGTCATTGTGAGCGGCGCGCGGACGCCGATCGGTGGGTACGGGGGTACGCTTCGGGATATTCCGGTCCATACGCTGGGCGCGGCGGTGTTGGATGAAGTGATCAAACGCGCGAAAATCGACCCCGGTCAAATTGACGAAGTGATCATGGGCCAGGCCTATCAGAACGGGGAGTGCGCCAACGCCGCCCGTTTCGCGCTTCTGGAAGCGGGCTGGCCGGACACCGTGCCCGCCATGACGCTCGACCGCCGGTGCTGCTCCGGTCTGGACGCAGTGCTGATCGGCGTGATGAAAATACAGACCGGTAACGCCGATTTTGTGGTGGCGGGCGGTCTGGACAGCATGAGCCAGGCGGAGCTGTATCTCCCCGGCGCCATAAAGTGGGGGCTGGGGGGTAAAATGGATCCCAAATGGGGTTTCATGCCGCGAGGCCATGGCGCCCTTGCAAGCTGGGGCATTCCCTTTTACGACCGTATCCAGCGAGCCCGCGTCATGTCCCAGCCCATCGCCAGGTACGGTGAATTGAACTCCATGATGACCTGGGCCGAGACTGCGGCCAGGAATGAACATATCAGCCGGGATGAAGCGGATCGATGGGCCTTGCGGAGCCATCAGCGGGCCGTGGCCGCTCAGGACGAGGGTAAATTCGCCGAGGAGATCGTCTCCGTCTCCATTCCCCAGGCCAAAGGCGACCCGGCGCTGTTCGATATTGACGAAACGCCGCGCCGGGACACCACCCTGGAGAAGCTGGCAAGGCTGAAAACCGTCTACAAGGACGGCGTGTGCACGGCCGGCAATTCGTCCTCTGAAAATGACGGGGCCGCGGCCATCGCGCTGGCTTCGGAAACAAAGGCGCGGGAATTGAACCTGCCCATTCTGGCTTATTTCGTGTCCGGGGCCAATGGAGCCTGCGACCCCACGCTCACCTATCCCGCGGTGGGCACGGCGGTCAACAAGGCGCTCCACAGGGCGGGCCTTGGAATCGGCGACATAAGCCTTTTTGAAATACAGGAGGCCTTCGCCGTTCAAATGCTGGCCGACGCCAAGCTGATAGGAATTCCCAAGGATGAGTACGACGCCAAAATCAACGTGAACGGCTCGGGCATTTCGCTGGGCCATCCCATCGGCGCCACGGGAGTCATGCGGCTGGTAACGCTTTTATACGAAATGCGCAGACGCGGCGTCCGATACGGCCTGGAAACCATCTGTGGCGGCGGCGGGCAGGGAATCGCCGCCATCTTCGAACGAGTCTGAACGCAAAGGAATCAATCATGCCCCAAGGCGGTTACATAACCCCGTTCAATGGACAGAGCCCCGTTCTGGCGCCCGACGTGTTTGTGGATCAGTTCGCCCGGATCATCGGGCGCGTTACCCTGGAGGCGGGCGTTACCATCTGGCCCGGCGCCGTTCTGCGGGCCGATGAAGAGGAAATTATCATAGGCGAAGGAAGCGCGGTCCTGGATCTGGCCCTTGTGGAGTCGCCGCACGATCATCCGGTTATCGTGGAGGCGGGAGCGCTCATCAGCCATAAAGCCACCCTGCATGGCGCCCAGGTGCGCTCCGGCGCTCTGGTGGGGATCGGCGCCATAGTGCTCGACGGCGCGGTTGTGGGGGCCGGGGCCCTGGTGGGCGCGGGCGCGCTGGTGCCGCCACGGATGGAGGTTCCTCCCGGAACGCTGGTCCTGGGCCAGCCCGCCAGACCGGTCCGGGAACTCAAACCCGCCGAATTGGAATCCGTGAAAAGCCAACTCCAGGATCTGCGACGAAAAGCCCGGCTCTATATGGGCCGGGACGCGTAAGGATGGAGCGAACTGTTCGCTCCGCCATAACGATACCCGTACGTATGATCGAAAAGGGGAAAGTCATGCTGGAAGTTGTCAAACAAGCCATGCTGGCCGGTGTGGGGGCCTTGGTACTGACCAAGGAGGCCGTGGAGAAAGCCACCCAGAAACTGGTGGACGAAGGCAAGATGAGCGCCGAGGACGCCGAGAAGCTGGCCAGGGAGCTGGTCAAGGAGGCCGAAAGTTCGGGCAGGAAGCTCCAGGACAAATCATCGGACCTGTTTCAAAAGGCTCTGAGATCGATGAATCTGGTCCCGCGAGCGGAATTCGAGGAACTGAAAGCGCGGGTCGAAGCGCTGGAAAGGCTCAAGCCGCCGTCGAACATCGAGGAATAAGAGTTCATGCGACCGTTCAGGGCCGTTCGGGGGGTTACGCGTTTTACCGATATCATCCTGGTGTTGATCAAATACGGGTTTGATGACATTGTCGACCGGCTCCATCCGCGCAAGAAGGATATTCTGCGCCGTCGCGTGCAACGGGTGGGAGGAAATCTGACCTCGCCCGAACGGCTGCGTTTGATGCTGGAGGAGTTGGGAACAACCTTTATCAAGCTGGGCCAGATCGCCGGTGTCCGTCCCGATCTGATACCGGAACAGTATGCGCGGGAGCTGGTCAAGCTTCAGGATCAGGTGGCCCCCGTTGAATTCTCCCGCATCCGCGAGGAGGTAAAAAAAGGGCTGGGCGCCGAAATGGAAGAGGTGTTCAGCTTTTTTGACGAAAACCCCATCGCTTCGGCCTCCGTGGCCCAGGTCCACCGCGCCGCGCTCAAGAAATCCGGTCAAGGAGTCGTGGTCAAGGTGCGCCGTCCGGGCATCGAGTCCAAGGTGCGCTCGGACCTGGAAATCATGGAGGTCTTTGCGCGCAACCTGGACAAACTCACACCGGAGCTGCGTCAGGTGGATTTGCCCGCGCTGGTGGCCGAATTCAAGGTCACGCTGCTGAACGAGCTGGATTTCCGCAAGGAAGCCCGCAACATTAAGATCTTCCACCACAACTTCGAGCATACCCCCGATGTGTTCGCGCCCATCGTGTATGAACACTATTCTTCCGCGAGCGTTCTTACGCTTGAATATATAAAGGGCGTCAGCGTGAACGCCTTTTCCGGAACCGACGAGCAGCGGGAGACTCTGGCCCGGTTGGGCATTGAAGCCACGGTAAAACAGATATTGGTGGACGGTTTCTTCCACGCGGACCCCCATTCCAGCAACATGGTCATCGTTGACGGCGCAAAAATATGTTTCCTGGACTGGGGCATGGCGGGCCGCGCAAGCCGGCGCAACCGCTATGATATTCTTGACGTGATCCTGGCTTTTGTGCGGCAGGACGAAGAAGAGCTGCTCGATTCATGGCTGCGCCTGTGCAACGCGGACATCGAACAGACCGGCTCCCTGGAGCGTGGAATTCTGGAGATTCTGGATAATTTCAATACGCGTCAGGAGAGCGAACGAAGCCTCGGCCGGTTTATGCTGGAGATGATAAACCTTTTTCGGCGCAGCCGCGCCACGGTGCCGCCTTACCTGGCGGTGATGGCCAAGGCGTTTTTGGAAGCGGAAGGCGCGGTCAGGAAATTGTACCCTCCCATAAATCTGGTGGAAATGATCCGGCCGTCCATCGAGAAGATCCAGCGGGAACGCTACAATCCGGCCCATCTCGGCAAGGAGCTGGCCAAACAATCGCATGACATTCTGCGGGAGCTGGCGAAGCTCCCCGGTGATGTAGGCCGGCTGGTGGAAAAAATGCGGTCGGACCGTTTCACGGTTACGCTCGAACACCAGGACCTGCCGCAGTTCAGCCACGTGCTGGATGAGATTTCAAAGCGGCTGGCTTTCGCCATCGTGATCGGAGCCTTGATTATCGGCTCGTCCATGATCCTGGTCGCCGGGATCAAGCCGTTGCTGTTTGGCTATTCCCTGCTGGGGATTATCGGCTTTTTGTTTTCCGGGATTCTGGGCGCGTGGATGGTGTTAAGCATTTTCCGGTCGCGCAATTTCTAGCCCGCGAGCCGCTGTTTCCGGGCTCGGCGCCGCGCGCAAAAGCGGCGCGCGCGTTCCCGCGCAGCCTGGAATACATGAGAATGGGTATTTTTTATCGGGCGCCGAGAGAATACGGGTAGATTTCCCGCCATATCGAGTTAAAAATTTTAAAGAAACTCTTTTCCTCTCGCGCAGAACCTGATATCAGTAGTATCTTATCAAAAGTGGCCACAGCGGGGCGTTGAGATCCCCGCATAATCCGAGGAGGTAGGTATGAAGGCTTATGTAAAGTTTGCGGTACTGTTTACGCTGATGGTCGCGCTGACCGGCATCCCCTTCGCGGCGGTCGGAGCCGACAAGATCAAATTCGGTCACGTCGCCCCGCCGTTTCATGGTCAGTCGCACGGGGTTGACGCGTTCGCCGCTTATGTAAAGGATAAGACCGGCGGCAAGATCGAGATCGCCACCTTTCCCATGGGACAGCTCGGCAGCGAACGCTCCATGGCCGAACAGGTACGGTCGGGCTCGATTCAGATCGCGTCCATAACAACCGCCGTCCTGCAGAATTTTGCGCCGGAAGTGGCGATCACCGACATGCCTTTCATTTTCCCCGATCGCGCCACCGCCTATGCGGTTCTGGACGATCCGGCGGTAAAGGAAAAAATCTTCTCCTACCTGCCTAAAAAGGGATTTATCGGTATCGGGTGGACTGAAAACGAGATCCGCGACTTTACCAATACCAAGCGGGATGTGCGCACGCCCGAGGATATCAAGGGAATGAAGGTCCGGGTCATGAATTCCCCCGTGTATCTGGACACCTTCAAGCAGTTGGGCGCCTCCACCGTGGGCATTCCTTTCCCGGAAGTGTATAACGCGCTGCAAACCGGCGTCATCGACGCGCAGGAAAATCCCCTGCTGACCTCGATTCTGATGAAGTTCACCGAAGTCACCAAGCACGTCACCAAAACCCAGCACTGCGTGACCGAGTGCATCATAATCGTGAACCCCGACTACTGGAACGCCCTGTCCAAGGAAGAACAGCAGATCTTCCGTGAAGCCGCGGACCTGGCCATCAAAACCAACCGTGAGGTCAACGCCGAACTACACAAAAAGCTGCCCAAGCTGGACATTTCCATCGAAGAATACTGCAAGCAGAACGGCATCGATATCATCAATCTGACCGCCGAGGAGCGGGAAGAGTTCCGCAAGGCCATGGTCCCGGTATGGGATAAGTACCGCAAAATCATGGGCGATGAAATCTTCGACTTCATGCTGGCTAAAATCAAGGAACACCAGAAGTAAGGAAACAAGGCGCAGGGCGTCGGGAGGGGGCCCAAGCCCCCTCTTTTGTATTGATTGCAGAGGGTCATTGTGCGGCGGTTGTGGGGTTATTTGAATCAATTTGAGGAACTGAGTCTCAGCATGCTCCTGCTGGGGCTGGCGTTAGTGGGCTTTATCCAGGTTTTTTTCCGGTATGTGCTGCAAATCAGTTTCGACTGGTATGAAGAGGCCGGACGCTACCTGGGAGTGCTCATAACGTTTATGGGCGCCAGTCTGGGAGTAAAATATGGAATCCACTTTTCCATGGACATGCTGCCCAGCTCTCTCCGCCGCCCGTGGAACCATCTGCTCAAGGCGCTGATCGGCTTTGTGAGCGGGAGCGCGTTTCTGGTCATCGCCTGGTACGGGTATAAGCTGGTGGTCAGAAATTACGGCTACGAAACCACCTCGCCGGTCATACAAATCCCCATGTGGCTGGCGTACCTGCCCATACCGCTTTTTTCCCTGAGCATAACCTTCCGTTTTTTCAAGAAAGCGGTTGAGGCGCTGCGGCTCATCGGTTCCGGCAAGGCGAACCAGGACGGGCCCCGGCCATGATACCGACCCTGATCGTCAGCTTCGCCACGCTGCTCACCTTGGGTATTCCCATCGCGGTGATGCTCATCATTACCGCCATGGTGGCGCTGTTTCTGCACACCAGAACCCCGCTGGTCGTATTGCCGGAGCAGCTTTTCAATTCCCTGGACTCGTTTGTGCTGCTGGCCATCCCCTTTTTCATCCTGGCCGGGACGATTATGACCAAGGGCGCCATCGCCCGGAGGCTGATCGCTTTCGTCAATTCGCTGGTGGGCTGGTTTCCCGGCGGACTGGCCATGGCCGGGGTTCTGGCCTGTATCTTCTTCGCCGCCATTTCCGGCTCCTCACCCGCCACCGTGGTGGCTATCGGCTCCATCATGGTGCCCGCGCTCATCCAGGCCGGATACAATAAGAATTTTTCCATAGGATTGATCACCACCGCGGGATCGCTGGGAATCGTCATACCTCCCTCCATTCCCATGATTCTCTACTGTCTGGTGATGAACGCGTCCGTGGCGGAGATGTTCATGGCCGGCGTGCTGCCGGGCATATTGATCGGCTTGGCGCTCATCATTTATATTTTTTTCAATTCGCGCAAACAGGGCTGGCGCGTGGAGCAACGGCCCTCGCTGAAGGAAATCGGACGGACGGCGCGGGAGGGCTTCTGGGCCATACTGCTTCCGGTTGTTGTGCTGGGGGGCATCTATACCGGTGTGTTCACGCCCACGGAGGCGGCCGCCATCAGCGTGGTATACGCGATTTTCGTGGAGACCTTTATCCATCGGGAATGCAAGCTCCTGGATATACCCCGGCTCTGTGTGGACGCGTCCATTCTTTCCTCCTGCCTGCTGCTGATCCTGGCCAGCGCGCTGACCTTCAACTGGCTGCTGACCTCCGAGGAAATCCCCAAACAGCTCGCCCAGTTCATCATGTCTCACATCCACAGCCCCTGGATGTTTCTGCTGGTCATCAACCTGCTGCTGCTGGTTCTGGGCTGCTTCATGGACTGCGTCAGCGCGGTGCTGGTTCTGGCGCCGCTGTTTCTGGAAACGCTGAACGGGTATGGTATCGATGTGGTGCATTTCGGCGTGGTCATGGTGCTCAACATCGAAGTGGGCATGCTTACCCCGCCCTTTGGTCTTAATTTGTTCGTCTCCATGGGCATGACCAACGAGTCGCTCTGGACGGTGGCCAAGGGAGTGATTCCCTTCCTGCTGGTTATACTGGCCTGTTTCGCCTTGATCACCTACATACCGCAACTCAGTCTTTTTCTGCCCAACCTGTTATTGCGATGACAGAGGATGGAATCGCCGTTCCGGGCCGATCGCATCCGGAGCGCGGGCTGGCGGAACCTTGGCCGGACAAGGCTCTTCCGGCGCATGGTTCGTACGTAATTTCGGTCAGGAGGGTTCTCCATGAACATCGACATACCCTGCGGACGCGGCGTTGTGGGGATTACCGTTCCCGACGGGCAGATGGAAAAAGTCGCCATTCTGGAGTCCAAACAGGCGCCTCCGCTGCCGGACGCGCGGGCCGCGCTTGAAGCCGCGCTGGAAAAACCGACCGCCGGGCCTGCGCTGGCTGAATTGGTCCGAGGCAAAAAATCGGCCTGTGTGGTGGTTTCCGACATTACCCGGCCGGTTCCCAACCCGGTCATTCTGCCGCCGTTGCTGGAGGCCCTGGAGCGGGCGGGCATGAAGCGCGAGAATATGTATATCCTTATCGCCACGGGCATGCACAGGCCCAATGAGGGCGACGAGCTGGCGGAGCTACTGGGGCCGGAAATCGCGGACCGCTACCGGGTTATCAATCATTTCTGCCAGGACCGGGAACGGCTGCGAAAAATAGCCGAAATCGACGGCGCGGCCATCGAGATCAACATCGACTATCTGGACGCCGATCTGAAAATCCTGACCGGGCTGATCGAGCCGCACCCTTTCGCGGGTTTTTCCGGCGGCGGGAAGTCGATCCTGCCGGGCGTGGCCGGTTTTCAAACCATGACCTTCATGCACTCCTACAAGCTGGTGGCCCATCCCGGTGTGGCCACGGGCCGGATCGGGGACAATCCATTCCGGGGATACATCGACCGGGTTGTGGACGCGGCGGGCGCCGATTTTCTGCTCAATGTGCTCATAAACAAACGCCGGGACATCGTGGGGGTATTCTCGGGGGAAGTGAAGCGGGCGTTTGACGAGGGATGCCGCATGGCTTCGGAGATTTCCATCGCGCGGGTTCATGAGCCGGCGGACGTGGCTATTACCTGCGGAGGCGGCTATCCGCTGGACGCCACGCTGTATCAGTCCTCAAAAGGCCTGGCTGAAGCCAAAAAGATGGTCCGCCCCGGCGGAACCGTGGTCTGGATCGCCGAGTGCGCGCAAGGTCTGGGGAGCGGCCATTTTTGCGACCTGGTGGAGTCGGTGTCCTGCGCGGAGGATTTTGAACTGAAATATTCCGATCCGGCCAGGACGGTAATCGACCAGTGGGGGGCGCAGGTTTATTTCCAGGCCCTGGCGCATATCGGCCGGATTCTGCTGTACTCGCCCCACGTGTCCGCCGAACAGGCCGCGAAGTTCGGCATAGCCAAAATCGAGGATCTCGATTCCACGGTCGGGAATCTGATCGCCGAAAACAAGCGTATTATTATCGCGCCGGAAGGACCGTACGTGGGCTGCCTCACCTCTTAGGGGGCTGTCGATTTTGAATTTTGTGGGAAGGAACTTTTTGAAAAAAGTTCCTTCCCACGCCCATCCTTAAAAATTTTAAGGTATTGAAATCAGTAATATTTCATGCAAGAGTGTTTGCCATTTCGAGCGTAGCGAGAAATCGCTTACGGGGGGCGCGGGGGGAGAAATTCCCCCGCACGCATTTTCCACGCTTTTATCGACACCCTCTTGGCGCGGGAGCGACGCGAGAAATCCCGGTAACGGGAATCCTTTACACGAAGATTATGGCAAAAAACAGGCTCTCCGCCATACAAATATAGGGCTCAGGCCAAAAAATGGGGCTAAAAATAATCAATGAAAATAAATATTGAGTATAATTAACTCAAAAAATGGCGACGCCGCGCAAAATTGAATTATTAATAGTTAGCTTTCACAATTTCTTCTCTGACGCCCAATAAAAGCTCAACTTTTTGCTGTTTTTTTCCGATTAATTGATGAGTCGGGGGAGAGGTCCGTCCAGAAACAATCATGCGCGGGCCGCTCGCTTTCCTCAGAGCCGTGGATTACCCGATAGGCAGATGTCTTAAAGTTGGAGCGTACAATGGCGAGTAAGCCCATATACAAAGTCAACGTAAACCAGCTCAGGCCGGGGGTTTTCATAAAGCTGGACATTCCCTGGTACAAGCACCCGTTTCTTGTCAATAAATTTAAAATAACCAAACAGGATCAAATTGAGGTGCTGAAGGAACTGAACATTCAATCCGTGCTTTGTATTCCGGACAAATCCGAAGCGCTCCCTCTGACCGCGGAGGAGATGGGACAGCAAACCGTGTCCCTGGACGCTGACGCCAAGCAGGTCCTCCAGGAACTCTGGAATAGAAAAAACGAGCGGCTGGACACCTTTCGAAAACAGAAACGCGAGTATCTGCAGTGCGAAAAAAAGTTCATGAATACGGCGATCGCCATTCAGAACATAATGAAAAATATGCGGCCCGAGGAGGCGGTTCTTCCCAGCGACGCGGAATCGATGATCGAAGAGATGATGCAGTCGCTCATGTCGAGCGGAGAAACCGTGGTGCGGCTCATGAACGTTCAAGCCGACCGCGACGATCTGTACCAGCACACGGTAAACGTCACCGTGCTGTCGCTGATGCTGGGACAGGAATTGGGGCTTAACGCGCATGTTTTGCGGGAGCTGGGGATCGGGGCCGTGTTTCACGACATTGGAATGCAGCGGATTCCCAAGAGGGTTCGCTGCAAGCGATCGCCATTAAGCAAAAACGAAATCATGGTCCTGCAGCTGCACCCTCAATTCGGGGAAGAAATCATCCTGAATATCGGAGATTTTCCCAAGGAAGCCAGAAAGGTTGTACGGAGCCATCATGAAAAGATCGACGGGAGCGGCTATCCCGATAAATTGCAGGATGAAAAAATATCCACGCTGGCCCGAATTGTAGCCATAACGGACAGCTTTGATATGTACTGCAACGGCATAAACATGAAGAAGCCGCTCACGCCTTTTCAGGCGCTGAGCTTTATGTATAAAAATGAAGGCGACAAGTATGACCGGAAATTTCTTTCCGTGTTTATCCGCAGCCTCGGAATATATCCCCCCGGCACTATTGTGGCGCTGAACAGCGGCGCGGTGGGCATCGTGGTCGCCGCCTCCAAACATAACCCGTTGCGCCCGAGCCTGGTGCTGTACGACCCCGAGGTGCCCCGAAACGACGCGCTCATATTCAGCATGGAGGACGATCCGGACCTCAAGATCCTGAGAAGCGCGCTTCCTTCGGAGTTATCGGAAAAGGTGCGCAATTATTTGATGCCCAAGAACAGCGTCCGTTATTTCATCGACCAATCGGATTCCGGTATTGTCCAGCCGTCGTAGGAGCGACCGGCGCCCCGCAAGGGGTTCGGCCGCCCACGCGTGTTTTCAACGGCATACATGCCGGGCGATGGTCATCTTTTCCGCTTCCTTCGCGCCTTCATAAATTTCCAGCACTTTGGCGTCCCGGTAAAAACGCTGTATGTCATATTCATCGATATAGCCGTAGCCGCCGTGCATCTGCAGCGCCTTGTCGCACACCCATACCGCCGTCTCGGCCGCGTAATACTTGGTCATGGCCACCAGCGCGGGGTCGGGCCGTCCCTGATCCACCAGCCAGGCAGCCTTATAGGTGGAGTTCCGGGCCATCTCTATGCGAGTGGCCATTTCCGCGAGGGTAAACTGGATACTCTGGTTGCTGATCAGGGGCCGTCCGAAGGTGTGGCGTTCCTTGCAATGACGTATGGCCAGGTCGAGCGCTCCCTGCGCGACCCCCACGCCCTGCGCGGCGACCATGGTCCGCGTGCACTCGAAAAAGCGCATCATATGTCTGAAACCGCCGTTTTCAACCCCCAGCAGGGCGTTGGCCGGAGTCCTGACATCCTCGAACGCCACCTCCGCCGTGTCGCTGGCCCTGAGGCCCATTTTGCCCTTTATGGATCGCGCGGTTATTCCGGGACTATCGGCGTCCACCAGCAGCAGGCTCAGTCCTTTATGGGGGACGTCCGCATCGGGATCGGTTACGCAGAGGACTATGAAAAAGCTGCAAACCGTGCCGTTGGTAATGAACATTTTATTGCCGTTGATGACATAGCCGTCGCCCTCTTTTCTGGCCCTGGTGCGGACGGCCACCAGGTCCGTGCCGGCGTCGGGTTCGGTAAAGGCCCCCGACGAAATGGCTTTACCGCTCGCCACCAGAGGCAGCCAGGCTTTCTTCTGCTCGTCGGAGCCGAACAAAAGCAATCCGATGCCGCCGAACGCGGCCGATTCCACCACCTGGGTTATTCCCAGGTCGATCTTGCTCATTTCCTCGGAAATCAACGCCTGCTCCAGCCATCCGAAACCGGGACCGCCGTACTCCTCCGGGATCATGGGGCCCAACAGCCCGGCCTCGGCGGCCTTGGCGATGATGTCCCGCGGATACAGCTCGCGCCGGTCATGTTCCTTGGCGATAGGCGCTATTTCGTTTTGCGCGAATTTGGCCGCGGTGTTTTTAATAAGCTGATGTTCTTCAGTGAAATCGAAATCCATTATAACTCCCTGTCTTCCGGTACACGCCGGCGCGTCGGAGTCATTCCCCTATGGCGCCGCGCGCGGGGAAAGGCCCGCGCCTTCCCCGTTCGGATTAATCCCAGTAATTTTTCCTGATTTCCCTCTTCAGTATCTTCCCCTGCGGACTTTTGGGCAGGGATTCCACAAATTCGACGCCTTTGGGGGTCTTGAACCGGGCGATATGCTGACCGCAGAAGGAAATTATGTCTTCCTGGGTGGCCTGAGCGTTTGGTTTGAGAACCACCAGCGCGTGGACCCGCTCCACCCAGTATTCATCGGGAATGCCGATAACCGCGGCTTCCTTGACCGCGGGGTGACGGTACAGCACGTCCTCCACTTCCTTGGGAAACACGTTTTCGCCACCCGTGATGATCATGTCTTTTTTTCTGTCGGCGATGTAAATGAATCCCCGCTCGTCGTAGTATCCCATATCGCCGGTATAAAGCCATCCGTCCCGCAGCGTATCGGCAGTCTCTTCGGGCCTGCGCCAGTATTCGGTCATGATTCTTCTGCTTTTGATGATAATCTCGCCGATCTCGCCGATCTTCACATCCTGGCCCGCGTCGTCGACCACGCGCACATGGACCCCCATGGACGGATGTCCGCAGGAGGCCAGCAAATTGGGTCCGTCATGGGAATCGCGTACGTCGCGGTGATCGATCTTTTTGAGGACCGTGACATGGGGACCGGATTCCGTTTGTCCGTACCCCTGCAGAAATACCGGTCCGAAAATGGCGAGACCCTGCCGGAGGACTTCGGTGGGCATGGGGGAGGCCGCGTACCAGATCCTCTTGAGATGGGGGAATTTGTACGTTTTGATGTCGGGAAGATGCAGGAGCGCCACCAGCTGGGTCGGCACGATCTGCACGTCCGTAACCCGCTCGTCGTTGATCGCCTTCAGCGTCTCCGCCGGATCGAAAGAAGGACGGGGCATCAGGACGTTGCACCCCCCGGTGATGAAAAAAGGCCATATGTGGCTGTCGCCGCCCACATGAAACATGGGGAGCACGACCAGGTGCCGGTCGCCGAATTCCAGACCGAGATCGACCGCCTTTATGACGCCGTTTTCAAGCTTTTGCCGGTGCGTGTAGATGGCGCCGCGGGGTGTCCCGGTGGTGCCGCTGGTATAGAAAATAACCAGGGGATCGTCTTCCGTGACCTGTACATCGGGCTCTTCCTCGGATTGGCCGGAAATCAATTCCTCGTACGCCAGGATCGGTCCCCGCGCCTCGCCGAAAACCGTCATCAATTCCGTTTTCGGCAGGCGGTCGCGGATGGACTCCACCGCTTCGGCCAGTTCGGGCCCCAGAAACAGGGCCTTGGCCTCGGAGTCGTTTATAATGTCCACCAGTTCTTCCGCTTTCAGGCGCGGGCTGAAATGAGCGATAATATACCCGCCTTTCATGGCCGCCCCGAAAACGACGCAGTATTCCAGGCAGTTCCATGAAAGCGCTCCTATCACATCTCCTTTTGTAATTCCCCGGGATTGAAGGCCGTGGACAAGCGCGTTCACCCGTTCATTGAAACGTTTAAAGGTCACCCGTTCGGGACCGCGCGTGAAAGCTTCATTGTCCGGAAAAAGTATGGCGTTTCTGTAAATAATATCCGCAAACGTTCCGAGTTGATAACGGCTCAGCTCCCGCAAAATAAGCTTATCTGACATATGCCCGGTCTCCAGTTCAATTACAGCGTTTTCGCGTTCCTTACCAGCGCGCCGAAAGAATCGCTCCGCGAGCGATGTATCAAAAGCAGGGTTTCATGCATACCAAGTCAGATACGCGTGGAGTATTCCTGCGCGAACTCGATCATGGCCTTCACGTTTTCCGTCCTGGCGCCCTGCATGCCCGCGCCCGTGGAGAAAATAAAACCGCCGTCCGCGCCCGCGACGTCCATAAGGTCCTTGCAATAGGCCCTCACCTCGTCCGGCGACCCGGCGCATAAGAGCGATAGGGGCGCGTTGCCGGCGATACAAGCCACCCGGCCCACGGTCTCCTTGGCCCGTTTCATGTCGGTTTGATCGAACCACCAGACGGTCTTGCCTTTGGGGATATCGCATATGACTTCCAGACGCTGGTTATAGCCGCCTTCCGCGAACAGCAGCGGCACGACGCCTTCGTCCACCAGACCGATAATGAGCTTGCGCAGGGTCGGCCAGTAGAAGGTCCTGAACTGTTCGTCGGACATGAAGCCGTCGCCTCCCTTGTGCAGGGGAATAAAGGGCATGATGTGGCCGGTGGCGTTGCAGCCCGCCACGCCCGCCTTGATCATCAAAGGAGTCAGCCGTTCACACGCCTCCTTCAGCTCCTCGGGATGCAGATAGATGTCGGTCAGGACTTCACGGGTTCCCCGGAGCGTGTCGCCTATGACGTCAAAGGGCGCTTTGGTGAATCCGCCGGAAAACCCGGGGAATCCCCGGCCCATGACCGATCCGTTCAGGCGTCTTACGGTTTCCGCCCATTTCAGGGTTTCGGTCCCCGCCTCCATGAGCTTTTTCAATATGGATTGAACCGCCTCGGTTCCGAACGGAATCATGGCGGGCGGCACGCAGGGAATCTCGTTTACGGAAGGAAATACGGGAAGCGGCGCGCTTTCCAGCGGTTTCATGAGGCCAAAAACGCGGGGAAAATAGGTGTTGAGAAAGAAACCGGTCGGATCGTCTATCAGATCCCGGTATTCGTCCTCCTTCATGTATTCCCTTTCCACATACTGATACTCGCTGGCTTCGGAAACCCCGTGACCGGGCCACCTGTAGAACACGAGATCCAGGATATCCAGAGCCTTGCCCGGCGCTATGGAAGAGGGCGAATTGTACGCGTCGGGGCTGAAATCCAGGTGATACTTCTCCCAGGCCCGCCACAGTTTGTCGTAATCGTACATGGCCTCGTACATAGTCAGTCCGCCGTAATAGACGGGATAGAAGCCGGCCGAGGGGCATATGGGGACGCGGCGGGGCTTTTTCTTCAGTTGGATGGCGTCCTTGATGAGGGTCACGCGGTCCCGGTACGCGGCTTCGGCCTCCCCGCTTTCAAAAGGAACCTTTTTTCCGGCGAGCCATGTGGCGAATCGGGCCTCCTGCTTGTCGTCGGCGCCCGGCGCGACCTCCATCCAGCGTTCTTTCATGGTTCGTTCTTTCCTTTCAATCCTGCGACATATCCGGCGTCCGCCGAGCCGCCGCGCACGGAATCATTCTCGCGGCGCGGCGCGGTTTCCCGTCGTGGTAAGGGGGAGGATGGATCGCGTGATTCTTGCGACGAACCGGCGTCCGCCGTCATGCGAGTATATGGTGGAATCGCGATCATGGAAACGATCCGCCCCAGCGCGCCGCTCTTTAAACGTTCCCGGCGCCGCGCGCTTTCCGGGACGCCAGCCGTCCGTTCATCCCGCTCATTTCATGTTTTCGGGCAGGAAGGTGGCGATTTCCGGGAAAATCATCAGGATTCCAATGGCCACCAGAGCGGAGATCATAAACGGCCAGATACCTCGGAAAATAGTCGTCAGCGGCACATCGGGCGCGGCGCCCTTTATAACGAAAACGTTGAGCCCCACGGGAGGCGTAATCAGGCCGACCTCCAGAACAATAACCATCAGGACCCCGAACCAGATCGGGTCGAATCGCAGAGCCTCGATAACCGGGAAAAGAATGGGCACGGTTAAAATCATGATCGCGTAACAGTCCATGACGCAGCCCAGCGCCACATAAACCAAAATTATGGCGGTCAGGATGAGCATCCTGGGCAGCGGAAGGTTGACCATGAAATCGGCGAGCGCCATGGGGAGCTTGGTCATGCCCAGAAATGAGGAAAATATGGTGGCGCCGATAATGATCAGAAAAATCATGGCCGTGGTTTTGCCCGTTTCCGTAAGACTTTGAACCAGAGCGGGAAAACTGAGCCTTCTCCTGAGCAGGGCGAAGAGAAAGGCCCCGAAGGCGCCGACGCCGGCCGCTTCGGTGGGAGTGAAAACGCCCAGGTATATGCCGCCCATGACTATGAAAAACAAAGTCAGCATGCCCCAGGTGCCGCGGAGCGACTTGATTTTAATCCGCCAGGTCGTGGATTCTCCGCTGGGGCCCATCTGTGGATTGAGCTTGCACTGAACGTAAATCGCCAGAATGAACAGACCGGCCAGCATGAAGCCTGGAATAAACCCCGCCATGAAGAGCTTGCCGATGGACAGCTCGGTAAGGATGCCGTAGATGACGAAACCGAGGCTGGGAGGAATCAGAATGCCGAGCGTGCCTCCCGCGGCGATGCAGCCGGTGGACAAGCGCGGATCGTATTCGTACTTGTTCATTTCGGGAATGGCCACCATGGCCATGGTGGCTCCGGTGGCCAGCGACGAACCGCAGATGGCCGCGAAACCGGCGCAGGCTACAATCGTGGCCATGGCCAGCCCCCCCCGGAAATGACCCATCCAGGCGTACACGGTTTTATAGATGTCCCTGCTGACTCCGGAGAGGAAGGCGAACTGGCCCATTAAAACGAACAACGGGATGACGCTCAGGGTGTAGGACGATCCTTCCGACAGGGGGGTGAGGCCCAGGATGGACGCTCCGGCCTGCAGACCGACCAGCATCCAAAGCCCCAGAAAGCCGATCAGAGCCATGGCCATGCCGATGTACATTCTGAGGGCCAGCAGGACAAAGAGCGCCACGATGCCCAGGATGCCGATTAATTCCGAACTCATGACTGACCGCCTTCCTTCAGGGAAGCGACCATGCCGATCAGGTCCCTCAAAAATTCAACGCAGGTCACGGCGCAGCCGAGCACCAGAAAGAAGGCGAACGGATAATCGGGAATGGACAGATTCGGAGAAGCTTCACCGACGTCCATCAAATCCAGCGCGTTGACCGCCCCCATCCACGCGATCAGTATCATAAGTAAAAAACAGACCGCATGGTTGATCAGATCGATTACTATCTGAACTTTCCTGGGGAACCTGGTTATCAGCAGATCGACGGAAACATGGACTTTATGGGATTGCGCGTAGCCGAGAAAGGAAAAGATGAGGATAAGCACCAGAAACTCGGTTATTTCGAAGGCCCCGAGAATCGGCGAATTAAACAGATAGCGGCCGATTACGTCCGCCGTGGTCAGCGCCATCATCCCGAAGAGCGCGAAAGCGCCAAGGCCGGCCAGGAAGGAGCTGCATACCCCCATTTTTCTTATAACGGTTTCAGTAGCCATGAGCGCAATAATCCCCTTTCAGTCTCCGTCAGACGAATTATCCGTTGCGCCGGAGAAGAGCGTGTCCGTTACGCTCTCTCCGGCCAGTGGCTCTCAATGACTCAACTCAGGAATCGATGACTGTTGCGGTCAAGCGCATGCGTTACTGGAGGAGCTGAAGCGCGGTGTCCAGCACTTCTTTCCCCGGCAGCCCCTTGGACTCCACCTCCTTGACCCAATCCTCTCGAATGGGCATGGTCACATCCCGGAGCTTCTGTTTGGCCTCGGGAGAAAGCTCGACAATCTCCATGCCCGCTTTCAGGCATTTCTCTTTCATGGGTATTTCGACTTCGTCATAGACCCTGCCTGCCTCCATGGACAATGACAAGCCGGCGTTCTCGTCAATGATCTTCTTTATGTCGTCGGGCAGGGAATCCCATTTTTTCTTGTTCATGAGGAAAGCCATGGTAACCGTATAGAAGTCCGCCGGACTGGTGTACTTGAGCAGTTCGTCCAACTTGAAGATGACCACGCCTTCGTAGGGAACGACCGTGCCGTCCACCACGCCGCGTTCCAGGGCGGTATAGGTTTCAGTGATCGGCATGTTTACCGGAGCGGCGCCGAAGATTTTCAGGGCCTGGGTCACGCTGGGGGTGGCGGTCCTGATTTTCAATCCCTTGAAATCGTCGATATTTCTGATGGGCACCTTGGTGGTGTGAAAGTGTCCGGGAGGATGCGCGAACAGCGCCAATACTTTTACCTTTGCGTATTCTTTCTGGAAGGCGGGAAATTTTTCATAGGTCTTCCACATGGCCTCGGAACACTTGGTGGCGTTGGGGATCATAAAAGGGAGCTCGAAAACCGTGGTCATGGGGAATCGTCCGGGAGTGTAATCCTGCAGAATATAGACGATGTCGGCGAGGCCTTTTTCCACCAGGGAATAATGGTCGGGCATTTTCCCCAGCGCGCCGCCCGGGAACATGGTGAACTTGACTCTCCCGTTGGTGAGCTTGGTTATTTTCTCGGCCCACGGTTCAAATACCTTTACCTGCATGGTGTGTTTCGGGGAAAAGCCATGCGCGAACTTCAGTTCGATGGTTTCGGCCGATGCCTGGTCCACGCTCAGAACAAGCGCGATACCGAGGAAAAGGAAAAGAGAAATGAACAACGCTGCGGTCTTCTTCATACCCAAACCTCCTTTTTTAAGTTCCCGGTAATAAAAGGTTTTGAAAAATCTGACGCCTTTTGCCTCAACGGTTAAGCCCATCTCGAACACAGCAGGAGCGGAAATACAAGAAAAATTATTAAATTCGGCCTCTATCGCGCTCGACAAACCTGAAACACGCCGGAAAAACGGTCGTCTATGAGAGGGGTGGGAAATGTTGCCGATCGGGCGCCGCTTTAAAAATCAGATCAGGAAGTTCGCCATACGGGTTGTGCTTTGCGCTGTTTTCCACGACCGGATTTTGTTTTGCGCAAGATTGTCCGTTCGATCTTTGTATACAATGAATTCATAGCGTGGAGGGGCGTGAAAGTCAATACGCATTTAGTTTACATATTAATGTTTTTTTGGGGCGCCGCTGAAAAAATCATAATATTAATTATTTTAGTTTCTTACGCCGATTTTTGGCGTTTCCCGGCCGCCGTGTAAACCCAGCCGCGCCGGATCGGACCCCCGTTAGCGACGGCCTGCTTCCCGCTGCGGCGAAAAAAATGGCTTGAATAATTCTTTCGGGACGGGCATTCTGTATACAAAGATCGGCCCTGAAATATTCCAACAGACACCCAATATAATACGCATGCTCAAAGGACAACGGTCGCCCTGCTCCTCATATGATCGGTTTGTCGTGAGGCGATCCTCCGGGAGAAGGAGCTGAAGGTTCCGGATTCCGCGCTATTTATACAACGTTTTGATAACATACATGTTTATTATCAGCGGCTAAGGGAAAGGCTCCGATTCATGGGGGACAGAGAATACGTCAGCGACTTGAGCGTTAACGAGAAGACCCTCATGAGCGTCATCCGGGCGGCCGAAGGGGTCAAGCGCGCCTACTCCGCCATCATCAGGAAATACGACCTGTCTTTTCCCCAATACAATGTGCTCAGGGTGCTGGAATCCTCAAGCAATGGGCAAAACAACATAACCGGAGTCAGCAAGATCATGCTGGTTCCCTACGCCAATATGACGGGAATAGCCAAACGGCTGGAACGGGAGGGATTCCTGTTGCGCAAGTCCGACCCTCACGATGAACGGGTCACCATACTGGAAATCACCGCCAAGGGAAGAAAAAGCCTCAAGGATATAGAGCGGGCCAAAGACGACATAGCCGAATCCATTCTCCGGGACTTTGACCAGCAAGAAAAGCTGGAATTGCTGGAGAAAGCCAAGAAGTTGATACAGGTCGCCAATCGAAACAAGTAAGGATTTTGGCGGCGATTCAAATCCGGATCGCCAGGCCGCGCTTTGCCTTGTTAGCCTGTCGCGATTCGCCGCCACAGCTGCGCCGATTTCTCAAGAGGTCGCGTTATCTCCATAACCGGTAAGGACTCAGGGACGAATCCTGCCAATATTTTAACCGTTGCTAGATCGAAAATACTTGCCCTGTTAACCATTTCAAAGTTACGTTGTATACGCCGGGAATCGAAGAATGTCAGCGAATGCGCCATGATTTGAAATGAAACGTCGGAAGCCTTTCCGGGCGCTTCCGGCTTTGACGTGTCGCAGAGGGCCGGCGGCCGAAGACGTGGAAAAGGGTCTCGTAATCAAACCGGTTTTAAGACCATAAAACGGAATGAACGAACGCGCGCCAACGTAAGCGAGCATGGCGAAGACACGCAAAGGAGAGAGGCCTATGAAAGAGAGATGGTTGGAGGTAAAGCCAGGCGCCGACGAACGACAGGAGGCGTGGTTTGAAGGCTGGAAGTCGGGAGAGAATATTCCCTTTGTCGATGACCAAGCCAAGGAGGCGTACCGGAAGCGGATCACGCTCATTAAAGACGCCATTCAGATGAAAAAGGCGCCCGAGCGCATCCCCATCTGCCCCTCGGCCGGATTCTTTCCCATCGAATATTCCGGCATCACCGTCTATGACGCCATGTACGATTATGACGCCATGGGGCGGGCCTGGGATAAATTCCACGCCGATTTCGCCCCGGACACCTACAGTTCCCCCTTCATTATCGTGCCGGGAAAGGTACTGGATATTCTTGATTTCACCCTGTGCCGCTGGCCCGGACACGGACTGGCCAGGGAAAGCCAATATCAGTATGTGGAAAAGGAGTACATGAAGGAGGATGAATACCAGGATCTTATAGACGATCCGACCGGCTTTTTTCTGAACATTTATTTCCCCCGCATATTCGGCGCCATGAAAACGTTTGAAAACATACCCCTGCCGGTGTTCCCGTCCGTGAACGAGATTCCCTGCGTGCCGCCGGCCATGATTCCCTTTGGTATCGAGGAGACGCAGACGGCGCTGAAAAAGGTCATGGAAGCGGGCGACGAAGCCATGAAGTGGTTTGGCGCGATCATGCAAATAGACGGTTCCATCATAGGCACGGGGCGCCCCTCGTTTATGGGCGGGTTTACCAAGGCGCCCTTTGACGTGATCGGCGACACCCTCAGGGGAACCCGTGAAGTTTTGACCGACATCTATCTGCATCCCGAGGAGCTGAAGGAAGCGTGCGAACGGCTGACGCCCTTGATGATAAAGGCGGGCGTCGGTTCCTGCCGGGCCACCGGCCACATCATGCCCTTTATTCCTCTTCACAAGGGCGCGGATGGGTTCATGTCCGACGAGCAGTACCGCACTTTTTATTGGCCGACTCTTAGAAAACTGATCATCGGTCTCATCGATGAGGGACTTGTTCCCCTGCTTTTCGCCGAAGGCGGCTATAACCAGCGTCTGGAAGTGATTTCCGATCTTCCCAAGGGAAAAACGGTCTGGTGGTTCGATCTCACCGACATGGAAAAAGCCAAGGCCACCATCGGACAGGTTTCCTGCATCGCCGGTAACGCGCCCCTTTCGCTGCTGTGCGCCGGATCGCCGGACGAGGTGAAGGCCTATTGTAAGAAACTCATAGACGTCGCGGGCAAGGACGGGGGATACATCTTCTCCACCGGAGCGAGCATCGAGGGCTCCCGTCCGGAAAACGTGAAGGCCATGCTGGACTTCGTCAAGGAGTACGCCGTATATCGGTAAGGCCGCAAAAGAACGGTTGCGTAACATGGATTCTTCAAGGCCGGAGCGAACTCTCTTTTGCCGTCCGGCTGCAATCGCTCAATAACGCAGGACAGGAATTACTACGCCAGGAGGAGTATGATGCCAAGTGAATTAGTTACCGCCATGATAACCATGAAGGAACCGGACGCCTTGCAAGCCGCGGAAAAAATGCTCAACGCGGGCGTCGACCCCTTGAAAGTTTTGGAAGAATGCCGTGAGGCGGTGGAGATCGTGGGGAAGGAGTTCGAGGCCGGGAAATTTTATCTTCCCGAACTGATCCTTGCCGGGCGTATGCTGAAAAAAATCGCCGCGCTGGCCGAGCCGTTTTTGAAGAAGGGCGCGGCTCCCACCGGCAAGCGTCTGGGAAAGGTGGTCATCGGTTCGGTGAAAGGGGATATTCACGATATTGGAAAGGATATGGTGACCTTTCTGCTGGACGTCAACGGTTTTGAGGTGCACGATCTGGGCGTGGATGTGACGCCCGAGAAATTCGTGGAAGCCATCAAGGAAGTGCGGCCGGATGTGGTGGGCATGAGCGCGTTGCTGACCACGGTCCTGGAGGCGGTGAAAACCACGGTTGAAGCCATAAAGAGCGCGGGCCTCCGGGATCGGGTGAAAATCATGATAGGCGGCACGGCAACCGATGAAAAGGTCAGGGAATTCGCGGGCGCGGACGCCTATGGGAAAGACGCCGTGGCCGCCATCTCCCTGGCCAAGGGCTGGGTGACCGGCTAGCGGCTAACGCGCGAGGAGGCGGTTTTATGATGACTACTCGTGATACCCTGAGGACATGGGTACAGGAACTCGCCAACAGGACCTGGGACCTGCCGGCCATCGAGGCGAGATATTTGAAACTGGCCGCCGAGGGAATCCCCCGGAAGACGCTGAACAGGGATGAAATCGTGGCCGGCAAGCAGGCCATTCTCGATCGGGTAAGACGACGCGCCGAGGAATATAACTTTCTCTTCCGCAACTGCGCCCAAAGCACGGCGCTGGCGCTGATGGAGGAGTTCGGCCTGGGCAATATGGAAATTATAAAAGCGCTGACGCCGTTTCCCGGCATCGGCGGAACGGGCGAAACGTGCGGCGGGGTCACCGGCAGCCTGATCGCCTTTGGTCTCTTTTTCGGAAGCGACGACCTCACGGATTTCGAAGCCGCGGGCGCGACCATAATGACTTCCAAACGGTTCATGGCTTTTTTTCGGGATGAGCTGGGCCATGTCCTCTGCTCCGAAATACAGGAACACGTCATCTTCGGAAAAAACATGGACCCCGGCGCGGGCCCGGAGAAAATGGAAGCGTTCGCCAAAGCCAAGGGCTTTGAAAAATGCGGGCTCTGTTCGGGCATCGGGGCCAGTCTGGCCGCCGAATTTATTATCGGCAGCATGGAGTGAGCGCCACACGGATTCTCCCATTGGATATTATGTCATGAATGGCGTATGCTAGCCGTGGAATCGCTGAAATCAGGAGGAGGGAAGGCCCGGCGGGCGGGCGCCGGGGATCAACGGGTTTGGCCTTCGATTCGGACCGCATACCGACGCATTGGATAAAAAGATGAATTTACTGCCGCAAACCATCCGTGGACAGATTATGATGGCCTTTCTGATTTGTTTCATTTTCATGGCCGTCATAATCGGCGTCAACTACAACAGCTTCCGGCGCCTGTCAAAATCAATGCAGTTTTTCGAGCTGGCGGAAGAGCTCAACAGCAATATCCTGGAAATGCGGCGGTACGAGAAAAACTACTTTCTCTATCGCCACGCCTTCAACTACGAAGAAAACGTCACCTACACCAACCGGTTGGCCCTGGCGCTGCAAAGGGAACGGACAGACCTTGTCGAAGCCATCGGCGGGGATAATTACGAGCGCTTTGTCAAATACGTGCAGGATTATTCCGGGGCCATGAACGAGCTGACCAATACGGCCTGCGATACGGGGGCCTGCGCCGATTTGCAGGTCAAGATTCGCGGGCTGGGCCAAAATCTCAATATACTGGCCGATCAACTGGTGTCCGCCGAGCGCCGGTCCATAGACCTGCTCCTCAAACAGATGATCCCCATGCCCCTGATCAGTCTGGTGGTGCTGGTGATCCTGCTGGGCTTTGTCATTTTTTTTATCGGAGAAAAGGTGGTCCGGCCCCTGGCGCGGATTACCCGCGAATCGGAAGTGGTGGGGCAGGGCGCTTTCCAGCGCATAACCCCCTATGGTGACGACAAAAACGAGATCCACCACCTCGTGGCCGCCATCAACCGCATGATGACCGAGCTGGAAAAGCGGCAGGAGCAGCTTATCCAGTCCCGCAAGATCGCTTCCATCGGCACCCTGACCGCCGGAATCGCGCACGAAATCAACAACCCCATCAATAACATATCGCTGATCCTGGAGTCCCTGATAGAGGATGGGGAGAGCATGGACAATGAAGAGCGCCTGGCCCTGTACCATGACGCCATGGACCAGGCGGACCGGACCAGCGAAATTGTCAAAAACCTGCTTGAGTTCTCCCGGCCCAGTCATCCGAGGGTGGAGGAAGTCGACCTGGAGGAGGTCCTGGACAAGACCGCGCATTTGCTCGGCAATGAGCTGAAACATAATCAGATAAAGTTTGTCAGCGAGGTAAGGACCAATTACGCCAAGGCTCGTTTTGACAAGGGCGGGTTGCGGCAGGTGCTTTTAAACCTCTTCATGAACAGCATTCAGGCCATGAATCGCGGGGGAGAGCTCAAGGTGATCATCGGGCCGGCCAAATCGCCGCAGGAAATCCGTATCGATGTCATTGACACCGGGCCCGGTATTCCGGCCGAATACATCAGCCAGATCTTCGACCCCTTTTTTACCACCAAGAAGGAGGGCGTGGGAACGGGGCTCGGCCTTTCCGTGAGCTACAACATCATTAAGAACAACAGAGGCCGCATGGAAGTGCAAAGTCAGCCCGGTCAGGGAACCTGTTTTTCCATTTTCCTGCCGGTGGGCACACCGCAGATAGGACAATAAAGAGGCATGGACCACTTCAGAATAGCGGTTATCGACGATGAAGCCATTGTCCGCCGCGAAATCAAACGGGCCCTATCCAAGAAGCCCTACGAAGTCGAAACCTTTGCGGACGGGGAATCGGCGCTGGCGCGATTCGCGGAAACCGAGTTCGATCTGGTCCTGTCCGACCTCCGTCTGCCCGGCATGAGCGGCCTGGACGTTCTCAAGGCGGTCCGTAAGCATTATCCCCATTGTGAAATCATTCTCATCACCGGCCACGGCTCCGTGGATACGGCCATTGAAGCCATTCAGGCCGGGGCGTTTCATTATATAACCAAACCGATCAAACTGGCCGAAATGAAAGCGCTGATCCAGCGCGCGCTCGATAAGGTGACGCTGGTCAGGGAAAAAGAGGCCCTCAAGGAGGCCCTGTACGCGCAGACGCGGCCCGCCGAGATCATCGGTCACAGCAAGACCATGCTCGAGGTGTTCCGGCTGATCGAAAAGGTGGCCCCCCTGGACAGCACCGTGCTTATTCAGGGTGAAAGCGGCACCGGCAAGGAAATGGTCGCCCGCGCCCTGCACCAGCGCAGCCCCCGGCGGGACCAGCCCTTTGTCTCCTTTAATTGCGGCGGCTTCACCGAAGAGCTGATCTCCAACGAGCTGTTCGGCCATGAAAAAGGGGCGTTCACCGGCGCCACGGAAACCAAGATCGGTTTGCTGGAAGCGGCGCACAAAGGCGCCATCTTCCTCGATGAAATCGGCGAGATGTCGCACACCATGCAGGTCAAGCTCCTGCGTTTCGTTGAGGAACGCGCCTTGTTGCGCGTAGGAGGGGTAAAATCGGTGCCGGTGGATGTGCGTCTGATCGCCGCCAGCAACAGGGACCTCAAGGAGATGGTCAAGGAGCGCGCGTTCCGGGAGGACCTTTACTACCGGCTTAACGTGGTCCTCGTCGACCTGCCGCCGCTCAGGGCCAGAAAAGACGATATCCCCCTGCTTATCCGCCATTTTCTGCTCAAATACAGCCGGGCTTTCGGCAAGGAAGTCAAAGGCGTGAACGCCGAGGCGTTGGACATTCTCTGCAATTATCCCTTTCCCGGCAATGTGCGCGAACTGGAAAACATCATCGAGCGCGCCGTTGCGTTAACGGATGAAACGGAAATTTCCGTGCGTGACCTGCCTTCGGACCTGCGGGAGCTTTCCATAAGCGGCCTTGAAGCCCAGACCCTGGTGTCTCTGGAAGAGAAAGAAAAGCAGTATATTCAAGAGGTTTTGATTAAAACCAATTATCGTAAAAACAGCGCCGCGGAAATACTCGGTGTGCCCAGAACCACCCTCTGGCGCAAGATGAAGCGGTACGGCTTGGAGTAACCCGCTCCGCGCGCCGGGCGTCTCCCCCTCGGCATGGTTCATTATAGCCTCATTTTTGTTCCACTCTGAAACGACACTTCTAAGCCATTGATATCACGCTCAATTTTGTTGGGAAAAGAATCCGCGCTTCACGCCGGTGTTTCAATCAGAAACGTTTGTCGGGCGCGTGATGAGCGAGAATCACGTAACTGGTTAATATTATTACTTAAATTATTTGGCACAAAAGTTGTTTAATACAATGGAAAGCAGGTTCATTTGGGTTTGGGAAAAGACTGGCTATGACACAGAAAAAAATTCTGGTTTCTTTGGGGCCGTCGGCAAAGGATCTTAAAAGTGTGCGCTACGCGCTTGCGCTGGCCGAAAGGCTGCAAGCCCAAATCTACATCCTTCAGCAGGTCGCCGACACAGGTTCGGAAAGCAGTCTTTCAGCCTGGCTGGGTGAAGCCTTGCTGGATCTGATTAACAGCGCGCGGCAGACGGGCCTGACCATGTCGTATCATATCGCGCGAGGCGAATTGAGTGAGGAAATCATCAACCTGATAAAGACCGAAGGAATCAATTTGTTTGTGTTCGGAGAAGAGGACGGGATCGGCGAGCGTTTGCTGACCCAAATCAGGGCCTCGGTTCCGAGCCTCAAAGTGAAAGAGAAGAGCTATATGAACTATCTGCACGAAGAGGGCTGATCAAAATGGCGATAGTGATGATCTCAAGCATGTTTCAGGGCGGGCGGGAAGAACTGGCCCAGACCCTGGCCCGAAAGACCAACTGGCCGGTGCTGAGCAGGGAAGAATTATTGGATCAGGCTCGGGACGTGGGTATCAAGGTGGGCCGGCTGGAAATGGCCATGATCAAAAGACCGGGCATTTCGGAAAAACTGGCTCGTGAGAAAGAACTGTACCTCGCTTTCCTGACGGCGACCCTCAGCGAGAAGGCGCTTCAGGGCGATCTTATTTATCACGGCCGGGCCGGGCATCTGTTGTTGCCGGGAGTAAGTCACCGGTTGCGGGTGGGGTTGACCGCGCCTTGGGACGTAAGGGTCAAAAGGGCCTCCATGGCCCTGCGCATGACCCAGGACAAGGCCGACCTGTACCTTTCCCAGTTGGACGAGGACGTGGCCAAATGGATTCGTTATGTGCACGGCGCGGACGGCAATGATCCCAATCATTTCGATGTGTTCCTCAATCTGGAAAACATGGGGATTTCCAACGCCGCCGGAATCCTGTGCGCCACGGCTGAATTGCCCGATTTTCAACCCACGCCCGCCAGCATGAAATTGCTGAACGATCTGCATCTGGCGTCGCAGGCCCGGGTGCGTCTGGCTACGGACGAGCGCACGCAGGAGGCCGAGTGCCAGGTTCTGGCGGATGAGGGCGTGATCACGGTGATGTATCCGCCGCATCAGGCCAAACTCAGCAAGGATATTCCCAAGGCGCTGGCCGATCTGGAAGGTTGCCGTGAAATCCAATGCACCATGGCCGAAAGCAACATACTGTGGGTCCAGGAACGCTTTGAGCCCGAATCGGAAAATTTCCGGCAGATCATTACCCTGGCCCAGCGTTGGGGGGCGGCGGTGGAATTGCTGCGCCTGCTTCCGGGCGGGATGGCGATCGATTCGGAAGAGTACGGAGCCGGCTCTGAAGGCGGGTTTGGCCGCCAGGAATGCTTCGCGCCCGACGGCGGCGTGGAGGACGACGATCCCACGGCTGAAGTGGATGACGGCGGTCTGGGCAAAACCCAGGAGGCGTTGGTCGGGTTGGGCCGCAGCGGAGGCCGGCACACCGTGTGCGGCGGCTATGAAAAAATTCTGGAAACGGCGCAAGGCGCCGCTCATTACAATCTGGTGGTCATCGGAGACATGTTCCTTTCCAAAGGGCATTCCACCCGGACACGCCAGACCCGTGAACTGGCCATGACCATCCGGGACCGCCTCAAGGCGCCGGTCATAACCACCGACGAGCTTAAATCGCGTTTCCTGTTCGGCAAAAAGCAGGCGGCCTTTCTGCTCGGTTTTCTTGCCCTGATAGTCCTGGTTTATGTGCTGGTGTTCACCAACCAGAAAGGACTGCTCAATTTTCTGAACGGGCCGCTCCATGACCACTATAAATGGCTGGCCGCGGTAGCGGTGGGCGCTTTCAGCCCGTTTATCGCCTGGATATACGGCACGGTGACGGGATTGGCCTTCAAGATGATCAACATCGACTAAACCAACTATCAGACTTGACTGGAGAAGCGCATGCACGAGTTTTTAATGGGAAATTACATAGACATTAATCTGGCCACCGCGCTGCAGGTCGTTCTTCTGGGATTCATCGGTGGCATACTGAGCGGCTTTATCGGCAGCGGCGGCGCCTTTTTCATGACCCCCGGAATGATGAATCTGGGGGTGAACGGCGTTATCGCCGTGGCCAGCAATATCACGCATAAGTTCGGAAAGGCTCTGGTCGGCTCCCGCAAACACGCCGCGGCCGGGAACGTGGATAAGAAACTATCGGTGTTCCTCCTTGTTACCGCCATTATCGGTATTCAAATCGCGGTGGCCATCAACAGCTACCTGTTCAAGGGCGGAGGGGACAGCCACGGCGCCGGAGCGAGCGCGGGGGCGAACCTTTATATCAGTCTGGTGTTCGCCTGTATCCTGTCCGTTGTGGCCGTGACCATGCTCAAGGATGTCCTGAGGTCCGGGAAAGACGGAGAAAACGGCGCCGGCCCCTCCATGAAAATCGCCAACTTCTTTTCCCGCCTGAATCTTCCTCCGGTGATCCATTTCAGTGTCGCGGACACCAAGGTCAGCCTCTGGGTGCTTATGCTCGTGGGGATCGCCACCGGATACCTGGCCGGAACCATCGGCGTGGGCGGTTTTATCGGCGTGCCCGCCATGATTTACGTCTTCGGCGTTCCCACGGCGGTGGCCACGGGGACCGAGCTTTTCCTGGCGCTGTTCATGGGAGCGTACGGAGCGTTGAGCTACGCGTACCATGGATTTGTGGATTTGCGGTTGACCATGCTACTGTACCTCGGATCGCTGGTAGGCATCCATCTGGGCGTGTACGGGGTGAAGGTGGTTAACGAACGCTACATCCGCGGGGTCACCAGTCTGATCATACTGCTGTGCGTATTCAGCCGGGTGATAGCCATCCCCGTCTACCTGCGTCAACTGGAAATGGTGAGTTTTGACCCCGGCCTGGATAAATACTTCAACGGCGCCAGCAAGTTCTTTCTGTTCGCCAGCGGAATCAGCGGAGCTTTGGTGATCCTGCTGCATGTCATCCGAGCGTACCGGCAGAGAAGGAAGATTCAGAAAACGCTGCTGGTCGTGCGGGAACAACCCGCGCGCCAAAGCGTGCGCCCGGCGCAATCGTCGGTCCAGGCTTGAAACGCGTCCGGCCGCAAGCCATGAAGCATAGTGACAGGCCGTAACTCAAGGAGGACAACATGAGCCAGCAATGTGAAATTCTCATTGTGGATGATGAACCCATTGTCGGAGAACGTCTGAAAGCCTTTCTGGTGAAAGACGGACACAGCGTGGAAACCTTTGTGGACCCGGCGGCGGCGCTGAGTCGCCTGGCGGAAAAGGATTTCGACATTGTGATCAGCGACATACGCATGGGCGAAATCGACGGCGTGCAGGTCATGGAACAGGTATTGGGCAAGGCGCCGCGCACCAGGGTCATTATGATTACAGGATACGCGACCCTGGAGCTGGCGCGCGAATCATTGACCAAAGGCGCGTTTGATTTCATAGCCAAGCCGTTCAAACTGAAGGAGATCCGCAAGACCATCTCCAAGGCGGTCGAATCCCTGAACCTGACCGGCGCGAAACAAAGCAAGGTAACCGCGGCCTGACACGGACAAGGGTTTCGCTCATTATGCGCGGACCCTTGGAATTCCATCCATGATGGTTAACGTTGTGAAAAGGGGATGCCTGACGGCGTCAGGCGGCAGGGAGGGCAAACGTATGGATGTTTTTAGAAGTCCGATGGAAAAAATCCTCAAACAAGAGGAAGACGACACTATTATAACCAACCCCAAGGGAAAAACAGGGACCTTTTTCCGCAAGATGGCCTATTTGTGCGCCTCTTGGGTAGACCGGGTGAAAAGGATTTTCAGCCGGCGTTAGCGGAGCGCCGGCCGGCGGACGCGGGAGCGTTCAGAAACGAGCGATTCCTATCGATTGACGCCCCGGTAATGAAAAGATCCGCGGGGCGCGGCGTTGCAACCGGCTTTTGAGCTCCCGATCCCGCTTATCAGACCCATCCCGCGTCTTGTTACGAATTTCTCTTTCCCCTGACAAACCGGTCACCCAGGGAAGCCCACAGACCGCCCGCAAGAATCAGTCCGCCGAAAACATACTGTGACGGCCCCAGCGGCTCGCCGAGGAGCGCAGCACCCATGATGACCCCGTAGAGGGGCAGCGTGTTGTAGAAAGCCATGGCGCCGCCCGCCCCCAGGGCCCGCACGGACCGGTTCCAGGCCCAGAACCCGATGATGGTGGGCGCCACGCATATGTGCGCGATGGCCGCCAAGGTTTCCAGTCGAGCGTTCAGAGGTATGTACTGGATCTCGATGGCGGCGGCTGCGAATAAAATGGGAAGCGCCAGAAAATTGGAAAGCGCCGTGGCGGCCACCGGCGACCGTTTGCGCATCACCTTCCGGCCGATGACCGAATAAAAGGCCCACATGACGGCGGAGACGAAAAGGATCAGGTCTCCGGGATTGAAATTGAGCTGGAGAAGCGCGGTGATCGATCCTCCCGATATCAGCCCCACCACACCGATAAAGCCCAGGATAGCCCCGGCCACCTGTCTGCGGGTGACCGGCTCCTGAATGAGCGTCCCGGCGATCAGCGCGGTCACCAGCGGGGAAAATCCCTGAATCAGGGATGAGTTGACCGCGGTCGAATAGCGCAACCCCAGATACAGCAGCGGACTGAACCCCACCACTCCGGTCAGACTCATGGCCAGAATCCACCACTTTTCCTTGCCGTAACGCCGTTCCTCGGGAGGACGGCGGCTTAGCAGAACCGCGAAAAACATGCTGGCCACGGTAAATCTCAGGGCGGTAAGCGTCAGCGGGCCGATATCACCCCGCAGCCATCGGCCCAGGACCGCGTTGGTCGCCCAGGCCGTGGTGGCCACGTTGGCCAGGAGCACCCCCCATATTTTGGAATCCAGCGAATCGGATTTACTCATGAAACTATGTCCCCCACCCCATCCATCGAGCCGGCGGCCCTCCCCGCTTTGTTTATGGAAGCAAGACAGCTTCAGGGGAAGTATCTCCATACCTCAACTCAGCCCGGCTCACCGCAAGCCGACAGCATAGCATATTCTTTTGGGCGCGCGTTTAGGAAATGTTCTTCTTGTGAACTGAAAACAGGGAAAAAATGGCGTGGCCGGCCTTGCCGATGATTGTCCGGATCTCACAAGTCCGGGGAACCGGCGGACGGCGGGGGGCCCGCGAGGCCCCAGGAGTGAGCCCGCGCCTCGTCGTCAATCGACCATAAGGCTTCGTGGAGAGACGCCAGGGAGGAAGGGTCGGATAGCAATTCCCGCTTCTCGGCCGCCGTGAGCCGGTTCGGCCCGGATGACAGCGCCTTTTCCATGAGTTCCCGGCGGCGTTGGACAATACCCGGAGAGTAACGGCGCTCCTTTCGCAGGAACGAGAGGTGCAGGGAATGGACGCAGGGGTCCACCACGGCCCGGACGAATCCATGCTCTTTTTGTATGGGAAGAGGCGAAACAAAGGAGCGGTACTTCCGCATATACTTTTCCAGCCAATTCAGCGCCTCGGGCGGGGACTGTTCTTCGCGGGTAAGGAACAGACCGCAATCCCGAAACCGCCGGCCGGCCGGCGCGCGGCTGGACCATACCGACAAGGGCACGGACAACATCAGCGAGAACAGAATGGGTGTCAGCCACCAGCAGAACGAAGGGTTGATCAATAGCACGCCGACGCTCCAGACAAAGCCGAGGAGCATGCCGGAACCGTGGAACCGCAGCGATTCGGACCAGGTGGTGGCCTCGTCTTCCCTGCGCTGGGAACTCCATCCCACCTGACGGCCCAGCAAGATGAGAAAGACGAATTTGCTGTGAAAAATCATCCGTATGGGCGCGATCAGGGTCGAGAGCAGTATTTCCATGAACGCGCTCAGCGCCAGTTTTAACGCGCCGCCGAAATCCCCGGTCCGTTTCTGTTTGATCGCGATGATTACGCTCAAGAGCTTGGGGAGAAAAAGCAGAAAGGCGGTGGAAATACCCAGCGTGACGGCCCATTCCGGATTCCAGATCGGCCAGTGGGGAAACAGGACGCGTTCCGCGGCAAAATAATGCTGCGGCGCCAGAGCTTCGTACATGGCTTCGGCGGTGCTCAGGGCAAGGAACAGAAACCACATAAGGCCGGAGACGTACGCCATGGCGCCCGCCAGAAACAGGGCGCGGTGCGTGGGGAAAAGCCCCTTGGTGAAGAGCAGCCGCATATGCTGCATGTTTCCCTGGCACCACCGGCGGTCCCGTTTCAATTCGTCGAGCAGGGACGGCGGCAGTTCTTCGTAGCTGCCCTCCAGGTCGTAGGCCAGCCATACCCCCCACCCGGCCCTGCGCATGAGCGCGGCCTCGACGAAATCGTGGCTGAGGATGTCTCCGCCCAGCGGCGGCTTGCCCGGCAGGCTGGGCAGCGCGCAGTGCTTCATGAACGGCTCGATGCGGATAATGGCGTTATGGCCCCAGTACTGGGCGTCGCCAAGCTGCCAGAAACTCAGCCCCGCGGAAAACATGGGGCCGTACAGATGATTGGCGAATTGCTGAAGCCGGGCGAACAGGGTTTTGGCGTTTACCGCCGTGGCGGAAGTCTGCAGGATGCCGATGGACGGATGTCCCTCCATCAGCTCGACCAGGCGGTATATGGTGGTTCCCAGCATGACGCTGTCCGCGTCGAACACGATCATGTATTTGTATTTGTAGCCCCACCTGCGGCAAAAATCGGCGACGTTGCCGCTCTTGCGTTTGAGGTTGACCCGCCGTCTGCGATAAAAAATGCGGTCGTCTCCGCCGACCGTTTGGCAAAGCTCCTGCCAGGCCGCTTCCTCTTCCACCCATTTGTCGGGATCGCTGGTGTCGCTCAGAATAAAGAAATCGAACAGGTCAAGGCGCCCGGTCTGTTCAAGGGATCGATACGTGGCGTAAAGCCCGGCGAAAACCCGGTCCACCGATTCATTGCAGATGGGCATGACAAGCGCGGTCCGCGCCGCGCCGGAAACCGTTACGGGCTCCATGTCATCCTTGTTCATATTGAAACGGTCCTTACCCCGCATCAAGGTAAAGAAGCCGGCCACGCTCGCCCAGAATCCTATGGAGATCCAGGCGTAGAGGGCGGCAAAAAACAGCACCAGCGCGAATTCCATCAGCGTGGCGCCTTTATGAGGCAACGCCCGCGCCATGAAACCGCTGGCGATCAGCGTGGATAGAAAAATCATGGTCAGCAGGAGCGCGCGGCGGCGATTGGCCACCACTTCCCAGCGCCTATGAAGATATTCACGCGCCTTTGCGTTCTGTTCCTCGGCGGGAGTAAGCGGCATTTGAGGTTCCCCATGCGGCGGGGCTCACAGCTCCGCGCGCGCCTTCTTTCGAGAATCTCTCCCCTTATCGGGGAGCGAGGAACGCCCGTTTGCGGGCGCCGCGGCTCTTGAATTCATCGGCAGTCGTTGAAGTGGGGGCGCGGAAGGCGTGAGACACGCGCATCGGTCGGCCAAAGCCCGGCTGCGGTCGAACGCAGGGAGGCTTTGTTCGTCCAGGAGGAGTTTATGGAGCGTCCGCATGACTTCCCGGGTGGGACTGGCGCCGGAGTCCGGGGTCATACTCCGTTCGGCCGTTTTGATGGCTTCGAGCGCGTATTCAAGCGCCCGTGACGCCGGAAAATTCAGGAGGCGCAGGTAAAGCAGCGCCCGGTCCCCGGCGACGCGCCACGGCTGGTCGGGATTTTGCCTTTGGTCTATGGTGTCTTCCATAACGGTCATCTTTTTCGGAACCCTGGTTCCTGTCTTCGTCCGGGTTACAGAGGGTCCACATAGGTCCAGGTTTCGGTAAGAACGGCGTCTCCGTTCCTGAGGAACGCGCGCAGTTCCAATGGCTGATCGGCGCCCGGCGTTACCCTGTCCAGCGCGCTCTTTTTCTTTTTAACCTGGAAAACCAGTCGCCAGCCTCCCCGATAGGGATTTTTCTGAAGGTGCTGTTCAATGACCTCCCCACCGCCGACGCTGACGTCCGCCCGAATCTTCGCGTCGTCGGGATATTCGCTAAGCTTCTCGCCCGCAAAATCGACCAGATACATTTTTATATCTTCTTCCTTACCGGTATGGACGCGTGACCCGACGACGCGCCCAAAGGGCTGGTGGATCATTTCCGGGAATCCCCATTTCATTTCATAGGAGAGCGATACCGGAGTTCCCGGCTTGGGGATATTGGCGGGAATCCAGTAACAGACGACATTGTCGTTTATTTCGGTGTTGGTCGGAATCTGTACGAGTTCGACCCTGCCTTCGCCCCAATTGTCCCGTGGCGTGATCCAGACGCTGGGCCGCTTCTGGTAAAAAGCCTCGAGATCCTGATAGTGGTCGAAATCGAGGTCTCGCTGAAAAAGGCCGAACCCTTTGGGGTTGTTCAATTGAAAGGAGGTAACCAGCAGGTTCTTGGGATTGATCAGGGGCCGCCACAGCCACTCGCCCGCGCCGGTGGCGATCAGCAGACCGTCGGAATCGTGAACTTCGGGGCGGAAATCGTCGACCGGACGCGTGTTGGTGTTTTCGCCGTAGAAAAACATGCTGTTCAGGGCGGCGATTCCCAGCTTTTTAATTTCCTTTCGCAGGAAAATTGTAAGCCGGACATCGACGGTGGTCGGGTCGTCGGGATGAATGACGAATTCATAGGCCCCGGTGAGGGACGGACTGTCCAGCAAGGCGTAGACCGTCACGGACTCGCTCGCTTGATCGGGCGTGGCCAGCCAGAATTTCTTGAAGTAGGGGAATTCCTCTCCGCCGCTCATGGCCGTATTAATGGCCAGCCCCCTGGACGAAAGACCGAACGACTGGTTTGCGCCCAAGGAACGGAAATAGCTCGCGCCCAAAAAGACGATAACCTCGTCGCGATACTCTTTGGTATTGATCGGATAATGCAGCCGGAAACCGGCAAACCCCACGTCCGCGGACAACTGGTCCTTGAACTGGTTCATTCCGTAATGAAACAGCTCGGGTGAAAATTGGAACGGCTTGACGCCTTCAGGCCCGATGATATTGACGGACACCGTGCGGTCATACAACCATCCGGGATGAAAGAACTGAACCTCAAAGGGCAGTTGCTCCGACCTCCACAAAGATTCCGAAGGGTTGAAGCGGATGCCCCTCCACTGATCGTAGGTGATCTTCTGCAAAAATTCAGGAATTTTCGCCGGTTCTTCAAAGGGCTTTTGGCTCAGTGACGAGGCCTCTTTGACCACATCCTCATATCCAAACATGTTATTGGAATGGACGGCGCCGGGAAACAGGAAGGCGCCGGAACAAACCGCCGCGCACAGGAGCAAAAAATGCAAGCCCCTGAACCAAAAAAGAGGAAAAGCGGCTTTTCCCCTGCTAAGAAATGTATGATGTATTTTCATCGTTTTTTAAGCGCTGCGCTTTTTCGCGCTCCTTTTTTCTATTTTACACCCAACCGGGTCGTTGCTTTATAAAAATCCAACACAATTGTTTGATTGTCGTATATTCGACCTATCCGCCGCCGGAAGAGAAAACAGCGGTCGCTTCGTCGGCAATTTAGCTATTCTTTGGACGGCGGTAAAGGCCGTTTGGTAAAAAAAGCCGATACTTGCGAATCGCACAGACAAATATTCGAAAACAGGCGCCTACGTCAACATCCAAATCAGACTATTATCAGCGTTAACGGGGTCTGACCTTACGATTACGGTCGCAGATAGGCCTGCAAATTGCCTTCCTCGGAAGCTCGCTCACAAATACGGCTAAAGGCCGTACGGTTTTATGGGAAATGGGATCTATGGCGCGGAACCCGCCATGGCGACGATTTCGCGGACCGGCCGGGCGTCGTCCCAGTTCAATAAAACCGGCCTCATTCGCGGTCGTTCGGACGGAGGGTCTATTGGGGGAGGCTCCTTTTGTCCTTCATTATCTTTTGACAGGTCAATATGCCGTGAGCCGCGTCCGGCGCCCAGTAGTCGGCCTGCGCGTACTTGAAGATGTGTTCGTCAATGCAATTGCCGCCGATCATAACCGGGGCCGCGTTCGGCGGGAGTTCATGGCGCAGCAGTTCCACGGTTTTTTTCAAATCGGGCAGGGCCAGGGTGAGCACACAGCTTATGCCGATCAGATCGGGCTCTATCCGTTTGGCCTCCGCCAGAAAACGTTCCGGCTCCACATCCACTCCCAGGTCCGCCACCTGGAATCCCTGGCAGCGGGCCAGAATAGCGAACAGGTTTTTCCCCAGATCGTGAATATCGCCGCAAATCGTGCCCAGGAGGATGGTTCCGCTGATCAGGTTGGACTTGTGCCGCGGAAGGTAGGGCTCCAGGATCTCGGTTGTCTGGCGCATGATTTCACCCGCCATGATCAGGGCGGCGATAAAGTAACGGCCCGTCTCGTATCGTTTTCCCACCTCGCGCATGGCCAGAACACAGCTCTCCATGACCTCGGCGGGTTTCCAGTCCGAGGCCAGCATATCGGTAATTTCGGATAAAGCCTGTTTTTCGTCCAAGTCGGCGATCAGATCGATCAACCGTTTGCTCCGCCGGGCGTGATCGTCGGGAAAATCAGGACGCGCGGATCGCTCAGTCATGCCACACCCCCATTTTGCATATCAGCGGCATTTTATCGGGCGCGATGAGAAACCAGCCGAACGCTGAAGGCAAATCGGCGAAATCGTAGTAAATGTGCTCCAACTTAAAAACGTTTTCTCCTTCGGTCAAACGCAGAAACTCGGCTTCCCTCTGGGCGAGGGAAGCGGGCAGAAGCCGCAATTCGGCTTTTTTAAAGCTCGAAACATTCGTTTCCAGCAGCATGCCGGTCAGGACGTCGGTGTTCAGCATGGTTTCCACGAAGGGTGACTCCGGATCGGCTCGCGCGTAGCTGATGTGAAAGATGAGCGGTTCCTTCTGGTAGAGAATAACCCGCTCCACTAAAATCACCGCGCCCCCGCGTTCCAACTGCAATATCTCGCTCAGGTTTGCGTCCGCCGCCTCAACCGTGGCCTTGATTATGCGCGCTTCCAGTTTTTCCTTTTGCCTGAACACCTTGCGCAAGGCGTCCAGCCCGAAATTACTGGACGTGAACTCCAACCGCTTTACAAAGGTGCCGCGGCCCTGAACGCGGTTGACCAGTCCTTCTTCGGCCAGGATTCCGATAGCCTGCCGGGCGGTCATGGCGCTTATGCCGAAGCTGCCGGCGAAGGCCGCTTCCGACGGCAGGCGGGCGCCGGGCGGGTATACGCCGCTGGAGATGCGTTGTCTGATGATACCGGCCAGCTGGGCGTACGCGGGCAGATAGCTCTTTTTGTCTATTTTTTCGTCTTCGGAAAAATCCGGCGTCGGTCCAGACGTATCGAGAAAACCGTCTCTCATTCCAATCTTCCTGCGGTATGCGCTTATAATTCGGAGTATGAAGAAATCTTGTCGTTATTGCAAGAGACAGGACCGGAATATAACCCTGAATCAGGGAGGCGCCAAAAAGTCTTGACATTCCTCTATAAGACTGTAAGACTATATCACGATCGTTGCCCGGAGGAAAGACCTTTTGTCCGACAACCATTTTAAACTGCTTACCTGTAACGCCCTGGCCCCCGTGTTGACCCCCCTGGTCGGACCGGACACGGAAGTCAAAATCCTGGATATCGGCCTCCACGTTAACCCCAGCCGTCTCCGCGAGAACGTTCAGGCGGCGATCGCGGCCATGGAGCGGGAAGGAACGGAAATCCGCCTGGGGTACGGCCTGTGCGGGCGAGGCCTGGAGGGAGTTTGTTCGGCCAGAAGCAGGCTGACGCTTCCCCGGGTCGACGACTGTATCGGCGCCCTTCTGGGGTCCCGGAGGCGGCATCGCGAAACGCTGAAAAAGCGGCCGGGACTCTATTTTCTGGAACCCAACTGGCTGGATACCGAAATGAACATCTTTGCCGGGCTCGCGGCGGGAATGGATCGTATCCCCGCCGAACGGCGGGACGAGATTATCAGAATGGCGCTGAGACACTACACCGCGCTGGCGCTCCTGGTTCCCGATGAACCGCAGCCCGCGGCGGTCCGGCGCTGCCGGGCCCACGCCAGGGCCTTTGCCCTGGAATTTCTGGAGATCCAAACCGATCTGAAGCTGCTGCGCCGGTTGATCAAGGGGCCCTGGGACCAACGGGATTTTGTGATCGCGCCGCCCGGCGAGCCGATTCCCTTCTTTTAAAACCAGTATGCGCGAGGTTCATTATGATCATCATCGGAGAAAAAATTAACGGAACCCGGAAGGCGGTGGCCAACGCCATCAGAGAACGGGATTCCGATTTCATCAGGCGGTTGGCCGTTGAGCAGACCGAAGCCGGCGCCGCCTATCTCGACGTTAACGCCGGCACGCCGCCCAGGCAGGAGCCGGACGACCTGGTCTGGCTGATCGAAAACGCGCAGGCCGCGTCCGACCTGCCGCTCTGCCTGGACAGCGCCAATCCCGCCGCCTTGCGCGCCGGTCTGGAAGCGGTGGAAAAAACGCCGCTGATCAATTCGGTTTCGGGAGAAAAGGCGCGCATAGCGGGAGTCCTGCCGCTGGCGCTTGAATACAAGACCGGTCTGATTCTGCTGGCCCTGGACGATACCAAGGGTATCCCGGACACCGGTAAGGGCCGCATGGAAATCATCAACAAGCTCATGGACCTGGCGGTCAAGGGCGGGCTAGAGGAGGAGCGGCTTTTTATCGATCCCCTGGTTACGGCCATCTCCACGGGAACGGAAAGCGCCAAAACAACCTTTGAAACCATACGGGAAGCCAAGGCCGCCTATCCGGCGTCGCATATCACCAGCGGTTTGAGCAATATCTCCTTTGGAATGCCGCTCAGGGGAATCATCAATCGCGTCTTTCTGGCCATGTGCGTGGCCGCGGGACTGGACAGCGCCATCGCCAACCCCAACGACCGCGAGCTTTTGGAAACCATGATGGCCGCGGAGATGCTCATGGGCAAGGACCGTTTTTGTATGAACTTTAACAAGGCCTACCGGGCCGGGCGCATCGGGCCCCGGAACCAATAAACAGCCGTGCGGCAATTGCGCTTCAAAATCGGAGGGATACACATGAAGGACAGCGAGGTATTGACCGAAGCCATTGTGGAAATGGAAGAAAACAAGGCCATGGAGCTTACCAAACAGCTTCTGGAAAACGGCGTCAACCCCATGGAGGTCTTCGAAGCCTATCAGAAGGCCATGGTGGAAGTGGGCAAGCGTTTCGAAAAGGGCGTTTATTTCATCCCGGAACTGGTCATGTCCGGCAACATGATGAACACCGCCATGGAGATCATCAAGCCCTACCTGAGCGAAAAGGAAACCACCGATCAAAAGAAGAAACTCGGTAAAATCCTGATCGCCACCGTGGAAGGCGATATCCACGACATCGGCAAGAATATCGTGGCCACCCTGCTGGAACTCAACGGGTTCGAGGTCAGGGATCTGGGCGTGGATGTTCCCATCGACACCATCGTTTCCGAGGCCAAGGATTTCGGCGCGGATATCGTGGGCCTGAGCGGACTCTTGACTCTGGCGTTCGATCCGATGAAAGATGTGGTGGCCAAGCTGGAGGAAGCCGGACTGCGCGATAAGGTGAAGGTCATCATCGGCGGCGGGCAGATGGACGAGCAGGTTTGCCGCTATGTGGGCGCCGACGCGTATGTCATCGACGCGGTGGCCGGAATCAACTTTTGCAAACAATGGGTAGGCGCCAACTGATTTTGCCGCTCACGCCACCTGGAAACAGAAAGCGAGGAGAACCATGACGGATACGAAGGAACATCTTTCCTCAAGCCAAAAGCAAGAGGCGTTTCTGGAAAAATGGGCTTCCGGAGAAGGGATCGACTTTCCCGACGAAAAATCGAAAGCGGCGTACCAGTACCGCGCCGGCATCATGAAGGACGCCATCCAGCTCAAGAAAACTCCCGACCGGGCGCCCGTGGTGCCATTGACGACCTTTGCGCCGGTTATGCTCTACGGTTACAGCGGCAAACAGGCCATGTACGATCCCCATATCCTGGGGAAAATAGCCCTCGATTTTACCACTGAATACGATGTGGACGCGGCGGGCATCGCGCCCATGATCATGTATGGCCCGGCCCTGGAAACCCTGGACTACCACTTGTACAGATGGCCGGGACACGGAGTGAAGGAAGAGTTGTCCTATCAGTTTGTGGAAAAGGAGTACATGAAGGCCGAGGACTACGATCACCTGATCGTCGACCCCAGCGATTACTGGTTCCGCGTATGGCTGCCCAGGACCCATGGCGCGCTGGCGCCTCTGGCCGAGCTGCCGCCGATGTACGGAACCATGGAGCTGCCCATGGCCGGGCCGTGGCTCTGCACGCTGGGCGCTCCGCCCATCCAGCAGGCGTACAAGGCGCTTCTGGAAGCCGGCAAACAGTGCTTCGACTGGATAAGCGCTCTGGGTCCGTACCTCGGCCGGATAATGGCTTCCGGCTATCCGTTCTACGCGGGCGGAGCCACCAAGGCGCCGTTTGACCTGCTGGGAGACAGCTTCCGGGGCACCGTGCAGCTCATGATGGATCTCTACCGCAGACCGGAAAAGGTCATCGCGGCCATGGAACGGCTGACGCCGCTCATGATCGGAACGGGCGTGGCCGGAGCCATGGCCAATAACAATCCGCTGGTGTTCATACCCCTGCACAAGGGCGCCGACGGGTTCATGTCCAACGAACAGTTCGAAAAGTTCTATTGGCCGAGCCTGAAAGCGGTCATGATGGGCTTGATCGAACAGGGATGCGTGCCCTGCTGCTTTGTGGAAGGCGGTTATAACGAGCGGCTGGAATACCTGGCCGAAATGCCCAAGGGCCAGAGCATCTTTATTTTCGATAGAACCGACATGGCCCGCGCGCGGAAGATTCTGGGCGGCAAGTCCTGCATCGGCGGCGGATTCCCCATATCTCTGATCGTCACCGGCACGGTCCGGCAGGTGGAGGACGAAACCAAACGGCTGCTGGACACGGCCGCCGGCGACGGCGGCTATATCCTGAGCATCGGCTGCGCCATGGACGAAGCCCGGGAAGACACCCTGAAAGCGTTTATCAAAACAGGCCAGGAGTACGGCAAGTACTAACAAACCTGACCGGGAAGACGGCGGGCTAAATCACGCCGTCTTCCCGCAATTCCATTCGGGGCCGCGTTTTTTGGGCGCCCGCTCTTCCTCGAACAACGCCAATCCGAAGCTACCCCAGGCTTTGCCAGACGGTCTCGGTAGACGGTTCGGCCAGGATTCCCTCCAGCGCTTGTTCCGCCTCCCGCACGTGGGACGTACGGACGTGAGCGTCAAAGGCGGCCCGGTCGCGCCAGTTCATGTATAAGACGAACCGGCCGGGATCGTCCAGGGACTGATACCAGTAGTAATCGAGGCATCCGTCCTCGGCGCGGCTGGGCGCCAGCAAACGCGTAAACAGCTCCTTCATGCGCTGTTCGTTTCCGGGTTTAGCCTTGAACGTAGCCAAAACGGTGTACGGCGCGTCGTTCATACCGGGATCTCTTTTTTCGAATTTTTATACACGCTCACTTTTCTTCCTTGACCCGCGTGAGGACTTTCAGGGAACGGCCCTTGGACGCGATTTCGGCGCCGGAGTTGAAAACAGGCCCGTCGTCCAAAAAGCCTTCCCCGGCGGTGTCCAGGATAAGAATCCAGTTGTCTCCGATGGGCGGAACTTTGAACGTACGGTCTTCGTGTCCCGCGTTGAACAGCAGGAGAAAATTGTCGTCGCGCACCGGTTCGCCAAAGGCGTCGACCTGGTTCATGGTCTGTCCGTACAGCGCCACGGTCATGGCTCGGGCGGAGCCGTCCTGCCAATGCTGTTCTTCCATTTCCTGCCCGTCGGGAGTATACCAGCCGATATCCGCGCTGCCGTGTTCCTTGATGGCCTTGCCCACGAACCACCCCCGGCGCTTGAACACGGGATGATCCAGGCGAAACCGGATAAGTTTTCGGGTGAACGCCAGAAAATCCTCGTCAATCCGGTTCCAGTCGTACCAGGATATCTCATTGTCCTGACAATAGCCGTTATTGTTGCCGTTCTGGGTCCGGCCGAGTTCATCGCCGCCCAGAATCATGGGAATGCCTTGGGAGAGAAAGAGCGTGGCCAGAAAATTCCGTTTCTGTTGACTCCGCAGACGGTTGACGTCCGGATTATCCGTGGGGCCTTCTTCCCCGCAATTCCAGGAGCGGTTATGCGATTCGCCGTCCTTGTTCTCTTCTCCGTTGGCTTCATTATGCTTCTCGTTATAGGAAACCAGATCCTGCAAGGTGAAGCCGTCGTGGGCGGTGATGAAGTTGACGCTGGCGTAGGGCTTGCGGCCGGTATTTTCATAGAGATCGGAACTGCCGGTAAAGCGGTAGGCGAATTCGGCCAGCGCCTGGTCCTCGCCGCGCCAGAAATCCCGAACGCAGTCGCGGTATTTTCCATTCCACTCCGACCAGTGAGGCGGAAATTTTCCCACCTGATACCCGCCTTCCCCCACGTCCCAGGGCTCCGCGATCAGCTTTACCTGGCTGACCACCGGGTCCTGCTGAATCAGATCGAAAAAGGAGGAAAGACGATCGACTTCGTGCAGTTCCCGGGCCAATGTGGAGGCCAGATCGAACCGGAAACCGTCCACATGCATTTCCAAAACCCAGTACCGAAGCGAGTCCATGATGAGCTGCAAAATCTGGGGATGGCGCATGTTCAGGCTGTTGCCCGTGCCGGTGGTATCGAAGTAATGCCGAGGATCGTCCGGTACCAGCCGGTAGTAGGCTGAATTGTCCACTCCCTTGAAGCACAGCGTGGGCCCCAGATGGTTTCCTTCGGCCGTGTGATTGTAAACCACGTCCAGAATGACTTCGATCCCCTCCTCATGGAGGACCCGCACCATGTGCTTGAATTCCTGCACCTGCTGCCCGATCCGATCCCCACTGGTGTACTCATGATGCGGGGCGAAGAAACCGATGGAGTTATACCCCCAATAGTTGCGCAAACCCCGCTCTTCCAGATGGGCGTCGTGAATAAACTGATGTACGGGGAGCAGTTCTATGGTGGTGACGCCGAGGCTTTTAAAATATTCGGCGGCGGCGGGGTGGGCAAGGCCGATGTAGGTTCCCCGCATGGCTTCGGGAATGTCCGGATTGGCAACGGTGAATCCTTTTACATGGACTTCGTAGATCATCGCTTCATGGAGGGCCACATTGGGGCGCTGGTCGCTTTTCCAATCAAAGAAAGGGTTGATGACCACCGATTTGGGCACATACGGCGCGCTGTCGTCATCGTTCAGGGGGCCTTCGGGATCGTCGAACCGGTAAGAGAACACCGCTTCATTCCATTGCACGTTGCCGCCAATGGCCTTGGCGTACGGGTCGAGCAGCAGCTTGGCCGGATTGCAATACAGCCCTTGTTCCGGCGCCCAGGGCCCGTGAATGCGGTATCCGTAGCGCTGGTCTGGCCCTACGTCCGGAAAATAGCCGTGCCACACATACCCCGTAACCTCAGGCAGCGCGATTCGGGTTTCCCCGCCCTCTTCATCGAATAAACAAAGTTCCACTTTCTCCGCAACTTCGGAAAAGATGGAGAAATTGACGCCAGCCCCGTCGAAGCTGGCGCCCAACGGATATGAAGCGCCCGGCCACACTCGCATGCTTTGTATCTCCTGGAATTTCTTGAATCAACTGTTAGCGGCGGGCTGAAGAACGCCTGACAGCCGAACAGCGGGCGCCCGATCCAATGGAAAACCGCGGGCGCGCGCCGCGATCCCGCTCCGGTTCAACTCTGAATCATTATAAGTGGATTGGGAGGTTTTTCAGAATACCTTCTTTACTGTATTGTTCAATAAGGTCCTGACCAGGTGGGAGAAGCAGGGGTCCGTTGCCGCTCCCATCTCTCGGAAATGGCCTAATCCAGATGAAAAAGCGAGTCAGGCGCGCCCGTGTTCAGGGTGAGGTCATGAAACATGACCACGCGTCGCAGCCTTCCTTCGGGGCCCCGTTCCTCCACCCGCACGGGCAGCCATAGTTTCTTGTCGATGAAGAAGGTGTAACGGGTGTCGACGTCCGGCAGAAAATGATTTTTGGCCAGCGCGCTGACGATAATCCGGTCATGGTCCGACGAAACGGTAACCGGCCCTTTCCGTTCGTTGTCGACGCTGCGGCCGATGTTTTTGATCAGCAGTCCCAGATCGGTCTGATCGATCCTTTGTCCCGGAGAAACCTGCGTCTCGGGGTCGCTGGGGTCCTTATGGAGTATGACAAAGGGCAGCCAGCTCAGGGGACGGGCCGCGACCTTACCGTTCCGGTCCGGGTATACCGCCACCATTCCCGCGTGAGGCTGTTTGAAATCGAGTCTGATCGATCCGGGTTTCTTGAAGGTGTAGCGCAACCGCTTTTCTTCCGTGGTCCCGTCAGGGGCATAGGTAAGGACTTCAAGGTCGGTCCGGTAATCGGTCACCGAGGCGTAGGCGGCTTCCATTGCGCGAACCAGTTCGGCGGGATCGTCGCCAGAGCCAGTTGCGCTCGCCGGCGCGGCGCAGAGCGCCAGCGCCAGCAGTATATGCGGAAATTTTAACATCGTTGCTCAAAGCGCCTTAACGCTCTCCCAGAGGAGGTTGTCGATTTTGAATCATGTTTAAATCATGTGGGAAGGAACTTTTTGAAAATGTGGCTATGTCGTTAACTCCGAAAAGGCGTACATGGTCTCCTTCTCCCTCTGGGAGAAGGCCGGGATGAGGGTTGATACATACAGCGGGGGATTCACATCCCCCGCGCCCCCTATAGAGTTTTCTCGCTGCGCTCGAAATTGCAGGCGGCTGCTGAGGCGCATGGATGAGACGGCAGAAAACTGAGACTAGGCCGGATTGAACTTATCGCGCAAGCAGCTTATTCTATTTCGGAGTAAAAGCAATAGCCACATTTTCAAAAAGTTCCTTCCCACGCCCTTCTTCAAAAACTTCAGGTTGTGGAAAACATAATGTCTTTCATGCAAATAGCAAACGCAGCGGCCTTCCCATCTCTGACTCGTGGGCTAATACCTCACGAGCCTCTTGCCGGTTATGGTATAGTGATACAGGCATGACCGATCCGGCGGCCCGAAATTTCCGAAAACAGGCTCCACAGTCAACGTTTTGCGCGCATGAATGAGAACCCGGAAAGGAGCGCGTAGGTGGCGTCCCCCCGCAATAAATTCGCGCTGGAGCTTTTTGCTCCGATCGCCGGCGATTATGGGGTGTGGTCCAGGGTTTTGAGCTTCGGACAGGACCCCCTCTGGCGAAAGCGGCTGGTCAAAAACCTGGGCCTGGCGCCAGGCGCGACCGTTCTGGATGTGGCCGCGGGCACGGGAGAGGTGTCCCGTTTGCTCTGGCGCCAGGGCTATACGGTGATTGCGCTGGATCAAAGCATGGAGATGCTCACCCGGTGCGCCCGGCGCGGATTGCCTGCGGTCAGGGGCCAGGCCGAACAACTGCCCTTTTCCAACGATCTTTTTGACGGTCTGACTTTCACCTACCTGCTCAGATACGTTGACGATCAGCTGGCCTGCATGCGCGAACTGGCGCGGGTGGTCAAGCCCGGCGGCGTTGTGGGCATGGTGGAATTCGGCAGACCGAAATACGTCTGGGGGGCTTTATGGCGGTTTTATACCCGTGTCGGCCTTCCGCTCGCGGGAGCCTTTATATCGCCCGGCTGGCGCAAGGTGGGAGGGTTTCTGGGCTCCAGCGTGGATGAATTTCATCAACGCTTTCCCGAGGACGCGCTTGCGGATGTGTGGAATCAAGCCGGGTTGACCGAAGTTCGCGCGTCCCATCCGTCTTTGGGGGGAGGACTCATTTTATGGGGCAGGAAAAAGTAGGCGGACGTCCCGCGTATTACGCTCACACCGGAACGCGCGCCGGAGACTTTCTGGCGCTGCTCCATCCGCCCTACACCGCATGGAACCTGTCCTATGTGGTTATCGGCGCGTCCCTGGCGCCGAACCTTGATTGGCTCCGGCTGGCCCTGGTCCTCATCGCCTTTTTTGCGGGAACCGGTATTGTCTCCCATGCCCTGGATGAACTGAACGGTCGTCCGTTGAAAACAGGATTCAGCGACTTGGAGCTGAAACTCATTGCGGCGGCCGGAACAGCGCTGGCCCTGACCATGACCGTCACCGGGGCGCTGATCATTTCACCCTGGATACTGCTGTTCGCCGCGCTCGGTTTTCTCCTGGTGGCGGCGTATACGCTTGAATGGTGGAACGGTCTGATTCACACCGATCTGGGTTTCGGCCTGGCCTGGGGCGGTTTTCCGGCGCTGGTGGGGTTCTGGGCCCAAACACGGACCTTCTCCACGGCGGCGCTGCTGGCGGCCGCGGCGGCCACACTGCTGAGTCTGGCCCAGCGCAAGCTGAGTCTCAACGCGCGTTTCGCGCGCAGGACCGCCCTTGATGGGACCGCGGTTTTTGAAACTGCGCAAGGCCGAACGCGATGGAGCAAAGAGGACCTGCTGAACTCCTGGGAGGCGCCGCTCCGGCTGCTGGCCTGGGCGGTGGTTCTATTCGCGCTCGGCCTCCTGGTTCTAAAGATCCACTAGAACGCTTCCTTCTCCAAAGATGCGGTCGATTTTAAAGTATGTGGGAGGGAACTTTTTGAAAAAAGTTTCCTCCCACACCCACCTTTAAAAACTTTAAGCTATTGAAATAATTAATATTTAAGGTAAAAGCGCTCTCGTTTCGAGCGCAGCGGGAAATCGCTCAAGGGGGCGCGGGGGAAGAAATTCCCCCGCTCTCTTTATCAACCCTCATCCCGACCTTCTCCCAGAGGGAGAAGGAGACCATTTACTGCTTTTCGGGCCTGAGTACATGACCACATTTGAAAAAAAGTTCCTCCCCACGCCCTTCCTAAAAACTTCAAGTTGTTGAAAATATAAATATTTCAGGCAGGAGCATGAATCATTTCGAGCGCAGCGAGAAATCACTCAAGGGGGCGCGGGGGAAGAAATTCCCCCGCTGTATTTATCAACCCACACGGGGGGGCGCCCCGCGAATAGCGGGATCTGCAAGGGGCGAGATTCCCCCGCTCTCTTTATCAATCCTCGTCCCGGCCGTTAATGGCACACGTCATGGGCTTGAGCGGGATTTTGAGTCAGAATCCTGTTGATGACCGGCACGACCCGTTTGCTGTGGCCGATGGCCCGGGAAATAAGCATCAGAATTCCAAACCCCAGCGCCAGACCGGCAAAGCCGAAGATCACCGTGGCCGTTTCTTCCGTCACGCCGAGCCAGGCGTTCCACGCCGATCCTAAGCCCGCGCCCGCGATCATCAAAATCAAGGGAAATAAATACACCAGCGCGGCGGTCTTCAGGGAACTCATGCCGTAGACAATCGACACCGGGTCGCCGATCTTGGCGCCCACGCGGTTTACCGCCCGGACGACTTTCTGGTTGGCGGTCATGTTCATGCCGCAGCCTGCGGCGGTTTTACATGACGCTCACCCGGTTTCGGCCGAGATGATAACCTTGGCCCAGCCGTCCGACTCCACATTGGAAACTAAGCCGGTTTCTTCCTGCATGGCTCACGTCCCTCTCTCCGCAAACAGCGGAAAGGATGTTATTTCAGCGATTGTTTTTACCTATGCTCCAGACATTCTCAATTATAAAGATTCCGATCAAACCGGGGTCTGTCAATGGCGCTCAGGGCAGATCGTAAAATCGGAAGCGCTCCAGCTCCAACTGCCCGCCGCTCCAACTCATAATGGCGTGGCTGTCATCAATAAACTCAAGGTCTACAAATCCCTGGCTATGGGGCGCTCCCGGTTCCATATGCGGACCGCCGAGGCTGTGGCCGCCCATCCATTCGTCCAGGGTTCCATGATACATGGAATCGCCGGGCTCGAACATAGCGCCCGAGGACCACCAGGTGGGAACGCCCTCGCTCTGAAAGACGCCCAAGCCATGTCCCGGTCCCATCATGGGCTGAGACCGGTAATGATACCAGCCCATAAAAAGGGTATCGCCCTGGGCTTGGATGAAGACGCCCATGCCCTGATGGTCAGGGTCGTACCACCAGCCGTTGATGTCCCTGGGATCGGTGTCGCCGGGCGCGTAGTCGTCCATGAATCTGCTCATGACGGCTTCTCCGATCACTCCCGAATCAAGAGCATAAAACAGATGCGCCATACCGTCCCCGGTGAACAGCAGTTCCACCGATCCCACGGGATAGGAATGCGCCTGGCCGTTAAGGTCACTCAGCGGCGGCCCGGACCATTGAAGCATTTGGCCGTTATAGTGATCCGGACCCTCCATCAAACCGCCCGATGTGTACCAAATGGGCTGGCCCTGTTCGTCGTAGCTGTACCAGCCCATAAAGAGGGTGTCGCCTTGCGGGTTTCCCGGCTGGATCTCAATGGCCACGCCGTTTCCACCGGGATGCTCGGCGTCATACCACCATCCGGCGCGATAGTCGGGCTCGGAGAAAGCGTTCCCGGCAGCCGCGTCAACCCGTTCCTGTCCGCCAAAAATAAAAAAGGCGGCCAGCGCGGTCATGGCCACAAAAGAGGCCGCCCTGGCGGCGATTCGCTTGCGAGTCTTACTATTCATGATTTCTCCCTTCCGGTTTAGGGGATGAACCAACGCGTTTTAGCGTATTTATATGGTTAAAATATCGTATAACCAAAATAATAGCAAGAATAGCGCCATCTACAACCGTTTGCCAAAACATTTTTATAACCGTCCTATACTGAAGGGTATACGGGCTGGTACGGACAACCGGCGCCCCGCAACCAGAGTCGGCGTTTAAAAATCGTCAACAATGGAGTTTATGGGCTTTGGACCCAATATCGTGATGTTGAAATTAAACAATTATTTGTGCTACTTGAAGATGATGGGCCCGGAGGCTGATGATCCTCCCCGACAATCGATCGCGGAAAGAACGGAAAATTGGACAGTAATTGGGTTAACACGGAGACGTGTTAGAGATGTTGTGAATTTTACGGCAAATATATGAATAAAGCTTGCCGCTTATAGTGTTGAGCTTGGTCGTGCTTAAGTAGTATGCAAGTTTGTTGACGGCTCTGACGTTCATGTTCAAATCGCGCTGACTGTCCGTGTTCGCCGTTTTATACAGACTGTATAACTGCTGTTGTGCAAGGAGAGAACCAGAGATGCCGTTCGTAGAGAATCATGGAGTTAAAATCTATTTCGAGGCTTACGGCCAAGGCCATCCTATCGTTTTTCTGCATGGCTTTACTCGTAATATTCAACTATGGAAATTGGCCGGCTATGTTTCCGGTCTTGAAAAATCCTATCGTGTGATACTCATTGATCAGCGCGGACACGGTCAAAGTGATAAGCCTCATGACGCGGAGGCATACCGTCTGGAGAACAGGCTGGGAGATGTGATCGCTGTTCTCGATCACCTGGGTGTTACGCGAGCCAGTCTGTTTGGCTATTCCATGGGCGGTTGGCTGGCGTTCTCAGCCGCCGCCTATTTTCCTGAACGAGTCGCCTCGTTAGTTATCGGCGGAGCCCATCCTTTTCAGGAAAGCTTCAATGGTTTTATTGGCGTTGATGGATCAGATCCCGACGCCTTCATACAGGCGTTATCGTCTCTCATAGGCGAGCAAATCGCGCCGGAGTTCCACCCACTCATCCTCCAGAATGATCTGGTCGCGTTGTCCGCCGCGGCGCAAGACAGGCAATCTATTGAAGAACGGTTATCCGGCATAGCGGCGCCGTGCTTACTGTTTGTGGGGGATAGCGATAAGAGGTTTGATAAAATCAAACTTTGCGCCACAAAATTACCTAACGCCAGGGTTCTTGTTGTTCCGTCGACTGGTCACGTCACGGCTCTTCTAAAGGTGGATATTGTGCTACCTGCGGTGGTTCGTTTTCTTGCAGAGAATCCTGCCGGTATTCATTAGTCAGGAACTAAGAATTGAGCGCGCGCATTGGCGCATTGTTTGATTTTTTAAGAATAGTGGTGTGATAGTGGTCAGGTTGCATGGCGCGTGATTTGCCAAACTATGCAAAACAGGCCAGAGTAAGGTATCGAATCTTCACGTAACAATTGGTGTTGATTGGCATGATGGGTGAGAGTATGGAAAAAGACGACTGGAAACTGATTGGGATATGCGGCATATACTGCGGCGATTGCCCTTACTACCTTGCCACGCGGACAAACGATACCGGGGAGCTGGAAGCGAGGGCTCAGAGAAAGGGCATTACCGTTGAAGAGGCATGCTGTGACGGCTGCCATTCGGACAACCTGATGCCTGACTGCGTGGAATGCCGTCACGGTTTTCGCCAATGCGCCAAAGAACATGGCGTAACCTGGTGTTTTGAATGTCCCGGCTTTCCCTGCCAGCGGCTGGAGGACTTCAAGGATATTCACATCGAGAATGGCCTCTCCCATCATGAGCGCCTGGTCAATGAACTCTGCTACCTGAAAGAAAACGGTATCGAGGCTTGGCTGACAAAGAAGGAACAGGAAGGGCGTTGCCCCCGGTGCGGTAAAAGACTGTATTGGTACACACGCGCTTGCCCGGACTGCGGTGCCGGCGTCAGGTAACTTTGACAAGAGAACAAAAATGATGAGCGCAACGCGCGGCGTAGAAGATGCTTTTCAAACCGGATTTTAAAGCTCCACCCAATCGAGATGGATCCGCCCTCTGGTTCATCCTCGACAATGGGCGTTTACTGACCAAAACAAATGCGGATCGGATCCATATTCCGGATACGGCTGACGTGGAAGCCCTCCGGATTGCGCCCTCCTATGTAGTGCATTTGGGATTCCTGGATGGGCAATCATGCTACGCCGGCGCGCTGGATACCGAAAGTTTCTCTGACGCAAACTTCAAACTAAACAATGTACGAGCGCTTTTCGGATTACTGCCGGATGAATTGATCTGGATCGCCGGTCGCGCCAACCAGCTGATATACTGGAGCCAAACTCACCGGTATTGCGGAAAATGCGGTCACGAAACCGTGGATAAAGCTGACGAACGGGCAAAGCTGTGCCCCCGATGTCAGCACGTCAACTATCCGCGCCTGTCACCCGCGGTCATCGTAGCGATTATTAAAGACAATCAAATCCTTCTGGCCCGCAACCGAAGCTTCAAAATTCCTTTTTACAGTGTGCTGGCCGGTTTTGTGGAGCCGGGAGAATCCCTGGAAGACTGCGTCAACAGGGAAATTAAAGAAGAAGTCGGCATTACGGTCAAAAACATCCGATACTTTGGCAGTCAACCCTGGCCTTTTCCCGATTCCCTGATGATTGCGTTTGTGGCGGACCACGCCGCGGGGGAAGTTGCAATCGATGGCTCGGAAATCATTGACGCGGCCTGGTTTTCCAAAGATAACCTGCCCAAGATACCGCCAAGACTCAGTATTGCCAGAAAATTGATCGACTGGTTCTGTCAACTAGATCGAAGCAGACCTGAATAATTATAAATTTCGCAGACCTACGGCCTACCAAAAAAGTTATGAAATAACTATTGGTGACTCAGGCATGCCGATCCAGGCGACCGTTTGCAGGGGGCGCAAAGAGCGCGGTTGATCCATCATCCGTCCTGACATTTAGATAAGCTCTGCTATCGATAAAGCGCCCCGGTATATCAGATTTTGAACGAGCTGATCCTATCGCATCCATTTCATTGCATGTTTTTAGATTTGTAACGAAAACAAAATCAACTCGTTCGTTATCCGGTCCGGTTTCCGCTCAAGTTCAATACCCGTTTTTACTCGACGGTTGTACTTCTTTTACAGAATATCCATGACAGGCGGTTTTGAATCAACAATGACATCGTACCAGTATGGCTGTCGCATACCCACAAAATCTTTCCTCCTGAGCGGGTTGGAAGGAAAATCAGGATTTGTGCTGGTGGTATCCATATTGAAAGCAATAACCTCTTCCTTATCGGGGGACGCCCACACCTCTGGTCGAGGGAACTCCCATGGATCGTAACCAAAAATGCCACTGAGCCCCATCATGCCGTTCCCGCACTGGTTGCTGAAAGCGACATGGGTTCCATTATCGAATGATCTTCCCTTTGCAAGATGCCAATGGTGAGCGTCATCTCCTTTGATGATTGGATCCGCAAAGGGAATATCGGTTGGTCCTAAGGTTATGGGCGCTGGCCCCTTCAGAGCAGCCGCCACACAAACAAGATCACATCCGTCTATGGCCAGGCACCGGGCCGGTTCGGAAATGACGAGGTCGTACCCTACCAGTAAGCCTATCCTGCCGGCCGGAATATCAAAGAAGGGGATGCCTAAATCGCCAGGCTCAGCCCAAACTTTATCGGTACTGGTCAGGTGAAGCTTGCGGTATTTGCCAACCACACCATCGGGGCCCACCAGGACCGCCGAGTTGTAAAGCAGCCCGTCAGCCTTTTCCGCAATGCCGGTGGCGATGTAGGCCTTTGACTTTTTGGCCAACGCCACAAGTTTTTTTACACTGGGACCGGTTTCCAGGTCTTCCGCCAGATCTTCCGCTTCCGCTCTCGTTTTAAGCGTCCCCGTGGTGGCCAGCTCCGGAAAAATGATGAGGTCTACACCGTTTCCCGCGTCCGCTAATAACAGTTCCATTTTGTTGAGGTTATTTGCAACCCTCCCCTGTTCCGGCGCCATCTGAGCCGCCACAATCTTGGATTTCTTGCCTGCCGGCAGTGGCTCATGGTCGTAAAGGCCGAAGAACATGAACGGATTCCATTTATAGGGATGCCGGGTGAAGGCAAAATACTGATCCGGACGCCGGTCTAACATCTTATTCTCGGGCCCTTCCATAAATCTCTTGTCCCTGGCTTTGGCAATGTCGATTTCCCCGTAAACAATGGCATTGGCGTGCAGAGGAGTATGGGCCTGAATGGTACCGTCAGGGTTTAGGATACAGCTTCCACCGCTAAACTGAACTGTTCTTTCAAATCCCCATCTATCGGCGGCAATGAAATAGACGCCATTTTCAAAGGCCCGAGTGATCCAGGTGGGACAGGGGCACTTTTCCAACAGCCAATTCGTGGGATAAACAAGAACATCGGCGCCCTTAAGAGCAGGGACTTTAATGCTTTCGACAAAGAAACCGTCCATGCAGATGACGCCGGCAATATTGCCAATGTCGGTTTCCCACACCGGGAAACCAAGATCGCCGTCTTTGGCCCATTTGGGCTCGGCGACAAAGGGGTGCACCTTGCGGTACTTGCCGATGAAGCCATCGGGTCCCAAAAGGGCAAAGGAGTTGTAATAGATATTGGTGCGCGGATCAACTTCAGCCACATTGGTGACTATCCAAACACCGAAAGAACGGGCAACTTCCTCAAATTTATCCGTGGTTGGCCCGGGAATGGGTTCCACATGAGGAGCGACTTCATTTCGGTTATACCAGCAATAACCGGTGCACCCCATTTCCGGATTCACAATCAGCTTGGCGCCGTTCCTGGCGGCTTCGCGGTTCATCTCTATCTGCGTGGCGATGTTTCCAACTATGTCTCCCATTTGGGGATCAAATTGAATGGCTGCGGCTTTGTATTTGGAAATTTTTGGCAAACTCATCCTAGTCTCCTTTTCACATAAAAAACCCAGCGCAGAGAACCAGGCTTTGATACGTATAGACGGCCAATAAATCCTTCTCCGAACTGTTGTGGGTGTAAGATTTTTTGATTTCCTTTTCTGAGGCGGAAAATAGAGGCTGCAAACGTTGTACCCAAGCGAGCGTTTCCAGTTCTCTTTATATATTCATTTGTTTTTGTTAGTAATTTCAAATTATTAAGGCAATAGAACGTGGGGGGCCATTTTGTATTATATGGCGTCATTTCTTACATGATTGTAAGATTTTGAAGTAATGGCTACATCTTTGAGGTTTTACTTTTGGTGTGACTGGAATTAGGGTCAGGTCTTGCTTTTTGACATGAATCAGGATCGTTCGACGGGAAGGAGAAAAGTCAAAATACAAGACCTGACCCCGAAATTATGACCCCGAAATTACTGAGTGACAGCAAAGTGCTCTGTAGATAACTAATTCTCAAGAATGGTGTGCGTACGATCATGGTTGAAAGCCTTGACCGTCTGGCGCGTGAGTTCCGCGTTCAAGAGACGCTGCTTATCTATCTGGTGTCAAAGGGTATTGATGTCATCGTGGCTCGTACCGGCGAGAACGTGACTGAGGCTATTCAGACCGACCCTATGAGAAAGGCTCTCGTCCAGATTCAGGGTATCTTCTCGGAACTCGAAAAGAGTCTGCTGGTCAAAAAGCTTCGTGTGGCCCGTGAGCGGAAACGGGAAGCAGACGGAAAGTGTGAAGGCCGGAAGTCATACGCCGAGGCCGCGCCGGAAGTTCTCAAGGAAGCTCGGAGACTCAGACGCAAGCGCAAAGGGATGAAGCCGCGAACCTACCAAGAGATAGCGGAGGAACTGAACCGGCAAGGCATGATGACTATGACCGGTAAGAAGTTCACCAGGGCTAACGTAATGATGTTACTGAGGAGGGCGCGGTAGGCCGTGTGAATCGAATCAAAAGCCACGTCCTCTTCCTGTGTGTGTCTCCTGATGAACACCGTAGCGGCGGTCTACGGGGGGGATGCGTCTTTGCCTACAGTCAGTTATAGCGCCACGCTATTTTCGAGCAAAAAGAAGTCCGGGTTGGTCTGGGAACTTATAAAATCTCTTCTAAACAGTGTTCACATCGTCTTTTGCTTGTTATTGTGTCTATCGCTTCCGCCTCTTAAGTCTTGAGCATCGTCCATAAAAACTTTGGATATCGAATACAGTTTACGCCAAGGGCAGCGCAGATATCGGGCACCTTTTTGTTCAGAGGTTTGGTCGCATTGTTTGGTTTTTCATCAGTAACCACAGTCGCGTTTAGGTCAAGGCCGTGCGCCGCCAAAAACGGGTCGGCCCATCTTTCAATTATCTCCAGTTCCTGTTGTGTCAACGGCCCGTAAGTGGCCATGACCCGAGACAAATAAGGCATGGCATTTGCCGATGGTTGTTTTCTAATGTTTTTTAAACCTGATAGCATTTTTGTTAAGTTGTCTGTTCCTCTGTCAATCTCTTCAAACACTTTTTCTGGAATAATCAGGTCATATGACAGTCCAAGATTGTCAAACCAGTCCCAAAAACCTTCCTTATCAGTTTCCGGAGGGAAATCTATGCGATAGGCTTGTATTAAAAGATTGCTATCAAAAATATACATGTCTTCATGCCGCAGAGTGGTAGATATAATGAAAACTGTCTATCTTGATGTTTAATAGTTGCGATGCTTCTAGCTCAGAAATTCTTCCTTCTTCGGTGGCGTCACCGATTGTGTGGATCAACTTAGTGCCCAGCTTATATCGCTTAAGTATCGTTGGGTCGGGACCGGTTTCGCTCTCTCGCTGTTTCTGCCTTAACGCTTTGAGACGTGCAATATACAAAGCATACTGTTCCCAATATGTCTCCTTACTAATGAGCCTTAAATCAACTAGTCTGCGGGCTATACATATTTCACTGACTTTGAACTTTGCAGAGAGACTTTTAATGTTCTTATTTAAATCCTCTTCTAATTTGTTTTTCCAAGCCAATATCAGCCACCTTTTTGGAACTAAAAACTCTGCCGCGACTCCATTGCAATACTTCTCTCGTTCTTGTACGCCCTCACGGTTTATATGTAGAGAATCAAAGTTCGATACCCCGTTGTCTCCTAACCATAAATGGACGAGCTCGTGAGCTAAGGTGAAGACCTGTGCCGCCTTAGAATCGTTAGGATTGATAACAATAAATGGGGCTGTGTCGTCGCTTATCACTAAGCCACGGAAGACATCTGGAGAAATGTCGGTATGCCAGCTGCCGAGATTACCTTCAAAAATTATGAAAACGCCTGCACCCTCGGCACGTTCACGCAGTGCTCCCAATAAGACGTTTTTGTTAGATATTCTTTGTTGATCATCGAAGGGAAAGTTGAGGGCTTTTCTTATTTTGTCTACGGCGCTGCTCATGTCTTCGTCAGTGTTTATGCTGCCGACAAATGGAACCCTTTCATGCTGTCGTTCTTCCAACAACATCTTGGTGTGTTTTTGGAGTGCCTCGATCCTTCTAACCAATGCGGCAAATTCTGGCGATTTGAGATAGCTCACGGGGCGCTCGCCTACTGTCCGAAAGTCTCTTAAGAAAGATTCGTTCTGTGGTTCTTTCTGTAAGAAGAAAGTCAATATAGGTCTTCTGTAGGCTTTGGCGACTTGCTTCAGCTGATTGAGAGACGGGCTCTCAACGCCTTCCTCCCACTGTTTTAGCCTCTCCCACGGCTTTAAACCTAAAAACTTTCCCCGTGGTTTTAGCTCACTAATCTTCGCCTTGGTAGCAGCCTCTACTAAAGAAAACCCTGCTTCCTCTCGTGCCCACTTTAAAATGCTATTATTAATGGGGACGGCGGCTTCGTTAGTCACAGCTGAATTTCTCCTATCGTTGGCTTGCTAGGCGCGCCGGTGGTCGATCACGCTGACATTCATATTCTCAATCTTGGCTCCAGTTATATCATCTATTGCGGAGTTATTGTATCCAAAATTCATAATCTTAAGTGTGTTTTTATTGGCGGACGCAGGCCGATCAATCTCGGTAATATCACGAACAAGAGGAGATGTTGGTCTTGACTAGCATAATAGGAGGGAGTTGTACCCTCCCGAAGCCTATATAGATTGCGATGAGGAGCGTCTTCGCGCCGAACTTGAAAAATTGCCCTGCTGCACGACCGACAAGATATGTAGTGGTCTGCTCTTCTAAGAAATTGCCGAATGAAATGACCAGTAATGGCAGTTTACTGAGTCATGATACTCAACAATAATTATCCTATTCTTGATTTCCAGTTTCTCTTCGAAACTTAACAACACCTTACGTATGCTTTGTTAAACTGCATTAAGCCGCCTTCTTCAAAAGCGCTATAGCGGCGCAATGACGCGAAGCGTCAGGCGCGCCTTCCATTGGGGGGCGGGGGAGAGATGTTCCCCCGCAAAGTTTTTCTTTCCGCACGGTTGCTGGGCCGCACTATGCCGGGGAGCTTGGCTCCCCAACCAGAAAGACGTTATCAGGTCAAACGTGGTTACGAGGGTAAAACTATAAACATACGTACTTCATCGCCTTTTTTTCATGGACTTAATTTTCAAGGCGACCTCTTTCCAGCGCTCCTTTTCCACACGGTCAGCGCTTTTGCGCCGGCGATGGTACAGATATTCCTGTTCACGTTTCATTTTCCGGTAGTTTTCCAGCCTTTCCCTTGTGATTTCACCTCCATTGACCGCCCCAAGGACCCGGCAGCCGGGCTCGTGGGTGTGGCTGCAGTTGGTAAAACGGCATCCCTGAGCAAGCTTTTCAATCTCAGGAAACGCGGCTTCGATCCCTTGATCAACTTCCCAGAAGGCGATTTCCCGGAGTCCGGGGTTGTCGATCACCATCCCCCCCTGGGGCATCATGATCAGATCCCGGGAGGTGGTCGTGTGTACCCCCTTGCCCACATGGGCGCTTATGGAACCGGTACGCTGTACGGCTTCACCGTACAGCCGGTTCACCAGGGTGGATTTGCCCGCGCCGGAAGACCCCACCATGGCGGTGGTCCGGCCTGGAGACAGATATGGTTTCAGAGATGTCAGGCCTGTTTCATCCGACACTGAAACCAGGTGTATGGGAACGCCGAACGCCACGGCCTCTACTTCACTGACGAAACGCTCCGGATCCTGGCGAAGATCCGCTTTTGTCAGAATGACGACAGGATTAAGGCCGCAGTTGTAGACCAGGGTCAAGTACCGCTCTATGCGGCGCAGGTTAAAATCCCGGTCAAGACCGGAAACGATAAATACGGTATCAAGGTTTGCCGCAATTACCTGTTCCTTTTCCGGCTGCGCATCCTGTTTATCATGCGCGCCTGAAGCGCCTCTGGATAAGGCGTTCTTTCGTACCAGCACCCTGGAAATCACGGCGTCGGTCATGAGGACCCAATCCCCGGTGACCGGATACACGCTGTCGGCGTCATGTATGAGCCTTCCGGCCAGGGTGGCAAGCCGTTCGCTTTTACCGTCGCTTGTGCGAAAGCTGTTTTTTCTTACCCCTATAACTCTGGCCGGGATAAAGCCGTCGTTGGAAAAGTGTTCCAGCTGTGTCTGAAAATGGGAAGTCCATCCCATTTGTGAAAGATGATGAATGTTGTCGTTTTTATTTGTATCTTGTTTGACGCTCATTGTTGAGACCTACCTATTTTTACCTATAGTTTTATCGGCGCATGAAACCGCGCAAGGCGGAGCGCGCAGCCCCCCCCGGCGCTTTTTCGTTATTTTTTGATATGTCGATGTAGGCGAGGGCGCCGGCGAAGGAGGCAACTATAGTGATAGATTCTCAATCAGAGATCTGCTGGGGAACAGACTGGAAGAAATAAATCTGTCTTGAAGAGCTAACAGTTTTTTCTGGACACTGCAGAACTATGATCAATCAGCTACCGGCAGGTTGGTCCCCTTGTCGGCGCCGATTGACACAATATCCATTAATTTCATAAACAAAAAACCTCTTTCATATGCTTTTGATACAGGCTGAAGCTTACTATACGTTAAACCAGGGCGCTGTCAAGAATAACTCAAAAGCGCCATTGCTGATTGTCGTCCGGCACGGGTATTAAACCCAATGATTATTACCCAAAGCCTGATTATTTGAGTGTACCTAAGGGAACGGGGACAGGTCTTGCTTTTTGACTTGTTCCTCCCCGCAATGCTCAGTTGAGAGGAAGCCAAGCAACACTCAACAATCATTATCCTATCCTAGACTCGGAGCCGATCTTTAAATCGCGACAATACCTCAGGCATGCGCCGTGAAATTAATAGAGGCGTGGGACAGGGATTTGGCCGGGAAGACCGCATGGGGCTCTGTTCCGGGACAAAGAAAACCCCGCTCCCTTTGCAGGGAGCGGGGGGTCTTAGGGGGGTGTGATAGAGAGTGGGTCTCTCTCAGGGTTGCCGTGTGTCTCTCTCAAAGTCTTTGCACGTATCTTGTTACTGCGGGAGGGTCTTCTGTCTGGCGTTCGAATCCGTTTTTACCAACCCATCATTCCTCCTCTTCCACCGTAACCGCCACCGTATCCCATCATATGACCGCCGCCGCGCGGACCTCCGTAATAGCCCGGTCCTGGTCCGTAACCCGGTTGCGGACCATAAGGTCCCGGTTGAGGTGGAGCGTTACGATATCCGCGGCCGCCATAGCCGCAGGGGCCGAATCCATAGGGTCCTTGTTCCGAAGGCGGCGGAGGCGGAGGACCCTGGTACTCCGGACCGTTGGAAGCGCCCGGACCATATCCGTAGCCCATGGCGCCGGGGCCGGGGCCCCACTGTGCGAACACGGGCGCTGTAACCAAGCCAAGAAGGAATATAAGGCCGAACAAAACTGCTATTTTTTTCATGGCGTTCTCCTTTATGCCAGCCATTGATTCGTTTTCCTGGCCTTATGAAAGAGCAAAGGCGGCGCCACAATTGGCTGAATCCGGCTAACCGGAGGATTCCGCAGGAAAACGCGGAGATCGCCAGGTTTGGTTGGAATTTGGATTTGGTCGGATTTTCCGGGAATCGGATAAAAAGTATCCGGATTTACGTTTGGAGGTATACAGTCGGATACATAGTATCCAGGCAGGGGTTGCGGCGAAAGCGTGAAAAGGAATAGCGCGGGGGAATTTCTCCCCCCGCGCCCCCTATGGAGATTTCTCGCTGCGCTCGAAATAAGAACACTCTTGCCTGAAATAGATCTGTTTTCAATAAGTTAAAGTTTTGAGGGTGGGCGTGGGAGGGAACTTTTTCCAAAAAGTTCCCTCCCACAAAATCCAAAATCGACAGCCTCCCTGGGACAAAGCCGGGATGAGGGTTTTAGTAATGCGGGGGATTCGCATCCCCCGCGCCCCCATGAGAGATTTCTCGCTGCGCTCGAAATGAGAACATCCTTGCCTGAAATAGTTCAGCTTTCAATAGCTTAAGGTTTGAGGAAGGATTCCCCTCCCTTGACGGGAGGGGCTAGGGGAGGGTGAAAATCTGCCCACCATTGCGTAAGCGGCAAACACTATTCCGGAGTAAAAGCAATAACCACATTTTCAAAAAGTTCCTTCCCGCAAAGTTCAAAATCGACAGCCTCCCAACGGGCCGCGGCAGGATTACGTTGGCGGGAAAATCCATGGCCGCGCAGCCGGATTACGTCTCAATATCCTTGCGCATGCTTTGGTATTGCTCCTTGGTGATTTCGCCCCTGGCGTAGCGCTCCTTGAGGATGTCCAGCGGTCTGGAGGCGGATGGGCCCGGATTGGCGCCCCGGTCACCGGTAGACCTCATCAACCAGCGCGCCGCCAGAATGACCGCGAAAATAATCAATCCCCAGAAAAGAAACATGGATATACCTCCAAACCAGCCGGAACCCGCGCCCCACATCATCCCTGGCCCATAATGCCAGTTGTCGTAACCGCGCGGCTGGGCGTACACGGAACCTGCGAACAGGACGCATATAAGCGCAACGAAAGCAGGGACGGCTTTAAAAAGATAAGATCGGTTGCTATACATGAAAAAACCTCCCTTTAACACCGTAATGACAGCGGCGCGATAGCGTCACTTCTAAGAAAGACGCGCCGCCGTGAACTTTGGTTTATCAAATCACATGGATAAGCAAGAATCGTACGCGCCCGCCATGCAAAGTGGGTATCTCGGAATATCCGGTCGTTTTTCCGGAGCTTGAAGCTTGTAGTATTGTGATTTTTTTGTTGCGTCGGAGCGCTCTAGTCATTACCCTGCGACGAATACCTTTCGCGATGATGGTGTGAGACATTTCAAAGCTGATCCATGGCTTGTTTATGATATACTTTTTGGAATGGTTTGACCGGGATTCATCGATCAATGAAAATGTTTTAATGAGCAAGGAGTAGTTGTATGGCAACAGTAATGATTCATCCGGCGGACTACGACACTGTCCGGCAGGCGGTCGACAAGGCGTTTGAACTTTTTCCCGTCAAGGTGACAGGCCGGAAAGTTTTAATAAAACCCAACGTGCTGCGCAGTTCGGAATACTCTGAGGCTATCGTGACGCATCCCGCGGTTTTGCGGGCCGTGGTGGAGAAGGTGGAAGAAATGGGCCCGGCGTCCCTTATCGTGGGCGACAATCCGGGGATCTTCAGCTACGGCGACAATGAAGCGAGCTTCGAAAAAACGGGTTTGATGGCCGCGGCCAAGGGATATTATGAAAACATCGGCAACGATTCGGTAAAGATCGATTTCAATCCCGATTTCATGGCCACGGTAAGCCTTTCCCGCGCCATAAACGACGCCGATGTCGTTATCAGTCTCCCCAAATTCAAAACGCACGGCCTGACAGTGGTAACGGGCGCCATAAAAAACAGCTACGGTTTTCTGCCGGGCGCTCAAAAAGCCCGGCTGCATCAGGCGGCGGGAAATCCGACCCGTTTTCACGAGCTGATCGTGGACGTGTTCAAGCTGCGTCCGCCGGACCTCTTTATCATGGACGCGGTGGTGGGCATGGAAGGCAACGGCCCGGCGTCGACCGAACTCAGGGATATCGGTCTGATCCTGGCTTCCGATAACGCGGTGGCCATGGACACCGTGGTGGCCACCATGATGGGGCTCAACCCCGGCGCTCTGCGTTTCCTGCAAAAAGCGGCGGAGGCCGGATTGGGCGATTACGACGTGAGCGCCCTGGAGATCGTGGGCGAGTTGAAACCGATTCCCGGCTTCAAGGTGCCTCCGTTGGGCGGAGAAGCCATCTCGGCCAACAGCGCGGTTCAGGAACTCATGCGCCAGCGGACGGTGATCCGCCCCCAGGCCGACCCCGACCTCTGTACCTCCTGCGGCACCTGCGTGGACCACTGCCCGGTTTCGGCGCTTTCCCTGGAGGCGGGGCTTCCCATGGTCGATCCTGAACTTTGCATAACCTGTTTCTGTTGTCAGGAAATGTGTCCGGAGAAGGCAATCGCATTGAAATAAACCCCCAAGTCCGCGACGAGGCGGATCGGCTGTTTCTCGGCGTCGACAGCCCGGTGAGAGAGCATGTATCGCTCAGGCCCCGTGTTGATCATCGAGGATGACCGCAAGACGGCGTTTCTGGTCCAGCAATATCTGGAACGGGAAGGGTTTTTGACCGTAATCGCCTATGATGGACGCCAGGGACTGAAGCTGGCGGAGCGAAGCAGCCCTATTTTCGTGGTGCTGGATTTGATGCTGCCCGGAGTGGACGGATGGGAGGTTTGCCGGATACTCCGCCAGCGGTCCAATGTGCCCATCCTGATGCTGACGGCCCGCGGCGACGAGATAGACAGGGTTTCCGGGCTGACCCTGGGGGCGGACGATTACGTGGTTAAACCGTTCAGCCCCCGGGAACTGGTGGCTCGCGTAAAGGCCATTTTAAGGCGGGGACAGGCTGAGCCGGGCGCCGAAGGCCCGGTCTTGCGCAGCGGGCCGGTGGAGCTCAATCTGGAAAAGCGCCGTCTGAGCGTGGACGGCCATGCGGTTGCGCTTACTCCCCACGAATACGCGATCCTGAAAACGCTCATGGCCGATCCCGGCAAGACCTTTACCCGCGATGAACTGCTGGACGGACTTTACCCTGAAGCCGATTCAGTGGCGGTGATCGATAGGGTCATCGACGTGCACGTCGGAAAACTGAGGCAAAAAATAGAACAAGACCCTTCCAACCCGCGCTATATCATAACCGTCCGGGGCGTCGGCTATCTGTTCACCGAAATCCCGGAGCCCTGAGCCGCCCAACGTGTCCCTGTCGCCCCGCTTACTCTGGAAATTATTGCTGATCAACAGCCTGGTGATCGTATCGGTCATCGTCATGGTTTGGCTTTCGGTGGATTATCTGGCCGCCGCCTACTTCGTCAAACTCATGGAAAAATATCATATCTCGCCGGAGCCCGCGCACGAAATGTTCGTGGGCGCGGTGCACCGGTATCTGGTGTGGGCCAGTATCGCGGCCTTTCTGATAGCGGCGCTGCTCAGCTTTGTGATGATGCGGCGCGCTCTGGCGCCCCTGGGGCGCATGACGCAGGCGGCCCGGCAAATCGCCGAGGGGGATTACCGCGCGGTGATTGAGGCGCGGACCAGGGACGAAATCGGCCAACTCGCCCGAGCCTTCAACCTCATGGCCGCCAGCCTGGATAAGAACGAGCGGCTGCGGAAACAGCTGATAATCGACGTGGCTCACGAACTACGGACCCCGCTGACCAACATCCGCGGCTACCTGGAAGGGTTTATCGACGGCGTCCTGGCGCCGTCCCGGGAAAATCTGGAGTCGCTGCACGAGGAAACGCTGCGCCTGGCGCTGCTGGTGGAGGATGTCCTGGAACTGGCCCGCGCGGACATCTCCCGCGCCGGGTTGCGGCCCCAATTTTTCAGCGTGGGCGAATACCTCCACAAGCTCCTGGCGCCCTACAAGAAGTCTTTCGCCGACAAGAAGATCGAGACGCTGGTTCAGAGCGACTCCGATGACCGGGTCTGGGCCGATCCGGCCAAGATATCCCGGGTCCTGAAAAACCTTCTGCAAAACGCCCTGCAATATACGCCCAATGGTAGCCGGGTAACCATTCAGGTAACCAAATCCCCGGATTATGTCACGGTAGCCTTCACCAACCCCGCGCCGGAAATCGGCGAGGAGGAGGCGCCGCTCCTGTTCGAACGATTCTATCGCGGCGAGAAATCGCGTTCGCGCGATCTGGGGGGAGCGGGTATCGGTCTGTCCATCGTCAAGGAACTGGTGGAAGCCCATGGAGGCAAGGCCGGCGCCGACCTGTCCGATCAGCGTCTTTCAATCTGGTTTACCCTGCCCGTGAAAAGCCCCTCATCCTGACTTCATACCTTCTGTAAGCCTAACTTTATTGAATCTTTACACAAGCTTTAAGCTCCGGGCGCACGCATTGTTATATTGTCAATCAGAAAACATGATTCGCCTTGTTTTAAACAACGGAGTGCATATTAGTTAAGGGAGGTATGAATATGAAAATTTTTCTCATGATTTTGGGATTATTGCTGGCCGGAACATTTCTGGCCGGGTTTCAAAACACGTCAATGCAAGCACAGGAGAATAAAACGAATATGAACGATACATCCTCCAATTACAAAACGGCGACCTTTGCCGGAGGCTGTTTCTGGTGCATGGAATCGGACTTTGAAAAGGTCGGCGGGGTGGTGGAAGTCATATCCGGATATACCGGCGGCAGCGAAAAGAACCCCAGCTACTATGATGTTTCCAGTGGAGACACCGGTCACTACGAAGCGGTGCAGGTTGTCTACGACCCGGCGAAGATTTCCTACGAAAAACTGCTCGATGTGTTCTGGCGTCACGTGAATCCCACGGACGCGGGCGGACAATTCGTCGACCGCGGTTCGCAGTACCGCACGGCGATTTTCTACGGGGATGAGGAGCAGAAAGAGACGGCCATGGCCTCCAAGAAGAAGCTGGACGAGTCGGGCCGCTTCGACAAGCCCATCGTGACCCCAATTCTGCCGCTGACCCAGTTTTATCGGGCGGAGGAATACCACCAGGATTACTACAAAAAGAGCCCCGTGCGCTACAAAACCTACCGCATGGGATCGGGCCGGGATCAGTTTTTGGAGAAGACTTGGGGCGACATGCCGCAATCGATGAATTCTAGCTCCATGAACAAGAAGTTCGTCAAACCAAGCGACGAGGAGCTGCGCAAGGAACTGACTCCGCTGCAGTATGAGGTCACGCAGGAGGAAGGCACCGAACCGCCGTTCCGCAACGCCTACTGGGACAACAAGGCCGAAGGTATTTACGTGGATATCGTTTCCGGGGAGCCGCTGTTCAGTTCCCTGGATAAATACGACTCCGGAACCGGCTGGCCGAGCTTCAGCCGTCCCCTGGAGCCTGACAACATCGTCGAGCGCCAGGACCGCAGACTGTTCACGACCCGTACGGAAGTGCGCAGCAAGCATGCGGGTTCCCACCTGGGGCACGTGTTCGAGGACGGTCCGGCGCCCACCGGATTGCGCTACTGCCTGAATTCGGCCTCCTTGCGGTTTATCCCCAAGGAGGACCTGGAAGCGGAAGGCTACGGCCAATACCTGATTCTCTTCACCGGCCAAAAAGCTGAAATGAAAATGAAATAAACGCAAGGAATTTAGCGGGGGAATCCCTTCCCCCGCGCCCCCTGCGCGCTATTTCTCGCCACGCTCGAAATGATACACACTTTTGCGACAAATATTAATTATTACAATAAGTTAAAGTTTTAAGGGTGGGCGTGGGAGGGAACCTTTTTTCAAAAAGTTCCCTCCCACAAAAGATAAAATCGACGGCCTCAACAGAGGGGGGTCATGACCTTGATCTCCCTGAAAGGGAGCGCATATCATGAAAACGGCGCTGGTTGTTTTGGCTCTTCTATGCGTCCTGAGCGTGAGCCTGACCCTTGTGGCGGGCGCGCAGGAACCCGCGCTTTCCACCATCGTGTTTTACGTCCGCTGATACGACGTCGGCAAAGCGGCCCTGGCAGGGTTGCGCGGCGTTAAGGACGTTGACCGGGGGTTCCGGAGGGGCCGGGAGATCAACACCGTCCGGTACGACCCCAAACTGATCGCGCCGGACGAGATGATCGCCGCCCTGAAAAAAGCGGGCACGTATATAGGTATCGCGGAACGGTAGATCCGGCTCGAATAGTTCCGCATAAAGCGCTTATCGTCTAATTTCTCCCTGTTAGTCAATTCTACTTAAGCTTTATCGAAAAAATTATCCTTTACGGCAGCAAATGGGCCCTTACCGTATCGACGCTCCCGGGGAGCGCCGATACGGGGGGGTATAGATTTGCTATTTTCCTCCGATAGATATAAATAAACCGATGGCAAGCGGACTGGCGCGGCCCTACAATGCTTTTTCTTTTAAATATCTGCCGATTATCATTAATATGAATAATTTGTATGATTCAAAAAATAACGGTTGGATTCTTGGCCTAGCAAGAAGGTTGAACGCCAGAAACGCCGCCTTGGCCATAACCGGAGGATCATGCGTCCTATCGGCGGCCGTCTACCTGTTAATCGGGCTTACCGTGAGGGAAATCAAGATCGCCGGGATCATAACCTCCATGGTCATTCCAGCCACCATTGCTCCGTTTTTGTCGTACGCGTTCTTTAAAGCGCTGGTGCGGATGGACACTAATGAAAAAGCGCTCAGGAAAAGTGAGGATAATTTCAACAAGTTGTTCAAGGCCAGCCCGTTGCCGGCCGTGCTCAGCACGTTTGACGACTGTGTAATCCTGGCGGTAAACGACTCGTTCATCCAGGAACTGGGCTATAGCGAGGAAGAAACGCTGGGAGTGAGTTCCCTGGATTTGGGATTCTGGCCGGAAAAAGAAACCAGGGAACAGGGTTTGAGCATAATTGAGCGGGACGGCAGACTGCGCGATTTCGAGATATCGTATCGTTTCAAATCAGGGGAGGTTCGACGCGCGCTCTGGTCCGCCGAACGGATCGAAACAGAAGGCCAACTGCGCCTGCTCTCGGTTTTGAACGATATAACCGAACGTAAAAGGGCCGAAGAAGCGTTCATGCAAAGCGAGCGGGCGTTACGGTTCTCGGAAGAAAAATTCTATAAGGCCTTCCACGCCAGTCCCACCTGGGTCACCATAACGGCCATGGAGAGCGGTGAATATTTCGACGTCAATGATACTTTTTTGAAAGGCGCCGGCTTTGAAAAGAGCGAAGTGCTCGGCAAGACCTCGCATGAATTGGGCATATGGGCAGACATCGAGGAACGGCGCAAGTTTGTCGGGAAAATAGACACCGAAGGTTTTGCCAGAAATGTGGAGGCGCAGGTAAGAACAAAATCGGGAAAAATCCTGGACATGATTTTCTCGGGCGAGAAAATCGAACTGGGAGGGACGCAATGTATCCTGGTGACCGCGCAGGATATAACGGAACGCAAACAGGCCGAGGAAGCGCTGCGTCTGTCTGAAGAAAAATATTCAAAAGCGTTTCAAGGCGTTCCGGTCTGGATCGTTATCAGCACGGTGGATGAAGGAAGATACATCGAAGTCAACGAGGCCTTTCTGCGGGCCACCGGTTTCAAGCGGGAGGAAATCATAGGGCGGACGTCCCTGGAGGTCCAAACCTGGCCGGACCCTTCATCCCGGACGGATATTATTAAGAAACTCAATACGCAGGGGCGTGTACGGAATCTGGAAGTGCGCAGAAAAACAAAATCGGGCGCTATCCTGGAAATGCTGTTTTCGGCCGAACTCATCCAGATCGCCGGAGAGAACTATCTTTTATCCATTTCCCAGGATATTTCCGAATTGAAGGAGGCTGAACAAAAGCGCGCCGACCTCGAGGCTCAACTTCTGCAGGCTCAGAAAATGGAAGCCATCGGCACTCTGGCCGGCGGTATTTCGCATGATTTCAACAACCTGTTGCAGGCGATTCAGGGATATACGGAGCTGCTGCTTCTGGAAACGGACGCGCGGTCGCGCGGCTTTCAGGAGCTACAGCAGATAAGAAGGGCCACCGGCAGGGCCAGCGACCTGACTCAACAGCTTCTTACCTTTAGCCGCAAGGTGAAGAGCGACTTCCATTCCGTGGACATGAATTATGAGGTGGAACAGATACAAAAGATTCTGGATAGAACCATTCCCAAAAATATTGAAATAAAGCTGAACCTCGCCGATGATTTGAAACCCGTCAAAGCCGACCCCGGACAGATCGAACATTTAATCATGAACATGGCGGTCAACGCCAGAGACGCCATGCCCAACGGAGGCGTTCTAACCATATCCACCCAAAACGTGTCGCTGGATTCGGAAATTTGCGCCGGAACCCTGGATTCAAACTCCGGCGATTACATACTTTTAAAAATCTCCGACACCGGATGCGGCATGGATAAAGATACCGTCGGTCACATTTTCGAACCGTTTTATACCACCAAACCTATCGGCCAGGGCACCGGCCTTGGTCTGGCCATGGTTTTCGGCATTGTAAAGAGCCACAGCGGGTTTATCTTCTGCGAAAGTCAACCGGGACACGGGGCGAAATTCAGCGTCTATTTGCCGCAAAGCAAGGAAAAACCTCGGAACGCGGACCAAGAAACCCAGGCGGCGTCTTTCTCGGGCTCGGGAGTGGCGCTCATCGTGGACGACGAAGAATTCCTGAGAGATCTGGGAAAGCAGATATTGAGCAGATTCGGATACACTGTTCTGGTTGAAGCGGATGGCGCCAAAGCGATCGAAACCTATAAGAAAAAACATGAGGAAATCGATCTGATCATACTGGATCTGATGATGCCCGGTATGAGCGGACTCGCCTGCATGGATGAGTTGCTGTGTATCAATCCCGAGGCCAAAATTGTCATTGCCAGCGGATTCGCGGCGGATGAACAGACCAAGCGGGAGATAGCCTCAAAGGCCAGGGGATTTATCAAGAAACCGTTTGAGTTGTCGGAAATAATTGAAATAGTTCACGAACTGACCCACCCCTAGCGCCGGCGCCACGCCCGCCTTTAAACTTTAAGCTATTGAAATCAGGTATATTTCAGGCAAGAGTGTTCTCATTTCGAGCGTAGCGAGAAATAGCGCGCAGGGGGCGCGGGGGAAGAGATTCCCCCGCGCCGTTTCTTTTCCACGCTTTTATCGGCGCCCTCCAGAGGGAGAAGGAGACCATGTACTCCTTTTCGGAGCTGACAACGCAACCACATTCGCAAAAAGTTATTATCGGAGGTTTTCGGCGTCCGCCGCAAGCCCCCTCTCGTAATTTTGCGTATCTTCTGTTAAAGTTCTCGGATAAGCGGATTATCAGCGACATGGCCCGCTGAAACGCGGCGCATGAAAGGAGTTCACCATGGAGCAAAAGCGGCCGGCGACAATACGATTGAACCCCAACGATAACGTGATTGTGGCTCTCGAAGATATTCCCAGGGACACCCGTCTCGACAACGAAGGCGTCATCTGCTCCTCCCTCATACCCGCCGGCCATAAAATCGCGGTTCAGCTCATGCAAACCGGCCAGCCGGTGCGCAAATACGGCCAGACCATCGGATTCGCGTCCCGGAACATTCAACCGGGCGATCACGTGCACACCCACAATGTGGAAGTAAAGGATTTTGCGCGCGATTACGCCATCGGCGAGGAGACCAGGCCCACGGAATTCGTGGCTGAAAAAGATCGGGCGACCTTTCAGGGGATCGTGCGCGCCGACGGCCGGATAGCCACCCGCAACTATATCGGCGTGCTCGCTTCGGTGAATTGCTCGGCCAGCGTGGCCAGGTTTATCGCCGAAGCCGTTCCCGATGAACTCCTGGCTCAATACCCCAATGTCGATGGCGTGGTCGGCCTGGGTCACGGATCGGGCTGCGGCATGCCCGGATCGGGCGATGGATTTGTCTATTTGCGGCGCGTTCTCGCCGGGTACGCCCGGCATCCCAACTTCGCCGGCGTCCTGCTGGTGGGCCTGGGCTGCGAAACAAACCAGATAGACGTTTTGATGGAACAGTCGGCTCTTATGGAGGGCCCCTTTTTTCGGGCCTACAACATACAGAACGCCGGTGGAACCAAAGGCGCCGTTCGCCGGGGCGTGGAGGCCATCGAGCGGATGCTCCCGGAAGCCAATAAGGCGCAAAGGCGGCCCGTCTCCGCCGGCCATCTGATTGTCGGTCTGGAATGCGGCGGCTCGGACGCCTATTCGGGAATAACCGCGAATCCCGCGCTGGGCGTGGCTGCGGACCTTCTGGTGCGGAACGGCGCCACGGCTATCCTGAGTGAAACCCCGGAAATTTACGGCGCGGAACACCTGCTGACCAGACGCGCGGCCAGCCGCGAGGTGGGAGAAAAGCTTATTTCCCGGATCAGGTGGTGGGAGCAGTACACCAGAACGCTCGGCGCGGACATAAACAACAATCCCTCGCCCGGAAACAAGGCGGGCGGATTGACCACCATTCTGGAAAAATCGCTGGGCGCGGCGTCCAAGGGCGGCTCCACCAACCTTATGGACGTGTACGGATTCGCCGAGCCGGTTACCGCCAAAGGCTTCGTTTTCATGGACACGCCGGGTTACGATGTGGTTTCCGTCACCGGCATGGTGGCCGGCGGCGCCAACATGGTGTGCTTCACCACCGGCCGGGGCACGGTGTGCGGATTCAAGCCCACGCCCACCATCAAGATTTCCACCAACACGGAAATGTACGAACGCATGAAAGACGACATGGACGTGGATTGCGGCGGCATTGTCACGGAAGGCAAAACCGTGGAGGAACTGGGCGCGGCGATTTTTCAACTCATTTTGGACGCCGCTTCCGGCCAAAAAACCAAGAGCGAGCTTTTGGGTTTTGGGGACAGCGAGTTCGTGCCCTGGCAGATCGGGGCGGTTCTGTAGGCGCCGGAGAAAAAGGGAAACCGCAAAAGGAGCCGGGTGGACCAATGAAACAGACCTATACCGGAAAACGGGAATTTTCCAGCTACGCCCAACGATCGGTGGTCAAGAGTCCGAGGGGGATGGTGGCGTCGAGCCATAACCTGGCCAGCGTGGCCGGATACAACATACTCCGCAAGGGCGGCAACGCGGTGGACGCGGCCGTGGCCATGGTGAGCGTACTGAACGTGGTCGAGCCTCATTCGGTGGGGCTGGGCGGCGACGCGTTCGCCCTCATCCATATGAACGATGAAAATAAGCTGTACGGCCTCAATGGCAGCGGGAGAGCGCCGCGGCGGGCGACTATCGAGGAATACGTCTCGCGGGGGCTCAAATCCACGCCTGCGCGGGGGCTGCTGTCGGTGACCGTGCCGGGGGCGCCGCACGCCTGGGCCGAGGCGGTTCGACGGTTTGGCCGCCTCACGCTGTCTGAAGTGTTTGAGGACGCCATCTACTACGCCGAACACGGGTTTCCGGTTACCGAAGTCATCGCGGGCGAATGGAAAGCCGCGGAAAGCGTCCTGAAAGCGTCGCCGGACGCGGCCGCCGCCTATCTGATAAACGGCGCGGCTCCTCGCGCGGGACAGGTGTTCCGCAATCCCGATCTCGCGAGCAGCTACCGGGCCATCGCCGAGGGAGGCGTTGACGTTTTTTACCGGGGCGAGCTGGCCCGGAAAATCGTGGCCTATTCCGAAGCCCACGGCGGACTGCTGTCCATGGAGGATTTTGAAACCCACTCCAGTTCGTGGGTCGATCCCATTTCGTTCGGGTACAAGGGATACGATGTCGTCGAACTGCCGCCCAACGGACAGGGCGTCACCGCCCTGGAAATGCTGAACATCCTCAGCGGTTTCGATTTGAAGTCCATGGGCCATAACAGCCCGGACTATCTGCACTCGGTCATCGAAGCCAAGAAAATAGCCTTCGCCGACCGGGATTACTATGTGACCGATCCTGAATTTGAAGACGTTCCGGTTAAAGCGCTGCTTTCCCCTGAATATGGGCGGACCTGCCGCGCCGCCATCTCCCCCGGCAAAGCCATGACTCCGCCGGACCCCCCGCTGCTCAAGGCGGGATCGGACACCGTGTATGTAACCGCCGTCGACGAAAACAGAAACGCGGTGTCGTTTATCAGCAGTATTTTCATGTCATTCGGGTCCGGAGTGGTCGTTGACGGCGCCGGTATCGCGCTGCAAAACCGGGGCAGCTCGTTTTCGCTCGACCCCGCGCATCCCAACCGGCTCCAGCCGGGCAAGCGTCCCATGCACACCATCATTCCCGGCATGGTGTTCAGGGACGGTCGATTCCTCATGTGCTTCGGGGTAATGGGCGGAGAGATGCAGCCCCAGGGGCACGTCCAGTTTCTGCTCAATCTCCTGGAATTCGACATGAACGTGCAGGAAGCCATGGACGCGCCGCGTGTCCGCCATCTGGAAGGCATGGAGGTTTTCGTGGAGGACGGCGTTTCCGGCGAGACGGTTTCCCGTTTACGGGACAAAGGACATGTCATACTGCACGGGCAATCGGCGATCAACATGGTGGGCGGAGGACAGGCCATCTATGTGGACCGGGATCAGGACGTCCTGTTCGCGGCGTCGGACCGCCGCAAGGACGGCTGCGCCATCGGTTACTGAAACAACGCGGCCCGCGCTCTCCCGATTCAATGGAAAAGGAATAGTGTGGGGGATTCGCATCCCCCGCGTCCCCTATGGAGATTTCTCGCTGCGCTCGAAATAAGAACACCGTTGCCTGAAATAGATCTGTTTTCAATAACTTAAGGTTTTGAGGGTGGGCGTGGGAGGGAACTTTTTCCAAAAAGTTCCCTCCCACAAAATCCAAAATCGACACCCTCCTGCGGGAGAAGGCCGGGATGAGGGTTTTAGTAATGCGGGGGATTCACATCCCCCGCGCCCCCTATAGAGATTTCTCGCTGCGCTCGAAATGACCGCCTGTTTCCTCCCGCCCGGAAGAGCGTTACATCAGAATAATGGCGATAATCAGCACACCCAGCAAACCCGCCATGGTGGGAAGAAGGTTTTTGCGCGCCACTTCCACCGGGTCCGTGCCGGTTATGGCCGCCGCCGGTATCACCGCCCAGGGCACGATGCAGCCGCCGCCCACCGCGATACAGAAATATTGTCCCAGCGCGGTGACCGCCGCCGGATTGAGCCCGCCGGGCGTGGCCAGCACCTGGGTCAGGGAGCCGATGAGCGGCAGACCGGAAAAGCCCGAGCCGTCAAGCCCGGTGATCCCGCCGACAATGGCCTGGGTTATGCCCGCGGTTACCCGCCCGATGGGAACGACGCTGGCGAAAGCCTGCCCCAGATCGAACAGCAAACCTTTCGCGCCCTCGCCGAAAATGGCCTGGACGGTTCCGGGCGATCCCATGAAGAAAAAGCTGGCGATGAAAAAGACCGGGGTAAAGATCCGCACTCCGAACATAAACCCGGATCGTCCGTGATCGGTCATCTTGGACAGCGCCTGTCCCCGGTACACCCCGAGACCGACAATGACCATGATCAAGGCCACGGTCCCGCCCAGCAGCGCCGTGGCGTCCCCTCCGCGAATCTTGAAGACCAGCATGGCTATAAGATCCAGAATAAAGAGCGCCCCGATTATGGGCACTATGGTTCTTTTAAAGCCCGCCGCCTGTTTGGACCAATAATCGACCTCCCGCTTGTCCGCGGCGGATACTTCGAACGGTTCCCATTCTATGGGTTTTCCGGCCGCGGCCCGTATTTCCTTCTTCACGGACAGGTAGGTCAGGGGCAGGGCGATGGCGGCAAAAACCAGCAGCATGGGCACGCTCATGACCATTACGTCGCCCACCGCTATGCCCGCCGCCTTGGCGGCTATGCTGGGGGCCCCCTGGATGATGAAGTCGGTGGTCAGCGCGCAGCCGTAACCGAACATGCTGATGGACATGGCCGCGCAAATGGGGGGAAGCCCGGCTTCAATGGCGGCGGGCAGCAGCAGCGCCCCCACCAGGGCGATGGCCGGAGAAGGCCAGATCAGCCAGGCCACGATCATGATCACCACGCCCATGCCCCAGAAAGCCATCGCCGGAGTTTTGAACATCCTGCGAACCGGGCTGAACATTATTTCCGCGATTCCGGTTTCTTCCAGCATTTTGGCCATGGCCACAATCATGGAGATAATGACCACGATCCCCAACAATTCGGAGAAGGCCACCTGAATGGCGTTGAACACCGCCTGAACGGCGCCGATCAGGCTGCCGGTGATCACCAGCGACAGCACAAAGGCCGCCACCACACAGATGAGCGGCGTTTCGCGCCGAAAGGCCATGGTGATCAACACCACGATAATCCCCAACAGGTACACCCAATGAGCAGCAGTTAGCTCCACCATCTCTCGTTCCCCCTTGTTTTAATCGCTCATTTTTGCGTTTGCCTGCGTCAAACTCTTTGCCTCGAATGTGGCTGTTGCTTTTACCCCGAAATAGTGTTTACCGCCTGCGCGATACGGTCAATCCGGTTTGGCCCCGCTTGTCCGCTCTCTCTCCATTGCCTTCAGGCGCCGCCTGTCATTTCGAGCGCAGCGAGAAATCTTGCACGGGGGCGCGGGGGAAGAAATTCCCCCGCTGTACTTATCAACCGTTATTCCGGCCTTGCGGTCACTTTCCCGCAAAAATTCCGGACAGTCCGAAGGCCCCGATCCGGTCGCGGATTTCCCCGACGTCGGTGGAGTACAGCCCGGCCTGCCGCATTCGTTCAAAGAACACGGAGCCGGAAAAGGTGTATTTCAGGCCAAGGCCCTCTTCGGTCGTCATTTGAGTCCGCACAAAGCCGATGGCGTCTCCGATCGCGCATGAGGAGGGCAGGGTCAGGGGCTTTTCGCGCCGGACGTGTTGCGCGGCGTTATAGCCGGCCAGGGTTCCGGTGCAGATGGCTTCCGTGTGTCCCACCAGCAGCCCCGCTTTTTCTCCGGCGCAGAAGAGATTTTCCACCCCTTCCACCTTGAGGCTGTCGTCGCGGGGGGCCATGCCCACATAGCGGATGGAGTTGCCGTTACCGCCGGCGTAGGGGTCTTCGTACCTGGCCCGCTCGAATCCCGGAATGCGCCGCAGGGCTTCCAGGGGGAAAAAAGGAGTCATGAGCTTGGCGTGGCCGGTGTCCAGCAGCACGATATTCTCTTCGAAATCCGGGATGGCGTATTGCTGACAGGCCTTGATGGCCAGCTTTCCTCTGACCCGTTTGGCCTCCGGTATGGGCACGACGGCCACACCCGTGGCGTTGAGCGTGTCTCTTATTTCAGGCGCCAGCGATTCCTTCATCAGCTTGCACGATCCGCTCATGGCGCCGATCTGGGACCCCTTTCTGCCGATCATCTCCTTGACCCCGGCTTTGGCCGTTACGCTGACCCGGCCTCCAAAGGACGGACAACGCAGAATGCACATGGCGCACCCGTTGCCGTACTTGTTGCAGTTGGCCGGAGGTCCGGCGGTGCCGGTGGCGTCGATAAACACATCGCCCTCGAACCGTATCCGTTCGTTGTTCTGTTTGCCCACGATGGCCCGGATCGCGCCGTCATTCATTTCCACATCGGAGATTCTGGCGGTGAGGTGGAGCCGCACGCCCGCGTCGAGCAGGTATTGTTTGACGATGGGCTCCATGGTGGCCACGTTGTACAGCGAAGCGTGCCGATGGCCCGGAAATTCGATGGTCCGGTGAAGCGAATTGCCGTCGGTAAGATTGAAGAGGTCGCCGCCGCCCATGGCGATCAATTCCTCGGTGGCGGTGAAACGGCCGTTGTTGCGCATGATGCCGCCGACCAACCCCGTTCCCAAAAGCATATCGGCGCGCTCCAGCAAGACCACTTCAGCCCCCTGCCTGCGAGCGCTCAAGGACGCCGCGCATCCTGACCAGCCTCCTCCTATAATGATGACTTTCATACGTCGCTCCTTAAAACCTGATGGTGGAACGCCTTTTCAGACGTGCACAATAGGCTTTTTACGCTTTTCCTGAGCTTTTTGCCAGGAGTAAACGGGCGGAAGGTCCGATACCAGCGGTTCGGAGGCGATATCCAGAAAAAACGGGCCCTCCGACGCGAAGGCCTGGTCCAGACCGTCCCCAAGCTCCTGCAGGGAGCATATCTTCAGAGCCTTGATTCCAAAGCCCTCGGCCACCAGTTTGGGCTCCCCCGGCGTAAAATCCACCGAAAAAAACTTCTCGTCGCTGTGCAGCGCCTGCAAGGCCTTTATCCAGCCGAAGGAGGCGTTGTTGAAATGAATCAGCACGGCCGGAATATGGAGCCTCGCCAGCGTTTCCAGGTCGCCCGCGGACATGCCCAGGCTGCCGTCGCCGAACAGGCCCACCAGACGGGCGTCGGGACGGGCGAAATGCGCTCCCGCCAGCGCCGGAATGGCGTAGCCCAGCCCGCCGTAGGACCGGGGGATGATAAACCGGGAACCCCGCCCGCTCAGTTTAAGAAAACGGGTTATGTAGGGCGTGGGCGTTCCGGCGTCGGAGATCACCACGGAGGGGTCGGTGAGCCTGCGGTTCAGTTCGGACGCCACCCGGGGAGGCTTGATGGGGACCGCGTCCGAGCGCAGAAGGCTGTCCGCCTCGTTCCAGAAGGAATCCCGCAGGGCGTTGAGCTGATCGACCCACGGTGAAGGGGTCCTGGCCCGAGCCCTGCCCCGCAAAAACACCAGGAGATCCTCCAGAACCAGTTTGGCGTCACCGGCCACGCTGAGCGCGTTGCGGAAATTGTTGGACAAAAGTTCCGGGTCCAGATCGATCTGAATGATTTTGCGGTCCGGCTTGTAGGTCGGCAGGGTCCATTTGATGGTGGAAACCGAACCCATCTTGCAGCCGACGTACAGCAGCGTATCGCCTTCTTCCACCGCCTGGTTGGCGTAGGGGTGGAATCCGTTGTCGCCGATGACGCCGAGCGCCAGCGGATGTTCGTCGGGCATGATCCCCTGCCCGGAAATCGTGGTGACCACGGGCGCGGAAAGCCATTCCGCCAGCGCGATGATTTCTTTTCCGGCCTGGGAATGATTGGCCCCGCCGCCCGCGATAATCACCGGACGCCGGGCCTGCAGCAGATACTCCACGGTTTGATCCAGCACGGTCCGGCTTCCCCGGGTCCGGTACGCGGGATAATCTATGCAGTCCGGTTCCGCGTATATGGACGACTCCACGCTGGACGCGTCGCCGGTCAGGGTTTCCTGCGGGAAGGCCAGATGGACCGCTCCCGGCCTACCTGATGTGGCGATCCGGAACGCGCGCCGCACGGTTTCCGGGATTTTTTCCACCTGTTTTACCACGCTGGACCATTTGGTTATTGATTCAAACAGCTTTTGACAATCCAGCTCGGTGATGGTTTTCTTCCCTTCACCCGCCAGCGGAATGTCCGACGTTATGAGTATCACCGGGATGGAGGAAGCGTTGGCTTCGGCCACGCCGGGGACGGAGTAGAGCGGGCCGGCGCCGCTCGGACATTCGCAGATACCCGGCTTATGCGCCAACCGCGCGTACGCGTCCGCCATGAATGAAGCGGAACGCTCGTCGCGGGCCAGAATGTGCCGGATCGACGATCGCGCTTCGTGCAGCGCTTCGTACAGCGGTATGCTGGTGTCTCCCGGCACACCGAAGATTACTTCGGTTTCATATTCCTGAAGCGATTTCACAAGAGCCCTTGATCCGTTCATGACGTATTCTCCACATTGCTGGTAAACGAGAATGCGCGGCGTAAAAATCAACAATTGATTTCATGCCGCCATTATGAAAAGTCGCACAAAGGACATAAAGGGAACATCCAGCGCCAAGTGTATCATAAACAAGGGAAAATGGAGGCGCAAAATAGGGCGCATGGGGGTACAATCTTGGGAAAAGGAGGGAAAAAGAAGGCTCACGCAATCTTTTTTATTCAAACGATGGCAGGTGTGCTGTTAAGATGACTCGATGTAAACTGGTTGTACAAAAATCGATGTAATCTGGTTGTGCTAAAAAAGGCGTCCCAAACATGATTGATTCACAACTTACCCCGCTAAAAGTCCTCTTCATAACACACGCGTACCCCGATTTTCCGGGGTCGTTCCGGGGGCGGCTGGTGTATCGTATGGCCCAAGGGCTGCGGAGCCGGGGCGTTCAGGTTCACGTGCTGACGCCGCGGGTGTTCGAGGGCAGTCCCTTAAAGGAAACCGACAAATCCGGCGTGCGGATCTACCGGTTCGCTTACCCCTCGGGCAACCGCATTCTGTTGAGTTACGACCGTATCCCGGTTTTCCGCATGCTGCTTTTTTATCTATCCGGATTCATAAAAGGCTGGGCGCTGTTACGAAAGCGTCATTACCACATTATTCACGCGCACTGGCTGGTTCCGCTGGGGCCGCTGGCGGTGTTTCTGGGCAAATTGTTCCGACGGCCCACGGTCGTACAGGCTCACGGTTCGGACGTGCACACCTATGGCGGAAAAAACGCGCTGCTTCGAAGACTTTTGTGTTACACGGTGCGAAAGTCGGATCGCGCGTTAACGGTGAGCAGGAAGTTGAGCGCCCGGCTCGGCGGCCTGTGCGGTGTGGAGAACCGTCGTTTTTTATATTTCCCGACGTTTATCGACGGCGATCGGTTCGCGCCCGCTTCCGACCGTGTTCATTCAACCAACCTGGTGTACGCGGGCGGGTTTTACGAAAACAAGGGAATCCTCGTGTTGCTTCGGGCCGCGGAGCGGTTTTTGACCATGAGGCCGGACCTGAGCCTGACCATTCTCGGAGACGGACCGTTACGGGAGCGTACGGAAAAATGGGCGCGGGAAAGCGGTTTTGAAGAGCGCGTATCCATGCCGGGCGTGGTTCCCTACGATTTGATGCCCAAGCGTTTGCGCGCCGCCCTGGCGCTGATCCTGCCCAGTTATCAGGAAGGGCTGCCCAGCGTCATCCTGGAAGCGATGGCCTGCGGAACCCCCTGTATCGCGTCGAATGTCGGGGAAATTCCAAGCGTTATACGCCACGAGGTGAACGGGTTCCTGACGCGGCCGGGCGATTTCGAACAGATCGGGGACGCGGTATCACGTCTGGCCGCGGACCCGGGCTTGAGAGAAAACATGAGCGTGGCGGCCAGGCGGGGCGTTGAGGCCTATTTCACGGAATCGGCCATGGATCGCCTGGTGAACGTTTATAAGGGCATCCACCCGTTTTAAGCTTTCTGTTCCTTGCCTGAATATGTTATGAAGTAATTCTTATGAATATAGCGCTCCAAATAGCAACCGTTATCATCCTCCTGGCGTTAACGCTTATAGCGGCCCGTTATCTGCTCGCATGGCAGGTCAAACGGGCCAAGGATTCCATAGTCAAAACACTGAGCGACGCTGAGGCGTTCAACGCCGAGCGCGCCATTGTCTTGAATTATCACAAACCGTTCTTTCAGCGGTATGGGCTGCGGGATTACCGGCCTTATGTGCTGAACGGAATGGTGCAAGCCGGACAGATCATCCAAACCGCAGACGGAAGATACTATCTTGTTCGGAGCAAACTCCAGGAATGAGGCGACCGCCAAGCCTACTGACCCGGGACCCGTTCCCTCCTCCATTGAACCGGAACCAACTCTCTTTGGCCAGAGCCTTATATTCAAAATCGTCATAGCGCTCATTTTGATCGTAGCGGTGGTGGCGGCCGCGGATTATGCTCTTTTGAAGGCTCCCCTACCCAAAACCGACGGAAAAGTCGTCCTGCCCGGATTGCAAAAGCAGGTGACGGTTTTTCGCGACAAATGGGGCGTGCCCTATATTTTTGCGGAAAACGACCACGACCTGTTTTTTGCGCAGGGCTACGTCCACGCCCAGGACAGGCTGTGGCAAATGGAACTGAACCGAAGGCTCGCCCACGGCAGACTCAGTGAGATTTTCGGCCCTCTGACTCTTAAAGTGGACCGCCTTACGCGGACTCTGGGATTTACCCGCGCGGCCAGGCGTGATCTTGAAGTGTGTTCGCCGGAAGCAATAAAAATTCTGCAAGCGTATAGCGACGGGGTGAACGCAAATATTAAAGAACGGAGCTGGCGGCTGCCGCTAGAATTTCGGCTTCTTTTTTTTGAGCCGGAGCCCTGGAAAACGCTCGATAGCGCGGTCTATTTATACCTGCTGGCTCTCAACGGTGGCAAGAACTGGGAACTCGAAGCGCTGCGATCGCGCCTGGCGGAAAAGCTCGGCCCGGAGAAAGCCAACAACCTGCTGCCGCCTTACCCCGCCGAACATCCCGTGATTGTCCCTCCTCGCATGGAAAAAGAGGCCAGGGAGCGCCTTACAAAAGAGCCCCGCTTCGGATTACCGCCGGAGTTACAGCGAGCTTTCGCCATGGGCGGGGCCAGCAACAGCTGGGCTATCGCCCCCGGCCGTTCCTCGACCGGACACGCCATGTTGGCCAATGACATGCATCTTAAACTGACGGTTCCCTCCATATGGTACGAGATAGGTTTGCAGGGCGGAAAATACGATGTGGCCGGGCTCAGCTTCCCGGGCGTGCCATTGATCGTGACCGGCCACAACCGGAACATCGCGTGGGGAATTACCTTCGCCTATGTGGACGTCATGGACCTCTTTGCCATGGAGGACCGGGGCGCTTCCGACAAAAAGAAGTGGAAAACGATACAGGAAAACATAACCGTACGCGGGCAGGACAGTCCGGAAATCCTTCAGGTGAAACAAACGCCGCAGGGGCCGATAATCAGCGACGTTCTGGAAGTCGCCCAGCCCGGACTGGCGTTGAAATGGAGCGCGCACGACCCCGCCGATCGCTTCGAGGCCAGCATGAAAATCTGCCAGGCTTCAAACTGGGAAGAGTTCCGACAGGCCGTTAACCACTGGACCGAGCCGGCGGTCAATCTTACATACGCGGATGTGAAGGGTAATATAGGTTATGCGCTGGGCGCCCGGGTACCGGTTCGCAAAAAGGGAAACGGGCTGGTCCCCTCTCCGGGTTGGGACGACGCGTACGGCTGGAAGGGATACGCGCCGCCGGAACAGAATCCGTCTCTCTATAACCCGGAAACCGGCTATATTGTTTCGGCGAACAATAAAATAGCCGCGGACAACTATCCGTATTTTTTATCCGCGGATTACGCCGTGGGCTATAGAGCAAACTCCATCGATACCTATCTTTCGTCCAAGGATACCATCAGCCCGGAGGATTGCCGGACGCTTCAGGGCGACGATCGTTTTCCCGCAGCGGAGGAGCTCAGGGAGCCTCTGAAAGGTTTGGAAGGCGCCAACGCTCTGGAAAAAGAGGCGTTAAGGCTGCTGATCAGTTGGGACGGGAATCTTTCCAAGGATAGTCCGGGCGCGGCCATAGCGCAGGCGCTTCAGTACGAGATTTTAAAACGTGCCTTTTCGGATGAATTGGGCGATCTGGCGCCCTACTACTTCGGAAAGGGGCAACACCCCCTCACAGCATCCAATGGTCTCATGGGGAAGTCGCACATGCTGTTGCGTTCGATAATGAAAGACCCCGACTCCCCATGGTTCGACGATGTTAAAACGTCGAAAATTGAAAATAGGACCGATGTTTTCCGGGAAAGCCTTACCGCGACCGTGGAGTTTCTTGCCGCAAAGCAAGGAAAGGATCCGGCTTCCTGGACGTGGGGAGCGCTGCATGTGGCTCCGCTCACCCATCCCCTCGGCATGATCCGTCCGCTGGATACGTTTCTCAACATCGGCCGTTTTCCCATAGGGGGAGGCGTGATCAGCGTGAGGCAGGCGTCTTACGCGCCCCCCGGAGGTTTTGAGGTCAACGCCTGGACGGCCTCCAACCGGCATATATTCATGCTGGAGGATTTCGATAAAACCCTGTCCAATATTGTTCCGGGTCAATCCGGCATGGTGGGGAGCCCGCATTATAAGGATCAGGTGGATTTATGGCTTGGTATTGAGTATCATTCTCTGTATTTCTCGCGCAAGATCGTGGAAAGCGGCGCAAAATCACGTCTGATTCTGGCGTCCGGCCCATAAATGTGATATAGAAGGACAACTCCGCAAAAAGAAAACGTGGGCGCCATCGGAGCGCCTTTATGTAATTGGGAAAAACACGAATTTTTCGCTCAGGCGCCTTAAAAAAGGAGTCATAACATGGATGGCTTTAAGAACATTCTTTATCCTGTTGATCTCGCTGAAACCTCTCTGAAGATCATCCCCTTCGTGCGGACTATGGCGGACAAGTTTCAGGCCAAGATCCATCTCCTCAATGTTGTGCAGGACCTGGAAAACCTCTCGGGTTTTTATGTTCCGCACCCGTCCCTGGAAATCTTCGCTAAAGAACTTAATACCGCGGCGCAGGAAAAGCTACGGCAATTTCATGACGAACACATGGCGGATATGCCCGATGTGGAGTATGCTACCATCTTGGGCGATCCCGCCGAACAAATAGTGAAATACGTTAAAGACCAAGGAATTGATTTGATCATCATGGGCACGCATGGGAAAAAAGGTCTGGATAAGCTCATTTTTGGGAGCGTCGCGGAAAAAGTGGTGAAGATGTCTCCCGTTCCGGTTCTTACCATCAATCCCCACAAAGTCTGAACAGTTCCGGCCCCCTTTTTAACCTGTTCCATGATGGGCGTAGGAGGAGCCGCAGCAAATCGCCCATCAGGAGGGATACATGTCGACTTTTGTATTTAATGAACACCATCTCTGGCAGTTATGCGAAAAGAACGAAATCCCCGTAAGCAAGGGGGGGATGATTTTTTTCGGCCTGCGCGGATGCTTGCCGCTGAACCCCAATGACTGGGGATTCGCCCGGGAACATACCCTGGTCTATGTGCAGCCGGATTTTGTCCATCCCCGATGCACCCTGGGGCAGTGGCTTCCCTCCCAAGGCACGTTTGCCGTATTTCCAGGGTCCACTCTACCCCAGCGGAGTATCTTTAACCCCATGAAGCCGGTGGAGGCTCATACCGGGGCGATCTTTATTTATCCGGGCTTCTACGAGGATTTTCGCAAGGCGACCGAACTCTCCGGTACCCGCATGGCGCATGAAGCGTTTTTACAATCGCCCGTACTGCCGCTTCACTACTTGATCAGAACCAAGAGCGAACAATTTCTGCGCTGGGTGATTCCCGGAGAAGCCGGAGACGCCATTTCCTGCGCCTGGTGCCTGAACGTCGACAAGCAGTACAGAAGCCACGGCGATCAGGTGATTCTGGGATTCCCCGCCTGTGAGGCGCGCACCGGTTTTCCGGCGTCAGGACCCTGGAAGCATTTTCATAAAAACGCCTACGGCATAGAACAAAAGACCTTCGATTACATTCTCCTTTCAGGCCTGGACGCGCTCCGTGTGGCGTTGTCCGAGGGCAGGCGCATGGAAGGCGTGCGGTTTGGATCGCGAGGAGAACGATCGCTTCGAGTCCAGCAGGCGTTGAAGGAACAAGGCTATTATGAGGGCGAACTCGACAGTTGGTTCGGCCCGAGAAGCGTGCGCGCGCTACGCGCGTTCCAGAGGAGAGTGTTTAGCGGCGGCGGCGAAGAAGGCGTGTGTGGATACCAGACCGCAGATCTCCTGGGAATTACCTGGCCATAAGGCCTGGTAGGAGGTTAATGGATGAGTTGGATCAAGCCGTTGCTAGTATTTGTATATGGATATGGCGCGTGCTTCGTAACCTTGGCTACCATAATGATCGCCATCCTGATTACCAAAAAAATAATGGGATGGATTCATGAGCGCTCCAAGCGGAAAAAGGAACCTCTAAAGGTATGAATTCCCGCTGAAGTTGGGTCCAAATAAATGGTTATCGGTCGTAGGAACGTGAATTATGGAACATTTTTCGTTTAACACAGTGCTGATGAAGACGGGGTTGCTTAACCTGACCGCAGGCATGGTTTTCATGTGGCTGGTGGGCAGCTTCTTCATCTATCTTGCCATAAAAAAAAATTATGAGCCGCTGCTGCTTTTACCCATAGGGTTCGGAATCTTCGCCGCAAATTTTCCGCTTACCGGGTTGATGGAAAAAGGAGGGCTGTTCTGGATTTTTTACCATTACGGAGTGGAATGGGAATTGCTGCCGCCGGTTATTTTTCTGGGTGTCGGCGTCATGACCGATTTCGGTCCCCTCATTTCCAATCCTAAGTTGATTATTCTGGGCGGGGCCGCTCAGTTCGGAGTGTACGCCGCCTTCTTCACCGCCATCATCCTTGGCTTCACCATGAAAGAAGCCGCCAGCATCGGCATTATCGGTGGCGCGGACGGTCCCACCACCATTTATCTCACCCAGAATCTCGCGCCTCATTTACTCGGCACCAACGCGGTGGCGGCCTATTCCTACATGGCCATGGTACCCCTGATCCAGCCGCCGTTGATGAGACTGTTTACCTCCAAGGAAGAGCGGAAAATCCGCATGAAGCAGCCCAAACCGGTGTCCCCGGCGCTGAAGATCGTATTCCCCATTATTGTCGCCGGCGTGGGCGCCTTGCTGGTTCCCCCGTCAGGACCGCTGCTGGCCATGCTTATGCTGGGTAACCTGTTCCGGGAATCCGGCGTGGTGCAAAGGCTTTCCAAAACCGCTGAGAACGAGCTGATTAACATCACCACCATCTTCCTGGGAATAGCCGTTGGGGCGACCATGTCCGCGGATCGATTCCTCCGATTCGATTCCATCAAGATTTTCATCATGGGGCTGGTGGCCTTCGCGTTCAGCACGGTTGGCGGTATTTTCATGGCTCGAATCATGAATCTGTTCCTGGCCGACGACAAGAAGATCAACCCCCTGATCGGGGCGGCGGGCGTCTCGGCAGTACCCATGGCCGCCCGTGTGGCGCAGAAAGTGGGGCAGGAAGAGAACAAGCAGAACTATCTGCTGATGCACGCCATGGGCCCCAATGTGGCGGGCGTTATCGGCACGTTGGTAGCCGCTGGTATGTTTATGACCACCTTGGGGTAGCCTGACGGTTCCCTGGTGAGCGGTTTTTGTTTGGGCTGGCGGGCTGGCGGCGGAAGCGGGCCAACCGGCATGCTTTCCTGTCTGAAACGGGAGTTTGTTTGATATTTGAAACTTTTTTGCCATGACGCGCGACGGCGCCATGGCAAAAAAGACGAGGCGGACGTAGGGGCGTCGAAAGAGACGTTCTACGGTATCGCTATGGTCCAGATGTCCGTATTGCCGCTTCTCTGCGATTCAAAAAGCAGCCTGGTTCCATCCGGACTCCACTTCGGATACATGTCATAGCCTTCCTGCGTTAACTGCGTTAAATCCGATCCATCCGTATTGGCAAGCCACAAGGTGGCCCGGTAGGACTTGTCCCATGACCAGAAGGCCACTTTGTCGCCGCCGGGAGAAAAGACCGGTCCGCGATCTCCCAGAGCGCCGCCGTTGGAGAGAATAATGGGCGCCCCCGTGTCTACGGTTCCATTAGCAGTGGCGACTTCCTGACTGACGGCCAGGTAGGAAACGCGATCCTCGCCCGAGGCGTTGGTCACGATTTCCGCCGTGTACGCGATCTTGTCGCCCTGCGGGCTCCAATCATTCATTTGGACCGATCTGACGCCGGTCCACTGATGGACCGTTGGAGAGGCGAACCCGTTCTCAAAGGTCATCAGATTTTCCACGGTGAGGTTATAGGCGTTGTCCGGCGCGACCTTGTAAGCGATGGTCGACCCGTCGGGGCTCCAAAGGGGATTGGTTTCCATGGCTGTTTGCCGGGTGAGGCGAAACCGTTCGGAGCCGTCCGCCGACGCCACCCAGACGTCCCAATTGGAGTCGGCCTGCCGGGCGTAGGCGATATACCGGCTGTCCGGTCTCCAGGCGGGCCGGTCCAGCGGTTCGGCGCCGCTGGCGATGACCGTCGGCGGCTCGCCGTTCAGCGAATCCACCAGGATGGAGAATTCGCCGTTTCCGGCGTCATATTCCCAATACGCCAGACGCGTACCGTCCGGGCTCCATTTGGGCCATCCGCGCGTGGCCGGTTCCTGCGTGATCTGGCGCTGATTGGCGCCGTTACTGTCCATGACCCAAATCTGAAAGGAGCCGGTCCGGTTGGAGACCCAGGCGATCCGTTGTCCGTCCGGGGACCACTCGCCGCCAATATCCGAACCGGCGTCATTGGTGAGTTGAATCAGAGTCCGCCCGCTTTCGGTCATACTGGCGGCCGGCAGATCCACCGGCTCCGTTACCTGCGGGTTTTGCGGCGGAACCGGCCCGGACAGCCGATGGCATTGATAGCAGGACGGAATGGCGCCCAGGGGAACGATGATCCGGGTTGGCAGCGTTTGCCTTCTGGGAAAGGGAAAGTAGAAGCCCTTGATGTCCATGGCGTAGCTGCTTTCGTAGATAACTCCCTGCCATGAAATTTCGTAGCGCGCGCCGTCCGGCCCGACCATGCCCGCGCCGTCAATGGCGGCTTGAAGCGCTTCCGGCGCAGGCGCTCCCGTGGGCTCTACCGCGGTGGGAGCGCTGAAATCACGCGCCCGCTCCGTCAATATCACCGCTTGCTTTACCTTGGTAATCTCGTCGGCCGGGGCTATCTGGTCATACACGTTGAGCGCCTTGGAGAAAACCGGTTCTTTTCCCAGATGAAAACTCTGTTCATCGACAATTACCTTATAGGCCTTATCCAGCGCCAAGGCGCGCCCCTGGGACGGATAGAGCAGCAATGAAACATCGTCGTGCAGTTCCTCGGCCATGTCCGTTTTGAGGAAACCGTTGGCGTCGAAAAATCTGCCGCTGATTTCCGTATTGCTCCTGAACTCATCCCCCGCGCCCACGTACATCAGGTAAAAACAATACTCGTACTGCACGCCCGCGCTTTTGAATTCCACCTTGGGTTCATTGAGGCCTTTCATGTCCTTGCGCGACCAGTGATACCAGCCTTCCTGAAAACTGTCGCTGTTCAGTTTGCGCGCGAACGCGAACATGTCGTCGGTGGTGGCGCCGATCCCGCCGTGGCAGCCGATACAGGAGGAATTTTCCTCGAAAGTCTGCGGGCGCAGCTGGCCGTTTTCGCTCTCGATGAATCCCTGCAGGACCCAGCCCTTGCCGTTGCTGACGCCATCCTCGATGTCTCCGACGATGTTCTTCAGCCGGTCCGGAAAATCGTCCCGTTCCTTGACTTCATTCAGCGCCAGGGTTTCCAGTTCGGCGTAGGTCCGCCACAGGGCTTTGCGGGCGTAACGGATTTCCTTGATTCTGGCGGCCATTTTAACGTCCGCGGCGCCGTCGATATCGATGTAGCGAAGGGTGTTGAGAAATTCGGTTCCTTCGGGAAAAAGGCCCGCGGCCAGATGAGTGGTATTGTTTTGCTGCGCCGCCCGCGCGTCGCCCACATAGTACATGAACCTGCCCTCGTTGGGCGCCCAGTCATAGGCTATGCGGGTGGCCGTGCCCAGAACGCCGTCCTTATCGAGATCCACCTCGTACGTTTTCTCGTCGGTGGGAGCGATGCCGACATCCCTGCGTTTAATCAGCGCCTCCAGGATGGAAAGATTGAGCTTGTAGACCGACAGGTCCTGAACGCCGTTGCGCGTGCGGAACACTTCCGGCAGCCGGATCAACACGTCGGACATGCTTCCGTTCGCCGGCCAGTGGGTGGTGGGGAAGGGATAGTAGGCAAAAGCGCGCCAACCGGTGTATCCGCCGGACGGCGTCTTATCGAAACCCTCCTGGTCAAAATTGTAATAGCAATCCGGAACAAAGCCCGACCAGACGCCGTCGCGGTCATAGTCCCACTCTTCGGGGACCGCGCCCAGGGCGGAAGCCAGCGTAATGTTCCCCGAGGCGTCGAAATAATTGGAGCTTCGAATATACTCCAGTATTTGCTCATCGGATATGGCCGCCATTTGAGCGGTCCTGTCCTTGAACATGTTCAGCCAATGGTTGTCCTTGGTGTACTGCGGAAGCGAATATTCGAGCTGAAGCTCGTAATCGTTTACAAAGTCAGGCCGAAGACCGGTGGTGTGGCACGCGTAACAGGTATTGTGGACCGCCGTGTCGTCGGCGACCGTTTTGGTGTAGCACTGAGGCGGAATGTATGGAGCCATGTTCAGGAGCGCCTTGCTGTCCAGGCTGGCGCCTGACGCGGCGCCGGAGGACGAAGATGAACCAGACCCGGAGCACCCGCCGACCGCAATGAAAACTGACAGTAGAATGAGACACGCGATTTTGGCTTTCATAACTCCCTCTTGGAAAAAATCTGAATTGGCGCGTAAGCAAAAACCCCGACGCGTCCAATAAATCGGGTATATCCGGAAGGACGCCGGCTCAAACTTAATTGAGGCGGGACAGACACTTCGTAGATAAGCCTTTGGTAAATTGGGCGCCGGATCATCCAACCAGCCATGCGGGCGGGATGGGGAATCCGGCGTCTTGTTCCTTTTCAATCACGTTTCGGTGGCGAGCCTGTTGGGCCCGCGCGGACCCGGCCCTAGTTCAGCGCGGGCATGGGTCCGATGTACCCGACATAAGCCCTGGCGCTCGAAGGATCGGACAGTTTGTCCTGATCGGACTCGCCATAGGGATGCTGAACCACGCTCATGAGATAGGCCCAGCCGTTGATGTCCGGGTAGATGTACGGGGAGGTTGTCTCCGACCCGTACGGCGTGGTTTCAATGCGCGTCAGTTCCTTTGTCTCGACGTTATAGGCCCAGATGGCGTCGTTCTGATGACCCGATCCCGTGTCCTCGCCGATAATGAGGGTTTTGTAACCCCTGATAAAGGTCAGGTTGTCGGGATTGGCGATGCCGTCTATGGCGCAGGTGTTGCCGGCGTACGGGCTGCTGGCGTCATAGGTGGTCATGACTCCGTTGACCGTGGCGGCCATGTTGCGGACCACGTAGTCGCTTCCGATGGAAGCGTCGGGGCCTACTTCCAGGGCGTAGACGGCGCCGCAGTCGTTGTAGGGCAACCTGATGTCGTTGGGGCCGCCCTTGTCGTACTTGTTGTTGGCCTTGCCGCCCTTCATGTTGTCTTCCATGCCGCTGTTGACCTCACTCATGGCGACGTAGAGGATGTTGTTGTCAGGATCGAAGGTTATGCCCTCCTCCTTGCGGAATTCGGTGGTGGCGCCGAGCATGGCCGCGTACCGCCGGGTTTCGAGCCGGGAGGCGATCTTCTCCATGCCGCTCTTTACGCTGAGGCATTCATGGCCGGAATCTTCCGTGTTCACGCTGATGTATCCGGCGGGACAGGTGTTGTCCTCGTTGGGTTCCGCGGCGTCGAATATGTCATAGAATTTGACGCCGGAAGCCACCGCCGGAGCGATTTCGTCCTGGGTGGCGTGCCCCAGGGGAATCCACTGGATGGTGGCGGACCCGCCGTTATCCGCGCCGGCCTGGACCCACTTGGCGGCGTAAAGGTTTCCGGCGCTCAGGTTTCCGGCGGCGTCGGCGAGGAACAAAAAGAAACCCACGTTTGTGCCGTCATCGGAAATGTACACGGTCTTTTGATCCGGCATCACATAGGCCAGCTCAACGGCCACCCGCCCCATGGCGTAGCGTTTGTTGACGGTGGCGCCGCCGTCCGCGCTCACGGCGACCTCCACCGGATATCCGTACCGATAGGAATTGAAGTTGGCGTGAATGTCATCCAGGGTGACGCTTTCCGCAAAGGGATCGACGATCCCGAAATAGCGCAGCATGGGCTTGTCATAATCCTCGATGTCCGCGGTTGTCAGCGCGTCCTCGTGCACCCGGGCGTCCGGAGGATATTCCTCGCTGCCCAAATGATTTCCCCAGGGAGTGACGCTGCCGGCGCAGGGAACCCACAGTCCGCCCCAAGCGGAAAAGTCGACGCTGCGGGTGCTGACCGCGGTCAAAATCCCGGTTCCGGTGTCCTGGCTCAGCTCGGTCAGGTACATGGCGCCGGGCCGGGATTCGAAATGGGTGACGCAGTAAAGCTTGCCGCCCACTTTCAGCAAGGATGAAAAATCGTTGTCGTTGGAAATGAACTGCGAGCCGTCATTCTCCACGACCGGAACGCCGTTTTGGTCCAGGATCAGGCCGAAGGTAGCGCCGCCGATGGAGTCGCCGCTTCTCATCAGGATCTGGTAGCCGATGTTGTGAGCCACGCCATTGACCTCCACCGACGGGGAGGCTTGAACCACCCGTTTGGCGTCGTCGGTGACGGGCGCTTCCACCGACGTAAACACAAGGCTGTTCTGATCGGCCTGGGCGTTGTTATGGTCGTCGTCGCTATTGTCGCAGCCAGCCGATATCAGCAGCAGGGACAGCGCGACGACAAAAAATCCGGTGAGACACAATGAGTTTCGACACGAAAAAAACCTCTTGAACTTGGACATCTTTACCCCCGTTTTGTGTTGTTGTATTTTTCCTATATTTGCCAAATTTAAATTCAAAAAAAGTAACCCGCCGCTCATTGGAGTAACACTGGAAGCCCGGGCGCCGCAGGAGATGATGTTCAGGATGAATTCCGGGGCTTGTCGCGAAAAAAAAGCCGCTGACGCAGTTGGGAATAAGAATCATTTTTTAAGGCAAGCGGGTTTCGGTGTGGTGAGGAAATTATAAATAAGCGGCTAGAGAATTATAAATATGTGGTGAGGGAATGGTCCGGACGGTTAGAGCCGCGCTGCGCGCGGGTTTCCGGCGGGCCGGGGCGGGATGGCGCCGGTCGGCGCCTCCCCGCGCGGATGAGAAGCGCCATGGTCGCGTGTTTTATGAGAACGCCGGCCCCTGAAACGGTCCGGCGCAAACAAACTAGAATTTCATTCAGTTTATTTAATTATTGACCGTTATTCGGAACGCGTGCTACAAGGTCTCATGCGCCCCTAAAACCGGAATGGAGAAAAACGTGGATTTCCGTTTGTCCGAGGAACAAACCCTGCTCAAGGAAACCGTGCGCAAAATCGCGGTAAACGAGTTCCGTCCCAAAGCCGCGGAGATAGACGAACGCGAGGAATTCCCCTGGGAAAATAAAAGGATCCTGGAAGAGAACGGTCTGCTGGGAATCAACATTCCCGAAGCGTATGGCGGGGCCGGAGCGGGCATGATAGCGCTGGCGCTGGTGATCGAGGAAGTCGCCGCCGTGTGCGCTTCCACGTCGGTTATCCTGACCACCCAGGCCCTGGCCACCGATCCGCTGCTGCTCGGCGGGAGCCATGAACAAAAGGAACGATGGCTGCGCCCCCTTGCGGAGGGCGCGGTTTTGGGCGCCTGCGCCATAACCGAACCCGGCGCGGGATCGGACGTCACGGGCATACGCACCACGGCCGCCGCGCGGGACGACGGTTACGTCATCAACGGGAACAAAATATTCATTACCAACGGCGGCGTGGCGGACATCGTGACGGTGGTGGCCTATACGGACAAAAGCAAAGGCGCCCGGGGCGTCAGCATGTTTGTGGTGCCCAAATCCACTCCCGGTTTTGCGGTGGGCAAGGAAGAGAAAAAGATGGGCATCCGCGGCTCCGACACCCGGGAGCTTATTTTTGAAAACTGCCACGTCCCGGCCGGGAACATTATCGGCGAACCCGGCGCGGGGTTCAAGCTGCTCATGAAAACCTTCAATTACACCCGGCCGGCCGTGGGCGCGCAGGCGGTGGGCATCGCGCGGGGCGCCATGGACGAGGCGGTGGCGTATTGCCGTGATCGAATGCAATTCGGCAAGGCGCTCACCGAGTTTCAGGGCGTGCAATGGATGATCGCCGAGATGGCGCTCAAAATCGAGCTGGCGAGAACCATGGTTTTCAGGGCGTGCGCGGCCGTTGACCATGAACCCGAATCAAGGGAAATACCCAAACTGGCGGCAATGGCCAAGTGGTCCGCTTCGGACGCGGCCATGGAGGTGACCACCGCCGCGGTGCAGCTGTTCGGGGGATACGGATTTATCCGCGAATACCCGGTGGAGCGTATGATGCGCGACGCCAAGATCACCCAAATATATGAAGGAACGAATCAAATTCAGCGTGTTATCGTGGCCAATCATCTCTTGCGATCATGATTAATAGTTACTAAAGGGTAATAATTAAATCCAAAAGCCCGAATTATGGTAATAATTCTTTTCCAGACCGGCCAATTACCGTGGACCGTCAATTCAACCTCATAGGGAAGCAGGCGCGTTGAACATGAGTCCCGCACCCATACCGCGCGCACTGTAATATAGTAAGATCTTTGAATGCTATTCAGTTTGAGTCCTGTCGTATTGCAAAAGGAGCTTTTGGGCCGCGGCGCCGTACGGCGCCGGCTTATTTCTCAGGTCGGAATAACGCCAACAGGGGAACTCCATGAACATTCCATTGACGCCGGTAAGATTTCTGGAAAGAGCGAAAACATTGTACCGCGACAAAACGGCCGTGGTGTGCGGGCGGGACCGGTTCACCTACGGTCAATTCGCCGAACGCGCGGAACGTCTGGCCAACGCCCTGGAGGATTTGGAGATCGGGCGCGGGGCGCGGGTGGCCTTCCTGGGTTATAACTGCCACCGGCTCCTGGAATGCTACTACGGCGTCATCAAGGCCGGCGCGGTCCTGATGCCGCTCAACATCCGGCTGATCGCCAGGGATTTTCATTACATTTTAAATGAATCCAAGCCTTCGGTGGTGTTCATTCACCCCGATTTCTTCGATAAGGTCGAGCCGATCCTCAACGATATCCCGGCCGCAAAATATTATCTGCTGAGTCCTCTGAGCGCTCCCCCGGATTGGGTCGACGGCGAGTACGAAACGTTGCTGCAAAACGCGTCCCCCGAGCCGAGACACACCTCATTCGACTGGCCCTTTCATGAAGACGACACGGCGGAGCTGTTCTATACCAGCGGCACCACCGGGCCGCCCAAGGGGGTAATGCATTCTCATCGCAATCTGCATCTCCATGCGGTGTGCGCCATGACCTCCATGCCGGTATGGGAAACCGACGTCCAGCTCCACCTCATCCCGCTGTTTCACGTCAACGGATGGGGAACCCCGCACATACTCACCGCCAAGGGCGGCGCGCACGTCATGATGGATAAGTTCGATCCGGTCGGGGTTATGGAACTCATCGTACAAGAGCGGGTAACCAAGTTTTATGTGGTGCCCACCATGGTGAACGCGCTCTTGAAAGGGGTGGATGTCAGCGCCTACGACGTGTCCAGCGTGAAGGAGATCATGATCGGCGGCGCGCCGCCGCCCACGGGCATGTGCGCCGAACTGGAGCGGCTTTTCGGTTGCGTGACGCACGGCGCCTTCGGGATGACCGAAACCTGTCCGTTTATCGTCTATCCCGAACTGCCTCCGGATCTGGACGAGGCGACCTACCGCCATCGCGCCCACGACTCCTGGGGATTTCCCCTGGTGGGCGTGGAGTTTAAAATTGTCGACGAACGGGGCGCGGAACTGCCGTGGGACGGCGAGGCGGTGGGCGAGTTGCTGGTCCGGGGGGACATGGTCCTGCAGGGATATTATAACGACCCGGAAACGACCGCGCGGACGCTCGAAGGCGGCTGGTATCATACCGGCGACCTGGTGTCCCTGGGCGCGGACGGCGCGGTGTATGTGCGGGACCGCAAAAAGGACATCATCATCAGCGGCGGGGAAAATATATCCTCCCTGGAAATCGAGCAGTTGCTGTATTCGCATATCGATGTGTTCGAGTGCGCCGTTATCGGCAAAAAAGACCCGAAATGGGGGGAAATTCCGATGGCCGTCGTGACGCTCAGACCGGGCTCCAACCTGTCGGAGCATGATCTTATCGAGTTTTCCAGGGAAAATCTCGCGCATTTCAAATCCCTGCGGGCGGTGAAAATCGTCTCCGAGCTGCCGCGCAGCGGCACCGGAAAGATAATGAAGTCGGAACTGCGCAAGTTGTACGGATGAAACCGTAAACCTCGCGGTGTTTCAAACCATGGTTCAGGTCGATAAAAGCGTGGCGAATGAATTTTTCGAATACTAAGGAGCCGGCCGGACAAAAAGGCGGCAAATCCAGGGGAGCGGAAAAACGGCTGCGAATCCTGGCCGCGGCGGAAGAAATCATGTCCGAAAAAGGGCTGGCCGAGTCCTCCATATCTGAAATCGCCGCCAGAGCCGGAGTCGCGGACTCGGTTATCTATCAGTATTTCAAAGGAAAACAGGACCTCCTGTTCGCCATCCCCGCCGGGCGTATGGAGGACGTGCTCAAGCTGCTGAACGAACATCTGCAGGGGATTGAAAGCGCCGAAAGCCGTCTGCGCAAAATGATATGGTTTCATCTGCGCTTCAATGACACTCATCAGGGGTACGCGCGGCTTTTGCTGCTGGAATGCCGTTCGTCCGGCGATTTTTATAAAACCAGGGCGCACGAGCTTATACGGCGGTACGCGGGTATTCTATCCTCCATAGTGAGCCGGGGTATTGAAACAGGGGCCTTCAGGCAGGGGCTGAACATACGGCTGGTGCGGGAGATTATCCTGGGCGCGCTGGATATGGAATGCGTCGCCTCGCTGGCCAGCGGAGAAATTGAAAAAGGCGAACAGGATTTTGAAGCTATCGTTTCGCTGGTTCTGGCCATGATCGCCCCCAAACCGAGCGCCGAGGAAACAGGGGGCGCCAAACGGGACGCCATAATGAACGCGGCGGAAAAGGTTTTCGCCGAAAAGGGTTTCAACGGGGCGAAGATATCCGAAATCGCCAGGCTCGCCGGTGTGGCGGACGGAACCATCTACGAGTATTTCAGCAACAAGGAGGACGTCCTGTTTTCGCTTTCCATGAACCGGTTCGATCGGTATTTGAGCGGGGTGTCCGACGTATTTTCGATCAAGAGCCCCCTGCGGAAGGTCAGGCGGCTGATCAAGTTTCATTTTTCCAGCTTTATGAATGAACGGGACTTTCTGAAAGTCTTTTTGCTGCACCTGCAGCTCAACAGGAGATTTTACGGCTCCGAGGCTTTTGAAGGATTCAAGCGGTACTATGGTCTGGTGGAGTCGCTGGTGGAAGAAGGCAAACAAGCGGGCGTATTCCGGCCCGAGGTGAACGCGCGCGTGTTCCGAAACATGTTTTTCGGCGTTTTCAGCCATATGGCCTTACGCTGGCTTATTGTAACGGAATGGCCCGACACGGATAAAATGAAAGAAATCGAGGAGGTTACCGATCTCCTGGCGGCGGCCATCGTGACGCCGGAGCGCGCGCGGTAGCCCGGAGAAGGCCGCCGGAAGCCGGCGCCGGGCAAAACAATGATATACGCCGCGATCGCAGGGGCAATAAGTGGAAAGAGGCGACTTTTCCATAATATCGGAAGAAAAAATAAGAAATTTTGACATCGAACTACGACTTTGCGCTTGCTATTTAGATACAATATTGTATACAGTATCCGAGCTTCATTCGGTAGCAAAGTTGATGTAATACGCTGATATTATTATTAATACTAGCAACATGGCTGAACCCGGGCGCAAACGCCCCCGCTTTATGACGACGTACGTGGGATTGGTTCCTTTTACATGTAACTTCTTACCAGGAGGGCATAAATGAAAAGGGCATTCTTATTGCTGGCGGTTTTATTGGTGGCGATCAGCATGATCGCGACGCCTGTGGCGGCCAAGGACAAAATCAAAATAGGCGTGGTTTATTCGCTGACCGGCGCGTTCGCTCTGGCTGGAGCCGAAGCCGGTTATCGCGGATCAATGATCGCGATCGACATGTGGAACGAGAAAGGCGGCGTCGGCGGTAAGTATGAAATCGAAGCGGTGACCTCGGACGCGCAGTCCAGCCCGGACGTGGCGATTCGCGAAGCCGAACGTCTGATCGACGTGGAGAAGGTTCCGATCATCCTGGGTCTTTACTCCAGTTCCATCGCCGTTCCTCTGGCGCCCATCTGTGACAAGAAAAACACGATCATGTGGGTCACCATTTCCATTTCCGACAAGGTGGTGCAGGGCCGGCATCAGAAATACGTCTTCAGGCCCCAGCCCATGGCTTCGCAGTGGGGCGAGAGTTCCATCAAGACCATCGCGGACAATCTGGACAAATTCGGCGCCAAGGACGCCAAGGATGTAAAGGTCGCGGTTATATACGAAGACGGCCCCTACGGCACCGGCGTGCAGGCGTCCAATATTACGATGGCCAAGCAGTATGGCATGCAGGTGGTCCTTCATGAGGGATACAACCACAAAGCCAAGGATCTTTCCTCACTCATTTTGAAGCTGAAAGCGGCCAATCCCGACGCCATTCTGCATACGGGCTACTATCCGGACATCGTGCTTTTTCTGCGCCAGGCCAGAGAGTTCGGCTTGAAGAGCAAGGTCATTATCGGACACGGCGCCGGCTACGCCAACTTCGAAAACCTCCAGAAACAGCTCGGGCCCGAACTGGTGAGCGGCGTCATCGACATCGACCCGGCGCCCGCGCAGAACCTCGATCTGAATAAGATCGCGGCCGACGTCCGCCCCGTTATTCAGGACTTCCTGAAGCGCTACGGCGAAAAATTCCAGCAGCCGTCTCCCCCGTCGCACGCCACCCAGGGATTCGGGCACACCTGGATGCTCCTCAAGACGCTGGACCTGTGCGTTGAAAAATATGGAGAACCCACTCCGGACAATATTCGCAAGGCGGCCCTGGAAATAAACATACCCGAAGGCGGATCGCCGTGCGGGTACGGTTTGAAATTCGCGCCGCCGGAAGACGAGTACGCCGGCCAGAACAAGCTTTCCTTCCCCATTGACCTGCAGTGGCTGAACCAGAAAGTGGAAATCGTATGGCCGAACGCGCTCAAGAGCATGGACCCGGTTATCCCCATGCCGGATAACAATCCTCTCTCGACGGCGGCTAAATAGCCCACGGTATGCGCGAGGCGGCGCGGCGCCGGAAGGGCTGTCAGCCCGCGCCGCCTCATTCGGCCTCGTACGGCCGGGTCGTTTTGGTTTCAATACATTTCAGGTGTGAGCCGGATTAACTATAAGGCCTCAGTATGCTCGAAGTACGCGATGTTCGTAAAACCTTTGGAAGGTTTCAGGCCCTGAACGATATTAACCTCAAGATCGAAAAAGGGTCTTTTATCGGTCTCATCGGGCCGAACGGATCGGGAAAGACGACGTTTTTCAACGTCCTGTCAGGCGTTTATCCCGCCAGTTCCGGCGATATCATGTTCGAAGGCGACAACATCACCAAATGGACGCCCGACAAGATATGCCACGCGGGGATCGTACGGACCTTTCAAATCCCTCGTCCCATAAAGGACATGTCAATCCTTGAGAACGTCATGGTCGGGCTGCTGTTCGGCAAGGACGACGTTAAAATTTCGGACAGGAACGCCCGGAAACAGGCCATGGAATGGCTCAGCTTCGTCGGTCTCGACCTCGATCCGGAAACCATGCCGGACAAATTGACCGCCGGGAACCTGCGGCGTCTGGAACTGGCCCGGTCCCTGGCTACCAGGCCGCAACTGCTGCTGGCCGATGAGATCATGAGCGGCCTGAATCCGAACGAAATAGAGCAGACCTCGGAAGTGCTGCGAAAAATCCGCTCCGAATTGCACATCACCATAATCTGGGTTGAACACATCATGGGCGCGCTCATGAACCTGGTGGAATATGTGGTGGTATTGGAGCACGGTGAGATGATCGCCCAGGGCAAGCCCGGTGAAATTTCCAAGAATCCGCGGGTCATAGAGGCGTATCTCGGCACAGAGGAAGAAGACGAAGAGGACTAACAAATCAATAAGCTTCTGGTTGCGGCTGTTGAAAGGTAGCGATGCTTCAGGTCGATACGATTGACGTTTATTATGGCGGCTTTCAGGCCCTTTTTGGCGTGAGTCTGCGTGTTGAGGAACGGGAAACGGTCATAACGGTGGGCCCCAACGGGGCCGGAAAAACCACGCTTCTCGAAACCATCTCCGGTTTGTTGCGGGCGAAACAGGGAAAAGTCAGTTTCCTGGGCAAATCCATCGACAACGAGCCGGCTCACAAGATCGTTGAAATGGGCCTGGCCCACGTGCCGGAAGGGGCCAGGGTGTTCCCGCAACTCACGGTGTTTGAAAATTTGAAGATCGGTTCGTACATCAAGCGTTCCCGCTCCAGGATGACCGACACGCTCGACGAAATTTACGATCTTTTTCCGCGGCTTGCGGAACGGAAGGATCAGATGGGCGATACGCTCAGCGGCGGCGAGCGCCAAATGCTCGCGGTGGCGCGCAGCCTGATGTCCAACCCGCGACTGATCATGCTGGACGAGCCGTCTTCGGGACTGGCGCCCTTGGTGGTGAATTTGCTGTTCGGTTTTGTGAATACCATAAAAAAACAGGGCTATTCCATTCTGATGGTCGAACAGAACGTGCGCAAAGCGCTCAAGCTGTGCGACCGCGCCTACCTTTTGGAATCGGGCCGGGTCAAACTCGAGGGGGAGAGGAAATCTTTTCTATCGGAAGACTACATTCGTAAGTCTTACCTCGGAATTTAATTATGTCTATTCTCATTATCAATGCGCTGGTAAACGGTATATTGCTGGGAGGCGTTCTGGCTCTTCTGGCGTTCGGTATGAATCTCATATTCGGCGTGGTGAAAGTCATTCACATGGCCTACGGGCAATGCGTCATGCTGGGTATGTACGTCATCTACACCCTCACCGAACTGAGCCACGTGCCCTTTCTGGCCGCCTGCGGAGTCGCGGTGGTGGTCATGGCCATATGGGGCGCGCTTTTGCAGACTCTGGTCATTAACAGGCTCCTGAGCGCGAACCGTCTTAACCAGCTCCTGGCGCTGGCGGGCCTCATTATCGTGTTCGAAAATCTGGCTCATGTCATCTGGGGCGCCGACCTGCGGGGCGTGCGGATTCAAATGCCCCTGCTGAGCATCGGCAACGTGTTCCTGCGCACCTCCAATCTGATCGCATTCATCGGAGCGCTGATAGCGCTGGCCGGTCTCTATTTCTTTCTGCACAAAACCTACACCGGGCTCGCCATACGGTCTGTCGCGCAGGATGTGGAGTGCTCCAAGTTGATGGGGATCAACCCCAAGACCATTTACCTGATTACGCTGTCCGTAGGCGGAGGATTGACCGGTGTCATAGCCGCGTTTTTTTCGCCCATTTATTCGGTGCATCCTCAGTTTGGCGGAAGCTTCACCATGATGGCGTTCATCATCGTCGTCCTGGGGGGCATGGGCAATTTGCTGGGGGGATTTGTCGGAGCTTTTATCATCGGTATTGTGACCTCGCTGTCGGCGGTGCTTACGTCCACGGAAATAGCTGAAATTCTGGTCATGACCTTGTTTATCGTGGTTGTGCTCATGCGCCCGCAAGGTTTGTTCGGTATTAGACAAAGCAGATAGAGGAGCTGACACTTGAAATACGCTGTTTTGGTTGCGCTTGCGATTATTGTCGCGTTCTTCCCGTTCGTGGCGGGTAACGAGTACATTCTGCACATTACCACGCTTATTTTTATCTGGGCTTTTGTGACAACCGCCTGGTCGTACATGGGAAGATTCGGATTGGTTTCTCTGGGCCATGGAGCGTTCCTTGGAGTAGGCGGCTATACGGCGGGTCTGCTTTTCAATTCGATCGGTCTTACGCCGTGGGCCGGGATGCTGCTGGGCGGATTGCTGGCCGCGCTGCTGGCGCTCATGGTGGGGTACGGATGTTTCCGCTTCGGCGTCATAGGAGATTATTTCGCGCTCCTGACGCTGGCCCTGGGGGAGGTCGTGGCGCTTCTGCTGGTCGCTTTTCGCGATGAAACCGGCGGCTCGCTCGGCTTTACCCTGAATCGTATCGACTCGTCCTTTCTCTACCTGCAGTTCGAGAGGAAAATATACTTCTACTATATCGCGCTTTGTTTCCTGATTCTGGCGCTCATTCTGTGGAAATGGATCGACCGCACCAAGATGCAGAAGGCGCTGCGGGCCATCGGCGAGGACGAAATAGCCGCGGCCACGCTGGGTATCCGGATCGTGCGCTACAAGCTGTACATCACCATGATCAGCGCGTTCGTGACCGCCGTGGGCGGCGTCCTGTACGCGCAGTACATCACCTACCTGAATCCGCATACCCTGGCGGGCGTGGGGCCGTCCCTGGACATCGCCTTCAAGGCCATTCTGGGCGGCATGTTCAGCCTCTGGGGCCCGACCGTGGGGGCCGCGCTTATCGTCACGCTCGAAGAGTACATACGCGTCACCTACGGCTCGCAATTTATCGGTGTTTCGCAGATAGTGTACGGCGTCGCGCTGGTTATGCTCATCATGTTCCTTCCCAAGGGTATCTGCGGCACGGCAGAGGATCTGTGGCGCAAGGTTACCTCACGATAAACGTCGACTAAGGCGGGGAAAACCATTTTTTTTTCAACGCGGTATTGTCGCGCGGACATTTTCGTGTATTATTAGATATCTTACTGTGAAGAAACCCGCCGTCATTAGCGACAGCTACTAGTGAAATACAATAGATTCGGTTATTTGGCGCACGAGCGATCAGCGCGATAATTTTGTTCAAAGGAGGCAAGCGCATGGCAGAACTGTTAAAATCCACGCCGCAGACTTTTTTTTCACCCAACAAAATTCAATTCGGTCCCGGCGCGGTTGACGGGGTGGGGGGCGAAGTTAAAACCCTTGGCGGGAAAAAGGTCCTGATCGTAACCGATCCCGGTGTCGTAAAAGCGGACTTGCTCAACCCCGTTACGAAGTCTCTGGAAAGTCAAAACATTCCTTACTCGGTGTTTGCCAAGGTCGAGCCGGAACCTCCGGCCCTGGCGGTGGACGAGGGAGCCAAGCAGCTCAAGGCGGAAGGCTGCGACTGTGTCATCGGCGTTGGAGGAGGAAGCTCCCTGGACGTGGCCAAGGGCGTCTCCCTGTTGGGCGGCAACGAAGGAAGCATACTGGACTACACGGGATTTGACCTGGTTAAAAAACCCGGCGTCCCCAAAATATTGATACCCACCACGGCGGGAACGGGCAGCGAGGTGACGCGGGTCCTGGTTATCACCGACCAGAACAACAACACCAAGAAAGCGGTTTACACGATTCATTGCCTTGCCGACGTAGCTCTGGTCGATCCGCTCATGACCGCGACCATGCCCCCGCACGTGACGGCCGATTCGGGCGTGGACGCGCTGGTGCACGCCGTGGAGACCTACGTGGCCCGAAGCGCCACGGCCTTCTCCGATGTGCTGGCGGAACGCGCCATTCAGCTCATCGGGCAGTATCTCCCCATGGCCTGGGCCAAGGGATCGAACATGGAAGCCCGCTACCATATGTCCCTGGGGTCTCTCATCGCGGGGATGGCGTTCGCCAGCGGCGGTCTGGGCGCCTGTCACGCGCTCGCGTATCCGCTGGGAACCGAATATCACATGCCGCACGGGCGTTCCAACGCCGTCATGCTGCCTCATATCATGAAATACAATCTCTGCGGCAATCCCCAGAAGTTCGCCAGAATAGCCGAACTGCTGGGGCAGGACATACTGGGTCTGCACGTCCGGGAAGCCGCGAACCTGGCCGTGGAAGCGGTCAAGGATCTCCTGGACACCATACAGCTGTCATACAGGCTCCGCGATTATTCGATTCCTCACGACGATCTGCCCAAGCTGGTTCGGGGCGGCATGGCTCAGACGCGGCTGTTTGTGCCCAACCCGCGCGACCTCACGGAGGATGACATAGCCGGCATTTACGACGAGGCCTATTAAGGCAAACAATACGGAAACGATTCCCGCCGGACTATAAGGCCGGTCTTGTGACGGGAGGCGGACGGTAAAGCGGCTTGGCCGCCGCGCCCGTCTCCGGCTGTTTGAAAGGTGGACCGGGGCTCCACGGCGGGGGCCTAATTGACAGGGCGAAACGCCCATTTGACGGATGAACGTGTCGCCCATTGGCTCTCTTTCGAGCCCGTGGGCGTTATTGTTAAGCGGACAGCTCACTTATTCAAGCTCGCGAGGGGAAACCCTCTAACCAAGCAAACGCATGATGGAAACGGCATAGCGATACGGAGAACAGGAAGCCATGAAAGCTCTCAGAAAGTTGTCGAATGGCGCGGGAAATGTGGAATTGGTGGAAATCAGCGATCCGCGCCCCAAGGAAGGCGAAGCGCTCATAAAAGTCGAACGCGCCGGGATTTGCGGAACCGACATTCATATCTGGCACGGACTCTTTTCCAAGACCAGGCCGCCGGTGACCCTCGGGCATGAATTTTCCGGAACCGTGGCGGCGGTGGGGCCGGGCGTTGAAGGCTGGAAGCCGGGCGACCGGGTCACGGTGGAGAGCGCGGCTCATTACTGCGGGCAATGCGTCTATTGTGAGGAAGGTTTTACCAACGTGTGCGAGAGCAGGCTGGCCTTCGGTTACGGCGTGGACGGCGCGTTCGCCAACTATGTGGTGACCAGGGCTTCGGGACTGCACCGGTTGCCGGATTCGGTTTCCTTTCAGGAGGCGGCGCTTACCGAACCGCTGGCGGTCGGCGCTCACGCGGTGATCGATCTTGCGCATTTGGGACCCCAGGACACGGCGCTGGTGACCGGCCCCGGCCCCATCGGTCTTATCGTGCTTCAGGTCGCCAAGACGTGCGGGGCCACGGTGGTAATAACCGGAGCGGAAGCGGACCGGGAACGGCTGCAGCTGGCCAAGAGCCTGGGCGCCGATCATTGTCTGGTGGTGGGCAGGGACAACCCCAGGGAAGTGATCGACGGCCTGACCAACGGCATGGGAGTTCAGTGCGCGTTTGAATGCTCCGGCGTGGGAGCGGCCTTCCAGGATTGCCTGGAACTGGTCCGCAAAATGGGCCGTATCATCCAGGTGGGACTCTACGGCAAACCGACCCAGATCGATGTGGATCTGATGACCTTTAAGGAGATTTCCGTTCGAGGGTCCTTTACCCATTACCATGAAACCTGGAACACCGCCCTGGCCTTGCTCTCTCAAGGAAAAGTGAACATGAAGCCGCTCATATCGGGCGAGTTTCCCTTGGCCGAGTGGCAAAAGGCCTTTCAGCTTTCCGAAAAAGGCGCCGGGCTGAAATACCTGTTGTACCCGGATAACTAAACCCGGCGGTTTCCGGAGGATCGCGGGTCCGGCAAAATCCGTTCCTTTGGAAACCGCGCCGTTATCCTTGCGCTATGAAACAGCGAGACGGTCAGGAAAACATCAGAATCTGGCGCGCGCCGGAGTTGGGAAACCTCGAACTCATGCGCGCCACCTACGTTAGCCAGCGTTTCGCCAGGCATTCCCACGACTGTTTTGCCGTCGGCGTCATCGAACAGGGGGCCCTGGGGTTTTATTACCGGGGCGCCAACGTGGTGGCGCCGGCGGGGTCGGTAAATCTCGCCAATCCCGACGAGCCGCATACCGGGCACGCCGCCGCCGAATCGGGCTGGACCTACCGCATGTTCTACCTGGACACCGGCCTGCTGCAAAAAGCGGCGGCCGAGATCGCCTGCCGGCCCAGGGACCTGCCCTATTTTCAGACCGGGGTAATCCACGACCCCACGCTGGCCGAAACCATCCGTTCGACTCATCTAAAACTGGAAAGCGCCCGCGCGCCGGTCATGGAAAAGGAATCGCTTTTCCTGAACATGCTGGCGGGCTTGATTCTGCGCCACGCCGACGCCCCCCCCGCCTTGAGCGTCATCGGCGAGGAGCCCCTGGCCGTGCGCCGGGCCAGGGAGTACATCGAGGCACATTACGCGGAGGACATTTCCATCGACCGGCTGGCCCAAGCCGCGCATTTAAGCGCCTTCCATTTCATACGGGTCTTCCGCGCCAGGACCGGGGTCCCTCCCCACGCCTATCTGCTGCAGGTCAGGCTCAGACGCGCCAGGGAACTGCTGAAAAAGGGATTTTCTCCCGTGGACGCGGCCGGGTTGACCGGCTTTTACGACCAAAGTCATCTTACCCGCAACTTCAAACGCGTTTTCGGCGTTACCCCCGGCAAATTCAGCAATTTTGTACAAGACCTCTGATTCTCCGGTATGTCATGGTAGGGCGGAACCATTGAGTTTTTCCCCAAGGAGGAACCGTCTATGAAGCCATACGTGCACGGATATTCGGAACGCGAAACGTACCGGTTGTGCGATCAGGCCAACACCCTCAGCGAGCTGCTCCATCATGACACCCGTTTCCCGCCGGACAGCGGCGTGCTGGAAATCGGCTGCGGCGTGGGCGCGCAAACCATCATTCTCGCTTCCCACAGCCCCGGGGCGCATATAACGTCCATCGACAACAACCCGGAGTCCCTGGAAAAGGCGCAAGCCACGCTCGCCCAGGCCGGATTCGGCCGGGTGAAGTTCGAACTGGCCGATTTGTTCCACATGCCCTATGAAGAGGAATCGTTCGATCATGTGTTCATCTGCTTTGTGCTGGAGCATCTGAGCGACCCGGCCGGCGCGCTGGTCCGGGCCCGAAGCGTGTTGAAACCAGGCGGGACGATTACCGTGATCGAGGGGGACCACGGGTCGTTCTACTGCCACCCCCAGACCCCCGAGGCCACCCGCGCGGTGCAATGCCTGATCGATATTCAGGCCCGCATGGGCGGAAACGCCCTGATAGGCCGCGAGCTCTATCCCCTGGTCACCAGGGCGGGTTTCGCCAGGGTGGAAGTGTCTCCGCGGATGGTCTACGTGGACGCCCGAAAGCCGGAACTGGTGGAAGGCTTCACCAAAAACACCTTTACCGCCATGGTGGCCGGGGTCAGGGAACAGGCCCTGCGGGCGGGCATGATGGACGAGGCGGACTGGGACAAGGGAATCAACGACCTCCTGAACACCACGCGGCCCGACGGGACCTTTTGTTATACGTTCTTCAAGGCGCGCGGCGTAAAGGAGGGCTGAGTATAAGCGGTACATGGTATGATATGGAAAATATAGATGATTTTGAAGAGCAAGTTATTAAAATGGTTAAAGAAAGGTGCGAGAGGGCATTTTATCAATTCTGCAGGGATAAGGTTGGAGTGAGGAGCAGATAGGTTGATAAAAAGTTCGGTTGGTTCTAGGAAATTAAGGCTTCTATTGACAGCCATCCAGATCCTTTTTTAGCTAATAAAACATACCCAATGTATTCCTGATGTTCAAAGACCGGCGAAGAGTTTAGGACAGAATAATTATCGTTGAGTTGGACGCTCGCCATAACCGGGTGCAAAGGCGGTGCGAAGCGCCGCTATTGCGTGTCCGCATTGATGGCGTTGTTAAGTCGCTTTCTTGGTCTGTATCTTGTCGGACGGTTCTTCCACCTTCGGTGTTGGAGGGAACGAAACGCGGCCGGTAGTCGAGAGCATCGCTTCACGGCAAGCTCTCGCATAATCTGGATCAGCGGTTACTACGAGATACTGCACTAGCGGGAAAAGATCGGGAGTGAGTACCAGGGCAGTTGAAGAGGTTGCTGCTGCATTAATACACTTTTCTGTGAACGGATTACTGCGTTCGCCAGGTTTTAGTAGGCGAAATCCGTTTCCAAAAAGCACCGGTTTTGCAGTCTTTGTGACACTTTCGCGTTGAAGGTCCTCGTGAATGTTCATTGCCAGTTGTCGAAGTTTATCGATGTTGATCGCCTTGTTATCTTTTCCTTCGGCTTCACCGATAAGGCGCCCCTCTTCTGACTCGAAGACCACGTCGAATTCCGAGTCAGACTCCTTAAACGGTGCAGCAGTGAAGCCAAACAAGCGGAGAGCATCGATTATTGCGTTTTCTAGTGGCTTGCCCTTTTCGTATAGGAGTGCTCGATATGCGCCGGCGGATTGCAGTTGGTCCTCCAGGTCCTCTTTATGTCTCTGTGCCTTTTCTGCCTCACGTTCGGCCTCCAGCAATTGTAATCGAAGCGCACTTTCAGTCCCGAGAGCGAATTCCGATTCCATAGCCCATGGCGGTTCAGGGGTAAACTCCCCTGTGCTACGCAACGCTTTGTCTAGGGCAATGACCGCTTTCAACATTCGCGCGGCGAATTGCTCTGCAGCGGAAGTCCAGCGTGTCTCCTCTTTGTGCTTTTTTATGAACTTGTCGGAGTAAAATTCGATGTCTGGAAGAAGGAGCAGCGTCCCAGCTGATGACTTGCTTCGGTATAATGCCCCTACCGGTTTATCCCCGCTGCGCGTCACTATGCAGCCCGGCACTTTTGGATCAGTTAGCAGCACTTTGTATTGAGTGATGGTTTCGAACTCCGACCAGTACGGAGCTAGCACCTCGGCGCCGCGCGCAGACAACTTCATTGTGTTGCCTGTTGCTGTTACCGGAGATAACGCCGCAGGAATGGCCTGATAGTTATTGTACTCGGTCACATGTCGTGTGGTTTTTTGATTTCTCCCAGTACCGGAATATGACCTTCGTCCGGTATCAACAAAGACTTCTTCAAGTTCCGACAGGTACACAATTACAGTTTTGCCCGCTTCGACGGCCTGTTTGATCTCGCGACGCCAGTGCTCACAGCACTCTTTGAGTCGGAACGATGAGCTATCGCTAAGGCTTGGCTTCCCTTGGTAATAGTCCGTATAGCTGTAAAAGTCGCTAATCGCAGGCTTAAAGAGCACGATGTCCCAATCTAGAAGCGACGTTTTCGAGATGAAGTATGTATGCTCGGTATCCGAGGATGCCAACTCAAGTCCGATGGTCAGTACTCGTTTCTTACTCATTTATGCGATTCCGCTCTTTTTACTCTCGTCCCCAAGTTGCGAGACTGTGAAAATATTATAAATAACAAAGTTTGACAAACAATATGCTGTGCCTTTACAAGAAGCGTATTCTATATGTTGTAGAGTTTTGCCGACAAAATTGAATACTTTCACAGTCTCTGCACTTGGGAACGAGGGGATAATTTTGCTGCCATACCGGCGTCCCGACCGTTCCACGTGATTTATTAATGCGCCTGGACGAAAATGTTTTAAATCCTCGGACGATTTCCGGCAATCCATGGCGCACGGTAGGGGCGGGTTTGTAACCCGCCCGCTGGTTTGGTTTTAGGCCGGTTTCATCAACGGATAATGAATTGAATTCCGAGGCGGCCGTGCCGGACGCCCCCAGGGCGGGTTTTAAACCCGCCCCTACGGCCAATATGATGACGCCGTGCACGTGATTGGGCATAATTGTCCAACTATCCAATTCCACATGGGAATAATGATTCGGCAACCGATCCCGCACCGTTTGTACCATCCGTCTCTGTATACCATCTTCAAGTAACACAAATAAACGTTTAATTTCAACAGCGCCGTATTGGGTTTAAACCGCATAAACGCCATTATTGACGATTTTTAAACGCCGGTCCTCGTTTCAGTTCATCAGAATCATTTCATCGTCAAAAATGGCGGGATCATGGAGGCGCCCCTGGCCTTGATCATGGAGATGGATTTGCGCCGTTCGGGCGTGGTTCCGCCGATCTACTGAATAAAGATCCGCTTGAAGGGGTGCGTGGCCACGGTGTTGTCGAACACCACCTTGCCCGGGCCTTTAACGGCGCGGTTCCCTGGCCAGAAATTTCTGTCCCATGATAAGGGCGGTCAGGGTCAGCGCGCCCAGGACCACGAATCCTCCCATAAAAGAGCCCGATACGTCCTTGAACCAGCCGAACATCAGGGTGAACAGCACCAGCCCGCTGTTGGCGATCATGTTGATCAGGCCGAAAAGCGTGCCGATGGTCGCGGGCGTGGTCGCTTCTGCGGCCATTTGGAAGAGCGCGCCGAAACTGACGGACGCCCACAGCGTGGCCACCAGCGCCAGTATCAGCACCGGCGTGGCGCTATGGAGGAATAAAAGCCCTACGTAGGTCACGAAGAGCGCCAGTATGGAGCCGATGATCATGGAGCGGGGCTTTATCCGGTACATGAAGAACCCTCCGCCCAGCCGCCCTATCCCGCTTACGAACAGGACCAACGCGCCTCCCCACGCCAGCGTGGCGGCCGAATCCATCCGCCGGGCCTCGGCCAGCAGCGAGGGAATCCAGTTTCCAAAATTGATGATGGAACCGTAGGCAAGGGTGTGAATAAGCCCCAGAACCCAGCCCGCGCGCAAGAGGAGCACGCGTTTAAGGTGGAGCGGCGCGGCCGCGGCCGAGCCGGAGGCGTCGATTTTCACGAATCCCGCCAGCAGCAGCGATATGAGCGCGCAAATTCCCGCAATGACATAGGCCCATCGCCAGGTGAAAACCAGCAGCGCCGGCATCAGCAGGTAGACCAGAATGCTTCCGACCGAATGGGACGTCGCAAAATAGGCCTGATACACCCCGATCCTTCTTCCCGGCGCGTACAGAGCCACCAGTTTCATGAGGCTGATAAAACCGAAACCGGTCCCCAGGCCGGTGACGACACGCCCGGTAATGGCCAATCCGAACGAAGGCGCCAGGGCGGGCAGAAAATTGCCCGCGGACAGGGCGATAAAGGAAAACAAGAGCGACAGCCGCAGTCCCAGCCGGTCGGTCAGGATACCGGCCGGTACCTGGACCAGGGCGTGCGACCACAACATGGCGCTGATAAGAACGGAAATGCCGGCGTACGAGGCGCCGTACAGAGTCATAAACTGATCTATGGCGGGTGGAATGCTGAACTGCGTTACTCCGAAGGAAAAACCGCCGAACATCACCACCAGCATTCGAAAATCCATGCGTCACCTGCGAGCCGGATCAAACGCCTTTCTAGAGGCCTTCATCCATAATGAGATTTAAGAGCTTTGCGAACAGAAACGTTCAATAGATGAGTTCTGCCAAAATTGCAATCGTGCGGGGAAATTTCGCACGCGCTATGATCGGGAAGACTTTTATTGTGATACTGTAATGCTTTTCAGAGATGTGGTTATGACGTTAGCCCCGAAAGGTAGTAAATGGTCTCCTTCTCCCTCTGGAGGCTGTCGATTTTGAACTTTGTGGGAAGGAACTTTTTGAAAAAAGTTCCTTCCCACGCCCATCCTCAAAAACTTTAAGTTGTTGAAAATATAATAAATTTAGATACATAGCATGTATCATTTCGAGCAAAGCGAGAAATCGCTTACGGGGGGCGCGGGGGGAGAAATTCCCCCGCAATATTCCTTTTCACGCTTTTATCGACACCCTCCTTATGGGAGAAGGCCGGGATGAGGGTTGATAAGTAATGCGTCCCGCTATTCGCGGGGCGCGCCCTATGAAAAAATATCCTCCCGCCTTGAACGCGTATCAGTGGCCGGTAAAAACCTGAATACCGAACTCCTTCATTTTGCGGTACATGGTGCTGCGGGCGATTCCCAGTTCCTTGGCCGCGAGCGACACCGCGCCGCCGCTGCGTTCCAGCGCGGTCATGATCATTTCCCGGTAGCCGTCGCGCAGGGCCACCACGCCGTCGGGCGCGGGCCGGGCCTTTTTCCACAGCCGTTCGGGAAGATGGACTTTCTGGATGGTCCGGCCCTGAGCGATGAGCGCGGCGCGTTCCACGTAGTTTTCAAGCTCCCGCACATTTCCCGGCCAGTGATATTCCCGCATTACTTCCAGGGTTTCCCCGGCTATGTCCGGCCGGGTCCCCCGTTTCCGGTACTGACGGTTCATGATGTGTTCGAGCAGCGGTTCCAGGTCTTCCATCCGTTCCCGCAGCGGAGGTATGACTATTTCCACCACGTTGATCCGGTAATACAGATCTTCCCTGAAATTGGCGTTTTCGACTTCGCTGAAAAGATCGGTGTTGGTGGCCGCGATAATCCGCACATCGACCGGAATGGCGCGGGTGTCGCCCAAACGCATGATTTCGTTTTGCTGCAGGGCCCGCAGGAGCTTGGCTTGCAGGTCCAGAGGCAGGCCGTTGATTTCGTCCAGAAAAAGCGTTCCGTGGTTGGCCAGTTCGAATTTCCCCACTTGGCCGTCCCGGCGGGCGCCGGTGAACGCGCCTCCGCGGTAGCCGAACAGCTCGGCTTCAATGAGATCGCGCGGAATGGCGGCGCACGAAATGGCCACAAACGGTTCGTTCCTGCGGTCGCTGAAATTATGAATGGCCTGGGCGAACAATTCCTTGCCGGTGCCGCTTTCACCGATTATGAGAACGCGGGAGCTGGCTTGCGCGGCGATCTTGGCCAGTTCCACCTGCTTGAGCAAAACCGGGTTGCGTCCCTTTATGTCGCTGAATTCGTACTTGGCGTAAGCGCCTCCGATTTTCTGGGCGATATTGAGGACCTGCCGTTTGCCGGTGATGACCAGCGTCAGGCCCAGGATATTTCCCCCACCGTTCTTTATGGGATCGACCCGGCAGATAAAGGTCTTTTGCCCGTCGGGGCAGACAAATCGTGTTTCGTTTCCGATAAAGTGATGTTTGTCCTTGATGGCCTGGATAAGCTCGACGTCGGGCATTACCAGCTCGTCAAGCCGCGACCCCACCGCCGCGTCCGCTTCCAGCCCCAGCATGCGCGCGGCCGTGCAGTTGAGATTGGTGATGACCAGCGAGTTGTCCAGCGCTATCACGCCGTCGGAGATGGAATCGAATATGGAGGTCATCAGGGAGTTGAGCCGTTGCTTTTCTTCAATGAGCGCGCGTTCCCGGAGATTGCTTTCAATGATTTCGGCGGCCACGGTAATCAGGGCCAAGGTATGCTTGTGCCTGCCGATGGACTGTCCGGAAAGGGTGATGGCCCCGATGAGGGCGCCGTGGCGGTCGTGAATGGGGGCCGATGAGCAGGTCCAGGGGTGGTGAAACTCCTTGTAATGCTCGGCGCCGGTGATCTGTATGGGCTTTCCCTCCACCAGGCAGACGCCGATGGCGTTGGTTCCGGCTCTCTCGTTGGTGCGTACGGCGCCGGGCAGGTAGAAGTTGCGCTCCGCCATCCGCAAAATTTCGTGATCGCCTCTGACCATCAGAACGTATCCGTCCTTGTCGGTCAGCGTGACGATAAAACCGGTCCCCTCGGAAGAGAGTTCGATCATTTCGATAACCGGCCGGGAAAAGTCGATGAGCTTCTTGTTGTCCCGCAAAAGTTTGTTGAGCTGGGCTTCCGTGAGGGAAGGAGGCATGTTCGGGCTGTGCGGGTCCAGATTGCTTTCCCGGCACTTTTCCCAGGACGCCAGGATTTCCGGGCGTATTTCAACGGAAGGCCGCTTCAAGCCATGCAGCACAACCTCTTCCCATCCTCTTCTCACGGGGTCTTCGCGAGGAGCGGAACCTGAATTCGCAGACGCGGACACTGTTTGTTCGGACTTCATACTCTCCCTTGTTGCGCGTTGGAAATTGAACAGGAACAGCGAGCGAGCGCAGAACGACAGCGGGGTCTTTTTTCGGAATACCAGATACTACGTTCTTTCGCGCCGGCGGTAAAGCGGTTTGTCGCAAGCTCAAGCCTTTTTCCCTGTTCGGCGGGAGGCCGCGCACGGAAAACGGCGCCGTTGCGCAACGATGCTGTCCCAAAATGGGACAGCATTGTCCCATTGTAAAACAGAACAATGAGACAATCAATCCGCCGCCCCATGGCGCTTTCCGATAAATTAAGCATATTCAAATACATAGGGGAAAATTTACTTTCCGCCGGCGCTGGCATGAGCCTTGCTCAAAGGGGGCCGTGATCCGATTTTTTTGTATCCCGGATACAAGGCTCCGGACAGGAGGAGGGGAAGTTCATGAAAATACCGAAGAAAACGCTTCTCGATCTATACGCGACCATGTTCAGAATCCGGTGTTTTGAAGAGCGTATCGTCGATCTGTACGCGCGCGGACAGGTGCCGGGTCTGGCTCATTTATATATCGGAGAGGAAGCGGTGGCCGCGGGCGTATGCGCGCAGCTGCGGGAAGACGACTATATAACCAGCACCCACCGCGGTCACGGGCATGTTATCGCCAAGGGCGCGGAGCTGAAGCTTATGATGGCCGAGTTGTTCGGCAAAAAAGCGGGTTACTGCAAGGGCAAGGGCGGCTCCATGCATATCGCCGATTTCAGCATCGGCATGCTGGGAGCGGACGGAATCGTGGGTGCCGGGCTGCCGATCGCCACCGGGGCCGCTATGGCCGCTCAACTCGAAGGTAACGGGGCGGTCGCCGCCGTGTTCTTCGGCGACGGCGCCTGCCAGGAAGGGGAGTTCCATGAGGCTCTCAACCTTGCGGCCATATGGAAACTCCCGTTGCTGTTCGTCTGCGAGAACAACCACTACGGAGTGAACACTCCGGCTGCCTACTCTCTGGCGGCGCGTGAGATCACCCGGATGCCGGCGGCCTATCACATACCGAACCGGGCCATCCACGGCAACGACGTCGAGGCCGTCTATCGGGCCACCGGAGAAGCCGTTGATATGCTCAGACGGGGTGAAGGTCCGTACTTCTTGGAATGCGACACCTATCGCTGGCACAAACACAAGCTTTCCTACGAATTCGTGGATCTGCGTCCTCAGGAAGAGATCGCGGCTTGGGCGAAGAGGTGCCCGATTGCGGCGATGGAAGCGAAACTGGTACGCCAGAACGTGTTGACCCTCTCGGAGATCGGAGACATCCAGGAGGAGACACTGAAGCAAGTCGAAGAAGCCCATCGATTTGCAGTCGAGAGCGCATACCCACAAGGGCAGAACGCCCTTGAAGACGTGTATTCGCTATGAGAGAGATCACCTTCGAACAGGCGGCTATGGAGGCGATCCAGGAGGAATTCCGCAGGAATCCGCGGACCGTCCACCTGTCAACGGATCTGGTGGCGGAATTGCAGCGGGAGTTCGGCGCTGACAGGATCAGGGTCACTCCGATCGCGGAGAATTGCTTCGTGGGAGCGGCCGTAGGCCTGTCCGGATCGGGATTCAGGACCGTGGCCAACATACGCATGGCCACGTTCGGCTTTGTGGCCATGGACCAGATGATCAATCACGCGGCCAAGATCACCTACATGTTCGGTGGTCAAGCCAAGTTCCCGATCCTGTACCGGATGACGGTGGGCGCCGGGATCTCGGGTGCTGCCGAGCATTCCGTCAGCCCCTACGCCATGTATATGAACGCTCCCGGTTTGAAGATCATCCTGCCGACCACGCCCTACGACGCGAAGGGTCTCTTCAAGACCGCCCTGAGAGACAACAACCCCGTTGTAGCCTTCGAGCACGTCTTGCTGCTTGGAATGAAGGGCGAGGTGCCGGAAGACGAGTATTTCATACCTTTCGGCCAGGCCAGCATCAAGAGAGAAGGAACGGATGTGACCGTCGTCGCGCTGGCGAAGATGGTCCACGACGCCCTCGCGGCTGCCGAGGACCTGGCCAAAGATGGCCTGTCCTTGGAGGTGATCGACCCGAGGACACTGGTGCCTCTGGACACGGCGACCATCCTTGCATCGGTCAAGAGGACCGGCCGGCTGGTCGTGGTGGACGAGGCCTGTCAAACCTGCGGCGCGGCTGCCGAGATCGTCGCCCTGGTGACTGCGGACCAAGCCACATTCGGCACGCTGAAAGCGGCTCCGGTTAGGGTCTGCGGCCTCGACGTGCCCGTCCCGTTCAGCCCGCCGATGGAAGAATACGCCGTACCCGACAAGGCCAAGATCGTCCAGGCCGTCAGGGACATGATGAGGTCTGCCCCTCGGGAGTAGCGGTGCCCGGCCGCGGAGGCCAGCGCGGCGTCAAGCGCCGAACGGATACTCCGCGAACTCGATCGTGATCCCTTCGGGCCCGCGGCAGTAGAACGGCTTCACCCGGCCGCCGCGCAGACTCTGCACCTCGGAGACCGGCTCGTAGCCAGCGCTGATCATGCGCCTGCGCACCTCGTCGGCATCCTCCACCTGGAAGCAGATGTGGGTGATGCCGGCGTCGCACTGGCGGATGGGAACGATCTTGCCCTCCGGAGCAAGCCACTTGAAAAGCTCGATACGAAAATCGCCCAACTCCAGCATGGCCCAGCGACAGGTGGCGCCGGGTAGACCGGTGGTGGTGGACAATTCCGGCTCGTCGCGCCGCTCCATCTCCCCCAGCACGCTGAAGCCGAGCAGGTCGACGAAGAACGATCTGACCTCGTCCCAGTCCGAGCAACTCACCGCGGTGTGGTGATGGCGGATGATCAGTTCGCACACTGATTGGGGTTGTTGTGGCACGGCTCCCTCCCGGATAGGGCCAGTCTAGCAGGCGGAGGTTTGGCCGCAGGGGACGTTGAGGAACAATGTCGGGCATGAAAGGAATCTCGGCAGCGGTGATCGGTGCGCTTGTGGTCGGGGCCTGCGTCGCCTTGGTGGGCTGCGGTCAGGGTGCGTCGGGTCCGGTAGATACGGCCGCGACCAGCACCGTCGCGACCGGGGAGAGGACCTTCACCCTGTCCGAACTGGCCGGATTCAACGGCAAGAGCGGCAATCCCGCGTACGTGGCGGTGGACGGTGTGGTCTACGACGTCTCCGCGAGCATCAGGTGGCCGCAGGGTGAGCACACAAGCTGCAACCTTGGCGCTATGGCGGGCAAGGATCTCTCTGAGGAGATGAAGCAGGCTCCGGCCAATATGCGCGCTCTCTTGCAGAACATGCCGGTGATGGGAAAGCTCGCACCATGACGGACCGGCCTTCGCATGGACCACTTCCCGCTGATCCGGCCGACCTGCGATGAAGAAGCCGTTCGCGGGTGGGATCCGACTCGTGCTGCAGGTGGCGCTGGCCACCCTGGCGCTGGGCATGATCGCCCTCCCCCCGGTGGTCGTAGGCCTATCGGACACAGCTTCGGCCGACGCGCTGTGGACTGCACTGCGGCTGACCGCGCTCGAAGCGCTCACTTTCATCGTGGGCAGCATCTTCATCGGGGCGTTCCGCCCCTTCTTCGTTCGCGTCGGCAAGGGGCGGATCGTGCAACGCATCCACGCGGTAGCCGGAGTGGCCGGATTCTGCCTGGCCCTCGCGCACGGCTTCATGATCATCATCTTCGGCACTTCCGGCTATACGGTGGCCGCTGTGCGCATAGGCCCCGTGG